>Ga0308173_10000230_pt1 | contig 21469 bp, 16 predicted proteins | sample PhyPR1_FD_203716 | JGI IMG/M metagenome (GOLD analysis project Ga0308173, IMG submission 203716) | Soil microbial communities from UC Gill Tract Community Farm, Albany, California, United States - DLSLS.P.R1 | ecosystem: Environmental > Terrestrial > Soil > Agricultural land | place: USA... | reverse complement strand
CGCGGTCCAGCCGTCGTTGAAGTTCTGCTCGAGGCTCAACAGGGACCCACCCGTCCGGTCCGGGACCGACACCGAGGCCGGTGCGCCGCGGCCGTCCTGCTCCACGGGGACCGACTGCGTCGGGCCGGTCACCGCCGTGCCGCTCCGGCGCAGGAGCAGGGTGTCGACGCGGAAGAGCCGGGACGGACTGGCCAGGACGCCCGTGGGCCCGGCCACGAGGGGAATGGCGGTGCGCCCGCAGACCTCGAACGGGACGCTTTGGCCGCGGACCAGCGACTTGGTGTCGGCCCGCAGGCGCGTACGCCGGACCTGGTCCCCGATCCTGATCACCGGGCCGGAGCCGCACCCGAACGTGCGCGGGTCGGCGGCGTCCGGGTTGAGCGGGCGGCCGTTCAGCCGCAGGGCGCTGATGCCGGCCGGCGCCTCCACGAACTGTTGGCCGACCACCGAGAAGGCGGGCCGGGTGGCCAGCACCCGCACCCGGAAGGAGTCGGTGCGCCAGCCGGGAAGCCGGACCCGACCGTCCTGGTCGAGATCGACGACCCGCTTGTGCGCTCCGCTCGAGACCTCGAGCCGGGTCGGCATCGAGGCGGCCACCCGCGGGTTGAGCCGGACGGTCAGCGCGTTCAGGGGCGTCACGTGCCGTAGTCGCACCCGGAACTGCGGGTGGGAGCCGCGGGACACCCAGGTGGTCGCCCGGTCGCCGTCGACGATGGCGAGCGGACCCTCGGCCACGTCTCCGACGCGTCCGGGCGCGGTCGCGGTCACCCCCGAGCGGAGGAGCAGCTGCGGCACCGTGGTGCTGCGCCGCAACGAGACCGTGCCGCTGAGGTCGTAGCTGGCGGCGTACGCCGGGATGAACCGGCGGGCGAGCGTGTCGCCGTCCTCGCCCGGTGCCACCAGGGCGTCGTCGCACGGGAGCGCGTGGCCGACCATCACGCACGCGGCCCGGTCGGGGTCGCGGGCCATGGAGACCGCGTCGAGCGGGAAGCGCGCGTCGGGCGCGGGAAGCTCGAGGTAGCGCTGGGCCCGCACGCCGGGGATCTCCACCTCCGCGACGGCCACGGTGCCGGGCAGCTTCAGGTTGCGACCGGCGGCGGTGATGCGGAACGAGTCGGCGCCCCTGACCCCGAGCTCGTAGGTCCGCGACTCCCCCGGCCTGGGGGCGTCCACCAGCCGCGAGGAGCGACCGGCCGCGAGGAGCAGGCGGGGCACGGCAGCCGAACCGGGCGCGAGCGTCACCCGTACCCGGCCGAGGTCCTGGGGGCGGTCGAAGGTCTCCTGCCACCACTGGCCGGTCGGGTCGACCTGTCGTGCCGAGCGCCACGCCGTCGCCGGGTCGCCGTCGAGGGCCGCGCCGGGGTGGGCGCCGATCTGGAGGGGCGGGAGGGCGTCGGCGTACGCCTCGGAGCTGCTGGCCTCGACGCTGGTGACGTCGCCGGCCCACGCGGCCGTCGTCTGCCACCGGGCGGGGTCGTCGAGGAAGCGGTGGTTGTGCTCGGGTCCGTGCAGGCGCCACGGGTCGGTCGCCCCGAGGGTGGCCGACTCGTTCCACCGCACCGTGGCGAAGTTCGTCTCCCGGCGTGGGGCGCCGTCGGTGAGGACCTGGCCCGACTCGTCGCCCCGCGCGTCCTCGGCGAGCACCCGTTGCGTCGGACCGTCCAGCCCGGGCCGCAGGCCGCTCGCCGGGTCACCGACCAGCACCTCGGGTCGGGAGGTGAGTCGTGCCGATGCGCTGGGCGCGACGTCGTACACGTCGATCGAGCCGGTGCGGACCGCGAGCCCCGTCCCGGAGACGAGGCGGGTGCCGCCCGAGTCGGTGTAGGTGTAGGACCGTCCGCCCACCCTCGGCCCGAACGAGTGCGCCAGCGTGATGCCGGGCGAGGCCGCCAGCACGCTCTGCACGTAGGCGGGGTCGGGCGTGCCGGTCTGGAAGCGGTCGAGGTCGTTGCGGACGATCAGCCGGCTGACCCCGTTGGCGGCGAGGTAGGACGCGAGCGTGTCGCTGGGATGGCCCGACTCCACCGCGCGCGTCACCGCGTCGAGGAACACGACGTTGCCGGGAGGGGCCAGTGGGATGACGTTGCGCACGGCCCACGGGCTGTCGGCCAGCCCCTGCATGACGTCGTCGTGGACGTTGCCCCAGTCGTAGACACCGAAGGCCGTCGCCGGCAGCTCCAGGGAGACCGAGCCGTCGTCCTGCCGGGCGAGGTAGTCCGCCGTCTTGGTCCAGTAGCGGGGCACCGCGTCGACGCCCGCGCGTGGCGCGATCTCGTCCTGGGCCCACGGCAGGGCCAGGGCCACGAGGGCCAGGACGGTCGCGGCCTGGACGGTGCGCAGGGCCGGGCGGGCGCCCACGCCGCGCAGCAGCGCCGGGAGCCGCTGCAGCGCGTGGGCCAGCCCCAGCACCAGCGGGATCCGGAGCACGACGTCGAACTTGTGCAGGTTGCGGAAGGGGGCCAGGGCGCCGTCGAGGAGCCCGGTCCGGTCGTTCGCCCACCACCCCGCGAGGTCGCCGGAGTAGCCGAAGCCGACCAGCGTGACCCCGACCAGCACGCCGAGGGTCAGGAAGCGCTGGTGCGGGTTGCCGCGCAGCGCGACGCCCACCAGGCCGAGGGCCACGATCGCGGCCGCGTCGACCATGAGGAACGGCGTGGTGACCAGGTGGCGGCCGGCCGGGTAGTCGATGCCGGCGAAGTAGGCGACCCAGTCCGACGTGCCGAGCAGGGTGCGCGCCAGCCCGGTCGGGACGGTGGTGATGGTGGCGTTCTCGATGTAGTCGAGGAAGGGCGGGCTGTAGCGGCCCAGCAGCAGCAGGGGGCCCGACCACCAGGCGGTCGCCAGGCCGGTGAACAGCACCCACCAGCCCAGCAGCGGCCACTTCCGCGGCCCGCGGGCCCGGGTCAGCAGCCAGACCACGCCCAGCGGGAGCACCGCCGCGACCGCGACCGCGTTCACTCCCCCGCAGGTGGCGACCGCGAGCGCGCTCAGCGCCGCCGCCCGGCGCACCGACCCTCGCCGGCTCCCCGTCACCAGCGGCAGCAGCACCCACGGCGCCATGGCCATCGGCCAGACCTCCACCGACACCCCGCCGAGCAGCGTGGTGATGCGGGGCGTGAGCACGAACGCGAACCCGGCCAGCACCTGGGTGGTCGGCGAGCCGATGTCGAGCCGCTGGGCGAGGCGGACGATGCCGAAGAACGCCAGGCACAGCAGCAGGCTCCACCACGACCGCTGGATGACCCACGGCGGCAGGTGCACCAGCTCGCCGAGCCAGAAGAACGGGCCCATCGGCCACGCGTAGCCGTACGCCTGGTTCTGCAGCTGGCCGAAGGCGGCGATGGGGTCCCACAGGTGCAGCCCACGGCTGAGGAACGTGCCGGGGGCGGTGAGGAGGTCGAACTTGGTGTCGGCCACCATCCGGCCGGCCGACTGCGCGAAGGCCAGCGCGGTGATGATGGCGGCGTAGCCCCACATGCGCAGGCGCGACGTGGCCAGTGCGCGCACCGGCCGCTCCTCGGAAGGGTTCACGCCTTCCGCACCACGATGACGAGGTTCCAGGTGATCAGCTCGCGCAGCACCGGCACCCGCACCAGCCAGTGGCTCCAGCGCGGGTTGTAGCGCGGCAGCACGTCGAGCACCTCGCCGGCCTGCTGGCGCCGCGCCCACGCCAGCCCCGCCCGCACGGTGACCGGGAAGAGCGACTCGCCGTACCTGTTCTTCGGCTCGTGGCCGTGCCTGGCCAGATAGCGCCGCCGGGCCCGCATGCCGCCGAGGAAGTGCCACGGCGCGGTCTCGTGACCGCCCCAGGGGCCGAACCAGACGGTGTAGGAGATGAAGGCGATCCCGCCGGGGCGGGTGACCCGCATCATCTCGTCGGCCATGGTCCACGGGCTGGAGACGTGCTCGAGCACGTTCGAGGAGTAGCAGAGGTCCACGCTGTCGTCGCGGAACGGCAGGTTCATCCCGTCGCCCACGACCGTGCCCGAGGCGATCCGACCGGTCCCGGCCAGCTCGCCCACGTCGGCGTCCAGTGCCCAGTAGTCGGCGCCGGCCTCGCGGAACGCCGTGCGGAAGTATCCCGGCCCGCCGCCCACGTCGAGGACCGTGCTGCCGGCCAGGTCGAGGTAGGTCGAGAGCTGGCCGACGGAGTCGTCCGCGATCGCGGAGTAGAAGCGGTCCGGGTCGGTCTGCTCGTGGCGGAACTCGCCCAGCAGCCGCACCGAGCGCCGCAGGTCCGGTGACCAGGGGCGCCCCGGCGACGTGGACCTGTTCCGCATGGCGCAGACCCTATCCCGGGCCCGCGATAGCCTCGCCGCGTGCCGACGACCGACGCCCACGAGCTGACCGGCCGCCACGTGGTCTTCCTCAGCTGGCGCGACACCAGCAACCCCGAGGGCGGTGGCGCCGAGCGCTACATGGAGAAGATGGCGGTCGGCCTGGCCACGCGCGGCTGCCGCGTCACCGTATTCAGCGCCGCCTACGCCGGTGGCGCGCCCGTCGAGGTCGTCGACGGCGTGCGCTACGTGCGCCGTGGTTCGAAGCTCTCGGTCTACCTCCAGGGCATGTGGCAGCTCGCCGCGCGGCGGCTCGGCCGGGTCGACGTCGTGGTGGACGTGCAGAACGGGCTGCCCTTCTTCTCCGCCACGGTCACGCGACGGCCGGTGATCGTGCTGGTCCACCACGTCCACCGCGAGCAGTGGCCGGTCGTCTACCCCGGGCTGACCGGGCGCGTGGGCTGGTGGATCGAGAGCCGGCTCGCGCCGTACCTCTACCGGCGCAAGCAGTACGTCGCGGTCTCGCGCGCGACCCGCGACGAGCTGCGCGGCCTCGGTGTCACCGGCCCGCGGGTGGCGATCGTGCACAACGGGACCGACCCCGTTGTGTCGGTCGACGCGAGGAAGACCGCGCACCCCTCCGTGTGCGTCGTGGGCCGCCTGGTGCCGCACAAGCAGGTCGAGCACGCGGTCGACGCGGTCCTCGACCTGCGGACGGAGTTCCCCGACCTGCGGCTGCGGATCGTGGGCGGCGGTTGGTGGGAGGCCGAGCTGCGTGGCTACGTCGAGCAGCGGGACGCGGGCGACGCCGTGGTCTTCGAGGGTCATGTGTCGGAGGTCCGCAAGCAGGAGATCTACGAGGAGTCCTGGCTGATGGCCCTGCCGTCGATCAAGGAGGGCTGGGGGCTCGTCGTGGGTGAGGCGGCGGCCCACGGCACGCCCACCGTCGCCTACTCGGCGGCCGGGGGCACCCGCGAGTCGATCGTCGACGGTGTCTCCGGGGTGCTCGTGGACGACCTCCCGCAGTTCACCGCCGCGATCGGCGACCTGCTGCGGGAGGCGTCGCGTCGCCGCGAGCTCGCCGAGGGCGCGCGACGTCACAGTGACCGCTTCACGTGGGGACACTCCCAGGCCGCGTTCGCCCACGTGGTGGCGTCGGCGATGCGGGGTGAGATGGTCGACAGCCAGGACGCCGTCGAGGAGTGAGCCGGGTGCGGCGCTACTGGTTGGTGCCGTAGTCGATGACCGGGTTGCTGACGTTGGCCGGCGAGTTCGCGGGGCCGTCGGTCTGGGACTGGATGACCCCGATCAGGGTCACACCGGCCAAGGTGCCGCCGACGACCACGCCGACGACGGACAACAGAAATGGCTGCACTATGAAATCCTCCCTCTCCGCGGCAAAAATTAGCACCCCGGAGCCCGGGATCCTGCTTTTCGGCGCCGCGTTCGCCAAGCCGCGGTAACCAGCCCGGCGAGCGGGACCGCCGCGAACGCCGTCCAGCCGACCCCGGCGGCCACCTTCCACGACGCCGGGACCTCACGCAGGCGGACCGGCGCGTCGATCCGGACGACGTCCAGCTGCGGACCGGCGTGGACGGTGGTGCCGGCCACACGGGCGTCGTACTCCGGCGTGGTCGCGACGCCGTGCTCGCGGACCACCAGGCCGACGCCCAGCTCCCCGAGGCGGCGCGCCCGGGCCGCCGGGTCGGGCAGGTGCAGCGCGTCGAGCGCGGCCGGCACCCGCGGGTCCTCGCCGCTGAGCACGCGGCCGGACACGCTGAGCTGGTCGCTGGAGAGGTAGTTGGGGGTCAGGTAGCGCCCGACGGGGTCGAGCACCTTGCGGAAGCCGTTCCACGCGGGGGCTCGGTAGCTGGTGAACGGCAGCACCAGCAGGTCGCCCGGGACGTCGGCGGCCACGACGTCCTCGCGGGCCGCTGCGTAGTCGGCCGGGTAGGACACCGGGACGAGGTGGTGGTCGAGCCCCCACGCGACGTCGGGCATCAGGGCCAGCGGCAGCAACGCGGCCCCGGCCGCGACGAGGACCCGGGGCGCACGCTCGCGCCACCGGGACGCGAGCCGCTCGGCACCGGCCCCCACGAGCGCCGCGACCAGCGGTGCGCACAGGGCCAGCGCCCGGCTCCCGTCGCGGAGCAGCCCCCCGCCGGGCACGTGGCTGGCCAGCCAGCCGGCCGCTCCTGGCGCGACCCAGGTGAGCACCGCGACGGCGTACCCAACCAGCCACATCGCCACCAGGGCTCCCGCCGTGCGGGCACCGAGACGGCGCCACAGCGGCCGGAGCCCGGCGCCTGCGGCCACCAGCACCGCCGCCGTGGCCAGCAGGGTCAGCAGCAGGCTGTCCCGGGAGGCCGGGACCACCTCGGAGTTCCAGATCCCGCCCAGGGTCAGCGCCGCGAGCGGGCCGGGCAGCGACCCCTCGTCCCCCAGCCCGAAGACCGTCCCGGCGCCCGTGGAGGTCGCGGTGGACACGTGCAGCAGCCCGGCGACGAGCCAGGGCGCGTTCGCGGCCAGGCAGGCACCGACGAGCAGCGCAGTGCGGCCGGGGTGTCGCCGGGAGATCCCGGTGACGAGGAGGGTCAGGGCGGAGACCAGGGCCGCTCCGGCACTCAGGCAGCCGAGCGGCAGCAGGAGGAGCAGCAGCGGACCGAGCCGGCCGTCGCGGCGGAACCTCGCCCCCTCGACGACCAGCCACGGGAGTACGGCGTACCCGAGCAGCACGGTCCAGTGGCCCATCGCGAGCCGCTCGACCACGAAGGGGTTCCAGACGAAGAGGCTGGTCGCGGCGAGGCGGGCCACCGCCGTGCCGTCGACGAGTCGCTGGATCCCGAACGCACCCAGCACCAGGCCGCCGAGCAGCACCAGCTTCTGCAGCACCATGCCGGGCACCACGGCGTCGAGGACCGCCACGACGGCGTCGGACGGCACCGCGCGGGGCAGGCCCGTGCCCAGGCCCAGGAAGTCCGAGCGGAGCGCGAGGTCGCGGACCCAGACCATGTCGTAGGTCAGGACGTAGCCGTGGCCGAGGGCGGGGCCCAGCAGCAGCACGGGCAGGAGCACCGCCCACGCTCGCGGCAGGTACCTGGTGACCACGTCGGCCGGCCCTCAGAGAGGCAGACGCCGGAAGAGGGGCCGCGGCACGTGGCGCAGCCCGGACATGACTCCCCGCATCGCGTTGGGGACCCAGACGAGCTCCGCGCGGCGGGCCACCCCGGCCACGACGGCGTCGGCCACCTGCTCGGCGGTGACCGAGAGCGGCGCCGGGCTGCGGCCCTCGGTCATCTTGGTCCGCACGAATCCGGGACGGACGACGAGCACGCCGGCCCCGCTGCCGCGCAGCGCCTCGCCCAGTCCGAGGTAGAAGCCGTCCATGCCGGCCTTGGTCGAGCCGTAGACGAAGTTCGAGCGACGCACCCGCTCCCCCGCGACCGACGACAGCGCCACGATCATGCCGTGGCCCTGGCGGCGCATCACCTCGGCCAGGCACACGCCGACGCTCACCGCGCCGACGTAGTTGACGCGGGCGAGCGCCACGGCGGCGCCGTGGTCCTGCCAGGCCTGCTCCTCGTCGCCGAGGAGCCCGAAGGCGACGACCGCGACGTCAATGTCGTGCTCGCGTGCCAGTGCCTCGATGAGCCGCGTGTGCTCGTCGGTCCTCTCGGCGTCGAAGTCGACCACCTCCACGCCCAGGCGGAGCGCCTGCGTGCGCGCGACTGCGGCGTCGCGACGCGGCCCCGGCCGGGCGGCGAGGACCACGTGCGGCCGGCAGGTCTGCGCCCAGGCGGCGACCACGGCCTGCGCGATGTCACTCGTCCCTCCCAGGAGGAGCACCGTCTGCGGTTGGCCGAGCGCGTTGATCATCGTCTCTCCCTCACGTGGGTCACAGCTCCAGCCGCCGCGACAGGTCCGACCGGAACACGCCGGCGGGGTCGACCCGCCGGCGTACGGCCAGGAAGTCGTCGAGGTGGGGGTACATCTCGCGCAGCCGGGCCGCCCCCAGGCGCGCGTCCTTCGCCAGGTAGACGCGTCCACCGGCGGCGACGGTGAGCTCGTCGAGCGACTCGAGCAGCTCGGCGAGCCCGGGGTGCGCGGGAAGGTCGAGCGCGAGGGTCCACCCGGCCATCGGGAAGGACAGCAGCCCGGGGTTGCCCGGGCCGAACCGCTTGAGCACGGAGAGGAACGACGCGTGCCCCTGGCCCGCGATCCGCTCGACGATCCGCGCCACCGTCTCCTCGGCGCCGTCGGGCACCACGCACTGGTACTGCACGAAGCCGCGCGGCCCATAGAGCCGGTTCCAGGCGGCGACCCCGTCCAGCGGGTGGAAGAAGGCCGGCAGCGGCTGGACCTCGTCGGTGCGGTGCGCCGGCGCCTTGCGGAACCACGCCTCGTTGAAGGCGCGCACCGTCGCGGGTCGGACCAGCCCGCCGGGGACGTGAGCCGGGGCCGCCAGCCGGGGGCGTCCCGGCGGCACCAGGGGACGGCGTACGGCCCGGCCCGTGAGCTCGGCCCGGGTCGCGTGCTCGCCCTGCGAGAGCACCGACCTGCCCAGGTGCCGGCCCCGGGCGAGCGTGTCGATCCAGGCGACCGAGTAGGTGAAGCCCTCGTCGGTCGAGCGCATCGCCTCCAGGGCGGCGTCGAGGTCGGGTAGCCGGGTGGTCGTCACCGACATGTAGGAGGTCTCGATCGGGATCGTGCGCAGCTCGGCACCGGTGATGACGCCGGTGAGCCCCATCCCACCGACGGTGGCCCAGAAGAGCTCGGGGTCGCGGTCGGGGCCGATGGTCCGGGTGCTGCCGTCGGCGGTGACGAGGTCCAGCGAGACCACGTGCCGGCCGAACGTCCCGGCGACGTGGTGGCTCTTCCCGTGCACGTCGCAGGCGATCGCCCCACCGACGGTCACGTAGCGGGTCCCGGGGGTGACGGGCAGGAAGAGGCCGCGGGGCACCAGCTCGACCATCAGGTCGTGGAGGCTGGTCCCGGCCGACGCCCGCACCACCCCGGTGGAGGTGTCGACCTCGATCGGGCCGGGGACGGGGAGCAGCACGGTGCCGCCGGCGTTCTGGGCGGGGTCGCCGTAGGAGCGGCCCAGGCCCCGGGCCACCAGGCCACGCGGACCCGCCTGCTGCACCGCCGCCGCGACGCCTGCTCCGGTGGCCCGCAGCACGGTGGCCGTCGTGGGGGCGGTGCCGCCCCAGCCCGTCAGGGTGCGCAGCTCAGACATCCATCACCCCCAGGACCAGCAGGACCAGCCAGACCACACCGATCCCCTGCAGCAGCCGGTCGCCCCAGACGATGTCCTCGGGCTCGGCCGCCTCGCCGGCGTCGATGTCGACGGCATACCGCAGCAGCCCGACCACGAAGGGCACGATCGAGTAGGTGTGCCACGGGACCGACGAGGTGCCGGCGTTCTCGAAGGCCCACAGGCAGTACGCCGTGATAGTCGCGGCCGCGGCGATGCTCCACACGAATCGGAGGTAGGTGTCGGTGTAGCGCACCAGCGAGCGCCGGGTGCCTGCCTCGCTGCCCAGCGTGTGGAGCTCGGAGTAGCGCTTGCCGGCCACCATGAACAGCGAGCCGAACCCGGCCACGAGCAGGAACCAGTCGCTGATCGGCAGGCCCGCCGCGAGGCCACCGGCGACGGCGCGCATCAGGAAGCCGCCGGTGACCATCGTGAGGTCGAGCACGGGCTCGTTCTTCAGCTGCCAGGAGTAGAGGACCTGCGTCGCGAGGTAGGCCACCAGCAGGGTCCCGAGCTGCCACGTCGTGAGGTACGCCGCCGCGGTGCTGACCGCTGCCAGCGCCGCTGCGACCCCGAGCGCGGCCGGCACCGACAGCTCGCCGGCCGCAATAGGGCGGTGTCGCTTGCGCGGGTGCAGCCGGTCGGCGTCCCGGTCCGCGCAGTCGTTGACGAGGTAGATCGCCGACGACGCCAGGCAGAACGCCACGAACGCGACCAGCGTCGGCCCCAGCACCCCGGCGTCGGTGAGCTGACCGGCCGCGAGGGGCGCCGCGACGACCAGGAGGTTCTTGGTCCACTGCTTGGGCCGCATCGACCGGAGCACGGCGCCAACGGGGTTCACCTGCCGGAGTCTAGGTGGCGAGACACTCCGGGGAGGGCGTCGCGGTGAGGTGGCGTGCCGGAGTGCGCACTATCCTCCACCCCGTGGTTTCCCGATCCGGCCGTCTGAGCTCCCTGCTGGGCGGTGGCGGATCGATCGCCGTGGCGATGGGCGTGATGAACGTCGCGACGTACGGCTTCACCATGATCGCGGCCCGCCTGCTCGGCCCGCCGGCGTACGGCGCCCTGGCCGGGCTGATGGCGACCCTGCTGGTCATCACGGTCCTCCAGCTCGGGCTCCAGGCCACGGCGGCGCGGCGCATCTCGGCCGACCCCGACCACGTGGCGCAGATCGAGGGCACGATCCTCGGCGTCACCTGGCGCGCGGCGCTGGCGCTCGCCGTGGTGCTGCTGGCGCTCTCGCCGGTGCTGGATGCGCTGCTCCGCCTCGACAGCCTGCCGACCGCGGCCCTGGTCGCGGTCGCCTCCATCCCGTTCACGGTGATGGGCGGCCAGGCGGGCATCCTGCAGGGCGAGCGCCGGTGGTGGGAGCTGTCGGTGCTCTACGTCCTGAGCGGGGTACCCCGGCTGGTGATAGGCACCGCCCTGATCTTGTGGCAGCCCACCGAGACCAGCGCGCTGATCGGCACCGCGATCGGCGCGGTCGCCCCCGTGGTCGCCGGGTGGTGGTTCCTGCGCCGCGAGCGCGATCCCGGGGTGAGCAGCGAGACCCACAGGTTCCGGTCCGTCATGGTCGAGATCTTCCGCAACTCCCAGGTGCTGCTGGCCTTCTTCGTGCTCTCCAACGTCGACGTGATCGTGGCCCGCAACGTGCTTCCCGAGCACGACGCCGGCCTCTACGCCGGCGGCCTGATCCTGACCAAGGCGGTGCTCTTCCTGCCCCAGTTCGTGGTCGTCGTCGCCTTTCCGTCGATGTCGACGATCGGCGAGCGCCGCCAGGCACTCACCCTCAGCCTCGGCCTGGTCGCGGGCATCGGGGCGGCGGTCACCCTGGGTGCCGCACTGTTCCCCGGCCTGGCGCTTGTCTTCGTCGGCGGCGCCGACTACACCGAGATCTCCGACAACCTGGCCGTCTTCGCCGTGCTCGGCACGGTCCTCTCGATGCTCCAGCTGCTGGTCTACGCCGTGCTCGCCCGGCAGGCGCACCGGTCGGTGCTGCTGGTGTGGCTGGCCCTGGTGGTCCTGGTCTGCCTCGGCCTGCTCACCACGACCTTCGAGCAGCTGCTCACCGTGGTCATCGTCGTCGACGCGGCGCTCTTCGCCGTACTGCTGGTGCTCAGCCTGCGTACGACGCAGATCGCGACCGTCGAGCCCCCGCTGGACCCCGCGGCCTGACCTGCGGCCGCTCGGCGACTGCCCGACGACTGCTCAGTGCGCGGCCTCGTGCCAGCTGCGGCCGGTGCCGACGGACACGTCGAGGGGCACCGTGAGGTCGGCGGCGCCGCCCATCTCCTGGCGGACCAGCGCGTCGAGCGCCTCGCGCTCGCCCGGCGCGACCTCGAACACGAGCTCGTCGTGGACCTGCAGCAGCATCCGTGAGCGCAGCCCGGCCTCGGCGATCGCCCGGTCGACGTTGAGCATCGCCACCTTGATCAGGTCGGCGGCCGAGCCCTGGATCGGCGCGTTGAGGGCCATCCGCTCGGCCATCTCACGACGCTGGCGGTTGTCGCTGGTGAGGTCGGGCAGGTAGCGGCGCCGGCCCCAGATGGTCTCGGTGAAGCCCGAGCGTCGGGCCTCGTCGACCACACCGGCGAGGTAGTCGCGGACCCCGCCGAAGGTCTGGAAGTACTCGTCCATCAGGCCGCGGGCCTCCGCGGGCTCGATCCGCAGCTGCTGGCTCAGGCCGAAGGCCGACAGCCCGTAGGCGAGGCCGTAGTTCATCGCCTTGATCTTGGCGCGCATCTCGACGTTGACCGCGTCGGCCGGCACGTCGAAGACCCGCGCCGCGGTGATGGAGTGGAAGTCCTGGCCGGACTTGAACGCCTCGATGAGCAGCGCGTCCTCCGAGAGGTGGGCCATGATCCGCATCTCGATCTGGCTGTAGTCGGCGGTCATCAGGGACTCGTATCCCTCGCCCACCACGAACCCCTCGCGGATCCGGCGACCCTCTTCGGTGCGGATCGGGATGTTCTGCAGGTTGGGGTCGGTGCTGGAGAGGCGGCCGGTCGCGGCGATCAGCTGGTTGAACGTGGTGTGGATGCGCCCGTCGGCGGCCACCGTCTTCAGCAGCCCCTCGATCGTCTGCCGGAGCCGGGAGACGTCCCGGTGGCGCAGCAGCGCGAGCAGGAACGGGTGCTCGGTCTTGACGTAGAGCTGCTGGAGCGCGTCGGCGTCGGTGGTGTAGCCCGTCTTGGTGCGCTTGGTCTTCGGCATGTCGAGCTCGTCGAACAGCACGACCTGCAGCTGCTTGGGCGAGCCGAGGTTTATCTCCTTGCCGATCACGTCGAAGGCCTCGTCCGCCGCCGTCTTCACCTCGCTCGCGAAGTGCGCCTCGAGGCTCTCGAGGTGGTCGGTGTCGACCGCGATCCCGGTGCGCTCCATCTGCGCGAGGAGGTGGACCAGGGGCAGCTCGATCTGGCCCAGCAGCTCGGCGCCGCCGTGCTTCTCGATCGCCTCGTCGAGGGCCTCGGCCAGGTCGAGCACCGCGCGGGCGTGCAGCATCGCCGTCTCGGCCGCGCCGGTGTCGGCGCCGTCGAGGCTGTCGAAGCTCAGCTGGCCGGCGTCCTGGCTCTCCTGCTTCAGCTCGCGGCGCAGGTAGCGCAGGGTCAGGTCGGCGAGGTCGTAGGAGCGCTGGTCGGGCCGCACCAGGTAGGCCGCGAGCGCGGTGTCGCTGACCAGCCCGTCCAGCGGCCAGCCCCGCGCCGAGAGCGCGAGCATGGGCCCCTTGGCGTCGTGCAGCACCTTGGGCGCCTCGGCGTCCGCGAACCAGGCGGCCACCGCGGCGTCGTCCTCGGGGGTCACCTCGGCGGCGTCGAACCAGGCTGCGGTGCCGTCCTGCGCCGCCAGCGCGACCGACCAGACCTCGCCGGTCCCGGCGCGCCAGCTGCCCTGCACCGTGACGCCGGTGCGGGCCTTGGAGTCGGCGGCATGGGTGGCCAGCCAGCCGGCGACCTGCCCGGACTGCAGCCGCTGCCCGGCCATCTCGAAGCCGGAGTCGTCGATCTCCTCCTCGGACTGGAGGGTCTCGAAGAGCCGGTCACGCAGCACCCGGAACTCGAGGCTGTCGAAGAGCGTGTGCACCTCCTGGCGGTCCCACGGCCGGACGGCCAGCTCACCGGGGTGCTGCTCGAGGTCGAGGTCGCGCACCAGCGCGTTGAGCCGCCGGTTGCGGATCACGTCACCGAGGTGGGCGCGCAGGTTGTCCCCGGCCTTGCCCTTGATCTCGTCGGCGTGGGTGATGACGTTGTCGAGGCCGTCGTACTGGACGATCCACTTGGCGGCTGTCTTGGGGCCGACCCCGGGCACGCCCGGCAGGTTGTCGGAGTCCTCCCCCACCAGTGCCGCCAGCTCGGGGTAGCGGTGCGGCGGCACGCCGTACTTGGTCTCGACCGCCTCGGGCGTCATCCGCGAGAGGTCGGAGACGCCGCGCATCGGGTAGAGCACGGTCGAGTGCTGGGTCACCAGCTGGAGGCTGTCGCGGTCACCGGTGAGGATCAGGACGTCGAGGCCCTCCGCGAGCGCCTCGGTGACCAGCGTCGCGATGATGTCGTCGGCCTCGTAGCCCTCCTTCTTCAGGAACGGGATCCGCAGCGCGTCGAGGACCTCCTCGATCAGCGGCAGCTGGCTCTTGAACTCGTCGGGGGTCTTGTTGCGCTTGGCCTTGTACTCCGGGTACTCGTCCAGGCGGAAGCCCTGGCGTGAGACGTCGAAGGCGACCGCGACGTGCGTCGGCTGCTCGTCGCGCAGCACGTTGATGAGCATCGAGGTGAAGCCGTAGACGGCGTTGGTGTGCTGGCCCGTCGTGGTGGAGAAGTTCTCGACCGGCAGCGCGAAGAACGCGCGGTAGGCCAGGGAGTGACCGTCGAGCAGCAGCAGGCGTGGACGGGTCTGGTCGGTCGGGGTGGCGGCGAGCTCAGGCACGCGGTGACTCTATCCGGCGGCGGGGACGCTCCGGCGGTCGGCAACAATGGCGCCATGACCGACCAGACCTCTGCCCCCGCGCCCGGCGACATGACCGTCGACGAGTACATCTCCTCGATGCCGCAGGGCATGGGCAGCCTCAACGACCGGATGGGCATCGAGCTGGTCGAGATCTCCGCCGAGCGGGTCGTGGGCACGATGCCGGTCGAGGGCAACACCCAGCCCTACGGCCTCCTCCACGGGGGCGCGTCGGTGGTCCTCGCCGAGACGCTGGGCTCGGTCGGGTCGGCCGCGCACGCCCACCCGGACCGGCTCTCGGTGGGCGTCGACATCAACGCCACCCACCACCGCTCGGCCACCTCGGGCACGGTCACGGGGGTCGCCACCGCGGTCCACCTCGGGCGCAGCACCGCGACCTACGAGGTCGTCATCTCCGACGAGGACGGCCGTCGCGTGTGCACCTCGCGGATCACCTGCGCACTGATCCCCCGCGAGAAGTTCACCGGCTGACGCGGGCCCCGGTCAGCCCAGCGAGGAGCCCTGGCTCCTGCGCATCGAGCGCCGGGCCGCGAGCACCTGGGTCAGCTGGCGGCCGTTCGCCCGCTGCGCCGCCGGGCGTTGCGCGGTCAGCTTGGCGCGTACGGCGTGGGTCGACGCCACCCGCAGCACCGCCTGCGGCCCCAAGGAGAGCCGGGCCATGAACCGGTTGGCGTCGCGCGACCCGGCCGAGGCGGCCGTGGCGACGTGGCCGATCCCGTGCTCCTCGGCGAAGGAGACCGCCGAGTCCATGAGGGCGCGACCGACGCCGTGGCGGCGGTACTGGGGGAAGACGTGGGGCGAGACCGCCAGGACCACGGGCTCGAGGTTCAGCGGCGTCATCGTGGTGATCCGCAGGTGCACGGCACCCGCGACCTCACCGTCGTACTCGGCCACCACGAGACGCTCGTCGCCGGAGGCGGCGGCGCTCTCGATGATGGCCACGACGTCGGCGACCTGCTCCGCGTGGTCCGCGCGCCTCAGGACCTCGGTCCACAGCTCGGCCAGCAAGGGCGCGTCGGAGGGCATCGCGCCACGCAGCGCCACCAGGGAGCGGGTCATCGTCGTGAGCCTTTCGGGCCAAGTTCCGTGGCGCCGCGCAGTCGGTCCCCGTGAGCGCGGCTCCAGGGGGCGAGACTACGCTCAGGCTCCCTGAGATGTGAGAGGAGTCCCTTGTTCCCCGGAATCGGCACGGTCGTGAACGTGGTCACGGTCCTCCTCGGAGCCGGCATCGGGGTCCTGCTGGGCAACCGGCTGCCGATCCGCACCCGCGACGTCGTGACCGATGCGCTCGGGCTGGTGACGCTCCTGATCGCGGGTACGTCGGCCATCGCGGTGCTCGACGGGGACCTCAGCGACGCAGTCGGGTCCAGCGCCCCGATGCTGATCGTGCTGGGATCGCTCCTCATCGGTGGCATCGCCGGGTCGCTGCTGCGCCTCGAGCAGCGCGTGGAGTCCTTCGGCGGTTGGCTGCAGACCCGTCTCTCCGGCGACGCCGGCTCGGTGGAGCGGCACCGCTTCATCGAGGGCTTCGTGACCGCGTCGCTGCTCTTCTGCACCGGCCCGCTCACCATCCTGGGCTCGCTGAACGACGGGCTCGGCAACGGCGCCGACCAGCTCTTCCTCAAGGCCGTGCTGGACGGGTTCGCGGCGATCGCCTTCGCGGCGTCGTTCGGATGGGGCGTCGCCGCCAGCGCGCTGACCGTCGTGGTGGTCCAGGGAAGCCTCACCGTCGTGGGCTTCCTGCTCGGCGGCGTGCTGCCCGCACCCCACCTGTCGGCGCTGACCGCGACCGGCGGGCTGCTGCTCGTGGGCGTCGCGCTGCGGCTGCTCCGGATCCGCGAGATCCCGGTCGCCGACCTGCTGCCGGCGCTCGCGGTGGCCCCACTGCTCGTGCAGCTCGCGGCGTGGATTCATTGACGTAACGGTTCGGTCACGACAGGGTGCGCTGTAACCCGAGGCCCTGTGCACGCCCCTACCGTGTCAGGGCCTGCCCAACCTCTCGGGGACGGGCTGCGGTGAAGTGCACCTAATCGCGACAGAAAGGTTCACCCCGTGAATCGATCCAGAACCGCCACCTGGGGCAGGTTGATGGCCGGCACCGCCGTCCTCAGCATGGCCCTCACCGCTTGTGGGTCCGACAGCTCCAACAACGCGTCGGACAAGCCGTCGGCCTCGGGTTCGTCCTCCGAGTCCGGCTCCTCGAGCGACAGCTTCACCAACGACAAGTGCTCCGGCAGCCAGACCAGCGCCAACGCGCTCCACGTGGGCGGCATCCTGCCGCTCACCGGAAACCTGGCGTTCCTCGGCCCGCCGGAGGTCGCAGGCGTGGGCCTGGCCGTCTCGGACATCAACGCCGCGGGCGGTGTCGACGGCGCCAAGGCGTGCCACGACATCCAGGACTCGGGTGACTCCACCGACATGTCGGTCTCCACCTCCTCGGCCGGCACGCTCGTCGCCAACAAGCCGTCTGTCGTGATCGGCGCCGCGTCGTCGAGCGTCTCGCTCAACGTCGTGGACACGTTCGCCTCCAACAAGATCACCGAGGTCTCCCCGGCCAACACCGCGGTCGACCTCAGCGGCTACTCCCCGTACTACTTCCGCACCGCTCCCCCGGACACCATCCAGGGCAACGCGCTGGGCACCCTGATCAGCACCGACGGCTACCAGAAGGTCGCCTTCATCGTCTTCAACGACACCTACGGCACCGGTCTGCGCAACGCGGTCCAGCAGACCATCGAGTCCGCCAACGGTGAGTGCGTCTACGGCTGCAAGGGCCAGGGCGACGAGTTCCCGGCCGGCCAGACGACGTTCTCCTCCGAGGTCAGCGCCGCGCTCGCTGCCAAGCCCGACGCCATCGTCGTGCTCGCCTTCGACGAGACCAAGCAGATCGTGCCCGAGCTCGCCTCGCAGGGCTGGGACATGAAGAAGACCTACTTCTCCGACGGCAACACCGCCGACTACAGCTCCACCTTCCAGAAGGGCACCCTCGAGGGCGCCCAGGGCACCATCCCCGGTGCCGACCCCGACCAGACGTTCAAGGACCGGCTGAGCGGCTGGGCCGAGGTGGGCGAGGGCAAGCCGCTGAGCGACTACGCCTACGGCGCCGAGTCCTACGACGCCACCATCCTGGCCGCGCTGGCCGCGGTGAAGGGCGGGGCGACCGACTCCCAGACGATCCAGCAGAACTACGCGGCCGTCTCCGGTGCCACCGGCGGCACGGAGTGCAAGACCTACTCCGACTGTGTCGCGCTGCTCAAGGACGGCAAGGAGATCCGGTACGCCGGTCCGTCGGGCATCGGTCCGATCAACGACAAGAACGACCCGTCGTCGGCGTTCATCGGCATCTACACCTTCAACTCCGACAACAAGAACGAGCTGAGCAACTCGGTGGAGGGTTCCTCCTCCTGAGCCGGACGCTCGTCTGAACAGCACGCAGGAGGGCCCCGGACCGCACGGTCCGGGGCCCTTCTGCGTACGGCGGTGGTCGTCGGCTGCATCGCGTGCGTCGCGTCACCCGGCCCCACATGCACGAGGGCCCCGGACCTGTCGGTCCGGGGCCCTCGTCGTACAGGTCAGTGCTGGGGGTGCTCCTCCTCGACGTCCTTGGCGAGGGTGCCCAGGTAGAGCTCGATCACCTTGGGGTCGTTGGCCAGCTCGCGGCCGGTGCCGGTGTAGGCGTCCCGGCCCTGGTCCAGCACGTAGCCGCGGTCGCAGATCTGCAGGCAGCGCCTGGCGTTCTGCTCGACCATGACGACGCAGACGCCGGTCTTGTTGATCCGCCGTGTGCGCAGGAAGGTCTCGTCCTGGCGCACGGGCGACAGTCCGGCGGAAGGCTCGTCGAGGAGGAGCACCGACGGCTCCATCATCAGCGCCCGGGCCATCGCCAGGGACTGCCGCTCGCCACCGGAGAGCGCACCGGCCCGCTGGTTGCGCCGGTCGTGCAGCACCGGGAAGAGGTCCCACATCGCGCCGAGGCGCTCGGTGATCTTCCGGGGCCGCATGAACAGCCCCATCCGCAGGTTCTCCTCGATGGTCAGCGTCGGGAACACGTTGTTGGTCTGCGGCACGAACCCGACGCCCATCTCGACGAGGCGGTTGGTCTTGGCGTTCGTGATGTCGCGGTCGCCGAGCATGACGGTCCCGGAGTGGACCTTGACCAGGCCGAACATCGCCTTGAGCAGCGTGGACTTGCCCGCGCCGTTCGGGCCGATGATGCCGATCATCTCGCCGGGGTAGGCGACCAGGCTGCAGCCGTTGAGGATGTTGACGCCGGGCAGGTAGCCGGCGACCACGTCCTTGGCCTCGACGACCGCCTCCTGGGCGTTGGGCTGGGGATCTGCGCTCATGCCTCTTCCTCCCGCTCTGCTTCCTCCGCCTTGACTTCCTGCTGCATCTCCACCATCGCCTCGTCGGAGAGCAGTGCGTCGTCCCCGAGGTCGGTGTCGTGGTGGGCGCCCAGGTAGGCATCGATCACGGCGGTGTCCGACATGACCGTGTCGGCCGGTCCCTCGGCGACCAGGCGGCCCTCGGCCATCACGGCGACCCAGTCGGAGATGTGGCGCACGACGTGCATGTCGTGCTCGACGAAGAGCACGGTGGTGCCGTCGTCGCGCAGGCTCTGGATGTGGCCGAGCAGCGACTGCGTGAGGGCCGGGTTCACCCCCGCCATCGGCTCGTCGAGCATGATCATCTTCGGGTCGCTCATCAGGGCCCGGGCCATCTCCAGCAGCTTGCGCTGGCCGCCCGAGAGGCTGCCCGCGTAGTCGTCCTTCTTCTCCAGCAGCTTGAACCGCTGGAGGAGGTCCTTGGCCTTCTCCTCGATCGCCCGCTCCTGCCCGCTCCACAGCGGCTTGAAGACGCACTTGAGGAGGTTCTCCCCCGCCTGGCCCTGGGCGCCCAGCATCATGTTGTCCATCACCGTCATCCGGCTCAGGGCCTTGGTGAGCTGGAAGGTGCGGACCATGCCGGCCTTGGCCACGCTGGAGGCCGAGGTCTTGTCGAGGGTCGCCCCGTCGAAGGACCAGTGCGCTCCGTTCTTCGCCGAGGTCGGCCGGTCGAAGCCGGTGATCAGGTTGAAGAACGTCGTCTTGCCCGCACCGTTGGGCCCGATGAGCGCGGTGATGATCCCGCGCTGCACCTCGAGGTGGGAGACGTCGACGGCGGTCATGCCGCCGAACGCGCGGACGATGTTGTCGACCACCAGGATCGGGTCGGGCTTGGCCGACCCGGGCGTGGCGTCGACCCCGGACATGAGCGCCCGTCGGGCGGTGGGATCGGCCAGGTCGGACCTGGCGACGGTGGACTCAGACATTGAACCGGAGCTCCCTCTTGTTGCCGAGGATTCCTTGCGGTCGGAAGATCACGATCAGCATCAGGGCGACGCCGACGACGATGAAGGAGAACTGCTCGGTCTGCTGGCCGTTCATGATGCTGTCGGGGATGTAGGCGTTGGCCACTCCCTTGATCATGATCCGCGCCGCGTAGAAGATCACGGCGCCCAGCGCGGGACCGAAGATGGTGGCCGCACCACCGAGCAGCAGCGCGGTGTAGCAGAAGAAGGTCAGCGACCGGCCCATCGAGTCGGGCTGCACCGATGCGGGCAGCACGTAGAGCATGCCGCCCAGCGCGCCGAAGAGGCCGCCGATGATCAGCGCCTGCATCTTGATCGCGAAGACGTTCTTGCCGAGGCTGCGGATCGCGTCCTCGTCCTCGCGGATCCCGCGCAGCAGGCGGCCCCAGGGGCTGCGCACCAGCAGGTAGACCACCAGCAGGCAGACCGCCACCAGCAGCCAGGCGATGACGCGCACCCACCAGCCGCTGACGCCGGTGTCCTGGTAGCTGGTCGGCATCAGGAAGAAGAGCAGGAAGACCGACACGGCGACGAGCACGCCGATGACGGTACGACGCACCGGCGGCGACACGACCGCGACCTGTCGTGCGTCCGCCCCGAGGTCGGCCCGGCGCTCGGTGGCCGGGGTCGCGGTGACGAGGCCGTCGGCGTCGCGCGAGGCCCGCCTGGCCTTGGTGGGACGTCCCTTGCCGGCCTTGGCCACGAGCACGATGCCCGTCACGCAGGCGGCGAGGAGCAGCCAGCCGACCAGGCGGACCCAGACGGCGCCGCCCGCGATGTCGTAGATGTTGAAGGGGCTCAGCGTGGTGTCACCGTCCCCGAAGAACGACAGGTTGGTGAACGGGGTGCGGTAGCTGACGCCCTGGAGTCCCTGCGCGGCACCGGTGAAATCGGTGAGCAGCGCTGATCGCCCGACGTACCTGATGATCTCCGCGGCCGAGATCGTCACGATCGCCAGGTAGTCGCCGCGCAGCTTCAGGGTCGGGGCGCCCAGGACCAGGGCGAAGACCAGCGCCGCGGCGAAGCCGAGGAGCACGCCCACGACCAGCGGGAGCCCGTGCCCGATGGAGATTGCGAAGCCGTAGGCCCCGAGCAGCATGAAGCCGGACTGGCCGATGTTGAGCAGGCCGGTGAAGCCGAAGTGGACGTTGAGGCCGATGGCGGCGATCGCCACGGCGGCGGTCTGCGGCGAGATCGCCTCGCGCAGCATCGAGTTCAGAATCGCCTGGATGGTGTCCATGCCCGTGTCCTTCCTAACCGATCCGCTCCGGGCGACCGAGCAGGCCCTGGGGCCTGACCAGCAGCAGGAGGATGAGGATCAGCAGCGCGGTGGCGTACTTGAAGTCACCGGGCATCCCCAGCACCGGGGAGAGCTCGACGACCAGGCCGATGATGAGGGAGCCAACGAGGGCGCCGAAGGCGGTGCCGAGGCCCCCGAGGGTCACGGCGGCGAAGAGCAGCAGCAGGATCTGCAGGCCCGAGTCCCACTTGATGCCGTTGGTGACCAGCGCGTAGAGCAGGCCCGAGAGTCCGGCCAGCGCCATCGCCACGGTCCAGACGAGCCGGATCACCCGGTCGACGTCGATGCCGGAGGCCGCGGCGAGGGCCGGGTTGTCCGACACCGCGCGG
>Ga0308173_10000229_pt1 | contig 21507 bp, 21 predicted proteins | sample PhyPR1_FD_203716 | JGI IMG/M metagenome (GOLD analysis project Ga0308173, IMG submission 203716) | Soil microbial communities from UC Gill Tract Community Farm, Albany, California, United States - DLSLS.P.R1 | ecosystem: Environmental > Terrestrial > Soil > Agricultural land | place: USA... | reverse complement strand
GAATCTCTTTCGCGGCTGGGAGTGCGGCGGGGCGAAGACTTGGCGGGGATTGCGCGCTGGCTGGTTACAGCGGGGCAGCACGAGCAGGCGTTGGAGCTGTTCAAGCGGGCGGTTCAAGCTGGACTACTGGATAAGCTGCTGTTCCGCGCGCTCTGGGAAATTGCCTTGCTAGAGAAAAAACTGCAGCGTCCACATGCCGCATTAGGCATGTTCACCGAACTGGCCGGATGCCGAAATGAATTTCGCACGTGTGCGCTGGAAGAGCTGGCGAAGTATTACGAACACGAAGAGCGCAACTTCGCCGTTGCTTTGGAATTCACCATTCAGGCGCTGCACTTTGGGGAGTCCGCCGCGCTGAGGCATCGCAAGGAACGTCTGGAAAAGCGATTGGCGAAACCGCGCGCTCGGCGATTGGTGTAGGGGAATATCGAAGAACCGCCTACTGCGTGCGCGGTTCAGAACGGTTTACTAGCCGGATTTGATTTCCGTCCAGTAACGGTCGCGCAGTCGTTGGGCGGCGGCGGGCAGAGCCTTAAACCATTCGCCACGCTGTAACACATCCGTAGGAGGATAGAGAACGGGATTGTCACGCTGTGCGGCTGGAAGCAAAGCACGGGCAGCGCCGTTGGCGGTAGCCGTCCTCATCTCGCGAGCAATTGCGGCGGCCACGTGCGGACGCAGCAGGTAATCGAGAAACTCATAGGCGAGATCATTGTGTTTGCTCTCACGCAGGATGCAGACATTATCCGCGTACAAGGCGAAGCCCTCGGCGGGAAAAGAAAACGCCAACGCGGCGGAGTTGTCCATGGCGACCTGGGCCACTTGCGCCCACATCTGCGCAACCAGCACATCGCCCGCAACTACCTGGTCTCGCACTTCCTCGTTTAGATATGCGCGCAGCAGCGGCTTCTGCTGTATGGCGAGATCGCGTGCAGCCTTTAGATGCCGGTCGTCGCCAGCATTGATGGAGCACCCCAGCCGCTTCAGGCACGCGCCAAAAACTTCAGCCGGATCGTCGAGCATCGTGACGCGCCGCTGATAGGAATCGGTCCACAGATCGGCCCAAGCGAGCGGAGGCCGGGCAACACTCTTCGAATATACGATGCCGGTGGCGCTGTGCATGTAGGGAACGCACCAAACGAGCGCCGGATCCCACATCGGCGAGTGAAACCGAAGGTCGAGATGGCGTAAGTTCGGCAACCGGCCGTGGTCCAGGTTTTCCAGTAACTCCAGTTCCCGCATGGGTTGAACAAAACTGTTCGAGGGGAAGACGACATCCCAACCTGAATTGCCGCTCATCACCTTTGCCAGCATCTCCTCGGCGCTCCCGTAGGTGGCGTAACGGACACGGCAATTGAACTCGCGTTCAAAGTTTGGAATGGTGGAAGCGGCGACGTAGTTCTCCCAGTTGTAGACATTGAGCCTGCGCTGGCGGCCGGCCGTGCAACCGAGCGTTGCGCCAGCCAGGGACATGAGAAAGATACGGCGGTTCAAGTGTGCCGCCTTGGGCGGGAAGAACTCTGCTCGAGCCTTCCGGCTAGCAGGATGAAGACGCCCAGCACGCCGGTAATCATTACCGAGAGCGCATTAACTTCGGGACTTACTCCGCGCCGCGCCATCGCGTAAATCACCATCGGCAGTGTCTCTGAATTGACACCCGCGACAAGGCTGGTGATGACGTAATCGTCGAAAGAGACAGTAAAGCAGAGCAATGCGGCTGCAAGAATGCCCGGGAGTAATAGCGGGATGGTGATGCGCCGGAATACCTGCCATTCCGTTGCCCCGAGGTCGAGCCCGGCTTCTTCTAAGGCCGGGTCGAAGGTGCGGAGGCGCGCGAGAATCACGATGACCACGTAGGCCAGCGAAAAAGATATGTGCGCCAGAATGACGGTATGCATTCCAAGCTGGACGCGCAGATAACGGAAGATCCATTCAAAGAATGCCAGCAGCGAAATGCCCGTCACAATCTCAGGAGTTAGCAGAGACAAATAGAGAGAGTTTGTCAGCAGAGGCAGGCGTTTCTTCCAGAGCGCGTACCCTGCGAGCGTTCCAATAACAGTAGAGATGACGGTGGCTGCCACAGCAATAATGAGACTGTTCGTGGCGGCTTCAAGCAGAGCGCTATCGTGGAACACGCGCGTATACCGGTTAAATGTAAAGCCGCGCCAAATCGCCAGCTTCGAATCGTTGAAGCTGAAGACTCCCAGAACGGCGAGAGGCAGATAGAGGAACAGATACGCGGCGCTCGCGTATACAGCTAGGAAACGCTTCAAACCAAGTCCTCACCGCGACGGCCTAACGCCCACAGAACAAGCACCACCAGCGCCATCAGCAACAGAGCTGCCGCCGCGCCGAACGGCCAGTCTCGCGCCGTCGTGAACTGATTCTGAACCAGGTTTCCCACCATCACGGTTTTCCCTCCGCCCATAAGGTCGGGCGTGAGATATGCGCCCAGGCAAGGGATGAAAACGAGCAGACAACCGGCAACAATTCCAGCCTTGCTGAGAGGGAGTACGACGCGGTGCAGCGCGACCCACGGCGAAGCACCCAGATCTTCCGCCGCATCGAGCAAGGCGGGATCCAGCTTCTCAAGCGAGGCATAGAGCGGCAAAACCATGAAAGGCAAATAGCCGTACACCAAGCCCAGGATCACCGCTCCTGAATTGAAGAGCAGCGGCAAGGGTTGCCTGACTAGGTGCACCGCTTCGAGCGCTGAATTGATGAGGCCTGTGTCGCGGAGAAGGAACATCCATGCATAGGTTCGAATGAGAAAGCTGGTCCAGAACGGCAGCATGACGAGATTCAGCAATAGGAATTTGTGGCGGCCCGATCGCGCAATATACAAAGCGAGTGGAAAGCCGAGCAACAAGCAGATTGCGGTTGACACAGACGCGATCCAAACGGAACGCCAGAGAATCTCGCCGTAGAGGGAATCGAAAATGCGAGAGTAGCTCTCAGCCGTCCATGGCGGCATTACACCGCCATAGGGTCCCCGCGTCAGCATGCTGTAGGCGAAAACGATCAGCAGCGGGACGAAAAAGAACAGTCCCATGACGGCCGCGCCGGGTGCGATAAAAAACGCACGTAAGCGAATACGCACCGGCGAGTTAATCCTGGTCGGCGATTCGTAACTCATCGGAAGGATTCCACCAGACGTGAACGGAGTCGCCGGGGGCAAGCTCGCAGCCATTTTGCGCGATTTCGGCTGTACAGCAGACGCCGTTCGCTAACCGAGTTTCCACGTGGAAACAATTTCCGAGAAACGTGGAGGACTGGACAGTGGCGGTAAGGGAATGAGCGCCGTTACCCGGCTGCTGCCTTGATAGGCGCACCGCTTCAGGCCGCACGCCGGCTCCATTAACCCAGTTCACACCTCCGAGAAATTCGGCCACGAAACGCGATCGCGGCTGCTGATACAACTCGCGCGCCGTGCCAACTTGTTCGAGCGCGCCGCGGTTCATAACCGCCATGCGGTCGGATAAAGAGAGCGCTTCTTCTTGATCGTGCGTTATGAAGAGGAAAGCGATTCCCACACGGCGCTGGAGGCTCTTCAACTCGGTTCGCATCTGTTTGCGCAGTTTCGGATCAAGGGCGGAGAGCGGCTCATCGAGCAGCAGCACTTTCGGCTCGAGAACAAGAGAGCGCGCGAGTGCGGCGCGTTGCCTTTCGCCTCCGGAAATTTGATCGGGCCGCCTTCCTTCTTTGCCGGAAAGCTGCACGAGAGCGAGTGCCTGCTCTACTTTGGTTCGAATCTCGGGTTTTGTGAGGTGTTTGCGGCGCTCCAGCCCGAAGGCCACGTTCTGGGCAACGGTCAAGTGCGGGAACAAGGCGTAGTTTTGAAAAACAGTGCTGACATCGCGCTGATAGGGCCTTGAGCCCGCGACCGAACGGCCATCCAAAAAAATGCCGCCGGAGGTGGGCTCTTCGAATCCGCCGATCAATCGCAGCGTAGTGGTTTTCCCGCAGCCGGACGGTCCAACCAGCGCGAAGAACTCACCACGGTCGATTGAAAGTGAGATGCCATTGACGGCGGGATGCGTCAGGTAACGCTTGGTGAGAGCGCGAAGCTCCAGAACTGTGTTCACTTCTTGAAAACACAATGCTAACGCAGGAAGGACCGAGCTGAAACCCATTCGAACAACGGGCTGTCACACTAAAAGAAAGGAAGTATACGCGAAATGTTCGGCACCGGTGTTGCGGTTCTAGTACTGCTGACAATGCAGCCGCATGGGCAGACGCAGACGCCACAGCCGAAAAGCATGACGAAGATGGTTGTCAGGCTAATGGGACCCGGCATCAAACCGGGATCGTACGCGGCATTACCGAGGACGATTTATCGCGCCGGACCGCACTATGCGCGGATGGAGAGCCCGCCCGACGCCCGGCAGAAGCAAGAAAAGCTGACTATTATTGCGGAGCCGGACGCGTATAGCGTGAACCTGATTGCCAAACGAGGTACGCACGCCATCGATCAGGGCGGCCCGAACGATCTTCACCTGCCGATTGTTCTGCCGTTCGACCCAAAGCACAAGCTTCCTCATCTGGACCGTCTGGAGTTTGGCGAGGAACTCGATTTTTTTGAACAGTCGGGCGCAAAGAAGAGTCCTGGACCGATCGTGAACGCGCAGCCCACAGACGCCTACGTTCTGCAGACAACTGAAGGTCCGGCAACCCTAGTGGTGAAACCGGGTCCGGAAACGCCGATCTTTCTCAGTTGGCCCGCAAAGGACGGAACTTACAAATACGAGTACATCACTTACGAAGAGATGCCTTTCGAACCGGCTCTGTTTGCAAAGCCGAAGGGCATTCAGCTTAAAGAAATTGAACCGGACACTACTGACGAAGAACACATCTAACGGGTATGACGAAGGAACACGGCATTCCCTACCGCACGCTGGGAGACACGGGTGAAGAGGTCTCTTGTATCGGAATGGGAGGTTTTCATCTCGGCCATAAAGAAGTGAGCGAAAGCGACGCCATCCGGCTAATTCATTCGGGAGTTGACCGCGGAATTAATTTTCTCGACAACTCCTGGGATTACAACGAAGGCGAAAGCGAGCGGCGCATGGGTAAGGCATTAAAACACGACGACTACCGGAGCCGCGTCTTTTTGATGACGAAGATTGATGGCCGCACGCGGGAATCAGCGGCGAAGCAGATTGAGGAATCTCTTCAGCGGCTGCAGACCGACCACATCGATCTGCTGCAATTTCACGAAATCATCCGATTCGAAGATCCGGACCGCATCTTCGATCAGGGCGGCGCGATGGAAGCGGTACTCGATGCGAAGCAGGCCGGGAAGGTTCGTTACATCGGCTTCACCGGGCACAAAGATCCGCATATTCATCTGTACATGTTGGAAGCGGGCGACCGGCATGGCTTTCGATTCGATGCGGCACAGTTGCCGGTCAACGTGATGGACGCACATTTCCGGAGTTTCGGAAACCTGGTGGTTCCGGAACTGGTGAAGCGCAACATAGGAGTGCTCGGAATGAAAAGCATGGGCGACACGGTCATTTTGAAGAGTGGCGCGGTGACGCCGATGGAGTGCCTGCATTATGCGCTGAACATGCCCACTTCAGTGGTCATCACTGGCATTGATAAACCGGAGATTCTGGAGCAGGCAATCACGGCCGCGCAGACGTTCCAGAACGTGACGAAAGAGCAGATACAGGCGATCTTAGCCAAGACCGCAAAAGCCGGGCGGAATGGCGCATGGGAGCTTTTCAAAACCAGCGACCGGTTCGACAGTACGGCGAAAAACCTGGAATGGTTGGGCGGGGACAGCCCGCACGTTCAGGCGGTTGCGCCGCAGATGGGGTGAAGGGAGCACTTTGGCGTATTGATGCCTGTCTGATATGTCTTGATGGATGAGGACCACTGTCCGCCTCGACGACGCCCTGCTGACCGAGGCGAAGAAGTTGGCTGCGGATTCCGGGCGATCCCTCACGGCCGTGATTGAAGATGCACTTCGTGAGGTGATCAGCCGGCGCAGATCACTGTCGGCGCGAAACAGGAGAATTGTCTTCCCGACATTCAGAGGGCGAGGCCTGCGGCCCGGAATTGATCTGGACAATTCAGCCGCCCTGCTCGACATCATGGACAACCTTCATTGATCCTTATCGATGTCAACATCCTGGTATATGGCTTTCGGGCGGATGCGCCCGGCCACTCGCGATACCTCGCGTGGTGGCAGCAGCAAACTGCTTCGCAACAGCCATTTGGATTAGCCGATGTCGTTTTGTCCGGGTTTCTCCGTGTGGGTTACTCATCCGAGAATCTTCATCCCCCCGAGCCCATTGGAAGATGCGCTTCGATTTGTGGAGGCACTCAAACGGTTACCCAACTACGTCGAAATTCGCCCTGGGCCGCGGCACTGGGATATTTTTGTAAATCTGTGCCGAAGAGCGAATGCTCGTGGAAACCTCATCCCGGACGCCTTTTTGGCCGCACTCGCAATTGAATCAGGTAGCGAATGGATTACGAGCGATCGGGACTATGGCCGCTCTCCCGAACTGCATTGGCGGCATCCGCTGGAATAAGGCCGGAAATGCCTTTGTTCAGCCGGTATGGAATCCGGACGGAGAAAGTAGTTTGCCCGGGTTGCGATTCAAACCCGATCTGGCCGCCGTGGTTTGAAACGATCCGGGCGACCAGGTCCAGACCGATGCCGGTACCCTGGTCGACGCTTTTGGTCGTGAAGAACGGATCAAAAATGCGGTCGCGAATTTCCGGATCGATACCCGGGCCGCTATCGGTCACCTGCACCAGTGCGTCGTTTGATTCGCGGGCCGTGCGAATGCGGAGCTTGCCCTTCCCTCCCATGGCGTCAATGGCATTGACGATCAGGTTGGTCCACACCTGATTCAATTCGCTGCCTCGAACCATCATCTTCGGAATGCTGCGATCGTATTCACGCAGCACCTCCACCCCGTTTTTCAAGTGGTAATGGAGCATGATCAGAGTATTTTCAATCCCTTGATGGATGTCCACTTCCTGTTCGGGCATTTGATCCATGTAGGAGTACTCCTTCACGGCCCGCACGAGGTCAGACATTCTACCGGTGGCGCTCTGTATCTCTTCTGCGAGCCGGGTGATTGTGAAAGAAGCGGTGACGCGTGTCAGCGCGTCCGCTAGGGCTTCTTCGGGAATTGAGGTCGCAACGTGCTGAAGTGTCTCTTCGGTGAATCCGCTGTCCACCAGTGCCGCGGCCAATCCCCACGAGTCCGGGGTCCCATGCGTCTCGAGCCAGGCGGCGAACTGCTCCTCGCGGTCGCTGCGTTCCAGCGTGTCCTGCGCCTGTTGCGGCCGCGTCCGCGCGGCGAAATCGCATTCGAGTTCTGCCAAGACCTGCCGCGCCTGTAGGGGGATCTCGTGCTTATTTAGCGCTAGATTCGCCTCGCATAAGTTCTTCACCGCCTGCCTTAGCGAATCGGCTGCCCGGCGCGCGGCGGCAGCCGGATTGTTCAGTTCGTGCGCGAGTCCCGCCGATAGCTTGCCGAGCGATGCCAGCCTCTCGCGATTCTGCTCTGCCCGGGTGCTTTCACGAATGCGATCTGTCAGCACGCCGATCAAACGCTCGCGCATGACCGGAATGCGTTTCAACATCGGACCAAACTTGTCCTTCAGGAGGAATGCGCCCCGAGTGGGTAATGTCGCGCGAACCGTAGCGGAGAAGTGTGTGAGACGTGAGTAGGGCAGCATGCCGGTGATCTGCCCCTTCCTGGCGATGAAGACCCGGTTCTGGTTGCCGGGTCCTTCGAGCTCGCCCCGGATCTCTCCTTCAAACATGACAAACAACCGGTCGGCAGGAGACCCGGATTGTATGACAACCTCTCCGGGCAGCAGTTCAATCAGCGTCATCTCTTCCGCCAGCCAGCGCAGATCGTCTTCTACCAAATCCGCAAAGGCAGGTATGGTGCGCAGATCGTCGGATGTCGGGTGAAATGCGCCGGCAGTGTTTCTTTCCTGAGTTTCCATGTCTACACCTTGCTCAGATACTGATGAACGAACTGAATCGCCACTGAGCCTTCCCCCACTCCAGAAGCTACGCGTTTGATAGACCCGTGCCGGACATCGCCGACCGCGAAGATCCCGGGAACATTGGTTTCGAGAAGTCCAGGATCGCGCTCGAGTGTCCAGCCCTTAGGCGGCTTGCCGTCATGAAGCAGATCGGGGCCGGTCACAATGAATCCGCGCGAATCGCGTTCAATCACCCCATCGAGCCAGGCGGTGCGCGGCTCCGCGCCGATGAAGATGAACAACGCGGTTGCCGGGATCTCCTGCGTCTCGCCGCTGGTATCGCAGGCGACTGAAATGGAACGCAGCCGGTCCTCTCCGTGCACAGCGATCACACGTGAATTGAACTCTAGCTGAATGTTTTCCGTTTGCCTGATCTGATCAATGAGGTATTGAGACATAGTGGCAGCGAGCGACGGGCTTCGGACCAACATGACGACACGCCTGGCATACCGCGCGAAATGCATGGCGGCCTGACCGGCGGAGTTCGCGCCGCCAACGATATACACGTCCTCATCACGGCAGGACAAGGCCTCAGTGGAAGCAGCGCCGTAATAGACGCCTGCGCCCTGCAGTCGATCCATCCCCGGGACATTGAGTTTGCGCCATTGGACGCCCATGGCAAGCAGAAGACTGTGACAGGAGATCTCCGCGCCATCGCTGAGTTGAATGTAGCGGTAGGGACCATCTACGCGCACTCTGGTTGCCTCCTGCGGAGATACGATTTCGACGCCGAAGCGACGGGCCTGAGTGACGGCTCTGCGGGCCAGATCGCCTCCCGATAAACCAGACGGAAACCCAAGATAGTTTTCGATGCGGGAACTCAAGCCGGCCTGACCGCCTGGGGCTTCGCTCTCCACCATCACGGTCTTTAATCCTTCCGATGCGCCATAGACCGCTGCTGCCAATCCGGCTGGTCCGCCGCCCACAATCGCAATGTCATAAAACTCCAGCCCGGCGCGAGTCTGCAGCCCTAATTTGGCAGCCACTTCGTGAGGCTTGGCATCTTGCATCGTCTCGCCATCCCGGAAAACGGCCAGCGGGAACTTTTGTTCATCGGGAGAAAGGCTGTCCAGCAGGCGGCGTGTTTCAGGATCGCGATCTACCGCTTCAATATCGTGCCACTGATACGGAACTTGATTGCGCGCCAGAAAATCGCGGAGTTCGTAGGCCTTGGGAGACCAGCGGGCGCCTAGTAAACGCAGCCCTTCGAACGGCGGACGGAAATTCGACTGCCAGTCTTCTAACAGATCGTCCAGCACCGGATACAGGTGCTGCTGGGGCGGGTCCCAGGGCTTCAGCAAATAATGCGAGAGCTGGACATCGTTAATGGCGCGGATGGCCGCGTCGGTATCGGCATAAGCAGTCAGCAAAACGCGTCGAGCATCGGGGTAGAGCTTCATCGCTTCGATAAACGTTTCGATGCCGCTCATTTGAGGCATCCGATGATCGAAGAGCAGCAGCGCGACCGGCTCATTCCGCTTGCGCAGGCGGCGTAGGAGGTCCAGGGCGGCCGTGCCGGAATCGGCGCTCAGAACGCGGTGGCGGGAACTGTAGCGGGTGCGCAGGTCGCGTTCGATGGCCCGCAAAACCTCCCTGTCATCGTCTACTGCGAGGATCACCGGCCTTGCCATCGAAGAGTCCTTTCGAACCACAATACACAGTGCATCTCTTTAATGATGCAGGTTGGCGGCGGCGGATTCGACAGTTGTCGGATAAGAGCGGGGCAGAGCCACGCCAGGAGTGAGAAAGCGACTATACAACTGGAATGCTCCCCAATTGTAAGGCCTGTGGTACGGGCCTTGCAGCATTGCCAGCTTGGCCTGTCGGAGCGCCTGCGGATAGGGCTCGCCCGCCTCAATGTTGCCGTAAAACTTATCCATCAGATCGGCCGTAGAGCGGTCACTCACATCCCAAAGACTGGTGACCACGTTTCGCGCGCCCGCCTGGAAAAATGCCCAGGCGAACCCGACCAGGCCCTCGCCGGAGAGTGCCCGGGCCCCGGCGCCGCGGCAAGCGGAAATCGTGACCAGATCGGCATGCAGGGGTATGTCCGCCACGTCTCGCGCATACAATTTCCAGGCGTTATGTTCCGGCGAAAGAATGATGGCCGAGTCAAGCGGCCTCTGCTCGTTCGCATCGGCGTGTGCCGCGAAATGAATACTGGAGAACTGCTCCGGATGGGCCGCGCGGTAGGCGCTGACGGTTGCGGCCGGGCCGGTATAGGCAACGATCCGATGAGTAGCGAACTGACGCTCAATTCTTTCGATCTCCAAACCCGCTTGCGGTAAAGGTGCGAATCCGGTGCCCTGGGTGATTGTATCGCCGATCAGCAGCAGCGACCTGATTTTTGCGGAAGGCGATGGCCGGGTGCTGAGAATACTCAACGAGGGCGCAATAGAAACGACGGCGTCTTCCAGCCAGTAATGTGCGGAGCCGCGACCATCTGTTTCCGACCCGCGACCGCTAGGGAGCGTGGATCCGTATACAGGCAACGTCTCGAAATTCAGATTGTGGAGCGAGCCGTCCGGAATGATCACCACCCGGCTCCCCTTGGAAATAGCGGCCGGGGCGATGAGGGTTTCGAATAATCTTCTGCCAACCGGGTTCGGAGCGGCCACCGGATCACGCTTTTCCTGCTCGAGAAAGTGACGGTACGATTCAACATCCCGATCGATCTGCGCCTGGCCCGGGAGCAAGATCAGCTCAGAACCGCGCGCACGGACAACCCATAGATAGGATTGCCGGGGCGCGAGCCAATAAAACAGAAAAGTGGCATGACTCGTCTCCGCAGCTTTGCGAATCTCTGCCACCAAGCCTTCGCGGCGCACTCCGCTTTCGCCCAGCAGATCTTCCGTCAGAATGCTGGCGCGGCTGGAATCGGCGATCTCAAGGGCCCGGTCGTTCTCGCCTTCGGAGATCAGGAGTGCTACGTATTGCTGATAAAAGCGGATCAGTTGAGACAGGAAGGTAATTTTGTAATCCGTAACGAGCTGCTCGGAGCGGTTTTGCTCGATGATGTTCAGAGCCTGCTCGAAGCTGTGGTTTGCGCTGGAGTGATCGCCGATCGCCGCTTGCTCCAGGGCAAGACCGGCATATGCCTGCCAAAGCACGGACGGGGCATTTTGACCGAGGCGTACAGTTTCCCGGTACTGCTCTAATGCTCGTTGGTGTTGATCACGGCGCGCCGAAATCAGGGCTTCGTTCAGCGTCAGAGCCGCAAGCTGGTTCTTGTCATCTCTGTTACAGGCGCTCAGGCCTTTGCGATTGTACTGTTCGGCTTCCTGCAAGGAACCGGCGGATGCCAGAGCTTGTGCGATTCCGGCGGAAATAGACGTGAAGGCTGCGGGGGAGTCGCTTTCCCTGACAAGCGACAGTGCCCGACGGAAGTTTTCGATAGCTTGGTCATTTTGCTTCTGCAGCAGGTATATATTTCCAATGTCGAGATAGCTGTCTCTCAGCATGGTTGCAAGCCCTTCTTCTTTCTGCAGAGGCAATAAATCGAGATCCGTCTGAAGGGCTCGCGCAGATTCACCGAGATTGTAATTGCAGAGCGCAATGTTTCCGAGCGCGGATATCTTCAACATGCCCGCACCAATGGAACCGGCGATCCGGCTGGCTTCCTGAAACTCGGGAAGGGCATCGCCAAAATGCGAGCGGCCGACCAGAGCCATTCCGATATTGAGGTGCGCTGCCGCCTGCTGATAACGAAGTCCATGCTCGATCGCAGTCGCGAGAGCCTTTCGGCAAGTGGCCTCGATTTGGGTGTTGTCGGTCAGAAATGGCGCAGGCAACAATTCGATATCGGCCGTGAGTTCATATTCCCTCAGCCTTCTTGATCCTTCCTCCGCGCGGGCCAAAAGCTCTCGGGCAGCCCTGATATTTTGCTTCCGAAAGAGAACATAAGCCCTCAACATCTGATACCGGGGCAGCAGTTTCGGGAAGATAGCCGGAGGCGGCTGGGACAGCAGCAGGTCCGCTTTCTCTGTCTCGCCATTCCACAAATCCATCTCGGCCGACAGCAGCTTGAATTTCCAGTGCCACTCGGATTGAGGCTGCTTCTGGAACCGCGCGAACCCGATACTAGCAAGCTCTCTGGCTTTCGCAAAGTGACCCTGTTTATGGTTTGCCCGCGCCTCTGCGAACAAAGCTTCCGCGGTCGGAGAGCGCGTCGAGCAACTGATCAGTAAGGCAAGGGCGAGGGCAAAAAAGCCCGGATAGTTACGTGCCCTGTATTCTCGGCGGGTACCAGTGTCCGCCCGATTGCACGTCGCACACCGCGCCTTCGCCGCCATAAGGAGAGCCTAGCTGAAAGCGTAGCAGCGTCAAGCGCCGGAAGTCTTCTTCAATGATCAGCTCGCCAAAATAGATGGAGCCGATACCCGAGATCTTTAAGCGATTTCCGCGGATCTCGCAGCCCTCGGCGGGACTGCTTACCCACTCGATTCCTTTTACGACGGTGCACAGGATGACGCCATTCGCCTGCGGTACTTTGCCCGGCTCGTCATCTTCATCGGTCGAAAAGAAATGGTGACCGTGGTTCCCGTGAAGATCGCCGCTTTTTCTGAACGCATCTTCGAGCTTCTGCTTCGTGTCGTGCTCGGTAAACAGCTTGGAATTCGTGATCACGCGAAAGGGGTGGTCATCAACCGAACCGCCGTCGATATCGACATGCAGCGAATCAAACACGGTTGGGCTGCCGTGGCTGGAGTTGTTCTGCATCCGCATATGTAGCCGGTCAATTGCGAGCTTTCGAATGACCGGTGCGGCGCCTGCCGTGGCATCGGGCTGCGGAACCTGGATCTTGAATCCCGTCACTTCCGATTCCACGATCGTAGTAGTGGGAACGTTATTGTCGCCATGGTTCCCATGCGTGAAATCGCACGCTTTCTTTAGGTCGGCGTAATCTCCCGTTGCCTGGCTGGAGGCCGACTCAAAAGAAATTAATTCTTTGAAGCTGTGCTTCTGCTCCCTGGCTTCGGCGCGGCCTCCGGTTACCGGAAGGCAGCTTCTGGCGATGGTCGGAACGAAGAAATCGTCTGGACGCCGGATGTGTGCGGCAAATGCTACAGCATTGGCGTGAAAGAGAAATCTCTTTTCTTTTGTTCGGGCAAAACTCAACGGTTTGTCCTCCTGGTCACTGGATAACGAATTCGTACCGATCTATATTCGTGCCCGGCTCAGCTTTCGGCCGGACAAGCATCCGGTAATGTCCGGCTGGAAACAGCTTTTCTGGCAGCAGTAGAGCCAAGGTAAAGCTGGCGAACTGCCGTTCCCCTGAATCCATCTGCAAGACAGTTCCCCGCCCTTCTAACTGGAAGTCGCAAGTATATCGCGGATAGGCCTGTGGCGAATCAACCTCAAAATTCAGGTTGAAAAGAGGCCGGCTGCGATCTACCGTAATCACCGGACCGCCGCCGCGCGTAACGGGAGCGATCACGTTGTCAGTCAGCACTTCGGGGCGCTCAATCGAAGGAATGTAGACCAGGCTCTGATAGCAAACCACCACGGCGAGCGCAACAGCGGCCAAGGAAGGCGTCAAAGTTGCCGGACGAAACCACCGCGCCCATCGGCTGCTCCAGTTCCAGCGCCGCGGCTCATCTGCTCCGCCGGCGACGACACGCCCGGTCGCGACGGCACGGTCAGGCTCCTCCCGGAGGACTTGCTTGATGTTGTCAATCGAGATGACGCCGCTTCGCACCAGATCTCCGCAGATGGGACAGTCAAACAGATGCTCTTCGAAAGCCAGCCGCTCGTCCGGCGACAATTCGTTCAAAAGATATCGTTCAACTGTGCCGGTACTTTCAGCCAGTTTGTGATCCATAGCCCGCTCATATAGTTGTGAATTCCGTTACAGCCGCGTTTCATCCTCCCGCGACATTTTCCACAGGCGCAGGTTCCTTGGTTTTTTGAATGGCGGTCCGGCAGCGTGCCAGCGCGCGGTGCAGACGGACCCTCAGATAGTCCCGATCAATATGCAAATGCCGGCAAATCTCGTCCTTGTCGCGCTCTTCCAGGAAGAGCATACGGAGGATCTGGCGGTCCGTATCCGCCAGCTTATCAAGCACCTGGCGAACTACCGCCTTGCGTTCGAAAGTGACGAAGTCGGAGTCCGCGCTGGCGCTTTCGTCCACCGGTTCGGGCGCATTTTCGGCCATCTGCTGGAAGCGGCCGGCGGACCGGAAAAGTTCAAGCAGGACGTTTTCACAAACCGAGTTCACGAAAGCGCCTAAGCGTTCCGGATGCTGGATGCCGCCCTTGTTTCGCAGTACATTCAAGACGCGCAGAAAGGTCTCTTGCCGGGCATCTTCGACGAGCTGCGGCGAGCGGACCCGGGCGCGCAATTTTATCAACAGCAGGTCGCCGAAATAGCGCGAGAAATGACGTTCGGTTTCGGCGTCACCGCGCGTGAGACGGCTGATGTACTCCTGGTCGAATACCTGGCGCTCCAAGTTGCCCCCTACCCGGCAGACTCGATAGTACAACGATGGGCTGGACTGCTCGCGGGGAATGCTATCAGGAGAAATAGGAAGGCAACTCACGGTTTGTTGTCGATTGCTGGCCGGTTAACTGGATGTGTGCAGACCGGCCTGGAATCGTTACAGCGCGAGAGAAATTCAGAGCGGGTTTCTTTATTCGCTGGCTCGAGTCTCCGCAAGGCGGGTCTTAAGCAGATCTGGCAGCGGTGCCTCAATGTCCGGGCTAATCAGTCCAACCGCATCCAGGTCCTGAATATGCACGCGATCCTTGAGGCGGTAGCTGGTGAGCTTCATGCGAACGAGGTCGGCGACAGAAGCCAGCAGGACGCCCTCACGGGTCTTTACCGGCGGGGAGGCAGGAACTGCTTCCGTGTACTCCGGGCGGACTTTTTCATTCAGGAAAACGAGGTGGATTGCCGAACGCGCCTTGGGCTGATTCGCATCGACAAGCATGTCAATTGCACCAGCATGTCGATAGGCCCAACCCGCGTCGCGAGCGGCCTGGATGACGCTGGCGAGGTGCTCACGAGAGATCGCCGCGCCAACATCGGACGTGAGGCGTGCCCGAAGCGGATCGCGTTCGGAAACGTGAATGAAAACAGCCATGCCGCCCACAATGCGATAAGGCACTCCGGCTTTAGTCAGGAGTGAGTGAAGTTGCTGAATTCTGTCGAACAGTTGTTCCACATGCGTGTCGTAGGCAGCAGCCGTCAACATGGGCTTTCATTCTGTCATGCCGTTTCAAGTAGAGCGTCTGGTAGTTGTGCCCACCGTTTGGTACAAAATTGGTCAAGGCGTAATCCTTCAAATTGTTCCGTAAAGTTCTCATCGCCAACCGGGGCGAAATCGCGGTTCGCGTCATTCGCTGTCTCCGCGAAATGCGCATCCCCAGCGTAGCCGTTTTTTCGGAAGCGGATCGCGCCTCGTTACATGTGCAAATGGCTGATGAAGCCCTCTGCATCGGCCCGCCTCCTTCGTCGGAAAGTTACCTCCACGCCGGACGCATCATCGAAGCCGCTCAAAAATCCGGCGCTGAGGCGATCCATCCCGGCTATGGATTCCTGAGCGAAAACGCAGCGTTTGCCCGGGCGTGCAGCGACGCTGGAATCAAGTTCATCGGTCCGGCGTGGCAGTCAATCGAGCAAATGGGATCGAAAACCGCGGCCCGGCGCATCGCGATCGCCGGGGGAGCGCCCGTTGTCCCCGGTACGGAGCACGGCATTCGCGATTACGAAGAAGCCCGGCAGAGCGCTTTAGAGATCGGCTACCCCGTGCTTCTCAAAGCTTCGGCGGGCGGCGGCGGCAAGGGAATGCGCCGCGTTGACAGTGAGTACGAGCTCCTGGCCGCCATGCGGGAAGCCTCCAGCGAAGCGGAGCGCGCCTTCGGCTCGGGCGAGATCTACCTCGAAAAGCTCATTGAGCGGCCCCGGCATATCGAAATCCAGGTGCTGGGCGACGAACACGGAAATCTGATTCACCTGGGTGAGCGCGAGTGTTCCATCCAGCGGCGTCATCAGAAGGTCATCGAAGAGTGCCCGTCGCCGCTGGTTCTGGCGAAACCCGAGTTGCGCACCCAAATCGGCGAAGCTGCACTTCGCATTGCCCGCGCCGTCAGCTACGCGAATGCCGGAACACTTGAGTTCCTGGCCGATCAACACGGACACTTCTATTTCCTGGAGATGAACACGCGCCTTCAGGTCGAACATCCCGTTACCGAATGGGTCACCGGAATCGACCTGGTGCGCTGGCAGATTCGCATCGCCGCCGGCGAACCGCTTACGCTCAACCAGCAGGAGATCCGCTGGACCGGTTCCGCCATCGAGTGCCGCGCTTACGCCGAAGATCCCGAAAACAACTTCTTCCCGAGCCCTGGGACTATTGCGCAATACGTGGAACCATCCGGACCCGGGGTGCGTGTGGACGGCGGAGTCTACGCCGGCTGGACCGTACCCATTGAGTACGATCCCCTGCTCGCTAAGCTATCCGTTTGGGCCGAATCGCGTTCTGCCGCCATTGACCGGATGCGCCGCGCCGTCTCCGAATACTGCGTCCTCGGAATCACCACCAACTTGCGTCTCTTTGCCGGGATTTTTGCCGATCCCATGTTCCTCAGCGGCGACCTACACACAGCCTTTCTCGACGCTTTTATGCGGCAAGGGCGCATTGCCGCATCCGATCCCGTAGAGTTCGTCGCCGGGCTTATCGCCGCCGCCAGTTCAGAATCCTCGCGCCCGGCCGCAGCCGTCGCAGTCAATGGCGCTTCCGGAAGGTGGCGCGCCTGTGGACGGCAGGAGTTGATCCGTTGAAGCTTCGCATCGAAGTAGATGGCGAAGAATATACGCTCGATATCCACTGCGAAGCGGGCGAATCCGAATATACACTTCGGGGCGCATATGCAGCCGCCGGCCTCGCTTCGGTCGCGCAGGTCTCACCCGGAGTTTTCTCCATTCTGCTCGATACTCGCAGTTTCACTGTTCGCCTCGCGCCCAAAGGGGAAGAGCTGGAAGTCTGGACAGCAACCGAACGCCGCTTCATCTCGGTTGCCGATGCCCGCGACCGCTCCGGAAAGAGCAAGAGAGCCGCTGCGGCCGGCCCCGTTCAGCTCTGTGCCCAGATGCCCGGCAAAGTCATTAAGCTGCTGGCCCAAAACGGCACGGCGGTCGAAGCCGGCCAAGGCCTCATAGTAGTAGAGGCGATGAAGATGCAGAACGAAGTGAAGTCTCCTAAGGGCGGAGTCGTTTCAAAGATCAACGTCAGGGAAGGCGAGACCGTCGCGGCCGGCCAGGCCCTGATGATGGTGGAATAGCGTTTAGCAGGATGGCGAAACCCGATTGCAAGATCTGCGGCGGTACCGGCTGGACTGTTTCCGAAGAGCAGGGCATTTCTTCCGCAAACCGCTGTTCGTGCGTCGCCGAAGTGCAGGCCGAGCAGCTCGAAACCCAGGCCCAGATCCCCAAAAACTATTCCGAAGCCTCCTTTGAGAATTTCCTTCTGCCTCAAAATAATCCGGTTACCCGTGCGGAGCTTGGCAAAGTGATGAGCATCGTCAGAGGCTACACGCGCGAGTATCCAGCGGTTTCAAAACCGGGTCTGCTGTTGGTCGGACCGCCCGGCACGGGTAAAACCCACCTTGCCATTGCGGCACTCCGGCTCCTGATTTCGCGCGGCCATGAAGGAATCTTCTTCGACTATCAAAATTTGCTCGAAAAAATTCGCGCAGGTTACAGTGAATCGCTCGGAACCAGCAGCCGCGAGGCTTATCGCGTTGCTCTCGAAACCGAAATCCTACTCCTCGACGATCTCGGCGCGCACCGCGTCACAGATTGGGTCGAGGATACCGTTACCGCGATAATCACCTATCGCTACAATCACCGGAAACCGTTGATAGCCACCACTAATCTGCCCGATCCGGATATGGGCGGTGCGGTTACCGAGAAATCCGGGCTGGCTTCCGGGCATTCTTACAAGACAACCCTCGAAGAGCGGGTGGGGGCGCGCGCGCGTTCGCGCCTGTTCGAAATGTGCACTGTGGTCCGGTTATGGGCCGCGGCCGACTATCGAATTAAATCTCCGGCGCGATAGGATTGCGCGTGAAACGCCGATCTAATCTCCGCCGGCTTTTGCCGCTTGCGGCGTCGCTTCAAGAGTTGCGCGATCCCAGTGGCCCAGAATAGCTCCGGCCTCGTAAGTGGTTTGCAGAAAATCCAACAACGCGTTGCCGGGTGAATTGGCGCGCCGCATATCGTCATACATCAAGATGAACTCTTTCATACCCGAGTGATAATGAGCGTTCTCCGGACGCACCTTGTATTCGGCATAGCCAGGCGGCTCGGGAACCGCATAAGAATAAAATGCCGCGCCCTTGATTTCTCCGCTGCCAGGCCAGAATCCGGCGCTGCTGCATTCGTGCGAGTAGGCTTCCCGGGTGACCGGATCGGCTCCTTCGCGTTCCGGCGCGCGCCGCCCTGAAAAACGCGTGACAGCGAGATCGAAACTGCCCCAGAAGAAATGTACTGGACTGGCCTTGCCGATGAACTTTGATCGAAACTCCTTGAACACTGAGTCCGCCTGGACCAGAATCCGCCACAGCCTGTTCGCATATTCCGGATCGTAGCCAGCATGTGTTTCATCCTGGTCGAAAGGAATTGGTTCTGGGATCTCTACTGGCATTGGCCAGATCTTCACCTCGATTCCCAATGAGCGCAGCGCCGCCATGAATTCGCGATAGAAGTCAGCCACAGAGCGTGGATACAGGGGCACAAATTTAGTCAGGCCGTCGCTCGTGCGGATAGCAAGATTATGGCCGATAAAATCGAATTCGATATCGAATATGCGCGCCTCATAGGGAATTGCAGATGTCGAGAGGCCCCTGGCATTGACATACATCGTGACTCCCCAGAAATGATTCACGTTTGGGCAGAGCGCCGCCTTCACCTTCCCCACGATTTGCGTCCACATGTGGAGCGTGGCATACGTGTCTCTCCATTCCTCAAGAGGCAGTGCGGGCCAAACGTTCGAGCGCGTATTGGTTTCCATCATCAGCTACCAGCGTAAGCCTGTCTGCCTGATTTGAACCACAATCGCGGAAGGCTGCCCCAAGGTTGCGGAAAAAGGCCGGCCGCTTCCTCTTCCTTACACTTTCGGAACCGCGCGCGTCAGCGAGCGGATGTTGGATTTTTTCCGCACCCTCCCCTAGCGTCGTTCTGCGCTTTGAATCCTTTCTCTATGCCAAGCATCTCTATATCAAGGTAGATGGAGAGGCAAAAACAAACCCGTCCAGATCCCAGCGGCGTCCACCTTTGGCTGCTGCTGTGGAAAGCCGGCAAAGCGGTGGAAGCGCAAGCGCGGCGCAGCGTGGAAGCTACGGGCCTGTGCCTGAGCGATTTCGGCGTCCTCGAGGCGCTTCTTCATAAAGGACCTCTGCCGATCAACACTCTTGGGAAAAAGGTCCTGCTATCTAGCGGATCGATGACCGCGGCGATTGATCGCCTGGAACGAAGCGGTCTCGTGGAGCGGGAGGCAACGGCAACGGACCGGCGCGCGCGCATCGTGCACCTGACAAACAAAGGATCGGGCCTGATTCGCAAGCTGTTTGCCGGGCACGAGCGATACATGGAGCGGGTTTTTTCGGTCTTGGATGATTCGGAGCGCGATGCCCTCGCGACGCTCCTGCGAAAGCTCGGCCGGGGGGCCGAAGGAATGGCCGCTGAAGAAAAGAGACTTGTTGAGAGCAAAAAAAGGAGATGAAACATGTCAGAACGAAAGAAAGTATTGGGTGTTTACGGCGCAGCTTCGTCCCATTGGGTAGGAGATGGCTTTCCCGTGCGGACTGTATTTCCCACGTCTGGAATGGAAGAACTGAGCCCCTTCTTGATGTTGGATTATGCGGGACCCGCGCACTTTGGGCCGTCGAACCGGCCGAGGGGAGTAGATGAGCATCCGCATCGCGGATTCGAGACGGTCACGATCTCTTATCAGGGCAGTGTCGATCATCGCGACTCAGGTGGAAACTCGGGCACCATCAATCCGGGAGATGTGCAGTGGATGACAGCCGCCTCGGGCGTCGTGCATGAGGAAAAGCACGGGAAGGAGTTCACCGCCAAAGGCGGGGATTTTGAAATGGTGCAGCTCTGGGTCAACCTTCCGGCCGCTCACAAAATGTCCAAGCCGCGCTATCAAGCGCTGGCGAGCGCCAGTATTCCGCGCGTCGAACTCGGGACGGGGGCATATGCCCGTATCATTGCTGGCGAACTGAACGGGGTCAAAGGGCCTGCCAAGACCTTCACGCCCGTTAACGTTTTCGATGTGCGGTTGGGCGCGAACGCACGCGGTGAACTGAGCCTGCCCGCCGGGCAAAATTCGGCAATTGTACTGCTGCGGGGCGAGGTTGTCGTAAACGGAGCGGCAACATTGAAGGGGACAGCGCAGGCAGCGCCTCTCAGCACTTCGGGAGAAACGGTTCTGCTGGAAGCCAAAGCGGAATCACTCGTTCTGGTCCTCGGCGGCGAGCCGATCAACGAGCCGGTCGCCAGCTACGGACCCTTCGTCATGAATACCCAAGCTGAGCTGCGGCAGGCCTTCGAAGACTACCGGGCGGGCAAAATGGGCCGCGTTTGATAATTTCCCCTTCGATTCTCCTGACCAGCGAAGATGGTGCGTGAACGGAGTAGAAGCATGTCCAAGGGCCGCATGGAAGCTTTCAGTGATGGGGTAATCGCTGTCATCATCACAATCATGGTGTTGGAAATGAAATCCCCGCACGGAACCAGCCTGGCGGCCCTATGGCCTCTTGTTCCTGTTTTCCTCAGCTATGTCCTGAGCTTCATCTACGTCGGAATCTATTGGAACAACCATCATCATCTCTTGCATGCGGCCCAGCACGTCAATGGCGGAATACTCTGGGCGAATCTGCACTTGTTGTTTTGGCTGTCCCTGATCCCGTTTGCAACCGCCTGGATGGGAGAAAATCACTTTTCGGCTTGGCCGGTAGCATTGTATGGCTTGGTCTTGCTGCTGGCGGGAACCGCTTTTGTCCTGCTGACCAAGCGACTGATTGCTTACCACGGAAGAGGCTCGAAACTGGCGGCATCGATTGGAAATGATAAGAAGGGCAAAGCATCTGTCGCAATCTACGCCGCCGCGATTCCGCTCTCGTTCGTGCAGCCCTGGATCGCATTCGCCTGCTACGCCGTGGTCGCGGCCATCTGGCTGTGCCCTGACCCGCGCATCGAAAAAACGCTGGCCGAAAAGTGAAGCGAGCCAGAAGCGCATTCACCGGAGCCGCTTGCAAAATTAATGAGGAGGGGAAGAGCAGTTGAAAATTATAAAACAGAACTAGGAGGAAATGTTTAAAAGGAGCGCCATAGTCTTGTACTCTGTTGTTTCCAGACAAACAAAAAACAAGGAGCAAGCCCTCAGGGGCAGAGTACCCCACGCGAACGATTGCTGCAGTTTTCGCACGTTCTGCAGAGCGTTTTATTTGAGCGCCTGGAGACGGAGCTTGGAGCGC
>Ga0308173_10000228_pt1 | contig 21509 bp, 18 predicted proteins | sample PhyPR1_FD_203716 | JGI IMG/M metagenome (GOLD analysis project Ga0308173, IMG submission 203716) | Soil microbial communities from UC Gill Tract Community Farm, Albany, California, United States - DLSLS.P.R1 | ecosystem: Environmental > Terrestrial > Soil > Agricultural land | place: USA... | reverse complement strand
AAGGTCAGCCCGACGACCGAGGACGGGTTGGCCAGTAACGGCCGGCACGCCTGCACGAGCGAGGCGTAGGACCAGGCCGAGACCTGGAACGCCGTCGCCGCGTGCTCCCACGCGACCTCGGGGAACCCCTCGCCCATCGCCTCCTGCGGGGCGAAGCCGATGGAGTGGACGACGCCGTCGAGGGTGTCGAAACCCTGCTCGCGCAGCCGGTCGGCCAGCGTCGACAGGTGCTCGGTGTTCGTGACGTCGAGCTCGACGACCGCCGCCTCCTGCGGCAGCCGCTTGGCGATCCGCTGGCACAGCGACAGCGCGCGCCCGAAGTTCGAGAGGACGAGGGTGGCGCCCTGCTCCTGGGCCAGCCGCGCCGTCGCGAAGGCGATCGACGCCTCCGTCAGCACGCCGGTGACCAGGACCTTCTTGCCCTCCAGAATGCCCATCAGTGCCCCATCCCCAGTCCGCCGTCGACCGGGACGACCGCCCCGGTGATGTAGCCGGCATCCTCGCCCGCGAGGAAGCGGACGACGCCGGCGATCTCGTCCGCCGAGGCGTACCGCCCGAGCGGCACCTGCCCCAGGATCTCCTTCTGCCGCGCCTCGGGCAGCGCCGCGGTCATGTCCGTGGTCACGAAGCCGGGGGCGACGACGTTGGCCGTGATGTTGCGGCTGCCGAGCTCGCGGGCGATCGAGCGGGCCAGCCCCACGAGGCCGGACTTGCTGGCCGCGTAGTTGGCCTGGCCCGCCGAGCCGAGCAGCCCCACGACCGACGACACGAAGATCATCCGGCCCGAGCGGGCGCGCACCATCTTCCCCGCGGCGCGCTTGGCCACTCGGTAGGCCGCCGTGAGGTTGGCGTCGACGACGTCGGTGAAGTCCTCTTCCTTCATCCGCATCAGCAGGCCGTCGCGGGTGATGCCGGCGTTGCTGACCAGCACCTCGACCGGGCCCTGGCGCTCCTCGACCTCGGTGAACGCACGGTCGACCGCGGCGGCGTCGGTGACGTCGCACTGCACGCCGAACAGCCCGTCCGGGGCTCCGCTCCCCCGGTGCGTCACCGCCACCTGGTCGCCGTGCTCGGCGAACGAGCGGGCGATGGCCAGCCCGATCCCGCGGTTGCCACCGGTCACCAGCACCGACCTGCCCATGCACGCTCTCCCCTGACCACCGGCGACGTTGTCAGTGGTCGAACCTAGCCGGTGGACGCCCGGGCCACCTGCGGGCGTCGGCTGCCCGGCAGGTCAGCGGGACTTCGGGCTCACAGATTCCGGCCGCAGACCGGCCACGCGCCCCGGCCCTGGGCCGCCAGGACCTTCTCCGCGACCGCGATCTGCTCGCCCTTCGACGCCAGGTCGGCCCGCGGGGCGTAGGCGCCGCCGCCGTAGGCCAGCCACGTGCCCGAATTGAACTGCAGACCGCCGTAGTAGCCGTTGCCGGTGTTGATGCTCCAGTTCCCGCCGGACTCGCAGGCGGCGACGGCGTCCCAGTCGTGCCCGCCGGACACCGGCGGGGTCACCGGGGGCGGCGGACCAGCGGATCCGGAGGACGGGGCAGCCGGTGCGGACGGCGGCGGCGCGGGGCGTGCCGCGCGGCTCGCCGCCGCCTGTTGCGCGGCGGCCTCGCGCTGCGCGTGCAGCGCCACGACCGAACTCCGCGCCCGCTCCAGCCGGGCCTGCATGGTGACCTGCTGCGCCTGGAAGACGGCGGCCTGCCGGCGGGCGTCGGCCTCCATCTGCCGCGACCAGGCCAGTTCGGCGGCGGCCTGGCTCTTCGCCGTCGTCGCCGTCGTGAGCGCGTCGCGGGCCGCGGCCGAGGCGTCCGTAGCCCGTCGCTGCGCCGCGCCGAGGCGGACGACGGCGTCGGACCGGCCCTGGCCGACGGCGTCGAGGAGCGCGGCCCGCTCGAGCACCTGCGCCGGGTCCCCCGACGTGAGCAGCGCCTGCAGGCCCGGGGTGGTGCTGCCGTTGATGTAGCTGCTGCGGGCGAAGGCCACGACGTCCGCACGCCCGGCGGCCAGTGCGGCCTCCGCCCGTCGGGCCGTCGCCGCGGCGGCCTCCGCGGCTGCCTGGGCACGCTCGTAGCCCTCGGCCCGGACCTCGTACTCGGCGCGGGCGGTCTCGGCCTCGGCGTGCGCCTTGTCCACCGCCGCACGCGCGGCTCCCACCTGCTCCAGGATCCGGCCGACGTCCGCGGCGGCGGTGTCGGCGGCCCGTTCGGCGGCGCTCAGCCGGTCGTCGCCCGGATCCGCCGACGCGCCACCGGGGACGACGACAAGCCCCAGGAGGGCGGCGATCGCGACGCCGGCGACCCTGCTCGTCAGCCGGCGACGTGCGCCCGCGCGCGTTCGAACTGCCTCGTGCACGGACCATCCCCTCCTGCTCACGGCACATGTGCTGTCGCAGGAAGATCGACCCGCGCGACGAACTACTTGAGCACGGACCCTAGCCGTCAGCCACCCGACGGCCGACGGGCCGCTGTGCCCCCGGTGCCCGGACAGTCCCGGCGACCTGACCGGTGGACGGCGGTCACACGCCCACCGGATGCTCAGCTGCCCTCCCGTCGTCCGTCGGTAGATGCCACCCTCCGGGAGACGCGCCGTCCTCGCAGGGGCCGGGCCACCGGGCCCCTACCATCGGGCCGCATGACGTTCCAGCGGTCGTACGAGGACGCTGAGGCCGGCCAACAGCTGTACGCGGTCCTCGAGGCCCACAAGAAGCCCGAGGTCTTGTGGGCGAAGCTGGCCACCGGGAACTACGACTGGCTGGGCGTTCGGCGGAACGGCCGGTACGTCGTCGGACGGCCGCGACTGACCCCCGTCCGCAGGGAGGACGACGACCCGCCACCGGATCCGGTCCAGGACCGGCACCGCATCGAGTACCTCGGGCCCCTGTCGCGCGCGGCCCGCTGGGAGGCGTACAAGACCGCGGACGAGGCCGGCAACAACTACGCCCGCATCGTCACCGGTGACCCCATCACGCCGATGCGGAACACCGGCGTCTGGAAGGTGCGGCTCATCCTCGACGGCGACCTCGTCGAGGAGCTCCTCGTCGTCCGCGCCCTCCCACGGTTGATCTGAGGAGCCGCGGTCACCCTTGGGCGGCCGTCACCCGGACGTCGATGACCGCGTTGCGCCGTCCGACTCCGCCGCCTTCCTGGGCAGGATCGGAGTAGGCCGCCCCGCCGCCGTCCGCCCCTCGGCCAGCTCCTCGCGGGCGCTCTCGAACGTGATGATCCGGTGCCCGCGGTTGTGCGAGAACCACAGGGCGCGGGCCCAGGTGTAGACGGTGCCCAGCCGGTTGCCCCAGCCGACCAGGTACATCACGTGGATGAAGCCCCACATGACGTAGGCGGTGAAGCCGGTGAACTTCATCCCGAACGCGTCGGCGACGGCGGCGCGGTGACCGATGGTGGCCATGGAGCCCTTGTCGAAGTACCTGAAAGGAGGCGGGGCGGGCTCGCCGGCCAGCCTCGCCCGGATCACCTTGCCGACGTACTTGCCCTCCTGCATGGCCGGCTGGGCGACACCCGGCAGCTTGTTCAGCGACACCATGTCGCCGATGGCGAACACCTCCGGGTGTCCCGGCAGGCTGCAGTCCGGTTCCACCGGGATCCGTCCGGCCCGGTCGGTCTCCACGCCGACCTTGGCGGCGAGCATCCGCGCCAGCGGCGATGCCTGCACCCCCGCCGCCCAGATGCGCGTCCGGGCGCGGATGGTGTCCAGACCCTCGGGCCCCTTGACGGTGATCGACTCGTGGTCCATGTCGACCGCGAGGCTGTTCAGCCGCACCTCCACGCCCATCGCCTCCAGGCGCTTCTTGGTGTACTCCTGCAGCTTCGGCGCGAACGGCGGCAGCACCGCCCCCGCTCCCTCGAGCAGGACGATCCGCGCCTCGTGGGTGTCCACGGAGCGGTAGTCCCGGGGCAGCACCGTGTGCGCCAGCTCCGCGATCTGGCCCACGAGTTCCACCCCCGTCGGGCCCGCACCGATCACGACGAAGGTCAGCCACTCCGCGCGCTCCACCGGGTCGGTGGCGAGCTCGGCCATCTCGAACTTCGACAGGATCCCGTCGCGCAGGTAGCGGGCGTCCTCCACCGTCTTCATCCCCGGGGCGTACTCGGCGAACTGGTCCTTGCCGAAGTACGAGTGGGTCGCCCCCGCCGCCACCACGAGGGTGTCGTACGGCAGCTCGAAGTCCCGGCCGTCGGGTCCGCGCGCGGAGACCACGCGCCGGTCCAGGTCGAGGTCCTGCACGTCGGCGAGCAGGACCTGGGCGTTGCGCTCGTTCTTGATCACCGCCCGCAGCGCCGGAGCGATCAGCCCGGGCGGCAGGATGCCGGCCGCGACCTGGTAGAGCAGCGGCTGGAACAGATGGTGGTTCGTCCGGTCCACCACGGTGACGTCGACATCCGCTCCGTCCAGGGCACGCGTGGCGTTGAGGCCGCCGAAGCCGCCGCCCACCACCACGACCCGGTGCTTGTCGGTCATCGTCCGAGATCCTCCGTCCACACCGGCGCGGGGCCGTCCGGGCCGGCCTCCGCCAGCAGCCGCTTGTACTCGGCCTTGGTCTCCTCACCGGGCGGGTAGTTGCCGGCCAGCGGCAACCCGGCAGCGATCTTGGTGGCCACGTACGCCTCGAGCTTCTCCTGCTCGAGCGCCGGATCGGCCAGGTCTGCCGCCCACGACCTCGGGACGACGATGATGCCGTCGCGGTCGGCGACCAGGACGTCACCGGGGTAGATCGCGACTCCTGCGCAGGAGATCGGCACCTGCAGGTCGGCGACGTGGTGCCAGGCCGCGCGGGTGGTGATCGTGATCGTGCTGGCGTAGGTGGGGAACGGCAGCTCGGCGAGCACATGTCCGTCGCGCAGACCCCCGTCGGTCACGAACCCGGCGACTCCGCGCTTCCACGCCCGGGTCATCAGCATGTCCCCGCCCGACGCCGCGGTCGTGTCGCCTCGACTGTCGACCACGAGGACCTGGCCGGGCGGCACGCTCTCGATGGCGTCCCACTGCAGGGTGTTGCCGCTGCGGTACGGGTCGAGGGTGTCCACGTCCTCGCGAGCCGGGATGAAGCGCATCGTGAAGGCCTCGGCCACGAACCCGTCGGCCACCCGGCTCACCGGCCGGACGCCGAGCAGCTGCGGTTGCCGGAACCCGCGCTTGTACAGCTGGGTGGCCAGGGTGGACGTGCTGACCTGGCGAAGCTTGTCGAGCACTCCGTCGGGCAGCGGGTCGAGCTGGGGCTGGGCGGTCACGGGATCCTCTTTCTCTACGCGGGAGGCGATCGGGCAGGCGGGGCCGCGGTCAGGTGACCGGCCGGCCGGGCAGGACCTGCTTGCCGTGCTGGGCGTCCCAGGTCTCCTGCACCTGGTGCAGCACGCGCATGGCCGGGAGCACCGACCAGCCGGGCACGTGCGGCTCACGGCCCTCGGCCACGGCCCGCACGAAGTCGGGGAGAATGAGCTGGGCGTTCTCCTGCTCGGAGGCGATCGGGCGGGGCCCGTCCCCGGTGAACATGGTGGCCGTGCGCTCGTCGACCCGGTAGCTGTCCCGGTCGGTGACGGCGAGGGTGTCGTAGACGAACTCCCGGGAGTAGTAGGACCCGGTCGTCACGATCGTCTGGTCGTCGTAGGTCTCCACCACGAGCACCAGCTCCATCGGGATCCCGGTCCGCGGCTCGATCGGCGGGTAGACGCTGGTGATCCGGCGGATGCGGTCGCTCGCCGTCGCCATGTCACCGCCCGACACCATCCAGAGGCCGTAGTCGATCAGGTGCGTCGTGTGGTGCCACAGCAGGTTGTCGGTCCAGGTGCGCTGCAGCCCGGTCGCGCCTACGTTCTGCAGCCGGTGGATGAAGAACCGGCCCTGCACGTGGCTGACCCGCTCCTCGCCGGCATGGATCCGCTCGACCACCGGCAGCCGCTCGGTGCGGAACCGCATGGGGTGGACCACGCCCAGCGTGACGCCGCGTTCCTTCGCGGCCGCCACCACCCGTTCGGCGCCCTCCAGGTTCATGGCGATGGGAATCTCGACCAGGGTGTGCTTGCCGGCCTCGACCGACGCGATCGCCATGTCCGCGTGGGTCTCGCTAGGGCCCGCGATGAGCACGATGTCGACCTCGGGATCAGCCAGCGCCTCGGCCAGGTCGGTCGTCCACTTCTTGTAGCCGTACTGCGCCGCGAACTCCTCGGTCGACGGCGGCTTGCGGCCGGCGGACGGCGCGGCCGGCGCCGTGCCGGCGGGCGCGGGCTTCCGGCCCACCACCGTGTGCAACTGGGCGTCGCCGACGTCCTTCACGGCTTCGGAGTGCCAGACGCCCATCATTCCGTGGCCGACCATGCAGATGTTGAGCATCGGGGGTCCTTCCTCCTCGGTCGTCGGGATCGTCAGCCGCGGAACCGCGCGACCGGCACGCCCGGGACGTCGACCCGCACGGCGAAGATGCCGCCCGACAGCGGCTTGGCGGCCAGCACGTCCGGCGGCAGGTCGTGCCGCAGCGAGGTGACGAAGATCGTGCGCAGGTCCGGGCCGCCGAAGCAGGGGGCGGTCGGGTTGGAGCAGGGCAGCGGGATCGTGCGATCCAGGCGGCCCTCCGGGGACCACCGGTTCAGGACGCCGGCCGAGATCCCGGCGCTCCAGTAGAAACCCTCCACGTCGGTGGCGGCGCCGTCCGGCCGACCGATCTCCTCGGTCGGCCGCGCCACCACCCGCCGGCCGGAGACCGTGCCCGTTTCGGGGTCGTAGTCGTAGGCCCAGATGACGGGGCCCTTGCTGTCGGAGTGGAACATCGTCCCGCCGTCGGGGCTCCACGCCAGGCCGTTGGAGACGATGAGGTCCCCGACGACCGCGTGCACCGTCAGGTCCGGGTCCAGCCGGTACAGCGTGGCGAGCGGGCGCGACAGCTGCTCCTCGTCCATCGTCCCGGCGAAGAACCGGCCGTCGGGCGAGACCTTCCCGTCGTTGAACCGGGTTCCGGGCACCCGCTCGGGCCCCGGCAGTAGCCGCACGTGGCCGGTGTCGAGGTCGAGCAGCGCGAACCCGTCGACCAAGGCCACGACGGCGCCACCCCGCTCGCGTAGGCCGAACGAACCGATCCGGCTGGGCAACGGCCACGTGCGGGTGGCCCCAGTGTCCGGGTGCAGCCGGTGCAGGGCGGGCGCCCGGATGTCGACCCAGTAGAGCGCCTCTTCCTCGGCCGCCCAGACGGGGCACTCCCCCAGCTCCGCCCGCGCGTCCAGCACGCAGGTCACATCGGCCATCGCGATGTCGGCCATCGCCGCCTCAGACCTTCAGCTCGGCGGCGATCTTCTCGCGCATCCGGCGGTGCAGCGCGTCGGCCTCCTCTTCCCAGCCGAAGACGCAGACCGTCGCGACGCCGTCGAAGTTCTGCTGCCGCAGCGTGCTGAAGAACTCGTCCCAGTTCACGTCGCCGTCGCCGATCTCGTTGTGCTGGTGGATCCGCGCGTCGACACCGGGCGGGTTGACGATGTACCTGTGGCCCTGGCGCAGCTTGTGGTTGTAGCAGTCGGCGATGTGCAGGTGCCTGGTCCGGTGGCCGGCGTACTCCAGCATCCGGCGCACGTCCCCGGCCCCGTCGGACAGGTGGAACGTGTGCGGGGCGCAGTAGACGTAGTTCACCCACGGCTTGTTGAGCCCGCGGATGATGTCGACCGCGTCGTCGTTGCGCTCGGTGAAGTCGTACGGGTGCGCCTCCATGTTGAGCGCGATCCCGTACCGCTCGAAGACCGGGCTCAGCTCCTCCATGGACTTGTAGAAGGCGTGCTCGCAGCGAACCGGGTCGTTCGGGTCGCCGGAGAACTCGGAGTTGACCAGCGGGCACTCCAGCTCACTGGCGATCTCCAGCAGCCGCCGCCAGTTGCGCACCTGGGCCTGGCGCTCCTGTTCGTCGGGCGAGGACCAGTTGAACACCGGGACCAGGGTCAGCACCTGCACCCCGGTCTCGTTGGCGGCCTGCTTGACCTCGGCGATCTGCCCGTCGTCGGCCTTGGGGTAGCGCTGCCAGAAGAACCAGTCCCGACGGGGCGAGAGTTCCAGGTACTCGTAGCCCAGCTCCGCGGCCTTGCGGAGCTCGTCGGCCACCGAGAGATGTGGGTGGTACATCGCCGGGTCCAGCGCGATCTTGACCATGGGGGTCTCCGCTCCGCCGGTCAGTCGGTGCCCGTGACGCTGGCGGCGTCCCCGGACCCCGTCAGGTACAGGTCCGGCTTGTCGCGCATCGTCACGCTGGCCGGCGCGCCCGTGCGGTACGCCTCGGTGGCGGCGTCGCACGCGAGCGTGGCCGCGTAGCCGTCCCAGGCGCTCGGGCCCGTCGAGTTGCCGGCGGCGACCGCGTCGAGCCACTCCTGGAACTCGACGTCGTAGGCGCGGATGAACCGCTCCCGCCAGTCGGCCGGCACCCGCCCGCCGAACTGGCCTTCCCGCTTGACGACGACCTTCGCGCTCTCGGCCAGCTCGATCGTCCCGGTCTCGCCGAGCACCTCGCCGCGGATGTCGTAGCCGTAGGCGATGTTGACGGCGGCCTCGACGTTCACGATGACGTCGTTCGACATGGTGAGCATCAGCAGCAGCGGGTCCTGGAGCACGTCCGCCGCGTGCGAGGTGCGGCGGGGGCTGAAGACCTGCGTGGAGACGACCTCGGAGTCCAGCAGCCAGCGGGAGACGTCGATGTCATGGACGCAGGTGTCCACGAGGATGCCCTCGGTGGTGACGCTGGGCGGCACCGACGGGTTGCGGTGCCCCGAGTAGTAGATGAGCGGGGCCCCGATCGCACCCGCCGTGAGCGCCTCCTTCATCGCCCGGTAGCCCTCGTCGTAGCGGCGCATGAAGCCGACCATCACCATGCGCCTGCCCGCGGCCACCTCGGCGTCGAGGATCCGTTCACAGGCCTCGCGGGTCGTGGCCAGCGGCTTCTCGCAGAACACCTGCTTGCCGGCGGCGATGCCTGCCAGCACGAACTCCTCGTGGGTGGGGCCCCACGAGGCGACGACGACCGCGTCGACGTCGGGATCCTCGATGAGGTCCTGCCCCGTCTTGTGCACGGTCACGCCGGACAGGCCGTCCGCGACCGACTGCGCACGTTCCAGGTCAGCGTCGGTCACCGCGGAGACGCGGGCCCCCGACAGGACGTGGGTGAGCCTGCGGATGTGGTCCTGTCCGATCATTCCGACGCCGATGACGCCGACGTTCACTGTCACGACAGAGGTCCTTTCTCGTCAGGTCAGCGCTGGTAGGGCCAGCGCCGCACGGGGCCGAGCCCGCATGCCAGGAAGTAGCCGGCGGTGCGCGCGGCGATCGGCAGCGGGACGTCTGGTTCGACCGGGTAGAGGTCCTGCTCGATGACCGCGAACAACGGGTCGAGCTCGAGGGGGGCGAGCGCCTGGAGCAGGGTCGGCATGTCCGGCTCGCCGTAGGGCGGCTCGACCATGGCGCCGAGCTTGACGGCCTCGGAGAGCGGGATGTTCTCCCGCCGAACCCGCTCGCGGACCTCGGGGTCGACCAGCTTGAGGTGGACGTAGTGGATCCGGTCGGGGAAGCCCCGGACGATCGCCACGTTGTCCCCACCCGCGTAGGCGATGTGACCGGTGTCGAGGCAGAGGTTCACGTAGCGGGGGTCGGTGTCCTGCAGGAACCGCTCGATGCGCTCCTGGGTGTCGACGTGGGTGTCCACGTGCGGGTGGAACACGAGCTCGATCCCGTACTCCTCGAGCATCACCCGGCCCAGCTCGTTCGTGCCGGCGATCAGGTTGTTCCACTGCTCGCCGGCGAGGTCGGCGGCCTCCGTCGCCTCCCCGGTGTGCATGTCGGTGTACTGCTCTGGCAGGTGGATCAGGTACTTCGCCCCGACCGCGCTGAGGAGCCGCGCCTCCCGGCCGAACGCCTCGATGGCGTCGTCGAGCGCCTCTTTGCCGCGGTGCAGCCCGGCGAAGACGGTGCCGCCGCACACGGTCAGCCCACGGCGGCCCAGCTCGTCCTTGAGCTGCTCCGGGTCCTGGGGCAGGAAGCCCTGTGGGCCCAGCTCGGTGTAGACGTAGCCCGCTCTCGCCACCTCGTCCAGGTACTGCTGCCAGCCCACCTGGTGGTCGTCCTGCGGGAACCAGACGCCCCACGAATCGGGCGCGGTGCCCAGCTTCAGCCGGGACAGGTCAGTGGGTGTGCTCATGCTTGGGCCCCCTGCTCGCTGGGCCGAAGGAACGGCCGCTGGTCGGACTTGTGCTGCTCATAGGTCTTGCGTGCCTGCTGGGTGCTGTCGAGCTGGGCGACCTCGGAGACGGGCACGTCCCACCAGCTCTGGGACGACGGCACCGGCGCGAACATGTCCGTCTCGATGTGCACGGCCGTCGTGCGCGTGGCCGCGCGGGCGCGATCGAGCGCCTCGCGGAACTCGTCGATCGTCTTCACGCGGATGACGTCCGCGCCGAGGCTCTCGGCGTTGGCGGCCAGGTCGACGGGCAGGGTGCCGCCACTGAGCATCCCGGTCTCGGGGTCCCGGTAGCGGTAGCTGGTGCCGAAGCGCTGCGACCCCAGCGACTCCGACAGCGACCCGATCGAGGAGAACCCGTGGTTCTGCACGATCACCACGATCAGCTTGATGTTCTCCGAGACCGCCGTGACGATCTCCTGGGCCATCATCAGGTACGAGCCGTCGCCGACGAGTGAGTAGACCTCCCGCTCCGGGGCGGCCATCTTGATGCCCAGCGCCCCGGCGATCTCGTAGCCCATGCACGAGTAGGCGTACTCGACGTGGTACTGCTTCGGGTCCTGGGCCCGCCACAGCATCTGCAGGTCCCCGGGCATGCTGCCGGCGGCCTGGACGACGACCGCGTTCGTCCCGACAGTCTCGTTGAGAGCGCCGAGCACCTCGGTCTGGGCCGGCAGGGGGCCGTGACCCAGGTGGTAGGCCTCGTCGACGACCTTGTTCCAGTCGTCGAACGACGCGCGGTGCCGGCGGGTGTACTCGTCGTCCACCCGGTAGTCGGCCAACTCGGCGGTCAGGGCTTCCAGCCCGGTCCGGGCGTCGGCGAGCAGCATGACGCCGGAGTGCTTGGCGACGTCGAGCGGCGTCACGTTGAGGTTGACGAACCGGACGTCCGGATCCTGGAACGCCGTCTTGGACGCGGTGGTGAAGTCGCTGTAGCGGGTGCCGATGCCCAGGACGACGTCGGCCTCGCGGGCCAGGGCGTTCGCGACCGGTGACCCGGTCGACCCGACGCCGCCCACCGCCTGCGGGTGGTCCCACAGGATCGACCCCTTGCCGGCCTGCGTGTCGGCGACGGGGATGCCGGTCGCCTCGGCGAAGCGGCGCAGCTTCTCCGTCGCCTCGCTGTAGAGCACGCCGCCGCCGGCGACGATCAGGGGCCGCCGCGCCGAACGCAGCACCTCGACGGCGCGGGCGAGGGTGGCGGGCTCGGGAACCGGGCGCGGGATGTGCCAGACCCGCGCGGCGAACAGGTCCTCGTCCCAGTCGTGCGCCTCCGCCTGCACGTCCTGGGGCAGTGCGAGCGTGACCGCACCGGTCTCGGCCTGGTCGGTCAGCACACGCATGGCACCCAGCAGCGCAGCCGGGAGCTGCTCCGGGCGCCACACCCGGTCGAAGAAGCGGGACAGCGGCCGGAAAGCGTCGTTGACGGAGACGTCGTATCCGCTGGGGAGCTCCAGCTCCTGCAGCACCGGGCTCCCCACGCGCGTGGCGAAGATGTCGCTGGCGAGCAGCAGCACCGGGATGCGGTTGGTGGTGGCCAGCGCCGCGCCGGTCAGCATGTTGGTCGAGCCGGGGCCGATCGATGCGGTGCAGGCCAGGGTCTGCAGTCTGTTGCGCATCCGCGAGTAGCCGACCGAGGCGTGCACCATGCCCTGCTCGTTGCGGGCCAGGTAGTACGGCAGGTCAGCCGACCCGGTCGTGTGCGCCTCCAGCAGCGCCTGGCCGACGCCGGCCACGTTGCCGTGCCCGAAGATCCCGAAGCATCCCGGGATCAGCCGCTGGGTGACGCCGTCGCGCTCGCTGTACTGGTTGGCCAGGAACCGCACCGTCGCCTGGGCGACGGTCAGCCGCACGGTGCTCATGCCGCCCGTCCCGACGCCTGGAGCAGTGTGGCCGCCGCGAACCGCAGGCCCTCCAGCTGGTCGAGCTCCTGGTCCTCGTGCTCGATGTTCACGGCCATGTCCGGGTCCACCTTCTCGAGTGCATTGAGGAATCGCGCCCAGAAGTCGACGTCGTGCCCCCGGCCGACGGCGACGAAGTCCCACGATGAGTTCTCGGGCCGGCGCGACATCGTGTAGCGCCCGCCCAGGCCGACGGCTCCCGGCTCGTCGGGGCGGACCCGGGTGAAGCGGTCGTCGAGCACTCCGTTCACCGTGGCCGCGGGGTTGATGCGGGTGTCCTTCGCGGCGGCGTTGTAGACGAGGTCACCCAGCGCGCCGATCGCCGCGATCGGGTCGATGCCCTGCCAGAAGAGATGGCTGGGATCCATCTCGGCCCCGACGTGCGTGGCGTCGATCTGCTCGGCCAGCCGAAGCATCGTCGGCGGGTTGTAGACGATGTTGTGCTGGAGCATCTCGATGCACACCTTCACGTCGGCGTCCGCGGCCCGGGCCTGGATGTCGCGCCAGTACGGGAGCGCGACGTCGTTCCACTGGTAGTCGCGGGTGTCGAGGTAGGCCGACTCCCAGGGAAGGACCGTCCACGACGGCAGCGTCGCGCCTGTTTCACTGCCCGGGAGCCCGGACATGGTGACCACGCGCTTCACGCCCAGCAGGGCGGCGATCTCGATCGCGTCCCGCACGTCCTGGCCGTGCTTGTCCCGCACCTCGGGATCAGGGTGCAGCGGGTTGCCGTTGCAGTTCAGGGCGGTCAGAGTCATGTCTGCCTCGGCGAACCGTCCGAGGTACTCCTGACGCGCGTCGGTACTGCCGCGGATGTCCGCGATCGGCAGGTGGGGGGCCGGGAGGAAGCCGCCCGAGTTGATCTCGGCGCTCTCCAGCCCCATGTCGTGCAGGATCCCCAGCGCCTCCGGAAGCGGCTTGTCGTGCAGGACGGCGGTGTAGGCGCCGAGCTTCATCGCTCGCCTTCCTCAGTGGATCTCGGGCTCGGGGGTGGGTGGACCGGACTCCAGGAAGTCGAAGTCGCAGCCCTCGTTGGCTTGCGTGATGTGCTCGAGGTACAGCGCCCCGTAGCCGCGCCCGTACTTGGCCGGCGGCGGCTGCCAGTCCGCACGCCGCTTGGCCAGCTCGTCGTCACCGACGTCGAGGTGGATCCGCCGGGCGGCCACGTCGAGCAGGATCACGTCGCCGTCCTCGACCAGCGCGAGCGGCCCGCCGACGGAGGACTCCGGCGCGACGTGCAGGACGCAGGCGCCGTAACTGGTGCCGCTCATGCGCGCGTCGGAGATGCGCACCATGTCGCGGACGCCCTTCTCCAGCAGCTTCTTCGGGATGGGCAGCTGACCCCACTCCGGCATACCGGGTGCCCCCTGGGGCCCGGCGTTGCGCAGGACGAGGACGGAGTTCTCGTCCACCGGAAGCTCGGGGTCGTCGATGCGGGCGGCCATGTCGTCGTAGTTCTCGAAGACGACCGCGGGCCCGGCGTGCTTGTGCAGCCGCGGCTCGGCCGCGGCCGGCTTGATCACCGCCCCGTCGGGCGCGAGGTTGCCGTGCAGCACTGCGAGCGTGTCGGAGGCGACCAAGGGGTTGTCGCGCGCGCGGATGACGTCGTCCTGGAAGACCTTGGCCCGCTCGATGTTCTCCCCCAGGGTCCGGCCGTTCACCGTCATCGCCCCGGTGTCGAGCAGGTCACCGAGGTTGCGCAGCAGCGCGGGCAGCCCGCCGGCGTAGAAGAAGTCCTCCATGAGGTACTTCCCAGAGGGGCGGATGTTGGCCAGCAGGGGCGTGCGCCGCGCGATCTCCTCGAAGTCCTCGAGACCGAGTTCCACGTTGATGCGCCGGGCCATCGCGGTGAGATGGATGATCGCGTTCGTCGAGCCGCCGAGGGCGAGCACGCAGGTCACGGCGTTGCGGAATGCGGTGCGGGTCAGGATGTCGGAGAGCTTGACGTCCTCCCACACCAGGTCGACGATCCGCCGTCCCGTGTGGGCCGCCATGACCGCGTGCCGCGAGTCGGCGGCCGGAATGGAGGCCGCTCCGGACAGGGTGACGCCCAGCGCCTCGGCGGCGCTGGTCATCGTCGACGCCGTGCCCATGGTCATGCAGTGGCCGGGCGAGCGGGCGATGCCGTTCTCGATCCCCTGCCAGTCCTCCTCGGTGATGGCGCCGGCGCGCAGGTCGGCCCAGTACTTCCACGTGTCCGACCCCGATCCGAGCGTCGTGCCCCCCCAGTGCCCCCGCAGCATCGGCCCGGCGGGCATGAAGATCGCCGGGAGGTCCATGGAGGACGCGCCCATGAGCAGGCCCGGGGTGGTCTTGTCACAGCCTCCCATGAGCACTGCGCCGTCGATGGGATAGGAGCGGAGCAATTCCTCGGTCTCCATCGCGAGCAGATTGCGATAGAGCATCGTGGTCGGTTTCTGAAATGGCTCCGACAGTGACATCGCCGGCAACTCCACCGGAAACCCACCGGCCGACCATATCCCCCGTTTCACATCTTCCGAACGCTGCCGGAAATGCGTGTGGCAGGGATTGATGTCGCTCCAGGTATTGACGACGGCAATAACAGGTTTGCCGCGGTAGTCGGCCGCGTCGTAACCCATCTGTGCAGTCCGGGAGCGGTGGCCGAAGGAGCGGAGATCCTTCGCCCCGTACCAGCGGTGACTGCGCAGTTCCTCGGGTGCTCTACGTGCCACGGGTGCCGCCTTTCACTGCCGAGGAAGCGGAGTCGTATCGACCGTTCGGGCTGCGGTGCCTCGAGGGGTCTCGTCCGGGACGGAGAGCGGTCACCGGACGCGGTGGTCCGGCGACGCCGTCCTCCGGCACGGCCAGTGATCGACGGTCGGGTACGTCGTCGGCCGGGCCGCTCAGCGCCAGCTCACGGGAGAGCCCCCTCGCGGCGACCTCGAGCGGCGCCCGGAACCTGTCGGCGTCGTCCCGCAGGTCACGCACCTGGATCTCCAGCGCGGCGACGGCCACACCGCCCGGGCCGAAGACGGGAGCCGCGATCGCGCACTCGTCGACGACCAGTTCGCCGTAGGACTGGGCCAGCCGGGTCAGGCGGACGATCTGGAGGTGGCGCTGCAGCTGCTCGGAGCTGGTGATGGTCCGGGGGGTGTAGGAGGCGAGCCGCTGCCCCACGGGGGCGAGGACCGGCCGGGTCGAGAAGGCGAGGAGGGCCTTGCCGAGCGCGGTGGCGTGCGCAGGCAGCGGTGCGAGGGCCCAGCACCGGCTGACCGGATCGGCGCCGGGGACCTTCTCGAGGTACGGCACGCTCCCGGCCTCGAGAACTCCCATGCGGGCGCGACGTTGCGTCACGTCGGCGAGGTCGGCGACGACCAGGGCGGCGCGCTCCTCGAGCCGCGGCCGGTGCTCGATCGCTCCGGCGATGTGCCGGAGGTTGGGTCCGATCGCGTACCTGCCGTCCGGTAGCCGGGTGAGCAGCTGCCAGGCGGCGAGCTCCGCCGCCATGCGGTGCACGGTCGACATGGGCAGGCCGGTGATCCCGGCCATCTCGGTCAACGAGTGAACACTGCCGGCGCGGAAGGTCAGCAGGATGGTCGTGAGCCGGCTGGCGACCGTGCGAGGCGGCGGGATGCTGTCGGGCATTTCCGACCTCCTCGATTCGGGTGTCCGGGCCCTGTGCCGACCCGGGCGAAGGGCCGGCACAGGCGGACGGGACGGTGTCGTGACCGCGGGACGTGCGTCAGGAACCGACGACGCCGGCGGGCGCCTCGTGCACCAGGTGCGCCGCGTCGTGCGCACGGAAGTCGTCCTCGAGTTCCTCGAGCGTCCGTCCGCGGGTCTCGGGCGCGAACTTCGCGACGAAGAAGAACGACCCCACGTTGATCAGGGCGAACAGACCGAACGTCAACGTCGCACCCAGCGCTCCCACCAGCGGCGGGAAGGCGAACGAGATGGCCGCGTTCACGGTCCACAGCACGAAGACCGCGATGCCCATCGCGAAGCCTCGGATGGTCATCGGGAAGATCTCCGACAGGAGCAGCCAGACCAGGGTGCCGATGAAGGTCTGCACGAAGAAGACCACCATCAGCATCGCGATGAGGATCAGATAGCTCCGGAAGGCCGACTCGGGCAGCAGGAACGACAGCGCCAGGGCAGCGTGCCCCGCGGCGACGCCGGTGAAGCCGGTGAGCAGCAGCGGGCGGCGGTTGCGCAGGCCGAGCAGGTAGATCCCGAGGACGGTGCCGACGATGCTCGTCAGGCCGACGGTGATCGTCAGGATCAGCGCGGCGCTCTCACCCACGCCGGTCGACTCCAGGATGGTCGGGGCGTAGTAGTTGACGGTGTTGATGCCGGTCGCCTGCTGGACCGTGGCCAGACCGCAGCCGATCCACAGGAGCCGGCGCATCCACGGGAACGCGCGCAGGTCCCGCATGGCGGCACCCTTGTCCTCGTTGACGTCGCGCTTGGCGTGCTCGGCGATGATGTTGAACTCCTCCGCCGCCTCGGCCGGGTCGCGGCTGAGTCCGAGCACACGCCGGGTCTCGTCCAAGCGTCCCCGCACGGCGTACCAGCGGGGAGAGTCGGGCAGGAAGAACATGCCGACGAACAGGGCGACCGCGGGCACGATGGCCACGGAGAGCATCCACCGCCACACGTGGGGATCCTTGATGAGCGCGTCGAGCAGGGCGTTCATCGCGAAGGCCAGGAACTGACCGGTCACGATCATCAGTTCGTTGATGGTCACCATGCGCCCGCGCCGGTGCGCCGGTGCCATCTCGGCGAGATAGAGCGGGCACGTCGTCGCCGCGGCGCCGACGCCGAAGCCGAGGAGGATCCGGCCGACGACCATGACGCCGACGTTCGGTGCCGTGGAGCAGATCAACGCGCCCACGAGGAACAAGCCGGCGCAGACGAGCAGTGAGCCCTTGCGCCCGAGCTTGTCGGCGAGCTTCCCACCGAGGAGCGCCCCCACCGCGGCGCCCGGGAAGAGCAGCGAGCTCACCACGACCGCCTCGGAGAAGTCAGTCAGGTGGAGGTCGTCCCGGAGCGAGAGCAGGGCCCCGGAGATGACACCGGTGTCATATCCGAAAAGCAGACCACCGAGGGTCGAGATGATTGTCAGTTTGATGAGAAAGCCGTTGTGCGCACTGGACGTACTGCCCGGGGCGGCTGATCCGGTGGTGTGACCGCCGTGTGATGACATCTCCGATATCGCCTCTTCTCGACAGCGGGCCGAATGGCCCCGGTCTGTACTGGCGCACGGTTGAGCTATTGGTCTCGAATGGAATAGCCCCCCCATCCCACCGGCGTGCCGCGGACGTTATGGGGTGTGGCGCATACCACGCAAGGCGAAGTCGTGTTCACTTGTGAACATTCGGCGGGAAATTCCGAACACGTGCAGTTGAGACGGCGGGAAATGGCGTCACGCCCGACACCCGGCCGTCCCGACGGGGCGAGGGGACGACCGGGCGAGACCCGTCGTCGCTCTCAGCCGGCGACGACGTGAGGGACGACTCCGAGCTTCCGTAGGACGACGCCGACCTCCGCCGGTGGGCGACCGTCGCTCACGACTGCGGTGAGCCGGTCGAGCGGGGCAACCAGCGCCGGAGCGGAGTTCGTGAACGTCCGGCGAGTGGCGAGCAGGACGACGTGGTCGGCGACGTCGAGCAGGCGACGCTGGAGGCTGGCCTCGGCCACCGACCGCGCGTACATGCCGCGTGCGTCGACGGCCCACGGCGCGAAGAAGAGGGTGCGCGCGCGGAGATCCGCGACCGCCGCCTCCGTGGTCGGCCCGATGAAGGCGTGTCGGTCGGCGAGCAGTTCACCACCGAGCGACACGGCGGTAACCGCCGGACCCCGCTCGTCGAAGTGCTGCAGCACGGGCATGGAGTGCGTGATCACGCACCCGGCGAAATCGTTGGGCAGTGCGCGCGCCAGCGCGTAGGCGACCGGACCCGCATCGAGCACGATCGTGTCACCGGCGTCCACCAGTCCGGCGGCGAAAGCGCCGACCCGCTGGGAGGCCCCGGAGTCGTCGTCGCGGAACGGGGAGCGCTTTGCCGCACTCGGCAGGAGCCCCGCGCCACCGTGGTAGATCCGGATGTGACCGGAGGCCTCCAGGGCGTGCAGGTCGCGCCGGATCGTCATCTGGGAGACGCCGAACTCGCGCGCGAGGTCGACGATCGGCAGGAAGCCGACCTCACGCAGCTTCGCGCAGATCCACTCCCGCCGCTCCACCGCCCCCTCGAGGCGGATCCCGGGGTCGGTCATCGCGGTGCACCCCCGGTCGTGGCGGCGTCGCGGGGCGCCGGACCGGTGCTGGACCGGACGATCAGCTCGCCCAGGAGCCGGACGACAGCAGGACGCGTCCCGTTCCGCCCGGAGACCGCGGCGAGCAGCATGTCGGCGGCGGCGACTCCGGCGGCGGCCGCCGGGATGCGGACGGTGGTCAGGCGCGGCGTGACCAGCTCGGCGAGCTGGGTGTCGTCGAAGCCCACGACGCTGATGTCCTCGGGCACCCGGAGGCCGCGATCGACCAGCCGGTTCATCACGCCCACCGCGATCTCGTCGTTGTAGGCCACGACCCCGGTCGCGGAGGCCGCCAGTACGAGGTCGGCCGCGAGCGCGCCGACCGAGACGCGAGCGTGGAAGGGGCCGAGCTCGTCCGCGTCGATCCCCAGTCCGGCGCATGCCCGTCGGAAACCCGCGCGCCGCACGTCGTTCGAATAGCCTTCCGGACCCGCGAGGTAGACCAGCCGCCGGTGACCGAGGGCATGGAGGTGTTCCACCGCGTGCGCGGTCGCCTCCGTGGTGTCGGTCAGGACCGCGGGGAGGCCGTCGAGGACCCGGTTCGTCGCCACGACGGGGACGTGCCCGGCGAGTGCCTCCAGGGCCGAGTCCGGCATCTGGGGCGAGAGCAGGAGCAGCCCGTCGACCTGGGACGCCATCGCGCGGGCCCACTGCTCCTCGTCGTCTGCCTCCTCGTCTGAGCCGGCGAGGAAGAGGGCGTAGCCGTCGCGGCGCACCTCTTGCTGCACCGCCTTGGTGATCACTGCCGAGAACGAGTTGGCAATGTCGGGGACGACGATGCCCAGATTGCCGGTACGGCCCTGGGCGAGGGATCGCGCTACCGGGTGCGGCGCGTACCGCAGCTCCTCGGCCGCGGCGAGCACACGGCTCCGCGTGTCCGCGGCGACGGCGTCCGGCCGGGTGAACACCCGGGACACAGTCGCGGGTGACACGCCCGCCCGGCTGGCGACATCACGGATCGACATGCGCTCCTCCTCGGTGATGCAACAAGGATGAAAGCGGTTTCAGAAACAGTCAACAGGGACCTTGGTCCCTGCGGGGCGAGGAGCGGAGGTCGGCCCTGGTCAGCCGGCGGACCGGCCCCGCACGCCGGTCCCGCGCCGTTCCCGGACGGCCTCGGCCAGCTCAGCGAGCATCGCCTCCGTCGTCGCGGGGTCCACGCACGCATCGGTGACGCTCTTGCCGTACTCGAGGGACCCGGGATCGTCGCGGTCGAGGTCCTGCCGGCCGGCGACGAGGTTGCTCTCGACCATCACGCCGCGGATCGCCCGCTCACCGCCGGCGATCTGCCCGGCCAGGTCACGGACGACGTCGATCTGGCGGAGATGGTTCTTCTGGCTGTTGCCGTGAGAGGCGTCGACGACGACCACCTCCGGCAGGCCACGGTCGGCCAGCCTCCGCTTCGTGTCGGCGATGTGGGCGGCGGAGTAGTTGGGACCGTCCTTGGCGCCGCGCAGGATGACGTGGCCGGTCTCGTTGCCCGTCGTCGACAGCTGGGCCGACACCCCGTGCTGGTCGACGCCGAGGAACTCGTGCGGATGCCGCGCGGCCACCACGGCCTGGACGGCGGTCTCCACGCTGCCCTCCGGGGAGTTCTTGAAGCCGATGACCGACGAGAAGCCAGACACGCGCTCCCGGGCGGTCTGGTCGGTGACGTTGCGCGCGCCGACGCCGTTGTAGGTGACCAGCCCGTTGACGTACTGCGGCGTCAGCGCGTTCAGCGGCTCGGCCGCCACCGGCACCCCCAGCGCCGTGATGCGCGACATCAGGATCCGGGTCGCGACCAGGCCGACGCTGATGCGGCTGGACCCGTCGAGGAAGGGGTCGTAGGCGAAGCCCTTCCAGTCGACCTCCGTGCGCGGCTTCTCCGTGTAGGTACGCATGAGGATCTCGAGGTCGTCGCCGTGCCGCTCCCGCATGCGGGCGATGAACCCGGCGTACTCCAGCGCCGCGGCGGGATCGTGGATCGAGCACGGCCCCGCGATGACGGCCAGGCGGTCGTCGGCGCCGGTGACGACGTCGGCCACGGCGCGGCGCCCGGCCCGCGTCGTGGCGGCCGACGCGGCCGACAACGGGACGACGGTGGCCACCGCGGCCGGTGTGACGACGACGCTCAGGCCGGTGATCCGCGCGTTGACCAGGTCGGACAGGTCGACGTCGGCCGAGTGCTCGACCCCGAGCCGCTGCTCGACGCCGGGCAGCAGCTCCGCCAGCGTGTCGTCGATCTGGGCGTTCACCCGGGTCTGGACCTCGAGCAGGGCATCGGCGATCCGCGTCGCGACGTCCAGGATCTGGTCAGCGGGAATGGGAACTCCTCGTCAGGGGGTGGTGGCGAACGGGTCGGCCGACAGCGGGGACGACGACAACGCGTCGGTCAGCAGCGCCACGAGCGCCTCGAGCTGCACGTCGGACGAGGACTGCATCTCCTCGTCGGAGCCGTCGAGCGCCCGGGCCGCGAGCCCGGCCTTGCTGTCGATCAGGTCGGCGATCCGCGCGTCGATGGTCTGCGCGGCGATGATGCGCCACGCGGTGACCGGCTCGGTCTGCCCGATGCGGTGGCTGCGGTCGATGGCCTGGGTCTGCTCGGCGTCGGTCCAGGAGAGCTCCGCGAGCACGATGTTCGAGGCCACCTGCAGGTTGATGCCGACGCCGGCCGCGGTGAGCGAGCAGACCGCGACGGCGACGTCCGGCTCGTTGACGAAGGCGTCGATGTTCCGCTGCCGCGACGTGGGCGTCTGGTCCCCGCGGATCGACGAGAACCGGACGCCCTGCTTCTCGAACGTCTCCTCGGCGACGTCCATGACGTCGACGTGCTTGGCGAAGAAGACGACCTTGCCCGCGCTGCGCGCCAGCTGCGCCGCGTAGTCGGCGGCCAGCGCGGCCTTGGCCTGGCCGATCCGGCGCATCATCGTGAACACGTTGTCGCCGGTCGAGGCCGAGGCCGCGTCCTTGAGCTCCCACCCGGCCACCTTGCGGACGAGGTCGTGGTCGATGCCCTCGACCTCGGTGTGCGACGAGCGGGCGGCGAGCGCGCTCTCGTACCGCGACACGAGCCGGCGGGCGAGATCGCGCTCGGCTGCCCGGATGGACCGGCCGGCCTTGTCGTCGAGCTCGACGGGGAG
>Ga0308173_10000227_pt1 | contig 21557 bp, 15 predicted proteins | sample PhyPR1_FD_203716 | JGI IMG/M metagenome (GOLD analysis project Ga0308173, IMG submission 203716) | Soil microbial communities from UC Gill Tract Community Farm, Albany, California, United States - DLSLS.P.R1 | ecosystem: Environmental > Terrestrial > Soil > Agricultural land | place: USA... | reverse complement strand
TCCGCCCAGCAATAAAGCCCTGCTCGACTGGCTCGCAACGGAGTTCGTCCGTTCCCATTGGGACGTAAAGGCGATGCAGCGACTGATCGTCACTTCTGCGGTTTACCGTCAATCCTCGAAGGTAAGCCCCGAGCTTGTCGAACAAGACCCGGAGAATAGATTGCTTGCGCGAGGTCCGCGATTCCGCTTACCGGCCGAAATGATCCGTGATAATGCGCTTGCCATCAGCGGTCTCCTGAACGATAAAATCGGCGGCCGGAGTGTTTCACCTTATCAGCCGAAGGGGTTGTGGGAAGAGATGGCCTTCGGCGGCGATTTTTCCGCGCAGAAGTATGACCAGAGCCACGGCGCGGATCTCTATCGCCGCAGTATGTACACATTCTGGAAGCGCTCCGTACCGTATCCGTCCTTGAACACATTCGATGCTCCAGATCGCGAGAAATGCACCGCTCGCCGGAGCGTGACGAATACTCCGCTCCAGGCCCTTGTCCTCTGGAATGACCCGACGTATATCGAGGCTGCGCGCGCTCTGGCTCAGCGCGATCTGAAACAAGCCGGGCCGGCGGAAGCTGATCGGGTTCGCTTCGTCTTCCGTCTGGCCACTGATCGCGATCCCACTACCGAAGAGTTCGATATCCTCGACAAGCTTTACAAAAGGGAAGCGGCTCGATATGCCGCCGACAAAGCCTCTGCTGAAAAGCTTGTCACCGTAGGCGAATCAAAACCCGATCCCGCCATCGAACCTTCGCAACTGGCCGCGTGGACACTAGTGACCAGCACAATTTTGAACATGGACGAAACCATCACAAAGAATTGAGGCAGACTATGGACCCGATTCGTGAACACGAGCTTATCCTCACCCGTAGGCAACTGTTCGGGCGCGCCAGCAAAGGTATCGGCATCGCGGCGCTTGCAGGACTGCTCGACCCCGCAATTTTTCCGCAGGAGACAACCGCTCCGGTCTCCGCGGCGAAGTTCGGCGGTCTTCCCGATCTCCCGCATTTCGCGCCCACGGCAAAGCGGGTTATTTTTCTGCATCAGTCCGGCGCGCCCTCGCAGATCGATCTCTTCGATTACAAGCCGAAACTCAGGGACATTGCCGGAAAGGAGCTTCCCGATTCCGTGCGCCAGGGCCAGCGCATCACCGGGATGACCTCAGGACAGAATTCGCTGCCAGTTGCTCCGTCTATCTTCAAATTCAATCAGGCCGGGAAGAATGGAACCTGGATCAGCGAATTGCTGCCGCACACGGCCAAAATCGTTGACGATATCACCATCGTGAAAACGGTGAATACCGATGCCATTAATCACGATCCGGCCATCACCTTCATCCAGACCGGTTTCATGCAGCCGGGCCGTCCCAGCATGGGTTCCTGGGTGACGTACGGATTGGGCAGCGAGAACCAGACCTTGCCGTCGTTCGTCGTTCTGATATCGCAGGCGAACGCCCTGAATCGAGATCAGCCGCTGTTTACAAGACTGTGGTCCAGCGGCTTTCTGCCTTCCAAATACCAGGGGGTCCGGTTTCGCGCTTCGGGCGATCCAGTTCTTTTTCTGGCGAACCCGGAAGGCATCGATCCCGCGACCCGCCGGGCTATGCTCGATAGCGTCGATGAACTGAACAAGATCACGGAACAATCGTATGGCGATCCAGAGATTGCGGCGCGCATCTCGCAATACGAGATGGCGTATCGGATGCAGACCTCCGTCCCCGACTTGACTGACCTGTCGAAAGAGCCCGAAAGCACGTTCGAACTCTATGGACCCGACTCCCGCAAGCCCGGCACCTATGCCGCTAACTGTTTAATGGCGCGCCGGCTCGCCGAACGCGGAGTTCGTTTCGTTCAGCTTTATCATCGCGGATGGGATCAGCACAACGATCTTCCGCGTGATCTCGCGTTGCAGTGCAAGGGAACCGATCAGGCTTCGGCTGCGCTTGTCACCGATCTGAAGCAGCGCGGCTTGTTGGATGACACGCTCGTCATCTGGGGCGGCGAGTTCGGCCGAACCGTGTACTGCCAGGGGCATCTCACAAACACTAACTACGGCCGCGATCATCACCCCCGCTGTTTTGCCATGTGGTTCGCGGGCGGAGGAATCAAGCGCGGCATGGTTGTCGGCGAGACGGACGATTTCTCATACAACGTTGTTTCAGACCCGGTCCCAATCCACGACATCCAGGCAACTGTATTGCACTGCCTGGGCATCGATCACACCCGCCTGACATACAAATTTCAAGGGCGACACTTCCGGTTGACTGACGTTGCCGGTAGTGTGACCAAGCAAATCCTCATCTAGGACCAGTGGCAGATGACACGCCGCGAATGGATGCTTCTGACGGCAAGCGGGCTGCTATGCCGCGCCGGTGAGCCACAGTCCCGCATCTCTGTAGAAAGTTACATATTTCAGCAATATGCGGAACGCCAAAAGAAGCCGCTGGGAGATATCATCGACGAGATCTTCCCGATGGTGCGAAAGGCAGGCTTCCACAACATCGAGCTGAACCCCACGTTCTTTACCCGGGACCTGCGCAACCGGGTGCTCACTGCTCTTCGATCAAATGCGCTCTCAATGCCTTCCGTCTACGTTGGTGGCGGCATGCACACCAAAGCCTTAGCTCAACAGACGAGGAAGCTTGCGTTAGAGATTGCAGAGATTTGCAAGCCATTTGGCTGCACGGCGGTTGTGAACAATGCCGACCCGAAACTGCCGCACGCGCAGAAGACTGACGAAGAGCTCGCGATCGAAGCGGATTCGTTCAATCAATTGGGACGCGCGCTCGGCCAGAAGGAATTCCAGTTGCGGGTCCACAATCACACGCCGGAAATGATGGACAACGCGCGCGAATGGCGCTACATTCTTCGCAACACCGATCCGAAATATGTCAGTTTCTGCCTCGATCTGGACTGGGTGCACCAGGGCGGATTAGATCCAATGGAACTGCTTCGCGAAGCAGGCAAGCGCGTAACGGAAATTCACGTCCGCAACTCAAAGGACAAGCTCTGGCTGGAATCGGTCGAAAGCGGCGATATCGATTACCGCAAGATCGCGGAGCTTTTAAATGTGGAGGGCGTAAAACCACTGGTCGTCGTCGAACTTGCGTATCGCGAAAATACCGCCATTACTCGGCCGCTCGGGGAAGATGTTCGTTTAAGCAGGATCTATACGGAAAGAGTCTTTGGAATCCGAGCCTGACATCGGGCAAGTCACCGCCTGATATTGATTGCAAACTTCAATACACAAATGCAAATTGAATTTTCCGGAGTTCATGCTCGACACGTTGTCTTCCCGCGTCAGTTTCCAACAGCTTGATGGGCAGCTCATTTCCAAGCGCCGGGCTGGGACGGTGTAACCAGAGATCCGCCTTCTGCTTGTCACCAAGGACGAAGACAGCCAAGGCAACAATTCCCTCTACCGTGTCATCGTGCGCTATTTCTCCTCCATTATCCGCCAAATGCGAAACGGCGCCACCATCAGCTCAAAAACACCACAATCGCAGGCGTCCCAACCGGTGTATATTGTCCGGTAAACGTAAGGTGCCCGGTTGTACGGTTGATGCGGAAACACGTAACTGCGTCGCTCCGCTGATTACACGAATAGAGAAACCGGCCAGTCGGGTCGATATTGAAGCTGCGCGGATAATCGCCCCGGGTCCACTCCTCGCCTACATAGGTTAGCGTGCCCGCCGGACCGATGGAGAAGAACGCGACGGTGTCATGCAGCCGGTTCGCCGCGTACAGGAATCTTGAGTCAGGCGAGATCAGTAGCTCGGATGTGAAGCTTGTACCCGCGAACCCCTTCGGCAAGGTTGATAACGTCTGCTTCGGCTGCAGCGTCCCTTTCGCACCGTTCCAGTCGAAGGTAACCAAGGTGGAGCTTTCTTCCTGCAACGAGTACACCCAGCGGCCGCTCGGGTGGAACACGAAGTGGCGGGGGCCGTCTCCGGACGGAAGCGAAACGAAAGGAGGATCATTCGGAGACAGCTTGCCGGTATCTACATCGAATTTCCAAATATAGATTCGATCGAGTCCTAGATCGGTTGAGAGGACGAAACGGCCAGACGGGTCCGCGTGGATCATGTGAGCATGCGGATTATCATGCCCGCTGATGGCGAAGCTTCCGGGAGGTCCGCTGGCCGCGTGCGTAGAGCCAAGTTCTCCATGATCGGTTTTGACGTCTGTAGGCGCTCCGAGTTTGCCGTCCGAGCCGATGGGGAGCACCGCGACTGTGCCTCCGGCGTAATTGGCGACCAGGACGAACTTGCCGGAGGGATGGATGCTCAGGTGCGCGGGACCGGCGCCTTCCGAACTGACCGTATTCAGCAGCATCAAACTGCCGTTTGAGCGGTCAACCGAAATAGCGCTGACGGAACCGGAGTGAGTACCATTGAAAGTATTCGTTTCGTTCGCGGCATATAAATGCGTCCGTGAGGCATCCAGCGCGAGCCAGGAAGGATTGGAGGGATCTTTGAAGACTTCGCGCTGCTTCAGTGCCCCAGTTGCCGCGTCCATCTCAAACAGATAAATGCCTTGTCCCCTTCCTTTACTGCCTTCCGGTCCTTGCGGTGAACTGTAACTCCCGACGCAGGCGAGAATGGGTCTGTTTGACGTACGAATTTGGCGCGCACGCAACAGCGCCGGCACGGCCACAAGGCTGGAAGCCGCCGTGACGAATGAGCGGCGTGAGAGTGGATCGGGCCGAGTGATTCTTTGAGACGATATCTGCACGCAATGAGCTTATCTGATACTGATTCTTTCAACACGTTTTCATGATCTTTGACTGCTGCGTAATTGGCGGAGGCATCGTCGGCATTGCCACCGCCATGGCGCTCTCAGAAGCGCGGCCAGGCTCGAGTATTGTGATTCTCGAAAAAGAGAAAGGCCTTGCCCGGCACCAGACCGGTCACAACAGCGGCGTTATTCATTCCGGAATTTACTATGCGCCGGGAAGCCTGAAGGCAGAGTTGTGCCGTCGTGGAGCGCTCGCGACGAAGATCTTCTGCCAGCAGCACGGCATCCCGTTCGAGGTTTGCGGAAAGCTGCTGGTCGCGACCAACTCACTGGAGGAGCAGCGGATGAATGCGCTGTTCGAGAGGGCCAAAGTGAACAGCATAGAGGTCGAACGGCTGGATGCCGCGGAGTTGAGGCGATGGGAACCGAACATCGCCGGCGACGGCGCGCTATTCGTCCCTTCTACCGGAATCGTCGATTACAAACGCGTGTGCGAAACGATGGGCCGGATCGTCTCGTCGGCGGGTGCGCAGATCGAATTCGGCGTTGACGTGACCGGAATCAAAGAAACCGCGCAGGAAGTTACCATCAGCGCCGGAGAGCGAAGGTGGATTGCGAAACAACTGATCGTGTGCGCCGGCCTTCAGTCTGACCGCCTCGCGAAGATGGCAGGCATCCAAACCGGACACCAGATTGTTCCATTTCGCGGTGAGTACTACAGGCTGCCTCCGAACAGGAACGATATCGTGCGCCACCTAATCTATCCGATTCCCGATCCCGATCTGCCCTTTCTCGGCGTTCACCTGACGCGCATGATCGACGGCGGCATCACAGTCGGCCCCAATGCGGTGCTCGGGTTCGCTCGCGAGGGTTATCCGAAGTTTTCATTCCGCTTCCGCGATGTTGCCGAATACTGCTCTTTCCCGGGGTTCTGGAAGGCCATCGGAGCGCACCTGAAGTCTGGCGTGATCGAGATGCGCAATTCGCTTTGGAAGCCCGGCTACCTGGAGGAGTGCCGGAAATATTGCCCAAGCCTTACACTTCAAGATCTGCTGCCCGAAAAGGCCGGAATTCGCGCGCAGGCCGTCATGCGCGACGGCTCATTAGTTCATGATTTTCTGTTCTTCCAGACGGATCGGATGCTCCATGTTTGCAACGCACCATCGCCGGCCGCCACTTCCGCCATTCCCATCGGCCAATTGATCGCGGCGAAGTGCAACCGTGCTGTACACTAAGCATCTCCCACATGAACCGGCTCCGATTTCTGTTTTGCTTTGCCGCATTTGGCATTATTGCTCCGCGTATTCAAGCGCAAACTGACCAGTTCGCCCGGGATTCGAAACAACAGGTGGATAAGTGGTACACACAGCGAATCGGGAAATATACGACTGCCCCGTCCCTCAACTCGCCGCTAACCGATTACCTGCCTGCTTCGCAATCAGTGCCGACCCCGGCGAAGGTGCTAGGCGATATTGCCGGTGCACCGGATATGCTGCCCTATGCCGAAGACGTCTATCGCTATTTCCGCCTGCTTGCCGCAAGCAGCTCGCGCGTAAAGGTTTTTACCATTGGCCGCACAGAAGAAGGAAGAGAGATGATCGCGGTCGCGGTGGCCGATGAATCGCTTCTGGCGAAAGCCAAAGAGAATGAGGCGCGTCTTGCCAAGCTTGCGGACCCGCGCTTGATCGGAATGAATGACACCACGGCTGAAAGGTTGACTGCCGAATCCTTTCCGGTTTACTACATCACGGGAGCCATCCACTCGCCCGAAACCGGCGCTCCGACGGCCCTTATGGAATTGGCCTACCGGCTTGCGGTTGATGATGCCCCATACATCCAATACGTCCGCACCCACATGATTACGCTGATCACGCCGGTGGTGGAAGTGGACGGGCGCGATCGGATGGTGGACATCTACAAATGGCACAAAGCCCATCCGGGAGCGATCTGGCCTCGCCTTGTCTACTGGGGACACTACGTTGCTCACGACAACAACCGCGACGCCATGGCAATGACGCTCAATCTCACCAACAATGTACTGAATACGTATCTGGGCTGGCATGCGCAGGTGCTGCATGACCTGCACGAATCGGTTCCGTTCCTCTACGACAACACCGTTGGAGACGGTCCGTATAACGCCTGGATCGATCCGATATTGACCGACGAATGGTCGGCTCTGGCGTCCGACAACATGCGGCAGATGCAGAAATTCAGGATGCCGGGCGCCTTCACGCACGGCGACTTTGATACCTGGAGCCCTGGCTACCTGATGTTCCTGGCCGGCATGCACAACGGAATCAGCCGGCTGTATGAAACGTTCGGCAATGGCGGCGCCGATACCGAGAAGCGGATTCTTTCTCCGGACGAATATTCGCGCACGTGGTACCGCCCGAATCCGCCGTACCCAACTGTGCTCTGGTCGCAGCGCGACAACAACAATTATGAGGAAACTGCGTTGCTCTCAACTCTTTCTTACTTCGCGCATAACAGCAGACGTTTTCTTGCGGATTACTACACGAAAAGCAAGCGATCCATTGAGAAACCGCAAGATGCCGGCCCAGCGGCATATGTCCTGTCCGCCGATGAAGGCGCTCTGAACAGGCAATTGCAGCTTCTCAAAGTACTCGCCGCGCAACACGTTGAAAGTCAGCGTCTCGATGAAGCCGCAACCGTTGGCATGCCACCTCCAGCGCATCCGCCAACCGGGGATGACAAGTCCAGCGATCCTCCGGCTCCGCGGTCGCAAACATTCCCTGCCGGGAGCTTTGTCATCCGCATGGACCAGCCCTTCTCGCGCGCGGCGGACGCTCTTTTGGATCGCCAGTACTGGTCGCCGGACGATCCGCAGAAACATCCTTACGATGACACTGGCTGGTCATTTGGCGACCTGTTCAATGCCAAGAATTTTCGTGTCACAGATCGCTCTATCCTTTCGGCAAAGATGCACAAGCTTGACGACTTGAATCAGATCGGCGGCAATGTCGCTGGCTCCGGTCCAGTTTATTCAATTGATAACTCCGGACAGGTGAGTCTTGCGGCACTTGTCTATGCGCTCAAAGACGCCGATATCTCTATTGCCGAGGAAAATTTCGAAAGCGGCGGGCATCATTTCAAAGCCGGCTCGCTGCTGATCGACCACGGGGATAGCGCAAAGCTAAAAGCTGCGGTCAAGGAACTCGGCCTGGAAGCGATATCTCTTCCTAAGCTCCCCGGCATTCATACGCATACCGCTGCGACGCCGCGCATTGCCTTCATGCACACCTGGCTTTATACGCAGACAGAGGGCTGGTGGCGCATGGCTTTCGACAAGTTACACATACCGTATGACTACATCAATACGCAAACCGCTGCCCGTGAACCTAACTTGCGCTCCAAATACGATGTCATCATTTTTGCGCCTGTCGCGCATACTTCCTCCGCCCAGATCGTAAGTGGCATACCGATGTGGGGCAACCCCCTGCCCTGGCAGACGACGCCCCTCACACCGAATCTGGGGAAACTGGACGCGACGGAGGACATGCGGCCGGGTCTGGGGTTCTCTGGCGTTCAGCACCTGAAGGACTTCGTCGAAGGGGGCGGGCTGCTGATCGCGTCGGAAGATACGGCCGAGTTTGCGATTGCTGAAGGGCTCGCTCCGGGAGTTTTTGTCGCCCCCCGAAAGAACGCGAAGGTCGTGGGCAGCGTATTAAAAGCAGTGTTCGTTGGCAAAACGCAGCCCCTTGCATATGGGTATGGTTCCGATCTGACCGTTTATAGCGAGGACGGAATGGCATTTACAGTCAGCAATCTGACCACAAACCATAAATTGCTAACGCAGAAGGAGTACAAGCGGCCGACCGGACGGGGCGGCCCTGAGGACGAAGATATACCCGAAGGCCGGCCGGTTGAGAAAGCGCCACCGCTGCCCTCACCGAAATCATGGGAGGCGACGCCTTTGAATGAAGAACAATCACGTAACAATCCGTACGTGATCCCTACTGCCGGCCGTCCGAATGTAATCCTTCGTTACGCCGGCCAGAAGGAGCTTCTACTCTCCGGCCTGCTTGAGAACGGCGGGTCCATCGCGGAACATGGCGTCGTAGTTGACGCGCATCTCGGCCGGGGCAATGTATTGCTGTTTGCCAACAATCCGATTTACCGTGGTGAAACCATCGGCAGCTACGCCCTGGTATTCAACGCCATCCTGAACTTTGGCCACCTGGACGACCCGCCGAAGTGACTCCGTTTCGCGATGCTATGATCGAGGTCAGAAAGCACTACTTTACATGCGGACGCGCAATCTGTCTCGCATTTTTGTACCCGGCGTCCGAATCGAGCACTGCCGCCCTCGACGGTTCTCCAGAACTGCGATCGCGCTGTTTTGCGCTGCGCTCGGAGCAGGCGCCGCATTTGGTCATTTTCAACGCGGTCCCGAGGATACTCCGCAGGCGGCGAAACCCCCGGTTACTTCTGGGGAGCCAGTAAACATTGAATCGCGAAAGCCCGCCACAGCGGCGAAGCCGGACTCCCGCCCGGTCGATATCCGCGTGGAGAAGCAGTTAGTCCTGATCAATGTAACGGTTACTGATCCACTGAACCGGTTCGTGACGGGTCTCGAGAAGCAGCACTTCCGGTTGTTCGAAGACAAGGTGGAGCAGAAGATCACGCAGTTTTCCAGCGAAGATGCCCCCATCTCGATCGGGCTCGTGTTTGATACGAGCGGCAGCATGGGAGCAAAGCTCCAGAAATCCCGGCAGGCAGCAGCGGAGTTCTTCAAGACCGCAAATCCGTCAGACGAGTTTTTCCTGGTGCAGTTTAATGACAGGCCGACTTTGGCCGTGCCGTTCACAACAGATACGGACAAACTTCAGAGCACGTTGACATTCACCCAATCCAAAGGGAGAACGGCGCTCCTCGACAGCGTCTATCTCGCGATGCACGAGATGAAGAAAGCGCACAATCCGCGCAAGGCTCTGCTGATCATTTCCGATGGCGGGGATAACAGCAGCCGGTATACGGAGACAGAGATAAAGAACGCGGTTCGCGAGGCCGACGTACAGATCTTCGCGATCGGAATCTTCGAGTCGCTCGGAAGCCGCGGCCGAACTCCGGAGGAAGCGGCGGGCCCGGGGCTATTGAATGAACTTGCAGAGCAGACCGGCGGGCGCGAGTACGCCGTGGAAAACATCGCCGAACTGCCGGATATTGCTGCGAAGATAGGAATAGAACTTCGCAACGAATATATTCTCGGCTACACACCCAACAACCAGGAGCGGGACGGGAAATACCGGCGAGTTCAAGTGAAGCTGAACCAACCGCGTGGGCTTCCGCCGCTAAAGGCTTATTTCCGCCTGGGATATTATGCGCCAACCAACTAGCAACTTTCCTTACAGAACTCTTGTATCGAACAGCTTGGTAGCCGCTCTGTTTGCTGGGATTTTCTGCGCCTCCGCCTCCGCCCAATTCCGGGCGGACACGCGACTTGTCGTGCTGCACGCCAGCGTGACGGACCACAGAGGCAAGTTGCTGACGAATTTGAAGAAGGATGCGTTCAAAGTTTACGAGAACGGGGAACCCCAGCAGGTGAAAATCTTCCGGCGCGAAGATGTTCCGGTCTCGCTGGGCATCATTATTGACGACAGCGGCAGTATGTCGACGAAGCGGAGCCGTGTCGAGGCGGCTTCGCTCGCCATGGTCCGCGAATCGAATCCGCAGGATGAGGTCTTCATCGTCAACTTCAACGATGACGCATACCTGGACGTACCGTTCACAAATGACATGCACAAAATGGAGCAGGGGCTGGCCCGCATCGATTCGCGCGGTGGCACTGCGATGCGCGACGCAATCAGCATGTCGCTCGACTACATGAAGGCGAAGGCCAAGAAGGACAAGAAGGTCCTGATGGTGATTACGGACGGCAACGACAATGCCAGCAACATCTCGCTGGAGAAGGTGGTCGCGCGTTCAAATCAGAGCGACACGCTGGTTTACGCGATCGGACTCTTCACGGAGGAAGAGAAACATGAGGCCACGAAGGCCCGGCGGGCACTGAAGGAACTGACGTCCGCAACTGGCGGCTTGGCCTTCTATCCGAAAGAAGTTTCCGAAGTACAGACAATGGCGGTAGAGATCGCGCGTGACATACGCAGCCAGTACACGATCGCATACAGCCCGTCAATCCAACAACTGGATGGAAGCTATCGCCAGATCAAGGTTACCGTTAACGCTCCGGGCAAACCTGTCGTACGCACTCGTTCGGGCTATTACGCTACGCCGGATGTGAACCAGCCGAGGCAGGTGAGCACCGCTTCAGCCGCAACGGATCGCACTCCCCAGCCCTGATGTTGCGATTCCTTTGGGTTGCGACGCGGGGGTATCGCCTGCAGCCGTGGAATTCTCCGTACTTGCGCTGGAGAATTGAAACCTACTCAGGAATACCCGCCGATTCCATCACCCGTGAATCTTTTGTCCACTTTATCTGGTCCGAGCGCCGCTCACTGTGGCAATATTTGCGCTGGGTGCGGCGGATGTCCGGAGACCGCTAGTCTCGTTCTCCCGCTCGGAACACGTAGGCACCCGAACCGAGATCGCACACTACGTCACCGTGCAGCATTCTCACTGAAGAAATTCCGGTCACTCCAGTCTGCGGCTTGCCGGAAATGAAGACGGCGCTCCCGCCTTCGGTAATCTTCGGATCAGCCAATTTCAGCAACGGAAGATGCACGGAAGCCGTTGTCCCAACCGGAATGGTCACCTTCAGTTCATAGCCCGTGCCGATTCTTCTCCAGGCGCTAAAGATACTGCCGTGGATGGTTTCGGTGGATGCCGAGGCCCAGTTCAGCCCGTGAACCAACTCCGGTTCAATGCGAATGTTTGTGTATGCGGTGCCGGCGCCGCGATTGATCCCGGCGAGAACGTTGAAGAGAAATGCTCCCGCGCTGGCAAACATGTGGTGATCGTGCGAGTTCATCTCCGGCCCGGTACGCTCCTGCCAGAGTTCCCAAAGCGTAGTGGCTCCATGCGCCAGCATGAAGCCGTAGCCGGGATAATCAGGCTGGGTGAGCACTTCATACGCGAGGTCGGCGTGGCCCCGTGAAGCGAGCACAGGAAACAGATACTTCGTTCCCAGAATCCCGGTTGTGAGGTGGACGTTGTGGAAGTAATTCAAATCGTCCAGCAGGTGCGACATAGTTCCACCTTCGTCCTTTCCGGGCATGACGTGTGCCTCTAGGGCCAGCACCTGGGCAGTCTGGGAACCGGTCGCGTATCCGCCCTCGCCATTTCGGTATTTGCGGTTGAAGCAATCACGTACATTCGCCGCAAGGGTCTTATACTGCTGTGCATCGTCGGCTTTTCCCAAAACATCGGCCGCCGTTGCAACTACGTCCAGCGCTTTGATGTAAGCCCAGGTCGCGGCGAGCAGCTTGGGAGTAGGATCAATTGCCACCCAGTCGCCGAAATACGAATAATTGACGATTCCGTCGGGCGCATGGCGGTGCAGAAACTCAGCCCATGCTTTCAAACCGTCATAATGCTCCGCGAGGATTCGCTTGTCTCCGTAGTTCTCGTACATGTATTCAGCAATGAGGGGATACGCAAGCCCCCATGATGGATCGCCCACACGGCTCTTGTTGAAGCGAGTTACATACGGAACGATGTTCGGCACTTCGCCCTGGCTGCCCTGCGCGTCATGGATATCGCGCAGGAAGTTTGTATAGAACGCGGCCATATCGAAATTCAGAATGGCGGTTTCGGCGGAAAGATGCGCGTCGCCCATCCAGCCCAGCCGCTCGTCCCGCTGATCGCAATCCGTCGGAACGCTGGCGAGATTTGTCTTGATGCTCCATACGAACATGTGCTGCAGGCCGTTGAGCATGCGGTCGGAGGAAGCGAAGCTGCCGATCGTGTCAACAGCACTGTGTACTTCTACGCCGCGAACGGTATCAAGGGTCGGAACTGCGGGAAGGCCGCTCAGCTCGATGTAGCGGAAGCCGTGATACGTAAAATGCGCTTCGTATTCTTCGCCATTTGGATCGCCTCGCAGGATGTAGGTATCCGTGGAGCGAGCGGTGCGTAGATTATCCACCATGATAGATCCATCGGGGTTCGCAAGCTCGGCATAGCGAATCTGAACACGTGTACCGGCGGGGCCGCGGACTTTGATCCTGGCCCAACCGCTGAAGTTCTGCTCGAAGTCATAGACGTACATGCCGGGCGAGGACTCCATCATCTTGTGAGGAACCAGCGTGTCCACCTTCTCGATCGCTGGCATCATCTGCGAGGACAGCACAACTCCGGGCATCTCAACAATTTTGACCGGGACACCCGTTTCGCCCGGTGGAAATTCCAGCCGAGCATCGTAGGTCTCACCGTTATAAATGTCATCCATCACGACCGGGCTCTTAAAGGCGCGCCAGCTCTCGTCCGAGGTGAACAGAAATGGCTTGCCGTTGTCGTACTCGCCCTGAATCTGGCAGATGAACTTGGGTTCCTGGTTGAAGGCTTTGGAGTACCAGGCGCGGCCGAGGAGCACTTCTATGGGGTTCGCACCCGCATGAAAGGAATGCGTCACGTCGTAAGTCGAGTACAGGACGCGTTTGGAGTAGTCGGTCCACGCGGGATCTAGCACGTGATTGCCGATACGCGCGCCGTCGATGTGCAGTTCGTAATATCCGGCGGCCGCTATGAAGATCCGCGCACGCCTGATGGGCCGCTTCAGATCAATCGAACTTCGCAGCAAATTCCCACCGGTGATCCATTTGGCATGCCAGTCGTCAGGCTGCAGCAGGCCTGTGCTGAACCGGGCCGTTTCACTCCAGGGGCTTTGTGCGCCGCCCGCATCGCGAAAGCGTACGCGCCAGAAATACTGTGTGTCGGATTGAAGCGGCTTCCCTCCATACTCCACTTGTATGGAATCGGTGCTCTTTACGTCGCCTGAATCCCAGACGTTTTGCTTTTGAAAGCTCTCTTCGCGGCTCACCTGTATCTGATATGCGCTCTGGAGCTGAGCGCGATCCGTGTGATTCAGTATCCAGGCAAAGCGGGGAACCGTGACATCCACCGCGACCGGATTCTGGAGATATTCGCAACGCAGATGGGAGGGCGCTAGAGGGCCACCCCAGGCCGCAGACGCACACAGAACCAAGATGACACCAATACCAGATGAGCGCTTGCGCAAAAAGATCCTCCTGAAACCATATTTCAGGAGGATCTTACTACAGAGGGAATTTGGGAGCTGCTATTGCGGCTTCGACTCGAAGTGACCGCCAGGGCCTCCCGGTCCGGCAAATCTGGCGCGAAAGCCATCATGTACCGTATAGTCCGATGGGACCTGGAACAATGACGCGTCCGGCGCGCCTCGCGAGATATTGCTGACGGTGTAAGTCGATTCTCCCACGCGCGGATCGTTGCGCTTCGAAAGCACAACAATCTGCAGATCGGGAGAATACCACACTTCGCTCTTCGACACAATCGGCTGCGTATTGCCGATCGCGCCGGCCGGAATCGTGCGCGTGATGCTCTTGCCTTGCGCGTTTACGCCACCCACGTTTTCCGTACCGAGATCGGCGGTCATTGCGTCGGGGTCGTGCCTGGGACGAAACTCGGCGCTAGGCGGCCGTTTGCCGTTCACGCCGGGCATCCGGAAAGGCCGACGGCTTGCGGTCTTCGTATTCGCGTTCAGTTCATAGCTGTAACCGGCGACCGGATCTGTGAGGAACGTCAGAGTGGTCGGTCCGCTCCGGGCAAGAGGGCCTTCGGTAATCGTCTCTTGAAGATAGGTGCGGCCCTTGCTATCTCTCGCCACCTTGCCGGTGGTCGTCCTATGAATCGCGTTGCCGTCGGCCAGCATCTGGACGAGCGAATTGCTTACGTCCGCGGAATAGGGCGCGCCGGTCACCACTTTCCAGTGAGCCCCAGCGATGCCGAATTCCCTCGGGACCATGGCTCCTCTCTCCAGCCCTGGCGGGCCGCCCGGCGGCGGACCTGGCGCCTGGGCGCACACGATGCCGCCGCCCAGCGCGAACAAAGCCAAAAACCTGATTCTCATGACGTGCCTCCTGATTGGCAACTCTCCAACAAAACTTTTTATACCGGGCTGAAGCCCGCCGTACCATAACCGTTTATTCCACACTCAGGACGTGAACACCGAGCGGCTGCCCATCCAATCCGACCAGAACATCCGCCAGCACGGATCGTTCCGACACAGCGGGTCCGTTCGAGACCGGTTCAAAAACAAGTCCCGCACTCGCCAGCGAGGCGACCGGCACCTGCATCTCAACAATGTGCGGCGCGCTCATCGGCAAGTCGGGATTCGAATACGGAAGCGGAATAAACGTTTCTCCGTCCACTTCCAGCGTGGCCCCCGGCCGATATTGCGATGCGGCAATCTGGTTCTGTTTCGAAAGATGAGCGAGGCGCGGAATGAAAAGCGCCAGCAATAACGCCGCCGCAATTGGAACGATCCAGCGCACCGCCCTTCGATAGTTCTTAACAGCAGCCGGCTGGATGCATACGGTTTCCATTCTTTCGGCCAGCAGGTCGCGGTCGCCCTCCAGTGCTTCGGGCGTTGCTGCGGCAATGACTGATTCGATGCGCCCGGAGAGCAGGCGCAGGGCGGCGTAGTTCTGTCCGCAATGCTCGCACCCTGGCAAGTGCGATTCGACCAGAGCGTTCTCGCTATCTGAAAGTTCGTCATCCAAAGCCCTGACCAGCAAATCGTTTGTCAGATGATCGGGCGTGTTCATAGCACTTCCTTCAATTTCTCCAGCCCGCGCTGGATGTTTTCGCCGACGGTCGATGTGGAAAGATTCAACACATTGGCTATCTCGCGATATTTCAAGCCCTGCGACCGCAGCACCAGGCACTCGCGCTGCGCCGTACTCAATTGCTGCATCGCGCGGCTCAAGCGAACCGTACGCTCCTTCGCAAGGAACTCATCCTCAACCGATGCGGCGGCGGACGGAGGATCGCCCGCGGCGGTTGCATCGGCCAGCGGGCCAGTCCGGCTGGAATGAAAAGCAGTCTGGCTGTTCCGCGCAAGATTATGAGCGACGCGATAAAGCCATGCCCGCAGATTCGTTTGGTCTCCGCCGGCCAGAATGTGCTGATGCAATCGGAGGAAGCTCTCCTGAACGATTTCGCGGCAGCTTTCCTGATCGAGGCCTAAGAACAGAAGGTATCGACGAAGCGGGAGCTGCTCGCGATCATAATGTTCCAGGACCAATCGGCGGGGAGAGGTATCTTCCAAGTACTCCACATCCCACCCGGCGGCGGGAAGCGCCATTACTTCACCTGGTTCCATCTGTGTTCACTTTAGCGGGCGCTCCGGCACTAGAACTAGAGCTAGCGAGGGCCACAAGGGAGCTTTGTGGGAGTTGCACTTGGGGTTGGGGGAACTCTCTCGTGGCCTGGCGTCTCGCATGCTAGGTGCCTATGAAACAGGCAATGGGTGGTTTTTTCCGGCACGGGGGTGAAAAGTTATCCTGATTTTGTCGGAGGTCGAGAGCAGACCGAGGCCAGCCCCATAAGGTTATTCAAATCGCAGCGCGGTGGCGGGATCGACTCGCGAGGCACGCCGAGCTGGAATGTAGCCAGCGGCAAGCGTTGCCGCGCTCAAAACCAAGGCAGCCAGCGCGATGGTGGACAGATCGGTGGGCTTTAGCCCAAAGAGCATTGAGGCCACCAACCGCCCGACCGAAAGCGCGACCGCAACTCCGGCGGCCAGCCCAGGAACGAGCACCCATAGAACATCCCGCAGGATCATACTCAAAACAGTTGCCGCCCGCGCACCCAGTGCCATTCGGATGCCAATTTCGTTCGCCCGCCGAGCGACTGTGTAGGCCAGCGTTCCATAGATACCGATAGAGACTAGCAATAGTGTCAAACCGCTGAAGAAACCCGCAATATCCGCGACGAGGAACTCAGGCGCCAACTTTTGATTGATGCGTTTTTCTAGAGTTGTGATTTTACCGATTCTCAGATGTGGGTCTATCTCCCGAACCACCTTGCGCACGGCGCCGACAACAGTAAGTGGCGGGATACTGGTGCGGATCTCCAGCGAATGGATTTCAGAGTTGTTTTGCAATGCTGCGAAATATACGAACGGTACATTCGATTCACGAAGATCAAGGTATTTTGCATTCTTTGCAACAGCAATGATCTTGTATTGTTCCTTATTGAACTCGAACCGCTGCCCCACGGCACGCCGGTTACCGAAGTAGTGGCGAGCCACGGTCTGGTTGATGATCGCGACTTTCTGCGCAGTGGAAGTATCCGCTGGTGAGAATCCGCGGCCCTCAAGCAACGTAATGCCCGACGTCTCAAAATAGTTGGGCCCGACCCAATTTGCCTGGGCGCGTTGATTCTCCCTTGTTGGCGGATACCCATCGAACTTGAGCCCGCTGACTCCACTCCCATCGTTCGCCAAAATCTTATTGAAAGAAACGCTGGCGACTTGGACTCCTGGAATGGCCTCCGTGCGCCGCAACAATGTGACGATCACGCTCGCCCAATTCGGCTGGTACTCGCGTTGGGAACTGAGCTGAACAGAAAGGACATTGGCGGCACGAAACCCCACATCTTGGGTCTTCAGATTCCGGATAGTCCGAATAAACAGCCCGCCGACGACCAATAGCACGAGCGAAAGGGCCACCTGTATCGCGATCAGCCCGTCCTTGAGCCCCCAGCGTCGCTGGCGATCCGAAAGCTGATGCGTGGTGAGTTTCAGAGCCTCAGCGTTATAGCGCACCGCCTTAATTGCTGGCGCCAGACCGAACAGCACTCCCGTCGTAACCGAAATCGCCCCGGTGAACAGCAAAACGCGGAAATCAGGACGAAGGTCTAGCGTGATCGTTCGGCCAATTCCTGCAACCAGGTTCAGTAATAAGCGCTGGCTCCAGACGGCGAACAAAAGTCCGAGTAGGCCTCCCAGTAGCGCAAGCAGCACGCTCTCGATCATCAACTGCCTGACTATGCGGCTACGCCCAGCGCCAATGGCGAGGCGGGTTGCGATTTCTCGTTGCCGGCTTGCCGCCCGCGCCAACTGCAGACTCGCCAGATTGGCGCAGGCAATCAGCAGAACCACAGCTACCACAGCCATCAGAATGTTCAAGGGAACGGAGAAGCTGTCGCGCAACCCGGAACTGCCTCGGTCACCGCGTTGCACTGAGATCCGGTCAATAAAGCCGCCTCGCGACACGCTATTCGGGAGCTGCGGCAACAAAAGGTTCAAGTTCGCGCGTGCCTGTTGGGCCTGAACCCCAGGCTTCAAACGTGCCATCAGATTGAGCCATGTAAATCCAGGCAGGTCCCTTCGCGATGCAGGCATTGAGCTCAGCGTTGCCCAGATATCGGGTGCTTCGCCTACGGTCTCGCCGACGAACTCACGTGGCGCGACGCCGACGATGGTGAACGGCAAGCCATCCAGGTCGATCTGTCTTCCGATTACCGAGGGAGACCCGGCGAAGCTCCGTTCCCAGAAGCGATGGCTGATGACCGCGACCTGAATGCCCTTATCTTCATTGCTAAACACATGCCCAATTAAGGGCTGAACGCCGAGCACGGCAAAGTAATTGTCGGAAACGAGCTTACGTTGCGCGAGTTCCGTTTCAGCGCCCATCCCGACATCTACGCGCGCCTGGCCCGAGGCTGCGAGCACACCGGAAAATGCTCGGTTCTGGTTGCGCACGACCAGGTAGTCCGGGTAACCAAAGTTATCGACGCTTCCGTCCCGAGAAACCGAAGAGAGCACCGCTAGGGCCTCCGGGTGACTGACCGGAAGGGCCCTCAGCAGAATCGCATTGATCAGGCTGAAGATCGCCGTGTTGGCTCCAATACCGAGCGCGAGCGAAAGCAGGGCGGTCGCCGTGAACCCGGGACTATGGCGCATGGTTCGCGAGGCGTACCGAACATCTCCGCGGAGTTGCTCAAACCAAGTCCAACTCCAGACCGCGCGAGCCTCTTCCGCCGCTCTGGTCAAATTTCCGAGTTCCCGCCGCGCTTCTTGTGATTCTGCAATTGCAGTGAGCGACTCGAGCTCTTCTCTCATATCCTGTTCTAAGGCCCGCCGATGAGAAGGGATCAGATACTTGAGCTTGCGGATGATACTCATGACTTACCTCCCTCGCGAATCGGCCCCATGATCTGTCCCACAACCGACACGAACTCGATCCATTTCGAATGTTCTCGTTGGAGGTGCTTGCGTCCGGCTGCGGTGAGCCGGTAGTACTTCGCCCGCCGGTTGTGCTCGGAGACTTCCCACTTGGCGGATATCCAGCTTTTCGCCTCCAGCCGCTTCAATGCAGGGTAGAGCGAGCCGAACTCGATGTCGAGCGCCTCACCCGAAGTGTTGCGAATCGCCTTGGAGATCCCATAGCCATGCAGCGGCGCCAGCACCAGCGTCCGCAAAACCAACATGTCGAGTGTTCCTTGGAGCAGGTCCATATAAAGATATCCTATATGAAGAGCATCTTAATAATAATCCAGCCCGGTGAATTGAGTGCATGATGAAAATCAAACGTCGATAATCGAAGCAGGAACCCGTGGACTGGACTCATAGCGCATCGGCGGTATTGGCGGCCTTCCTGGCTTCGCTTGTCGAATTCGTAGAAGCGCTGACTATCGTTCTGGCGGTAGGCATGACACGCGGTTGGCGTTCCGCCCTGCTGGGCGCGCTGGCTGGCGTTATGATCCTGGGCGTTCTTGTCGTTGTTTTGGGACCGAGCCTTGGCGCGATTCCCTTGAGCAGTTTGCAGGTTGTAATCGGAATCCTGCTTCTGCTGTTCGGCACGCGCTGGCTGCGGAAAGCGATCCTGCGCGCGGCCGGAGTGCTGGCCCTGCACGATGAAGAGAAGATCTATGCACGGGAGATACGTTCGTTGACGCCGGCCTCCGCCTCCAGAGCGCGGATGCTGGATCCAGTCGCATTCGCCGCGAGCCTGAAGGCGGTTTTCATCGAAGGATTGGAGGTTGTGTTCATTGTCATTGCGGTTGGGGCTACGGGACACCTGCTTCTGCCGGCCAGCGCCGGTGCACTTGGCGCGGGTGTTCTTGTCGTGACCTTAGGGATTTTTCTTCACAGACCGCTGACCCGCATCCCTGAGAACACCTTAAAATTGTCGGTAGGCATCCTGTTGTCCGCGTTTGGAGTGTTCTGGATCGGAGAAGGTTTGGGATATGAGTGGGTCGGCCAGGACTGGACAGTTATCGCCCTGATTATCGGTTTTCTGATCGTCGCGCTTGCCGCTATCCGCATTGCGAACAGCCGGCGCCCGGCAGTGTTGACACTTTAATGAAATGGATTCGGCAAGCATGGGTCGAGCTGATCGGCTTGTTTGTGGACGATGGCAGCTTCGCGGTATCGGTTGTTCTCTGGGTGCTCGCAGCCATTTTTCTGTTTCCGAAGTTCTTGCCGCCGCACTGGAAAGGACCGGCCCTTTTCGCCGGCGTCATCGCAATTCTCTTCGAGAACGTCAACCGCACTGCCCGCCGGATTCGGAAACGGTGAGTATTCGGCCATCATCTCTTCGCGGTCTTGTCACGACGCGAGCGATGCTTCGCCGGGCCTTCCGGTCCGGTCGTGCTCAGATTCCGAGCGGTATTCACCAGCGATAGATGCGAAAACGCCTGCGGAAAATTCCCGAGTTGCCGGCCTTCCCGAGTGTCATATTCTTCCGACAGCAGGCCGACATCATTTCTCAGCGTAAGTAGCTTCTCAAAAAGCCTGCGCGCTTCATCGTGCCGGCCTTGCAGGACATAGTTGTCCGCCATCCAGAAGCTGCAGGCCAGAAACACGCCTTCGCTTCCTGGCAGACCGTCGACAGAACTGCGGGGATTATACCGTGCCACCAGACCCTCACTCATCAGGTGCTTCTCGATGGCCGCGATGGTGCTCTTGATACGTGGATCTTCTGGGGGAAGAAAGCCGACCAGCGGCATCATCAGCGCGCTCGCGTCCAGATCCCTGCTCCCGAAGTATTGAACAAACGCCCCTAATTCATGGCTATATCCGAGCCGGCATACTTCATCGTGGATTTCCGCGCGAATCTGTTTCCAGCGGTCGAGCGGACCCTCTTCGCCAAATTCTTCAATCGTGCGGACGGCGCGATCGAAGGCTACCCACGCCATCACTTTCGAGAACACGAAGTGCCGTCGGCCGCCGCGAACCTCCCAAATGCCCTCGTCCGGCTGCGTCCAGATCTTTTCGAGGTGCGTGACCAGCGCTTTCTGCAGTCCCCAGCTTGCCTCCAGTTGGGGCAGGCCTTTTCGCCGCGCCTCGTACAGCGAATCGAGAATCTCGCCGTAGACATCAAGTTGAAGCTGCTCAGAGGCGGCATTCCCGATCCGTACCGGTTGCGATCCTTCATAGCCCTGCAGCTCAGCCAGCTCAAATTCGGTCAACCGCCGTTCTCCGGCGATGCCGTACATGATCTGTAGTTGCGATGGGTCTCCGGCGGCGGCGCGAAGCAGCCAGTCCCGCCAGTGCTTCGCCTCATCGGTGAAGCCGGCCTCCAGCAGAGCGTATAACGTAAACGTGGAATCGCGAAGCCAGCACAAGCGGTAATCCCAGTTGCGAACGCCACCGATTTCCTCAGGGAGAGAAGTAGTCGCCGCCGCGACAATCCCTCCGGTACGGTGGTGCGTGAGGGCCTTTAGCGTGATGACGGACCGCAGCACAGCTTCGCCGTACGGTTCGGTTGGGGTGTGCTTGCTCGACCATTTCTCCCATGCGCGCGTGACATTGGCGAGCGCCGTGGCGGCGTCGGGTTGATGTGGAAGGGAGGTGTAGGAATTCGACCACGTGAGGACGAACGGAATCTCCTGTCCCTCTTCTATCTCGAAATCACTCCG
>Ga0308173_10000226_pt1 | contig 21558 bp, 15 predicted proteins | sample PhyPR1_FD_203716 | JGI IMG/M metagenome (GOLD analysis project Ga0308173, IMG submission 203716) | Soil microbial communities from UC Gill Tract Community Farm, Albany, California, United States - DLSLS.P.R1 | ecosystem: Environmental > Terrestrial > Soil > Agricultural land | place: USA... | reverse complement strand
GAGCAGCTTGCAGCGGGGTCGAGAATTGCCTTGGTCTGCGCTTCCTGACAAGCGCCGCCTTGCGACACGAACGTGATCTTGCCTCGGCAAATGCGGGCGCGGTGCCGTCGAGGCTCAACACGCTGAGCAGCAGCGACATGGCCATCGGCTGCAACGTGAGACGTGTACAGCGAAACCTCGCAAAATTCGTCGCGGCGTTTCCTCGAACAACGTTGATACGATGGAAGTCTTGCAGGTCGCGAGGCTCTGTCTGCAGTAGATGCAGCAAGAACGCGCGGCTGGTTCGAAATATATCGGGCCAGTGTCCGCTATCAACACCGCAAATGTTGGAGCGTGCATGACTTGAGTTATAGCGGCGCGTTGGCGCTCTCCGGAGTCGGTTCTACAAGCTCAGCGAGCGCTTGTTTTCTAGCTTGAGCTACCGCAACTCAAAGCGGTTCTTTATATCTTCACCCGGAGGACGCTTGCGGACGATGCTGCCGGTGCCCGGCGTTTGCATGGCGTCCGGCAGACAGCCGGCCCGCGCCAGAGCAACACCCCGGTCGCGAGTCTTCTCAAGAACGCGGGCATCGCGATCTCCAATGTGTCCGTCGGAACGATTCCGGACGTAACCTTAGCTACTCAGACGTTCGGATGCAGGTCGCGCACAGGGCTGACCGATTCGAGCAGTGACGCCACGTAAAGAATGGTCGACTCAGCCTGCCAGCTGCCGACAATCTGCACGTTGATAGGCAGGCCCTCATTGCTCGTGCCGAATCGCATCGAAATGCCGGGCAAGCCCGTGACGTTGAGCGGCACGGTTGCGCCCTGGAGGTAAGTCGCATCGACTGTGTGCCCGTTGATCGTGAACCTGTCCAGGCCATGCTTGTGAGCCGGGATCGGCAGCACGTGCGTAATCAACGCATCGTATTCCCGGAAGTATTCCGCGTATCCGTCCCGCAGGCGCTCGGCGGCCTGTTCAGCGTCGATATAGTCCTTCATCGAGGTATCGGGCAACGCGAGCATGGTCTTCGCCATCTTGTAGAGTTCGCTCGGACTGCGCCCGACCGTCGCTTCGGCAAACGCCGGCTTCATTTCCATGACGTGCAGGCGGTTGAAAACATCCAGAGCGAAGTCGCGCTCGAGCGCGGGAATGCGTACAGGCTCCACCTGAATGCCGAGGCCTTTGAGCGCTTCCGCCGCCGCCTGCACCGTAGCGGCAACTTGCGGATCCACCGGCCCGAAGCCGGGTTCAACCATCCAGCCGACTCGTAACGGACGGTCCTGCGTGCGGCCCACTCCAGTATCGAACGGGACGGTACTGCTCGCAAAAGCGTCGTGGCCATCAGGACCCGACAGTTGCGAGAACGCGAGCGCGAGGTCGCGGATGCTGCGAGCCATCGGGCCAACGTGCCAGAAGCGGCGCGGGGCGCGCGGCCAGATTCCGGTCATCGGCACGCGTCCGTGAGTAGCCTTGAGCGAGACGATGCCGGTTTGCGCAGCCGGTCCGCGCACGGAGATCGCCAGATCGGTGCCGAGCCCAAGCGGCGACATGCCCGCTGCGATCGCCGCCGATTCGCCGCCGCTGGAGCCGCCCGGAGTGCGCTCGAGATCCCACGGATTATTGGATCGACCGGTGAGCAGGTTGTCGCTTTCTATCCAGTACGAGAACTCGGGCAAGTTCGTTTTTGCGAGAAGGATACCGCCTGCGTGTTTTAACCGTGCAACGCTGGTCGCATCGGCGTCGGGAACGCGGCCCTTGAAGATGGGCGAGCCGCGTTGGGTCGCTACGCCCGCGGTGTCGATCGAATCTTTCGCGGTGAAGGGCACGCCGTGCAGGGGGCCCAATGCCTCACCCGACAGCACTGCTTTTTCGGCAGCCCTGGCGGCTTTCAGTGCATCGTCGGCGACCGTGACGATGGCGTTGACTTTCGGATCGACGGCCTCAATGCGATCGAGGTGCGCCTGCACGACCTCGACCGGCGAAAGTTCACGTGTTCGAATGAGTTCAGCCAGACGGGTGGCGTCGAGGTAGAAGAGTTCGGAGCTCATGGTTTTCCTTTGGCGGTTATGGACCGGACAGGGTTGAAGAAAAGGCCTAACTAACGATCGTTAGGATTATGACCGCAAAAAAATGCCAGCAGTCGATGTTGCATGGCAAGTGAGGTCGCTACCTAACGTTTGTTAGGGGCAACTCTAAGCGGTACAATCCATGTCGTCAACAATTTTTTAATCGGGGGCTGTTTTGACCAATGGAGCCGTCACTAGCTCGGGGGACCGCATCCTCACGGCCGCGACGAGAATGGCGCAGGCGCACGGCTATGGCGGGCTGAATATTCGCGAGCTCGCGCAGGACGTGGGTATCAAGGCTGCCAGCATCTACCATCATTTCGCGAGCAAGGCCGACCTGGCGGCGGCGGTCGCGCGACGCTATTACCAGGACGCAGCCGCGGCTTTGGAAGCTCTTTCGGCGGCATCGGGCGATCCGCTCGCCAGTTTGCGTCGATACCCGGAGACGTTCCGCAAGTCACTGGAGTGCGACAACCGCATGTGCCTCAGCAGCTTCATGGCCGCCGAATACGACGACCTGCCCGAAGTAGTCAAGAAAGAGGTGCAGGCTTTCGCGGACGTCAACGTGGCCTGGCTCGGCAAGACTTTGCAAGCAGCGGGCGTCGTTACCGCCGAGGGGACCCGGGAGCGGGCGTGCGCGATCTATGCCGCAGTCGCCGGCGCTCAACTGATGGCGCGCGGCAGGGCAGACATTACGTTGTTTGATACCTTGATCAGCAGTTACAGGGCGGTCGGATTGTTGCCGGGATGAGGGCGTTTCTGGATGTCAGCGGGAGAAGCGGCGCACATCGCCGAACTCGTACGGCATCGCGTATCTGAATGGCACGTCCGATCAGCAGCGTGCCGCCAGACTCCAGATACGCGACGCCCTTTGCTTACGCGCGCTCGAACTACCTGCGTCCGACGCTCACCGACGCATGAAGCATCGGCGACTTACCGACCATCAATAATCGTCTGTTGTTTCTCTGTCGCAGCCTGGAGTCTTACAGCAACCGCGCAAGCACAAACCGACGCGTTCACGCATCGGCGATTGCGTAATCGGAACGATTCAGCTCCAACCGGAGTGGAAGTTCGCGGCGGCCTTCAGTGACTGGATTCGGGCTGCGCAATGCCTGCCGCGTCGACCGCGGGCGCCTGTTTTATCGACAGCGTGACAAGGGCACCAACGAGCGCGCAGCCTCCGAGCACCAGTAGCCCGCTAGTGAAGTTACCCGTCAGATCCTTCAGGTAGCCCATTACGTACGGACCCACAAAGCCCGAGAGATTCCCGACTGAATTTATCGCAGCAATTCCGCCGGCCGCTGAGGCGCCGGTGAGAAAAGCCGTAGGGATAGGCCAAAGTAAGGGCGGCATAGCCGAGCAGCCGATCTGACCAAGGCACAGCAGGGCAAGCACCAGAACGGGCGCACTAACCAGGCCGGCCCCGCCGACGCCTAATCCGGCCAGCAGCAGTGCGAACGCAACATGCTCGCGGCGCTTAAGCGTGCGGTCCGAACTGCGGCAGAGATGGACCATGCCAATGGCGCCGAAGACGAACGGTACGGCGGCCAGCAGGCCGGTCTCGAAGTTGCTTGCGCCGAAACCCTTGACGATCGTCGGCAGAAAGAAAGCCACGCCATAGTTGGCCGCGTTCAGGCAGAAGTAGACGAACGAACAGATGAGCATCCGCGGATCGCTGACAAACTGTCTGATCCCCATATGCCCATGCCCGGCTGAGAGTTTGCTTTGTTTCTCCTGCTCGATGCTGTTCTCGAGCCAGCTGATCTCATCCGCTTTAAGCCACTTGGCTTGAGCTGGGCGGTCTGTCAGGTAAAACACGACTACCAACGACAGCAAGATCGAGGGCAGCGCCTCGCAGATGAATAGCCACTGCCAGCCATGGAGACCCGCGGCGGAAATGTTCAACAGGGCGCCGGAGATGGGGGCTCCGATCACCGACGAGAACGGAATCGCCAACATGAAAAAGGCCACCACTCGCGCTCGATATACCGCGGGAAACCAAAGCGTCAGGTAGAAGATGACGCCGGGGTAAAAGCCCGCCTCGCAGACCCCGAGCAGAAAGCGAAGGGTATAAAAGGTCGTTTCATTCGAGACGCCGATCGTCCTGGAGATCGGCTGAATGAACGCGAACAATGCAGAGATAATGCCCCATGACAGCATGATCCGGGCAATCCACAGCCGGGCGCCAAATCTGTGAAGGGCGAGGTTCGACGGAACTTCGAGGAAGAAATAAGCGATGAAAAACAGCCCGGCTCCAAATGCATAGACGGTATCGCTTAGCCCCAACGCACCATTCATTTGCAGTTTCGCAAAACCGACATTGACGCGGTCGAGGTAGGCGACAAAGTAGCAAAGCATCAGAAACGGCACCAGGCGCGCCATCACCTTTTTAATTGTTCGAGTTTCGATGTCGTTCACGAATCCGTCTCTCCTATCTCTCTAGTTGTTTGTGCCGACAAGAAGCCTGCACTTCTCGCGTTGCTGATCTGTGATCACACCCGCAACGCTAGCAAGGTAGAGTAGCGCGACTGTGGCGTCAATCAATGATGGCCCCGGGAAAACCCGCGATGAACGATCGTTCTAGACGGCTTTTGCCGGGAGGTGCATGACGGGCGAGGGGCGGTCACGCGCGTCACTGATGACGCCGGCAAGCCGTTACGTCAAAGCAAATCGAGAATCAATGCGCTATTGGTCCCGCTTGCTGTCGCACGGTTAAGTACATCGCTGAAGTCGCGAGTCACCGGCAGGGATTGACTTCGTTCCCGCCGACAAAGACGAGGTAGTGCTGCTCTTCATCGGCATCTTGGCGCTTGCGGTGTTTCATCAGCCGCTCATCTGGTCGGATGAATTGCGTCCGTCCTCTTCCTCTGGCATTGCGAATTGCGATGCTGGGCAGCGCTCTGGCCGTGCACCGTTCCTGTCACATGCGGCTGGCTTTCTTTCGTCTCGCACATGACACCGCGAGCACCGGTGTCGGCCGAGACGCTAGCGGTCGCCGCTGCGTTATTTGCGCTCGTGATGCATTCCGCATTCGACTGTGTACAGGACCAGGCATTCGTGGAAACGCCGGCACTCGGCTGTGCGGCGGCGTTGGTCAGTTGCGGAGCTGCGTCTCTCGCGGCACGACCGGCGGCATATCGTCGGTGCGCTGGGGCTCGTGCAGCTCATCGCGTTGGGCTGCTATCTCGCCAAGGCACCCTGCTCGTATTCTTCGTCGCGTGCTCGGCACGCTGGTCCTGGCGGGCGTGCCAATCGCCTTCGCCTTATCGCTCGCAACGAGCGCCTACTTGCTGACGACCACGTCGACGCCGCTCAGCGTCGTCGTCGGGCGCTAGGACGAAGGCATGAGCACGCTGAGCCTTCTTGCGGTACCAATGTTCGTCTTGGTCGGGCAGCTTGTGCATGTGAACGGCAGGAAGTTGCGCCGATCTTTGCCGGGAGTGCTCGGCGTCGCGCGACGCTTTCCGAACAGCGGAGCAACATCACTGCGATAGCCCTTGTCTGAGGCTAATTCAAGTTTTCGTGTTAGCTGCCGATAGCCAGACCAAATGGAGTCCGTCGCCATGCGCCTGCACGTTTCGCCGCGAAGCGTTTTGCAGTGCGGGTCGCCCGCCAAGCAAATTAAAAGCATCGTGAGGAACGGCACGCGCCGTGCTTGAGCGAACGGCTTTGCAACCTGCAGCGTTGATCGTACGACACGCCTGGAGTTGAGTGATGTATGGATTCCGCCTGTAGCAGTGCCGGATCTTAAATGCCGTTCTTGGACGGCTTGCCGTTGCTGAATTGCTGCGACTTAGGAACAGCTAAGCGCCACCGTAGTCATTGCCCACGTCGCGTGAAATCGACGTTGTGAATGACGGCGCAAGCAGCGTTGACAAGACGACGCCAGTCCTTGCGGCTTAGCACGCGGCATGACTACAGGCAGACCAGATGAGCTTGAAAGTCATAGACCAAGCGACGGAACTTCTATACCTGTCTCCATCTGTCCGCAAACAGACGTTGGACAAGATTTGATGTCTTAAGAAAACAAGGACCCGACTGAAGGCAATAGCTGCACACACGGCCACTGAGGCATCGCACGTAAGCGCAAAACCGTAAGCGCGCGAATCGACGAGCTAGGATCGAGCGGAAGCGGCGGGGCCACATCGGTCGGGCCTACCTCTTGCAACAACGGCAGGCTTCAACGGATGGTACGGAAACCACATTCATGACTGACCACTCGATGTTCGAGGGCGACGGTGACGTTCGCGCGCTACTGCGTCGGCTCGACTGGAGCACCTCACCCCTGGGGCATCCCTCAGCTTGGCCTGCGCCACTAAGCACGGCGGTCAGCATGGTACTGAGTTCGGCATTTCCGATGTTTGTCGCCTGGGGACCGGAGCTCGGCTTCCTGTACAACGACGCTTATGCGGTAATCATGGGCGATAAGCACCCGAGTGCGCTGGGTGGGCGCTTCCAGCAAATCTGGGCCGAGATATGGCCCGATATCTCCCCCATCGTCGACCGCGCCTTGGCGAATAAGTCGGCGTATTTCGAGGACCTGCCGCTGACCGTGATGCGGCACGGTTATCCCGAACAAAGCTATTTCACGTTTTCCTATTCGCCGCTGCACGGCGGCGACGGACAGGTGCGGGGCATGTACTGCACTGTTGTCGAAACGACTGACCGGATATCGGTTCAACAACGCGCCGCTTTCGAGTTGAAGGTTTCAGATGCACTGCGTCCTCTCACATCGCCGGAAGACGTCGTCGCCCGGGCAAGCGCACTGCTCGGCGAGCAACTGAACCTTGCCCGTGTGATTTATGGCGAGTGCGATGAAACAAGCGACACGTTTTTCGTGCGGCGCGACTGGACGAGCGCTTCCTTCCCGAGCCTGGCGGGGACGGAATTCGTCCTCGATGACTTCGGCCCCGCTATCATCGAACCGATGCGTGCCGGGCACGTTGTATCCGTCAGCGACAGCACCGTCGATCCGCGAACCATCGCGTATTCGAAGTCGTACGTGTTGACCGGCATCCGTTCGTTCGTGGCGGTCCCGCTCATCAAGGCGGGACGGCTCGTAGCCTTCCTCGGTCTTCACCGCGCCGACTCGTACGACTGGGCCAAGGCTGATATTCGCCTCGCGCGCGACATGGCGGAGCGCACCTGGTCGGCAGTTCAGGCGGCAGGAGCCCAGGCCGAGTTGCGTGCCGAGCGCGACCGCAGCCGATACATCTTCGACACCATCGCCGAGGGCTTCATGCTCATAGACCGCCACTGGGAGGTGCGGTACATGAACGCAGAAGGACTGCGCATTGTCCGTCTGAACAACGTGCAGGTCATTGGGCGCAACCACTGGGAGCTCTGGCCGGAATCGACTAACGCGGAGTGCGCGCGCATGTATCACCGGGTGATGCAAAGTGGCGAGCCGGGGACGGCAGAGTATCGCCAGAGCTATGCCGACGGCGACGAGGTATGGGTCGAAGCGCGCGCCTACCCGACCGGAGAAGGCGGGATCGCATCGTTTTTCCGCGACATCACCGACCGGAAAGTGGCCGAGCAGAAGCTGATGGCGGCCGACCAGCGAAAGGACGAATTCCTGGCCATGCTCGCGCACGAATTGCGCAACCCGCTGGCCCCCATTTCTGCTGCTGCGGAATCGCTCAAGACGGGCAATCTCGACGAAGCACAGGTGCGCCGCAGCAGCGCCATCATTGCGCGTCAGCTTACGCACATCACGGGGCTTGTTAACGACTTGCTCGACGTCTCGCGCGTGACGCGCGGTCTGGTCACGCTGGTCAGGGCGCCTATCACTGCGCAGACCATCGTCGAGGATGCAATCGAGCAGGTGCGGCCACTGATACAACTGCGCCGGCAGCAATTCTCCGTGCACCTGCCGCTAGAGGAGGCGACCGTCCTCGGCGACAAGGCGCGGCTCGTGCAAGTTGTGGCCAATCTGCTTCACAACGCGGCTAAGTATACGGCCGATAAGCGCGGCATCGAGCTGCGCGCCGACGTCGATGGCGACGACCTGGTGATGGCCGTGCGCGACGAGGGCATCGGCATGGAGCCCGAATTGACTACGCGGGCGTTTGAGCTGTTTGCTCAGGCCGAGAGGTCATCGGACCGATCGCTCGGCGGCCTGGGACTTGGGCTAGCGCTGGTCAAGCACCTGGTCGAGCTGCACGGCGGTAACGTCCACTGCTCGAGCCCCGGTCTAGGCAAGGGCAGCACCTTTGTCGTCAGACTGCCGTTGATCAAGGCGCCGCCGGCGGTGCTCGAGCGTCGGTCCGAGGCGCAGCCAGCGGCGGCCAACCGGCTTAAGCTGATGATCGTCGACGACAATGTCGACGCGGCCGAAGCGCTCGGTATGCTGCTGACGTCGTTCGGACATGACGTGATCGTCGAACACGAATCACGGCGCGCGCTCTCGCGTGCTTTGCTCGAGCGGCCTAATGCTTGTTTGCTGGATATCGGGCTGCCCGACATGGACGGCCACGAATTGGCTCGGCACCTGCGTCGCCGTCCGGAAACAGCCGGGGCCACACTGATCGCCGTCACTGGCTACGGGCAGGTAAAGGATCGCCAGCGCAGCGCGGACGCCGGTTTCCAGTATCACATGGTAAAGCCGGTCAATATTGGACAGTTGACGGCGCTGCTGGCACACATCCCGCTGCACGGGACGCAACTGCATTCGGCGGAGTAAGAGAGGCGAATGTTTGCTCTGTTTCCCTGCGATCCGAAGTGGCATGTACGACCTTCATGGCGCGCGGCTGCTCGCAACGATCGGCGCGTGTTGAGCGCAAGGATTGGAAGGCCTGCATGGAGCGATAGGACAAGCCGCGCGCATTCTTTTGCTTGGACAGTCCCTGCCGGGAGATTGGGGACATGGAATCACGCGTCGGCCAATGTCTGTGCGTCCTTAAGTATCTCCACGCCGCTGCCGTAAACACAGGCTCATGTTCTCTGCGCGCGCCTGCCCCCAAGCCAATGAGCCCAACGCCCCCCGCCAGCACGCTCGAAGCCACCTTCCTGCGCCACCAGGACACTCTTACGCCGCCCGGCCCCGCGTTCGGCGATCAGGACAGCGCCGTCTATCGCACACTGCTTGAGTCGACCAAGGCGATTCCCTGGAAAATCGATTGGGCGACGATGCAGTTCGCCTATATCGGCCCGCAGATCGAGGCGCTGCTCGGCTGGCCGCCTTCGTCGTGGAAGACCGTGCACGACTGGGCCGAGCGCATGCATCCGCACGACCGCGAGGCTGTGGTGAACTTCTGCGTGTCGCAGTCGAAGGCGGGCGCCGATCACGAAGCGGATTACCGCGCTCTCACGCGCGATGGCGGCTATGTCTGGCTGCGCGATGTCGTGCATGTCGTCCGCAACGCTCAGGGCGAAGTGGACTCGCTCATCGGCTTCATGTTCGACATCAGCGAGCGCAAGCGCACCGAAGAACAACTGATGCAGTTGCAGAAGGAACTCGAATTCCTGTCCTACAGCGACAGCCTCACCGGCGTCGGCAATCGCCGCATGTTCGACAACGTGATGGCGCGGGAATGGGAGGCGGCGAAGGCGTCGGGCAAGCCGTTGTCGCTCGCGATGATCGATATCGACTTCTTCAAGTCCTACAACGACTACTACGGACACGTGCAGGGCGACGAGTGCCTGAAGCGCATTGCGCGCGTGCTTGGTGAGGCCGCAGGCCCAGAGCATTTTCTGGGCCGCTTCGGAGGGGAAGAGTTTGTTCTGGTCCTCGCCGATACCGACGCTGAATCGGCATTACGCGTAGCGGAACGCTGCCGCGCGCTAATGGCGAAGGAGGGCATCGCGCATCTTCGCTCGCCGCATGGACAGTGCGTAACCGCCAGCTTCGGCGTGGGGACGGTGCTCGCGGGAGACGGCATCGACATCACCGCGTTCATCAACCTGACCGATGCGCAGCTCTATCAGGCCAAGGAGAACGGGCGCAATCGCATCGCGGCGGTGGATCGCGCGGGCATGCGCGGGGAAGCCTTTACGATGCATTCCCGGTGAGCGCCGGGCGTCGTAAAAGGACGACGCCCTTGGCGTTTCAAGCGCAAACGTTGTCTCCGGCATTCTGCATCCAACCACCTGTTCCCCACTCATTTCACTCCCGTATCAACGCCTGACTTTTGTCAGGTTAATGTGGCGCTGCCAACATATCCCCCGGCCGTTCTTACGCACAATCCTTTCCGTCTGATGAATAAAACAAAACGCCCAAAGGACGCACCATAGCGGTCAAGGGCATACGGGGAAGTCATGCAGCGAGAGAAGAAACGGCCCTTCAAAAGACGTGCCATCGCAGTGTGCATCATCGCTTCATCGGGAACATCAATAAGCGCATTTGCTCAGGATGCCGAATCATCGGCGGCCGCGCATATGGACGCGGGTCGTGCGACTCAACCGCTCATCTCGCTTCCGACCACGCCGACGCCGAGCGCCGTCGGAAAAACCACGCCGCTGCCCGCCGCAAACGGTGCGCCGCTTTCGCCGCGCGGGACGGTGAACGCTTCTGAATCGCTCGAAAAGAGTTCGACGCTTGCGGGCGCCGCCGACGTCAACGGCCAAAAGCCGCTCGACGACGCGCTAGGCGGTGTCGTCACCACAGACACGGTCACGCTCGCCGGCCAGGACTTCTACAGCTGGTTTGCGCAGGCCTGGAGCGCCATTCCGCTGAGCGAGCGCTATATCGTCTCGGTACACGAGCGGCCTTCTGCGCGTTATGGCAGCCTCGTCTGGGTCGAATTCGGCCAGCGCCGCGTGTTCCAGGCGTTTCTCCCGATCGCTCGCGCGAATGTGCGGCCCGTCGCGGAGAACGCGGCGCAGGTCGCCTTCCAGAACGTGATGCAGGCTGACCTCACGCGACTGCTGTTTCGCGACGCCGACATGGCGAACGACGAACTCTAATAAAAGCAACACGGCCAACTACGGGGAACACGATGAAGACGAATGCGCTTTTGCGCAGCGCGATGCTTGCCTGCGCGCTCTCGATGCCGCTATGGATGCCGCTCACCGCCGCTCACGCGACCACGCTCGTCTATGAGCCGGTGAATCCGAACTTCGGCGGCAATCCGCTCAACGGCGTGAATCTGCTCAACGAAGCGAACGCACAGAACAAGTACAAGGACCCGTCGCTCGCGAGTTACGGCACGAGCGGCCAGTCCACGCTCGACCAGTTCAACACGCAGTTGCAACAGGCCATCTTGTCGCGCGTGGCATCGTCGATATCCAGTTCGATCGTCGGAACCGACGGCACGCTGCATCCGGGCACGATCAACACGGGCAACTTTTCGATCGCGATCACGTCGGTCGCGGGCGGCAATCTGCAAGTGACGACGACCGACAAGACCACGGGCGCCTCGACCACGTTCGTCGTCGGCAACGGCCAGTAATTCGAGAGCACCAGCAATGAACAAGAACGTAATCAACATCAGCGCGATGCGCGCGGCGCTGGCTGCCGCCGTCATCGGTTCGATGCTACTGACCGGCTGCGTCACCGCGCCGATGCCCGCCGCCGGAAACGCGACGCTCACGCCGCCGACGCGTGTCACGCGCGATCTCACGCACTTGCCGCCGCCGAAGGGCAGGATCGTCGCGGCGGTGTACGGCTTTCGCGATCTGACCGGGCAGTACAAGCCTTCGCCGGATAGCTCGTTTTCGTCGCAGGTGACGCAGGGCGGCGCGTCCTTCCTAGTCAAAGCGATGCGCGATTCCGGCTGGTTCACGCCGGTCGAGCGCGAAAACCTTCAGGACCTGCTGACCGAGCGCAAGATCATGCGCGCCCTCGAGACGCCCGACGACCGGAACCGCGCAGGGTCGAATGTGGCGCAGATCGGCGCGCTGGCTCCGGCGAATATCGTGCTCGAAGGAGGCATCGTCGGCTATGACTCGAATATTCGCACGGGCGGCGCGGGCGTCGCGTATCTGGGAATCTCGGCGTCGCAGCAGTATCGCGTCGATCAGGTGACGGTCAACCTGCGCGCGGTGGATATCCGCAATGGCACGATTCTGAACAGCGTATCGACGACCAAGACCATCTATTCCATTCAGGTCGATACGGGCGTGTACCGCTTCATTGGCTTCAAGGACTTGTTGCAGGCCGAGATCGGCATGACGCGTAACGAGCCGCAGCAGTTGTGCGTGAACGAGGCGATCGAATCGGCTCTCGTACATCTGATCGTGCAGGGCGTGGCGAATCAGACGTGGGCGCTCAAGGACATGAAGGACTGGTACGACCCGACCATGCAGCGCTACCTGCAGGAAAACCAGGGCTATGTCGCGACGATGGAAGACGTGAATCCGCCGTATAGCCCGGTGAAGGTCGATCCGCCGTCGTCGCTCGGAGGCTAAAAAGTGAATAAGGACAACCAAATGATTGCACCGCTTGCGCCGTGGCGCGCATCGAAGATTGCGTTATGCGCGGCGGTGTTCGCGATCGTCAGCCTGTCGCTCGCGGTCTTTGCAGCGGACCTGTCGCCGGTTTCGGATCTGGGGCCGTCCGAGCCGGGCTTCAACGGCGGCGCGCAGATTGCCCGCGTTTCGCAAGCGGGTGCGGGCAACCGCCTGAACGCCGTCCAGTCCGGGCAAAACGTGCTCATGGCGAATCAGGCGGGCATTGCCAATGCCGCCGCGATGGCGCAAGCCGGCAGCGACAACTGGTCCGCGCTGGCCCAAACCGGCAGCGGCAATCAGTTTGCAGGCGTGCAGGCTGGCATGGGGAACCGTTCGGTCACCCTGCAGAGCGGCAGCAACAACGTAGCAACGGTGACGCAGCTTGGTTCCGCGATGTCGTCGCAGGTGACGCAGCTTGGCGTCAACAACGAGGTATCCATTCTTCAGAGCCGCAATGGCGCCGGATTGCAGGTCATGCAGAACGGCAACGGCGCGAGGGCTTCGGTACTGATGAAGTAGGACGAAATTTTCCGCCTTGGCGCGATGCCACGGTGCGAGGAGACCGCAGTAAAGGCAGTGCTTCTGATTCAAAGAGGGTGCAGTTCGGTCGGGCCGGAGGGCAGCAGGGGCTGCCAGCCGTCAGTAACAAAGAAGTCACTCAAAATTCAAACCACGAGGCTATAAAAATGAAAGTCAAGGCATCTATCATCGCCATGGGTCTGGCAGCGCTCGCTTCGAGCTCCGTGTTCGCAGCAGGTTTCTCGGTCAATGAATCGGCCACGGTCACGCAATTCGGCAACGCGAATCAGGCGACCGTCGACCAGCAATCGTCCATTGGCGACCGTGTGAACGTTCAGCAAAACGCCGATGGCGCGAACGCCAGCGTGGAGTCGAAGAACGGCGGCTATAACACCACGAACATCACGCAGACGGGTGTTTCGTCGCGCGGCGGCGATTCGAATTTGTCGGCAACCGTCACGCAGGACCGCGCGGTCGGCGAGCGCACGAGCATCGTGCAGACGGGTAGCAATTCCAAGGCGAATGTCGCGCAGACCGCGTCGTCAGGCGACAACGACAGCATCCGCCAGAACGGCACGAACAACTCGGCGAAGGTCACGCAGACGAGCGCGTTCGGCAACACCGTGAACATCGACCAAGGCCAGAACTTCGGCAAGCTCGACGGCGGCAGCGCAACCGTCACGCAGACGGCGACCTTCGGCAACAATGTGCAGATCTCGCAAGACCGCGATCATGGCATTGCGATGGTCGAAACCACCGGCGGCGGGCTGAACAAGACCAACGTCACGCAGACGGGCGGCGGCACCGACGCTTACGTCGGCCAGACGAACGAACTGGGCGACACCGTTTCTATCAAGCAGAACGGCTCGGAAATCGCGAAAATCTTCTCGTCCAACGGCGGCGGCAACAAGACGAGCATCGACCAGAGCGGCGCGTACGCACCGAACTTCGCGCAGGTGAACCAGGGCAACGCCGTCAACGAAACGACGACGATCGTGCAAAGCGGTCCGCTCTACAACAAGACGTACGTCAATCAGCACAACGAATCGAACGACCGCACGACTGTGAGTCAAATCGGCAGCGGGAACGAAGCTGTCGCCACGCAAGAGAACGGCCATGACAACATCATGACCTCGCTGCAGTTCGGCACGACGAACAAGGCGGATCTGACGCAGCAGGCAGCCGTCGAATCGACGCTTCTGTCGACGCAGATCGGCGAGCTGAACGTCGCGACCGCCACGCAGTCGGGCACGGATGAAGCGCTCGTGCTGTCGCAAACGGGTATCGGCAACACCGCGACGGCGTCGCAAGTTGGCGCGGGCAACACCGGCGTAATCACGCAGTTCGGCTCTGCGAACGTAGGTTCGGTGACGCAAGCCGGTTATGGCAACACGGCAGTCGTGACGCAAGCCGGTTCGAAGAATACCGCTACGATTTCGCAGCGCTAAGCATCGGGCAAGCTGGTTTGTCATTGCGGGCGGCGGGCGGCTTTCGGGCCGCGCGCCGCCCGTTTTTATTCGGCGTCGCCATGCTTCCGCCTTCTTGCTTCCACGCCGCCGCGAAGCAATCGAGTTCGATGATCCCAGCGGGCGGATGCGCGCCAGACAAACGCGTAGATGCCGCGTGCGACGGACGTTGTGCTTCGACACCGAATCCATCCACGATCCCGCCATTCCCACGCACTGCTTCAATTGCTTCAGCACTTCGCCGGTGACGGTAAGCGTATCGCCGTCACGCGTGACCGCAGGTCAGCGCTTCCAGCATTCAGCATCGGCTCGACAGCGGTCCCACGCGGATGGTGTCGCCAGTCACGAGATTCCTCCTGAGTCTGAAAGCGTCTTACGCCTTGTCGACGAAGAGCGCGTTTAGCTGAGCGCCTGGTGCGGCATCCACGAAGCCGTCGAATCGTCCCTCGGCTAGGGATTGCGCTGCACGCATGAAGCCGCCCCACGCAGCCCGCGCCAGCCCGCCGCCGACGCTCACGCGCCGCACTCCGAGCGCCGCCAGGTCGGCCAGCGTGAACGCGGACGGCGAACCGATCAACACGTTCACCGGCTTCGGCGCGACCGCCGCGACCACGGCCTCGATCTGCTCGCGTGTCTGGATGCCCGGCGCATACAGGCAATCGGCGCCGGCGGCCGCGTACGCCTTGAGCCGCGTCAGCGTGTCGTCGAGATCCGGTACGCCGGCGAAGAAGTTCTCGGCGCGACCGATCAAAAGCGTGTCGCCGCCGCTCTCATCGATCGCCTTCCGCGCCGCCGCTATCCGCGCGACGGCGACTTCGAGTTCGAACAGCGGACTCGCGTCGTCGCCGGTGGCGTCTTCTATCGAAAGCCCTGCGACGCCGGTCGCAACCGCCAGCCTGACGCTCTCCGCGACGCCTGCCGGATCGACGCCAAAGCCGTTCTCGAAGTCCGCGTTCACCGGCAGGTCCGTCGCTTCGACCATCGTGCCCAGGTGCGCGAGGACGACGTCGCGGCTCACGTGATTGTCGGCATGGCCGGTCGACCAGGCGAAGCCGGAACTCGTGGTCGCGATGGCCTGAAAGCCGATACTCGCGAGGTAGCGGGCGCTGCCGACGTCCCACGGATTCGGCAACATGAAGCAGCCGGAGGCATGCAGTGCGCGGAAAGCGGCGCGTTTTTCGGCGACGGTGCGTGACATGATTTGCTCCTGGCAAAGGCTTGCTCGGTTTCAGACGATCTCGGTATGGAAGACGTTGTTGACAACTTTCGTGACCATGGATGCGCGCCTTGAGCGCAATGATTTCGACGACCAATTTGCATTGGTAGAGCCTGCGGCGGTTTTGTCACTCGTCGGCTGTCCCGGACGTTTGCTCGCGACGTAGCCGTGTGCCGTCAGACCATAAGTGACACCCGTTGCCCAGCGCGATGCTGTCGCGCAACTTCGCGGCGGCGGTCTCCATGATAGAGATGAGATCGGGCGTTCGTCTCCTCGCTGGACTCAATGTAACGGATGCCAGGCGCGCCGTGGCGGTCCAGTTCGAGAACGAAGCCCTGGCTCACGAGACGCTCGGACACTCTAGACCCCTTCAGAACGCGTGGAATCGGCGCGGCGGTACGCAAAGTGCATCGCCGGATGAGCCAGCCACGCGAAGTAGCCTGAAAATTTCCGTTGCCTCGCCTTGAAAACCAGCCTATAACCATCCACATGGATGGTACGAATGGACGAACGGCGCTCATGGCAAATCAACTCACAGACAGTCCGCGCACCAAAGGCGGCGGCGATACCGAGAAAATCACGATCAATCTTGGCCCGGTGGACCTCGGCCAGATCGACCTGCTCGTGGAGGAAGGCTTTTACTCGAACCGCACGGACCTGATCCGCACGGCCATTCGCAACCAGCTCGCGATTCACGCGGCGGTCGTCAAGGAAACGGCGACCCGGCGCGCGCTCGTGCTGGGACTTCAACACTTCACGAAGCAGGAACTGGAAGCGGTGCATGCAGCCAATGAACGGCTGAGGATTCAGGTGCTCGGCTTGGCCAGCATCGCCGCCGACGTCTCTGTGGAACTTGCCCTTGCCACTATCGAATCGATCCTGGTTCGAGGTGCTCTTCACGCATCGCCGGCCGTCAAGGCCGCGCTTGCAGACCGAATCCGCTGATTCCGGGTTCGACATTGGAATACAAAATGAAACTGAACGAAGGATTTCTCGATTCGATGAAAGAGGCGTTCGAACTCTTTCGCACGAGCGACAGCCAGGCCGCGACCGAGGTCGTCAAGCGCGCGATGCGTGGCGAGCATGCGCACGCCAGGTCGACCGCGCGCGAACCGGTCGACATGGGGCTCGCCCGCCTGACCGATCTTTTTCAGGCGCCTGTGCGCGCGCCGTCCGCCGCGCCTGCGCCGGAGGTGGAAGATCGCGGGCACTTCAGCACGCGCCACTACGCCGGTACCGCCGGTCAGCGCGATTACAAGCTGTATGTGCCGAGCGGGTATCGCAACGAGCCATTGCCGCTCGTTGTCATGCTGCATGGCTGTACGCAGAATGCCGACGATTTCGCCGCCGGCACGCAAATGAACGCGCTCGCTGAAGCGCACGACTTCATCGTCGTCTATCCGGCGCAGCCGCAGAGCGCGAATCCGTCGAAATGCTGGAACTGGTTCAAGTCGTCGGATCAGCAGCGGGAAGCGGGCGAGCCGTCGCTGATTGCGGGCATCACGCGTGAAGTGATGGCGAGTCATCGCGTGGATGCGCGGCGGGTATATGTCGCCGGGCTGTCGGCGGGCGGCGCGATGGCGGCGATCATGGCGCAACGCTATCCGGATCTCTACGCGGCCGCGGGCGTCCACTCGGGCTTGCCTGCAGGATGCGCGCACGATCTGCCGTCCGCGCTCGCCGCGATGCGCGGTGGTCAGGGCAAAGCCCCGGGCCCGGGCGCTACGCGTTGTCCGCTCATCGTCTTTCACGGCGACGCGGACGCGACCGTGAGCTATGCCAACGCACGCAAGCTGGTCCACGGTTTCGACGCAACCAGCCCCGAAAGGCAGGTGGCTGGCGGACTGCCGAGCGCTCGCAAGCATACGGTCCAGCAGTTGAAGTCAGCCGATGGCGTCAGCGCGGAACTCTGGACGATTCACGGCGCACCGCACGCGTGGTCCGGCGGCAGTTCGCGCGGTACCTATACCGATCCGACCGGGCCGGATGCAAGCGCCGAGATGCTGCGCTTCTTTCTCGCGCATCCGAAGCAGTAGTAGTGAAGTGGGGCGATTGCGGAAATCACGGCACGGCTCTCATCAGACAAATGCGCGGCAACGCACTTTTAAGAATTTGCTGACAAGGTAACTTACCGCGACGGAGAAGACCGGCTGCAAGACGAAGCCGGCGTCCGCGACCTCAACGGGGCAATAAATATGGTACTTGTGAAAGTCACCGCAAAAGAACTACAGATCGGCACGCCGCTTCCGTTCGCCGTCTACTCGTCGACCGGCAAGCTGCTTCTGACGCAAGGCTACTGTGTGCGTTCGGAGAGCCAGCGCGACCGGATTCTCGCGGCAGGCGGTTTCCGTGACGAGGATGCCTTCACGCATCGGCCCGAAGCGAGCACGGCCGCTCCCGAAGTCCTGATCTCGACCGCCAGGCACGAACCGGCGGCCCCGCGCGCGAACGTCAATTACGCGAGCTTTACGACGCGAACCTTGCCGAAGACGCTGGAAAGCATGCAGGTGACGATTGTCGGCCGCACGCAGCCGCCTCTGCAGGCCGACTTCGTTGGCTCCGTCGCCGGAAGCGCGCTCGTGCTCGCTGCGCCGAACGGACATGATTTACTGGAAGCGGGCCTCGACGTCGAATGCAAGGCGCTGCTGGGGCGGAAAGTCTATAAGTTTCGCAGCACCGTTATCGGGCGAAGCGAGACGCCGGTCAAGGTCGTGTATCTTGCTTATCCGGAATCCGTGCAGACGCATATCGTGCGCAACCACGTGCGCATTTCGACGGAACTGCCGGGGCGGCTGATCCGGAACGACTGTGTCTCGGCGGGATTCGACGTGACGGTCGTGAACGTGAGTCTGGGTGGCCTGGCGCTGCGTGTTCCGGGGGCGCTGCTCAACGTTGGCGAGCACTTCAAACTGGCGCTGCGCCTGCGCGCCGACGGGAAGCTCCACGCGGTCGCGTTCAACTGCGTGGCGCGCAACGTCAGGCAGACGCAGGGCGGGCTTCTGGTCGGCGCGGAGTTCAGCAACCGGACAGCCGAGACCACGGCGCTGCTCCGAGTGCATATGTTCGAGACGGCCACAGGGAGCGCGATAGAGTGATGTCCGCCGTGCCGGAAGCCTACGCTGCGCCGCTTCGCCGGTCTCTTCATTAGTGCGGTGCCGGGTGGGCGCTTTATGCGTGCGAGCCGACACCTTCAACCGCGCCTCGACTTCTGTAAGCGGTGCGATGCCGACCGGTGGTACAGGACCTAGTCCGGGCCGCTTGACGCTCTGGCGCCGACGGTAGTTGCATCGGCTTGTCTGCGCGCCACAGGCGACGAGTGCGGGCACTGCGTCGAAATCGCGACGGCTTCGGGCATACGTTTGCGACGTTGGGCCCAGCGCGCGGCAAGGCAAGCGTTCAGCTACGCGTTTTCGGATAAAGAAGGGCATAAGGCTTGAAACCGGGTCGCGGTTTGCTTCGCAGCGCATAGCCGCAAACGATTCATCGGGCGCTTGCTTTATCGAGCGCCCGATCATGCGTGCGCCAAACCGCACAGTGCTTAAAGCAATTAGTCTCCCTGAACGCCGCCGGTCTACACTCTGTGCAGAAAACAAACGTCGCGGGACGTTGGACGGCAATTGGAACAGCAGCGCGCCTGTTGTCCGTGCTATCAGTACCCAAGGCGTCGAAGACATTGTTGCGTAAAAACGCACGTCTCCCGGGGTTAATAATGAAAAGAACAGCGCTCGTTGTCATATTCGATCCGATAGCATCGCTCATCATATGGCTAGTCGCGATGACTACTCTGCTCGCGGTCCTGGCTCGCGACTGGTTTGGACGTCAATGGGTCGGTTTCATGCAGCGAGGCGGTCGGGATGGATCGTCCGATGACAGCGAAGTCGTTCTTCGAAACGGGACTTGACGGCGGGTTCCGGACACTGGAAGTGTGGACTGGGCGCGGCGCTTCGCAAGAATGGCCGCGGGTGACTTCGCGTGCGCTGGAACGCTGTCGAGTGGATTTTCAATTCGTTAGCATTTCGAACTATCTCGACGACAAGCCGCTTAAGCGCGACCATAGTTCCGTAGTTTCATATATCCGCGTCATCGGCCCACCAGTCCCTCCGCAACGCCTGCGACGACACACGTCGCGACAACCGCAAGCGGAGCGATCTTCCATCGCGTGAGCAGCAAGAAGCCGACGGTTGCAATCGCGAAATCCCCGCTGGAGCGAACAGCGCTCGTCCACACCGGCGAATAAAGCGCCGACGCGAGCAATCCAACCACTGCCGCATTGACGCCGTAAAGCGTCGCGGCCATCGACGGACGCGCGCGCAATGCTTGCCAATGCGGCAGCGCTGCGACCACGAGCAGCAAGCCGGGAAGAAAGATGCCCACGGTGGCAAGGAGCGCCCCGGTCCAGTGATCCGGCGCGCCGGTCATCCATCCGAGAAACGCGGCGAACGTGAACAGCGGGCCCGGAACGGCCTGCGCCGCGCCGTAGCCCGCGAGAAAATCATTCGCCGATACCCATCCGGTCGCCACGGTCTGCTGCTGCAACAGGGGCAGCACGACGTGTCCACCGCCAAACACAAGCGCGCCTGAACGATAGAAGGCATCGAACAAGGCAATGGGATGATGGCCGTCATGCGGCGCCACAATCGGCAGCACGAGCAGCAGCAAAAAGAACGCCGCAAGCGCGACGCCGCCCGCCAGATGGGAGACGCGGAAGTCATGCGCGTGCTGTTTGCCGGCCGTTTTCGATAATGCGATCGCGCGGCAGAAGAAGAAGCCGAGCATGGCGCCGAGCGCGATCACGATCACTTGCGCGTAAGCGGTCGTCAGCACACCGAGCACCGCGATGGCAGCTAGCGCGATGGCCGCCCCGCGCCGATCCTCGCACGAGCGCCTGGCCATGTCCCATACCGCCTGCGCCACGACAGCCACCGCCACGAGCTTGAGGCCATGAACCAGACCTTCGCCGATGGGTCCGCCGAGCCCCGGCGCGATAGCCGCAAAAGTCAGCAGCAACAAGACGGACGGAAGCGTGAACCCGCACCACGCCGCAAACCCGCCGAGCCAGCCCGCTCTCAGGAGGCCGATCGAGAATCCAGCCTGACTGCTCGCCGGTCCCGGCAGGAACTGGCATAGGCCAACGAGGTCGGTGAACGTTTCGTCATCGAGCCAGCGCCGGCGCTCGACGAACTCGCGTCGAAAGTAGCCGATGTGCGCGACCGGGCCGCCGAAGCTCGTCATGCCGAGCTTGAGGAAGATCCCGAGCACCTCGGAGGCGGTCGTCAGATGAGCGGACCGCGTAGGTCCGATGCCTGTTTTCATGAAGCCCGGTAGGCCATGTGTTTATGTGAGGCGACGCCGATAAAGTCACGAAATCGATACGCCCATCAGGTGTCCCGCGCCGAAGGTGAACGCTGCCGCGACGAGCCCTATAAGTATCTGCCGAACTGCGGAGAATAATGCTCCGCGTCCATTGAAGAGCGAAGTGAACATGCCGATAGCCGCAAGCGCGAGCACGCTCAGTCCGATGCACTCGAACATCGCGGACCGGCCGGACGTCCAGAGGAAAGGCATCGCGGGGACAATGGCGCCCATCGAGAAGAGGCAGAAAGACACCGCCGCCGCAGACCAGGGATTTCCGCCGAGCTCCGCAGGATCGATTCCGAGTTCCTCGCGAGTCAGCGCATCGAGCGCCTTGTCCTTGTTCTTCATGATCTGGGCGGCGACGCGGGTCGCTTCGTTGCTGTCGAGCCCTTTTGCCCGGTAGATCATGCGCAGTTCGTGCTCTTCGGCTTCGGGGGCGTGCGCGAGTTCGTCTGCTTCTCTCGCAATCTGCGTTCTGGCGAGCTCCCGCGCATTGGTGACGGAGAGCCATTCGCCGAGCGCCATTGAACACGCGCCCGCAATGATCCCGGCCAGCGCGGT
>Ga0308173_10000225_pt1 | contig 21580 bp, 15 predicted proteins | sample PhyPR1_FD_203716 | JGI IMG/M metagenome (GOLD analysis project Ga0308173, IMG submission 203716) | Soil microbial communities from UC Gill Tract Community Farm, Albany, California, United States - DLSLS.P.R1 | ecosystem: Environmental > Terrestrial > Soil > Agricultural land | place: USA... | reverse complement strand
GCAGGTGGGCCAGCGCACTGCCGAGGTCGCGACCCTGGCCGCAGCGCCGGGCGCCGTCGGTGTCGAGGAAGACCAGCCGGCCGTCCTCGGAGCGGAGCACCTGCCCGGCCCGGAACCCGCCGTGCCCGAGGACCTCGGTCGACGTCTCCGGGGCGGAGGCCGCGAGCACGTCGACGAGGCTGCTCACCCGGTCGGCCGTCCCGGGGTCGCAGATCCGGGCCGCCGGCAGCATCGCCGTCAGGGAGGCGAGCTGGTCGGCCGGGGACCAGCCGGGTGCGATGACGTGCTGCCCGTGGAAGTCGGCCAGCCGGCCGCCCAGGTCGTGCGCGAGGCGGAGGCGTCCGGCGACGGACGCGGTCGGCTCGGCCAGCACGGCGGAGACCGCCGTCCCGGGCACCGCCTCCCCGACGGTCGTCTGCAGCTGCGGCCACAGCGCGACGACGGCCGGGACCAGCGACGGTCCGTCACGGGTGGTGGCGAGCGCCTGCTGGATCCCGGCCACCTGCGGGAACCGGTCCGGCGCGAAGACCTTCGCGTAGAAGGTGGTCCAGCCGCTGCGCGTGCGGACGCGGTAGCGGAGCACGCACCTCGAGCCCGACCGGTAGCGGACCGGTTCGACCTGGCAACCGAGCACCGGTGCGTCGAGCTCCTGTCCCAGCAGGCGCGCGACGTGGTCGGGGTCGGCGGCGCGGGACACCCCGGGCAGGGCGAGGTCGTCCCGGTAGCCGCGCCGCCACCACGCGTCGGCCGCCACGTCGACGGCCACGAACGTGCCCGGCGCGCGGGGGGGCCGGAGCCGTACGACGAGCCGGCAACCCTCACCAGGCCGCCACACGACGTCGTGCAGCTCCCACGGGGACGCGGTCCAGCTCGACGGCAGCGCCCGGGGCAGCAGCCGGAGCGCCGGGTCGAGGCCCGCGAGACGGACGGCCGCGGGCGCGTCGAGGGTGGCGGACCCGGGCATCAGGCACCTCGCGCCGCGCGGAGTGTCTCGACGGCGGCGCCGACCCGCACGCGGACCTGCCTCTCCCAGCCTGCGTCGTGCACGGCGCAGCGGCGCGCGGTCAGCTTGAGCTGGAACAGCGCCGCGAACAGGCCGGCCCGCGCCCACCGGGCGTCGCCGCAGGTGCCGTAGCCGGCCCGGAACGCGCCGGCGAGCGCCGCGGCGCGACCCGGGTCCGGGCACCACCACCGCAGGTCGGCCAGGAACTTCCCGAGGTCCCTGGCTGGGTCGGCCCAGCCCGACCGGTCCAGGTCGAGGATCGTGAGCCGGCCGTGGTCGACGACGAGGTTGTCGGACTTGAAGTCGCCGTGGCTCAGCACCGCAGGCCCGTGTGGGATCCCGTCGAGGCCCTCGAGCACGCCGGCCACGACCCGCGCGTAGCTCCGGCCGACGCCCGGGAGGAGGGTGGCCACGTGCTCCCCGGCCCGCAGCGTGTCGCGGGCCTCACTGCCGACGGCCTCCGGTCCGCTGCACCGGGGCAGCGACTGCGGTCCGGACGGGCTGTCGTGCAGCGCCCGGAGCGCCCGTCCGGCCTGCGCGACCGGGTGCAGCGCCTCGGCCGGCACGGTCGCCAGCAGCCGCGCCAGCGGGACGCCCGGCGTGTTCCACCACAGGGCGGCGGAGTCGTCGGAGCGGTACTCCAGCGGCAGCGCGACCGCGGCCCCGGGGGCACGGGCAGGGACCCGCTCGCGCAGGAAGGCGGCGGTGGCGACGGCCCGCGCGCCGCAGCGGTCCCGGTCCGTCTTCACGTAGACCCACGCGCGGCCGTCGAGCCGGACCCGGAGGACGTGCCGCTGTCCCGGCCGGTAGCGGACCGTCTCCACCGCGAGCCGGTCAGCGGCGACCGGACGTCCGGACCGCTCGCCGACGAGGCCCGCGAGGTGGCCCGGGTCCATCAGCCGGGCCAGCTGCGGCATCGCCGGGTCGTCGGGACAGATGCGGACCGAGATCCGGCCGTCCTCCGAGGCGGCGGCCAGCCGGGCGAACGGCGGCGCGGCAGCGGGCGGGGACGGGGCCGGCCAGGGCGCCGGCTGCCGGTCCGCGAACCAGGTGACCGCCACGTGCCGGTCGGCTCCTGCTCCCGGGGGCGTCGGGGCGCCGCACGAGATCCGGTAGTACGCCGTGAGCTTGCGGGCCGGCTTGAACTTCGACCGGACCAGCTCCCACCCCCAGGACGGGGCGTCCGGCAGGCAGGCGCCGATGACCTCGGCCACCCCGTGACCGAGCGGGTCGGCCACCAGCCGTCGTACCGCGGCGGGCCCGAGGTCCCCGCTCAGGGCCGGGTCGAGGGCGGCCGGCGAGGAGGTCGGCGTGCGTCCGTCCGGACCCACGATCACACCTTGCCCAGGAGCTGCGACGCCCCACCGAACAGGTCGTCGGAGCCCGTGGGGGAGAAGACCTCCCCGTCCTCGTCCTCGCGGATCCCGCCGGTGAGCAGGTGGTGTGCCGCGCGCTGACGGCCGAACAGGTCCGGTGGCAGCACCGCGCCGTCGGCCGGCTTGTCGAGGGCCTCGAGGACCGCCGTCGCCAGGCTCGCCGGCGACAGCGACGCCGGCGGGAGCCAGTCCACCCAGCCACGCTGGGCGAAGCGGCTGGCCCGCATCTGCTGCTCGGCGCTCGGTCCCTTGCGGGGCACGAGCAGCGCCCGCGCACCCAGGCTGAGGATCTCCGAGGTGGTGTTGTAGCCGGCCATGGCGATCACCAGGTCGGCCGCGCTCAGGTAGCTCAGCGAGTCCTCGACCTGGGGGACGAGGTGGACCGGCAGCCCGGCGGCGAGCTGCTGGAGCCGGGTGCGCTCGGCCTCCGGGAGGAACGGGCCGGTGACCACCACGGCCACGCACGGGGACTCGGCCGTCATCGCGGGGAGCGCCCGCAGCAGCGTCTCGAACAGCTCGTAGCCGTCGGCGCCTCCGCCGGCCATGGCCACCAGCAGCCGGCTGTCCGGGTGCTCCGCGAGGTGCAGCCTGCGCACCGCGTCGGCCGCCGGGGCCCTGGTGGGGGCGCAGACGTAGCCGCAGTAGCGCAGCCGGTCCCGGATGCTGGCCGGCCACGCGTACTGGCGGCCCACGTCGAACACGTCCTTCGCGCCGTACACGAGCACGTCCTCGAAGTAGCTCTCGACCGCCTCGAAGGCACCCTCGAGCCGCCAGCGCCGCCGCACGGTCGCGGGGGCGTCGATGATGTCCCGGAGCCCGAGCACCATCCTGGCCGGGGTCCCGGCGAGGGCCTCCAGCGTGGGCACCAGCTCGCCCATGGCCCCGTGCGGCATGTGGTCCACGAGCACGACGTCCGGCGCGAAGCTCGTCGCGACGCTGCGGATGGTCTCCTTGCGGAGCGCCAGCACGTCCTGGAACGGTGCCGAGAGGGAGACCGGGGACCAGAGCCCGGGGCCGACCTTCCGGATCGACGGCAGCTTGAGGTAGTCGTGCCCCGAGGCGGCGGAGAAGAACTGCCCGAGCGGCGAGTCGGAGATCGTGAGCACACTGCCGTCCGGCCGGTGGGTCAGGAACTCGGACGCCAGCAGGGTCGTCCTGCGCAGGTGCCCGAGGCCGAGCCCGTCTTGCGAGTAGATGAGCAGCCGGGGTCCCAGAGGGTCTCTGAGCATCCCTAGCCACCCCCTGCCGGGTGGTGGCATCCCCGGTTTCGGGGCGCGCTGAGGAGAGTTCGGGTCATGGGGGTCCCCCGATCTGGACGAGGATGAACAACGGATGAATGCCGGTGGCGCGACCCGCGAGCATGTCGCCAACGACCTGTGAATTTCCCGCCCTCTTCTTAACCTTTACTCACGAACCGGCTAGACGCCCATGGCCTGATGTGATAGTCCTCGCCAACCTGTCCGTGTCCCCACGTGATACGCCTTTTCGGGCTCTGGCCATGGCGATTCCCGGCGCTGTACGGTCACGACACCCCACCAGCCGCCGCCCGGCCGTGACTCCGTTCCGCCCTCCTGGAACCGAGATATGAGGTGGAGCAGATGGGTTCGGTACGAGTAGCAATCGTGGGAGTCGGCAACTGCGCGAGCTCCCTGGTCCAGGGCGTGCACTACTACCGCGACGCGGACCCGGCCGGGTCGGTGCCCGGGCTGATGCACGTGAAGCTCGGCGACTACCACGTCGCCGACGTCGAGTTCGTGGCCGCCTTCGACGTGGACGCCAAGAAGGTCGGCTTCGACCTGTCCGAGGCGATCAACAACTCCGAGAACAACACCATCAAGATCACCGACGTCCCCCCGCTCGGGGTGACCGTGCAACGCGGCCCCACATATGACGGGCTCGGCAAGTACTACCGGGCCACCATCGAGGAGTCCGAGGCCGACCCGGTCGACGTGGTCGCCGCGCTGCGCGAGGCCCGCGCCGACGTGCTGGTCTCCTACCTGCCGGTCGGCTCCGAGACCGCCGACAAGTTCTACGCCCAGTGCGCCCTCGACGCCGGCGTCGCCTTCGTCAACGCGCTGCCGGTGTTCATCGCCTCCGACCCCGCCTGGGCGCAGAAGTTCACCGACGCCGGCGTCCCGATCATCGGCGACGACATCAAGTCCCAGGTCGGCGCCACCATCACCCACCGGGTGATGGCCAAGCTCTTCGAGGACCGCGGCGTGGTCCTGGACCGCACCTACCAGCTCAACGTCGGCGGCAACATGGACTTCAAGAACATGCTCGAACGCGAACGCCTGGAGTCCAAGAAGGTCTCCAAGACCCAGTCGGTCACCTCCAACCTGCACGGCCCGCTGGCCGGCAAGATCGCCGACCGCAACGTGCACATCGGCCCCTCCGACTACGTGGCCTGGCTCGATGACCGCAAATGGGCCTACGTCCGCCTCGAGGGCCGCGCCTTCGGCGACGTCCCCCTCAACCTCGAGTACAAGCTCGAGGTCTGGGACTCCCCCAACAGCGCCGGCATCATCATCGACGCCGTCCGCGCCGCCAAGATCGCCCTGGACCGCGGCATCGGCGGCCCCATCAACCCCGCCTCCACCTACCTGATGAAGTCCCCACCCGTCCAGATGCCCGACGACCAGGGCCGCGCCCAGCTCGAAGCCTTCATCCACGACGACAACGAAAGCTGACCCACAGCTGACCCGATTCCCAGGGAACCCTGAAGAACCGGCTCACCCCCAGCGTCACAACGCTGGGGGTGAGCCGGTTAAGGCAGGGAGTCGCGCAGGAGAGGATGAGCGGGTGACCGCCCTCCGCCACCTCGTGCACCTGCTGCACGGCCGGTGGTTCCGGCGGCTGTTCGCCGTCCGTGTCGCCAGCCAGCTCACCGACGGCGTGTTCCAGGTGGCGCTCGCGTCGTACGTCGTGTTCTCCCCGGAGCGCCAGCCCGGCCCCGGCGCGATCGCGAGCGCGCTGGCCGTGGTGCTGCTCCCGTTCAGCGTGCTGGGGCCGTTCGTCGGGGTGTTCCTCGACCGCTGGTCGCGGCGCCAGGTGCTGGCCTGGTCGAACTTCGTGCGGGTCGGGCTGGTCGGTGTGCTGGCGCTTGCGGTGCACGCGGAGTGGCGCGGCCCGGCCCTGTTCGGCCTGATCCTCGCCTCCTTGTCGGTCAACCGGTTCCTGCTGGCCGGGCTGTCCGCGGCCCTGCCGCACGTGGTGGACCGCGGCGACCTGGTCACCGCCAACTCCCTCACCCCGACGGCCGGCACGCTCGCGTTCATCATCGGCCTGGCCCTCGGCACGGGCGCCCGCATCGGGTGGGAGCGGCTGGGCGCGGACAGCGACGTCGGCGTCCTGGTCACCGCGGCCGTGCTGTACGCCGTGGCCGGGTCCCTCGCCCTGCGGATCCCCCGCGACCTGCTCGGGCCGGACTTCGACGACGTCCGGCCGGCCGTCCGGGAGGCGGTCCGGCACGTCGCGCGGGGCCTCGTCGCGGGGATCCGGCACCTCGGCGAGCGGCGCTCCGCGGCGTACGGCCTGACCGCGATCGGCGCGCACCGGTTCTTCTACGGCATCTCGACCGTCGCGCTGATCCTGCTGTACCGCAACTACTTCCACGACACCCGCGAGGTGAACGCGGCGTTCAACGAGCTGTCCGTCGCCGTGCTGGTCAGCGGCATCGGCTTCGTGACCGCGGCCGTGCTCACCCCCGTCGTCACCGACCGGATCCGGCACCGCACCTGGGTGCTCGCGCTGCTCGTCGGCGCGGCGGTGGTGCAGCTGTTCCCCGGCGCCCTCTACACCGAGCCGGCGCTGCTCGTCACGGCGTACTTCCTCGGGCTGGCCTCGCAGGGCATCAAGATCGTCGTGGACACGCTGGTGCAGACCCACGTCGAGGACGCGTTCCGGGGCCGGGTGTTCTCGCTGTACGACGTGATCTTCAACGTCGCCTTCGTCGCGGCCGCCGTCGTCGGCGCGCTGGTGCTGCCGGTGGACGGCAAGTCCTACGCGGTGCTGGTCGCCCTGGCGGCGGGCTACCTGCTCACCGCCGGGTGGTACGCGCGGGTGACGCGCTGAGCGGGAGGGCGGGTCAGGGACCCCGCACGGACCGCCGCCGACCCGTCACTTCCTGTGCGACACGCCGGTGAGACCGCCTACTAGGTGACGGGTCAGCGGGACTGCCACCAGGACAGCAGCGCCCGCCGGGCGTCCTCCTCGGGCATCGGCCCGTGGTCCATGCGCAGCTCGAGCAGGAACTGGTACGCCGCGCCCACGTCCCGGCCCGGGCCGATGCCGAGGGTCTCCATGATCTGGTGGCCGGAGAGGTCGGGGCGGATCGAGGCGAGCTCCTCCTCCTCGGCGAGCCGGCCGATGCGGGCCTCGAGGTCGTCGTAGGTGCGGCGCAGCCGCTCGGCCTTGCGCCGGTTGCGGGTCGTGCAGTCCGCCCGGGTCAGCACGTGCAGCCGCTCGAGCTGGTCGCCGGCGTCGCGGACGTAGCGGCGCACCGCCGAGTCGGTCCACTCCCCCGAGCCGTAGCCGTGGAAGCGCAGGTGCAGCTCGACCAGCTTCGCGACCGCGTCCACGACGTCGTTGGAGAACCGCAGGGCCCGCAGGCGCTTGCGGGTGAGCTTGGCCCCCACGACATCGTGGTGGTGGAAGGTCACCGTCCCGTCGTCCTGGAAGCGGCGGGTGCGCGGTTTGCCGACGTCGTGCATCAGCGCGGCGAGCCGGGACACCAGGTCCGGGCCGCCGCCGGGCAGCCGGTCCTCCAGGTCGATGCTCTGCTCGAGCACGGTCAGGGTGTGCTCGTAGACGTCCTTGTGCCGGTGGTGCTCGTCGCGCTCGAGCGCCAGCGCGGGCAGCTCCGGCAGCACCCGCTCGGCCAGGCCGGTGCCGACCAGCAGGGACAGCCCGCGCCGCGGGTGCGCCGACAGGACGAGCTTGACCAGCTCGTCGCGGACCCGCTCGGCCGAGACGATCTCGATCCGGTCCGCCATGTCGGTCATCGCGGCGACCACGGCCGGGTCCACCTCGAAGTCGAGCTGGGCGGCGAACCGGGCGGCGCGCAGCATCCGCAGCGGGTCGTCGGAGAAGGAGCCCTCCGGCGTCCCGGGGGTCCGCAGCACCCCGCGCGCCAGGTCGGCGCGACCGCCGTACGGGTCGACCAGGGCCCGGCCCGGCAGCGTCATCGCCATCGCGTTCACGGTGAAGTCGCGGCGGCCCAGGTCGCCCTCGAGCGAGTCGCCGAACTCCACGTCGGGCTTGCGGGAGGTCGCGTCGTAGGCGTCCGAGCGGTACGTCGTGACCTCGACCGTCCAGTCGCCCTTGCGGCACCCGATCGTCCCGAACGAGCGGCCCATGTCCCAGATGGCGTCGGCCCACCCGGACAGCAGCTTCTCGGTGGTCAGGGGCCGCGCCGAGGTGGTGAAGTCGAGGTCGTTGTGCAGCCGGCCGAGCATCGCGTCCCGGACCGGCCCGCCGACGAGCGCGATCTGCTCCCCGGCGGCGGTGAACCGCTCCCCGAGCTCGTCGACGAGCTGACGCATCCCGGTGGGCTCTGCGGGCACGCCGAGGGAGGGCGCGGGCTGGTCGGACACGGGAGGCAACTCTATGCCAGGGCCTGCGGAAGTTAGCCTTGCCCGGTGACCCGCCCCGCCCTCCGCCGCGTACTCGCGTGCCTGCTCGCGGGGGTCGCCACCGTGGCGACGACGGCGCTGACCGGTCCCGCGGCGACCGCGGCCGAGGACACCGCCACCCCGCTCAAGGTCAGCGTGGAGACCCTGGCGCCCGCGGTGCTGCCGCGGCACGGCCGGGTCACCCTGACCGGCCGGGTCACCAACCGCTCGAACGAGACGTGGACCGACCTCAAGGCGTACATGTTCACCTCGAGCACCCCGATCACCGACCAGACCGGGCTCGCCGAGGCCGCCGCCACCGAAGAGGCCGCCTCGGTCGGCAGCCGGATCGCCCAGACCGGCCTGTACGCCGAGGTGGGCGACCTGGCTCCCGGGCAGACCAAGGCCTACCGGGTCTCGGTGCCGCGGGCCCAGCTCGGGATCGGGCCGGAGTCCGGCGTGTACTGGATCGGCGTGCACGTGCTCGGCGCCTCGCAGAGCACCGGCCGCGACAGCACCGCGGACGGCCGGGCCCGCACGTTCATCGCGCAGCTGCCGCGCCGGACCGCGTCCACCCGGCTCGCGCTCGTCGTCCCGGTCAAGGCCGAGGTCCGCCGCGGCGCCGCGGGGCGGCTGCTCGGCTCCGGCGCCTGGGCCCGCTCGGTGGGCCCCGACGGGCGGCTGGACCGGCTGCTCCACCTGTCCGGCCGGGCCACCGCCCCGATCACCTGGGTCGTGGACCCGGCGGTGCTGGACGCGGTCCGCTCGGTCGCCCAGGACAACCCCAAGCTCGACCCGGGGCCGGACGGCTCGGCCGGCGGGGCGGGCCAGTCGCCGTCGGCGTCGGCGTCCCCGTCGGGCTCCGCCTCGGCGTCCCCCTCCGACGGCAGCACGGACGGCAGCACGGGCGGGAGCACCGGCGGCGACGTGGGCGCAGCGGCCGAGCCGTCGGACCAGGCGGTCGCGGCGCGGGCGTGGCTCGAGGAGTTCGCCCGGCAGGCGCCGACGCACACCGTGACGACCGTGCCGTACGGCGACCTCGACGTGGCCGCCGTCCTCGGCAGCCGGCTCGGCGACCTCTACCAGCAGGCCCGCGCCCTGAGCGCGGAGACGATGGCCGCCAGCGGCGTCGACGCCTCGGGCATCGTCGACCCGGTGGACGGCCGGCTGCCGGCGAAGGCGCTGCGCAGCATCGACCAGGACACCCCCGTGCTGCTGCGCGACCAGGCGTTCCCCGAGGCGCAGCGACCGGTGCTCACCCGCGCCGGCCGGGCGCCCGTCGTGCTCACCGACACCGTGGCGGGCTCCGGCGGCCCGAGACCGAACGCCCGCTACGCCGCGCTCGCGATGCGCCAGCGGCTGCTGGCCGAGGCGGCCCTGCACGCCCTGTCCGCCGAGCGCGACCAGCCGCTGGTGGTGTCCACCCCGCCGTACTGGGACCCGGGCAGCACCTGGAGCGAGGCGGACTTCTTCGCCGGTCTCGACCAGCCCTGGCTGCGGCTGGTCGACCTGCCGAGCATCGTCTCCGGAGCGGGTACGCCGCCGGGCGGCGACACCTCGGCCGAGAACACCCCGGTCTACACCCACGCGGACCGCAAGGCGCAGCTCCCGCTGGCGAACCTGCTGGCCACCGAGCGCCTCGCCACGACCGGCACGACCTTCGACCGGCTGCTCCCCGACAACGAGACCGTCCGGGGCGTGCTCGCCCGGATCGGGATGCTGTCCTCGTCCCAGACCGCCCGCCAGGACCCCGAGCGCACGATCGGTCAGGTCAACAGCACCACCGCCTACGTCCGCTCGCAGATGCAGTCGATCCGGGTCGAGGGGCCGTCGTTCGTGATGATGTCCGGCGAGGACGGGCCGATCCAGGTCACCCTGGTCAACGGCCTCGACCAGCGGGTGCGGGTCGGGGTCGCCGCCCAGACCCGCAGCCCCGGCCTGAAGATCAGCCAGCACGACCCCGTGACGCTCGGCCCCGGACGACGTACCGCGATCCGGCTGGAGGCCAGCTCCAAGGACATCGGCGTGCACGCGGTCACCCTGGTCGTCACCGACTCCGACGGGAACCCGCTCGGCAGCCTCACCCAGGTCTCGGTGCGCACCAGCCGGGTGAGCACGGTGATCTGGGTGATCATGGCGGGCGGCGGCGTGCTGCTGTTCCTCGCCATCGCCGTGCGCCTGTTCCGCCGGGTGCGGCGCCGCAAGTCCACCCACGGCCCACGGCTGCCGCGCGACCAGCGCAGGCTGCCCGGACAGGAGCTCAACGCGTGAGCCACACCGACCAGAGGCCCGACCCCACCAACGGCACCGACGGCGCCGAGGGCACCGAGGGCGCCGGCGTGGGGGCGGGCGAGGGCGGCGCCGACCGCAGCGTGCTCTCCTCCAGCGCGCTGATGGCCACGGGCACGGTGGTCTCCCGGATGAGCGGCTTCGTGCGCAACGCGCTGCTGGCCGCGGCGCTCGGCCAGCAGCTGCACGCGGACGTGTTCACGATCGCCAACACGGTCCCGAACATGCTCTACATCCTGCTCGCCGGCGGCGTGTTCAACGCCGTGCTGGTGCCGCAGCTGGTGCGGGCGATGCGCAACGACGCGGACGGCGGCGACGGGTACACCAACCGGATCATCACCCTGGCCGGGCTGTTCCTGGCCGGGGTGACCGCGATCCTGGTGCTCGCGGCCCCGCTGCTGATGCGGCTGTTCCTCTCCGACGCGTTCTTCACCCCCGAGCTGGCCCCGCAGCGCGAGTCGGTGATCGCCTTCGCCCGCTACTGCCTGCCGCAGGTGTTCTTCTACGGCATGTTCGTGCTGGTCGGGCAGGTGCTCAACGCCCGCCGCAGCTTCGGCCCGATGATGTGGGCGCCGATCGCGAACAACGTGATCTCGGTGGCGGTCCTCGCGGTCTACCTGCTCACCTTCGGCCAGGTGCACAACCTGTGCCGGGCCGCGGGCGTCGACCCGGCGGTCCTGTCCGGTCCGGGCTCGGCCGTCGGCGGCTACACCAGCGGTCAGGAGCTGCTGCTGGGCCTGGGCTCGACCCTCGGCATCGCCGCGCAGCTGCTGATCCTGGTGCCGTTCCTGAAGCGGGCCGGGTTCACCTTCCGCCCCCGCTTCGACTTCCGCGGCACCGGCCTGGGCCACACGCTCGGCCTCGGCGCGTGGACGGTGCTGTTCGTGGTGGTGAACCAGGTCGCCTACACGGTCGTGGTGAAGATCGCCTCGTCCGGCACGGCGGACGCGGTGGCGAGTGCCTGCGCGCCAGGGGGCAGCGGGCACGGCACCGGCTACACCATCTACTCCCAGGCGTTCCTGCTGGTGATGGTGCCGCACTCGATCGCCACGGTGTCGCTCGCGACGGCGATGCTGCCGCAGCTCGCCGCCTTCGCCGCCGACCGCGACCTGCACAGCCTCGGCCGGGCCGTGGGCTCGACGCTGCGGACGACGTACGCCCTGATCGTGCCGTTCGCGCTGCTGCTGCCGGTCGTCGCGCTCGACCTGTCCACGGTGATGATCGGCTACGGCGCGGGCCGGCAGAGCGTCCGGGACTTCGCGGTCGCGCTGGCGCTGTTCGCGCCCGGACTGGTGCTGTTCACGACCCACTACCTGATGCTGCGCGGCTTCTACGCCCTCGAGCAGACCCGCACCGTCTTCTGGGTGCAGTGCGTGGTCGCCGCCACCAACATCGCGCTCGCGGTCGCGCTGACCCGGCACGTGTCCCCCACGGGCACCGCCCCCGGCCTGGTGACGGCGTACGCCGGCTCCTACCTGGTGGGCGCGCTCGTGTCGTACTCCCTGCTCCGCCGGGTGGTCGGCGGCCTGGACACTCCGCTGCTGGTGCGCTTCCTGGTCCGGCTCCTGCTCGCGGCCGGGGTGTCCACGGTGGTCGCCTGGGCGGTCAAGCACGGGCTCCAGGTGGTGTGGCCGCCGTCCGGCGGCAACGTGCAGGCGCTCGCGGTGCTGGTGGTGACCGGCCTGGTGGACGTCGCGGTATTCCTCGCGCTGGCCCGGGCGATGCGGATCAAGGAGGTCACCGGCGTCATGAGCCTGGTCACAGGCCGCCTCCGTCGCTGACCGGGACCCCCACGCGCGGCCCGTAGCATGGTGCCGACCAGGCTTTTGCGCACCGAGAGCGAGGAGGGACGTGGCCGCGACACCGTTCGGACCGGGGACCGTGCTCGCCGGACGGTTCACGCTCGACGACCTGATCGGCGACGCGGACGGCGCCCGCTTCTGGCGGGCCACCGACCGGACGCTGGCCCGCAACGTGGCCGTGCACGTGATCGCCGAGGACGACGAGCGCTCCGAGTCGCTGCTCACCGCGGCCCGCACCTCGGCCCTGGTCACCGACGGCCACCTGCTGCGCGTGCTCGACGCGGCCCGCGAGGACGGCGTGGTGTACGTCGTCAACGAGTGGGGGTCCGGGGTCTCCCTTGACCGGCTGCTCGAGGAGGGCCCTCTGTCGCCGCGCCGCGCGGCCTGGGTGGTCAAGGAGGTCGCCGAGGCGATCGCGACCGCCCACCGCAACGGCGTCGCCCACGGCCGGCTGCTCCCGGAGAACGTGATGATCACCGAGGCGGGGTCGGTCAAGCTGATCGGCTTCGTGGTCGACGCGGTGCTGCGCGGCCGGGCCGGCCGCGACCAGCGGCGGGTCACCGGCGGCGAGCCGATGAGCGCCCACGAGTCCGACGTGGTGAACCTCGGTGGGCTGCTGTACGCCGCGCTCGTCGGCCGGTGGCCGGGCACCGAGGGCTCGACCGTCCCGGCCGCCCCCGCGGAGCACGGGCGACCGCTGCGGCCCCGGCAGGTGCGCGCGGGCGTTCCGCGTCCCCTCGACGCGATCTGCGAGCGGGTGCTCAACGCCGGCAACCACCCGCACGCGGTGCCGATCGAGACCGCGCACGAGGTGTACGCCGCCCTCAGCGACTACATCGGCGACCCGACCGGTGCCCCGCAGTACGAGCCCACCACGGTCCTCGGCGCCGGCGAGCTCGCGCGGGCACGCGGTGACGACGGGCCGGCCACCGCACTGCACGGCGGGCCGGCCGGCGGGTCCGGTGCGGACACCGACGACCTGCCGCCCACCGGCGCGTTCCCGGTGCCCGACCTGCCGGGGAGCCCCGGCGTTGCCGTCACCGGCAGTGACGCCGACGGGGACGCCGAGTCCACCCAGGCCGGCACCCCGGTGTTCTTCGACGAGGACAGCGGCGTCGGCTGGATGTCCGACACCGAGAGCCGGGGTCTGCGCGGCGACGAGGCGCCCGGCGAACGGGAGCGCCCCGCCCGTCGTACCTCCGCCCCACCTCCGCCACCGCCGCCTGACCTGCCGCCGCGGCCGCTGTTCGCCGACGAGCGGACGCACCGCGCCCCCACCCCGACGCGCGCGGCGGCGGCCGCCGCCGAGCCGACCGGCACCGAGAACGGCACCGGGACCCATCGGGCGGACCGGACCGACCGGACCGACCGGGGCGGTTCGGGGAGCACCGACGCGTTCGCCCGCAGCACTGGCGCCGGCAACGGCACGGTGCCCGCCGCCTGGGGACCCGACGCCGACCGGGACGGCGACGGCGACTGGGACACCGGCAGCTGGGACGAGGAGCGGCCGGGCTCGAGCTGGCTCCGGCTGGCCGCGGTCGTCGCCGGGGTGCTGGTGCTGGTCGTGGGTCTGGTCTTCGCGTTCAACCTGGGCCGGGGCAGCGGGAGCAGCGGCGGCGGGACCGCGCAGGGCGCGTCGAGCACGTCGCCGTCGCGGTCGGCCGCGGCCAGCGCCCCGGTCAAGATCGCCGGGGTGACCGACTTCGACCCGCAGGGGGACCCGCCGGAGGAGAACCCGAACCTCGCCCCGCTCGCCGTCGACGGCAAGCCGGGCACCGCGTGGGAGACGATGACCTACCGCAACAACCCGCGGCTCGGCGGGCTCAAGAGCGGTGTCGGCCTGCTGGTCGACCTGGGCAAGCCCGCGAAGGTCTCGACGGTGAAGCTGACCCTGATGGGCAGCCCGACGTCCGTGCAGATCCTGGCCGCCCCGGACGCGACCAGCGCCCCGACGAGCACCGACGGGCTCGACACCGTCGCCACCCGCGAGGGCGTCGGTGACCGGGCGGACCTGAAGCTCAAGAAGCCGGTCACCACCCGGTGGCTGGTCGTCTGGCTGACCTCGCTGCCCGCGGCGCCCGGCGGGTTCCAGGGCCGGGTCGCGGAGATCTCCGTCGCCTCATGAGCGGCGTCCCGCCGGCCGGCCCCGGGGTCGGCGGCTCCGAGGCCGGGCCGGACGAGCCCGACGACCGGAGCCTGCTGCGCGCCCACCTCGACGGTGACCCCGACGCGTTCGGCCGGTTGTTCGGCCGGCACCGCGACCGGCTCTGGGCCGTCGCCCTGCGCACGACCGGCGACCGGGAGGAGGCGGCCGACGCGCTGCAGGACGCGCTGATCGCGGCGTTCCGCCGGGCCGAGTCCTACCGCGGGGACGCGGCGGTGACCACCTGGCTGCACCGGATCGTCGTGAACGCCTGCCTCGACCGGCTGCGCCGCCGCCGGGTTCGGCTGGCCGACCCGCTGCCCGACGACCTCGAGGACCGCACCCGTCAGGGCCAGGCCGCTCCGGTGGGCTCGCCGCCCGTCGCGGCCGCGGTCGTCGACCCGGCCGACCTGGCGGTCGACGCCGAGCGTCGCGCGGCCGTCCTCGCCGCGCTCGCGACCCTGCCGCTGGACCAGCGGGCGGCCCTCGTGCTCGTGGACATGGAGGGCTACTCGGTCGAGGAGACCGCCCGGATCCTCGACTGCGCCCCCGGCACCGTGAAGAGCCGCTGCTCCCGCGGTCGCGCTCGGCTGCTGCCGCTGCTCGTCGACCTCCGGCCGGTGACCGGCGACACGCCCGCCACGGGGAACCTGCCGGCCCCTCCCCGCGTCCCACCTGCGCAGGACCCGGGGGCCGCACGAGCCCCCACGTCGCGCCGCGCCCCCGAGGAGCCACCGGCGACGTCGCCGGAGGACCGCAACCGACCGACCACGGGTGAGGAGGTGACGAGCAGTGACACCTGAGCAGGAGGAGCAGGTACGTCGCGCGCTCGCCGCCGTCGCCCGCGCCGAGGACGGGCCCGAGACCCAGGGCCTGCCCCCCGACGTCGCGGACCGGCTCGACGACGTGCTGCACGAGCTGGTCGCGGGCCGGACCGGCCGCTCCGCGCCGTCGGCCGCCGCGGGAACCGCCGCCGACGCCCCCGCGACCCCGGACGAGCTGGCGGCCCGCCGGCGCCGGCGCTGGCAGCACGCCCTGGTGGCGGCCGCCGCCGTGGCGGTGATCGCGGCGGCCGGCGGAGCGGTCGCGACCCGCGGCTTCGGCGGCGGTGGCGGCGCCGAGCGCAGCTCCGCGGGAGGGGCCTCGTCCGACCGCATGGCCTCCGGCAGTGCCGGGATCGCGCCTCCCACGGCCTCCGGCTCGACGCCGGAACGCGGCAGCGGCAAGGCGAGCGCGCTCCGGGTGCCGCCCCTGTCGTCGCGGACGCTCGCCCGCGACGTCCGCAGGGTCGTCGCCGCCGGTCCGGCCCGCTACCTGGCCCCGAACGGCCTGCGCGACGTGCCGACCCTGCCCCGCCCGGACGGTGCCCGGTGCGGCCGTCCCGACGCGCCGCGCGGCGCCGACCTGGTCGCCGTACGCCTGGACGGGCAGCCGGCGACGCTCGCGCTGGCGCCGGTGAGGAACGGGACTCGTGTGGCGCGGGTGTACTCCTGTGCCGTGCCGCCCGCGCTGCTGTCGACGCTCACCGTGCCCGCGTCCGGCTGAGCGGCCCGGACACGCCGCCGTGCCGTGACGGGGGAATGCCGCACGCCTAGGATCGGTTCTCCTGCACGGGTCGGGACCATCCCGTTCCGACCGTCCCCGACCGGATGCGAGCACCCCTCAGATGGCCAGCACCACCCGTAACGTGATCATCGTCGGCTCCGGCCCCGCGGGCTACACCGCGGCCGTGTACGCCGCCCGCGCCAACCTCGCACCGCTGGTGTTCGAGGGCTCGGTGACCGCCGGCGGTGCGCTGATGAACACCACCGAGGTGGAGAACTTCCCCGGCTTCCGCGACGGCATCATGGGCCCCGCGCTGATGGACGAGATGCGCGCCCAGGCGGAGCGGTTCGGCGCCGAGCTGGTGGCCGACGACATCACCTCGATGGACCTGACCGGTGACGTCAAGGTGGTCACCGACGGCTCCGGCACCGAGCACCGCGCCCGGGCGGTGATCCTGGCCACCGGCTCGGGCTACCGCAAGCTCGGCATCGAGGGCGAGGACCGGCTCTCCGGCCACGGCGTGTCCTGGTGCGCGACCTGCGACGGCTTCTTCTTCCGCGACCAGCACATCGCCGTGGTCGGCGGTGGCGACTCCGCGGTCGAGGAGGCCACCTTCCTGTCCCGCTTCGCCTCGAAGGTGACGCTGGTCCACCGCCGCGGCGAGCTGCGCGCCTCGAAGATCATGCAGGAGCGGGCCTTCGCGGACCCCAAGATCGAGTACGCCTGGAACTCCGCGGTCGAGACGATCCACGGCGACGACAAGCTCACCGGGCTCACCCTCGTCGACGCCGAGACCGGCGAGCAGCGCCGGCTCGACGCCACCGGGCTGTTCATCGCGATCGGGCACGACCCGCGCTCGGAGCTGCTGCACGGGCAGGTCGACCTCGACGAGAACGGCTACGTGCTCGTCGACCAGCCGTCCACCCGCACCAACCTCGCCGGTGTGTTCGCCTGCGGCGACCTGGTCGACCACCACTACCGGCAGGCGATCACCGCGGCCGGCTCCGGCTGCGCGGCCGCCCTCGACGCGGAGCGCTTCCTGGCCGCCCTCGACCACGCCGCCTCCACCGCGGGCTCGGTCGCCGAGACCGAGCACGAGGTCGAGCTGCTCACCGAGCAGGTGCAGACCGCGGGCGCCTGAGCCTGCCGGCTGCCCCGCGATGACCCGGCGTGACCGGGTCGCGGGAAGAAATGTCCCCGCCGTCGTGTTCACTGGATCCAGACCCCGACCCACACCGAACGACCGCTGAAGGAGCCCTCGTGGCCGAGATGCAAGCAATCACCGACGCCGACTTCGACGCCTCCGTGCTGAAGTCCGACAAGCCCGTCCTCGTGGACTTCTGGGCCGAGTGGTGCGGTCCGTGCCGGCAGGTCGACCCGATCCTCAAGGAGATCGCCGACCAGCACGGCGACAAGCTCGACTTCGTGAAGATGAACGTCGACGAGAACCCGGTCACCCCCGCGGCCTACCGCGTGACCGGCATCCCGACGCTCAACGTCTTCAAGAACGGCGAGCTCGTCAAGCAGATCGTGGGCGCCAAGCCCAAGGCCGCGCTGCTCAGCGAGCTCAGCGACTTCATCGGCTGACCCGCTTCACCGAGGACACCGACGACGACGCCCGCGACCCCGCCCGGGGCCGCGGGCGTCGTGTGTTCCCGGTCACTGGTCCGGACGGGTCGGTCTTGGCGATTCGCCGCCGTTCTGTTTGGGTAGACGCACCCGCGCCGCTGCCACCCCCCACAGCGCATCGACGCGCCGCCCCTGGCGCGTGCGAGAGGAGCAGTTCGTCATGTCCGAGCCCGCCACCGCGCAGGCGACGCCTCCGATGTTCCGCCTCGGCGACCGCGGCCGAGCCGTCTCCGAGATCCGCGCCCGGCTGGCCCTGCTCGGCCTCATCGACGGCCCCGAGAGCACCGACGGACGCGACCGCCGGGTCCCCCTGGGTCGCGACCCCGAGACCTTCGACGAGCCGCTCGACCTGGCCGTCCGCGCCTTCCAGCAGCAGCGCGGCCTGGCCGCCGACGGGATCGTCGGACCCACGACGTACCGGGTGTTGGAGGAGGCGCGCTGGCGGCTCGGTGACCGGGTGCTCACCCACGTCGCTGGCAACGTGCTCGCCGGCGACGACGTGCACCACCTCCAGCAGCGGCTGCTCGACCTCGGCTTCAAGGTCGGCAAGCTCGACGGCCGCTTCGGTCACCAGACCGAGCAGGCGGTCCGCGACTTCCAGCGCAACGTCGGCGTGCCCGCCGACGGCACCTGCGGACCGGCCACCCTCAAGGCGCTGTCCCGGCTCGCCCCGATGGTGCGCGGCGGCAGCCCGAACGCGCTGCGCGCCGAGGAGCGGATCCGGCGCGAGGGCCCGCAGCTGACCGGCAAGGTCGTGGTCATCGACCCCTCGGTCGGCAAGTTCGCCGACCCCGCCACGCGGCTGCGCGCCGACGCGATCACCACCGACCTGGCCCGGCGCATCGAGGGCCGGCTGGTGGCCACCGGGGTGCAGGCCTTCCTCACCAACACCGGCGGCGCCTCGGAGAGCACCGAGGTCGAGCGGGCCGAGTTCGCGAACCGCACCGACGCCCACCTCTGCATCTCCATCCAGGTGGACGGCTCCGAGAACCCGGACGAGGCGGGGGTCTCCTCGTTCTACTACGGCTCGGACGCCCACGGCATCGCCTCCTCCGCCGGGGAGCGGTTCGCCGGCCTGGTGCAGCGCGAGATCGTCGCCCGCACCGACCTCGGCGACCTGCGCTCGCACCCCAAGACCTTCGACATCCTGCGGCGCACGAAGATGCCGGCCGTCCGGGTGGACGCGGGGTACCTCACGAACGCCGGCGACGCCGCCCGGCTGGCCGACCCGGCCTTCCGCGACGTGATCGCCGAGGCGGTCGTGGTCGCCGTACAACGCGTCTACCTCGACAAGGACGCCGACGCCAAGACCGGCGTGCTCCGCCTCAGCGAGCTCCGCAAGGCGATCAAGCGCCGCTAGACGCCGAGTTGTCAGGCGCTGGCGTCGCCAGAGCGACGTGACTGCCTGACAACTCGGTGGCTGGGCTCGGGCGCGGGGTGCCGGGCCGGACGGACGACCCCCATCAGCTTCTCCAAGGCGCTCTCGACCTCGTCGCGCCAGGTCAGGGCGGTCTTGAGCTCGATCCGCATGCGCGGGTACCTCGGGTGCTGCCGGTGGGTCTTGAACCCGACGCGCAGCAGGTAGTCGGCCGGCAGCACGTGGTCGCCGTACGTCGCGTCGCGCTCGGTCCGACCGGGGGCGTGGGTGTCGCCGAACGCCTCGAGCGCCCGGATGCCGCCGCGTTTGACCAGGTCCTTCACGACCGTCTGCATCAGCACCCGACCCAGGCCGGCACCGGCGTACTCGGGGTACACCATCGCGGTCGCCAGCAGCACGGCGTCCTCGCTGACCGGCGCGGTGGGGAACGCGTGCGCGCCGGGGAGGTAGGACGGCGGGGCGAAGAGCACGTAGCCGGCCGGGTCGCCGTCGACGTAGGCCACCCGTCCGCACGAGCCCCACTCGAGCAGCACCTGGGAGACCCAGGCCTCCTTCTCCTCGCAGCCGGCGCCCGCGTCCTGGGCGCGCTGCCGGCGGACCGGGTCGAGCTCCCAGAACACGCAAGACCGGCAGCCCAGCGGCAGGTCGTCGAGGTTGTCGAGCGTCAGCCGCTCGAGCCGCCTAGCCACGGGACCCGCCCATGTCGTGACCCCTTCCGCGTGGGAGACCCCCTGATGCCTCATCCTAGGAGGACGCCCCCGCCCAGGAGACCCCGATGTCACAGCTTTCCCGCCCGTCAGGCAGCACCCGGCTCGACAGCTACGTCGACCGGTACGCCGCCCGCACGCAGGGGATGACCGCCTCGGAGATCCGCGCGCTGTTCTCGGTGGCGTCCCGCCCGGAGGTGGTCTCGCTGGCCGGCGGCATGCCGAACATCTCCGGGCTCCCGCTTGACGTGGTCGGCGAGGCGATCGAGGGCCTGGTGCGGACCGCGGGCACCACCGCGATGCAGTACGGCTCCGGACAGGGCGACCCGCGCCTGCGCGACCAGATCTGCGACGTGATGCGCCTCGAGGGCATCGAGGCACACCCCGACGACGTGGTGGTGACGGTCGGGTCGCAGCAGGCGGTCGACCTGGTCACCCGCATCTTCTGCGACCCGGGCGACGTGGTGATCTGCGAGGCGCCGTCGTACGTCGGAGCGCTCGGCGTCTTCAAGGCCTACCAGGTCGACGTCGTGCACGTGGAGATGGACGAGCACGGGCTGGTCCCCTCGTCGCTGCGCGAGGCGATCGCCACGGTGCAGGCGGCCGGCCGGCGGATCAAGTTCGTGTACACGATCCCGAACTACCACAACCCCGCCGGCGTGACGATGTCCGCGCAGCGCCGCCCGGAGATCCTGGAGATCTGCCGCGAGGCGGACGTGCTGGTGCTCGAGGACAACCCCTACGGCCTGCTCGGCTTCGACGAGGAGCCGTACCGCGCGCTGCGCGCCGACGAGCCGGACGGCGTGATCTACCTCGGCTCGTTCTCCAAGACGTTCGCGCCGGGCTTCCGGGTCGGCTGGGCGCTCGCCCCGCACGCCGTCCGCGAGAAGCTCGTGCTGGCCCAGGAGTCCGCGACGCTGTGCCCGCCGTCGTTCTCGCAGATGGCGGTCTCGGCCTACCTGGAGAACCACGACTGGGTCGGCCAGATCAAGCAGTTCCGCGAGATGTACCGCGAGCGGCGCGACGCCATGGTCGAGGCCCTCGACGACATGATGCCGCCGGCCGCCCGGTGGAACGTCCCGACCGGCGGCTTCTACGTGTGGCTCACCCTGCCCGACGGGCTCGACGCCAAGGCGATGCTGCCGCGCGCGGTCACCTCCCGGGTCGCGTTCGTGCCCGGCACGGCGTTCTTCGCCGACGGGTTCGGCGCGCAGAGCATGCGGCTGTCCTACTGCTACCCGACGCCCGAGCGGATCCGCGAGGGGGTACGGCGCCTGGTCGGCGTGATCGAGGAGGAGGTCGAGCTGCGCGAGACCTTCGGCACCGGGCTCCACGCCGCGGCCCCGCCCGGCCTCACCCGTGGCTACGACGGCCCGACGACCGACCTGACCTGACCCGGACGCAGCGAGGAGCACGGTGACTTCCAACCGAGTGGTGGTGCTGGCCGGCGGCCTGTCGCACGAGCGCGACGTGTCGCTGCGGTCCGGCCGCCGGGTCGCCGAGGCGCTGCGCGAGGCGGGCGCCGAGGTCGACGTACGCGACGTCGACGCGGACCTGCTCCGCCTGCTCCGCGACGACCCGCCGGACTGCGTGCTGCCGATGCTGCACGGCGAGACCGGCGAGGACGGGGCGGTGCGCGAGGTGCTCGAGCTCGTCGGGCTGCCCTACGTCGGGTCGCGTCCCTCGGCCTGCCGGGCGGCCTTCGACAAGCCGGTCGCGAAGGCGGTCGTCGCCCGGGTCGGCATCCGCACCCCGGCGGGCGTGACCCTGCCGCACGAGACGTTCCGCGAGCTGGGTGCCGCGGCGGTGATGGAGGCCCTGGTCGCGAAGGTGGGGCTGCCGCTGATCGTGAAGCCGGCCCGGGGTGGCTCGGCGCTCGGCTGCACGGTGGTCCGCGAGGCCGACGCCCTGCCGCAGGCGATGGTCAACGCCTACGCCTACGGCGACACCGCCCTGGTCGAGGAGCTCGTGGTGGGGACCGAGGTCGCCGTGCCGGTCGTGGACACCGGCTCGGGTCCGCACGCCCTGCCGGTGGTGTCGATCGAGCCGGTGGGCGGCGTCTACGACTACTCGGCGCGCTACACCGCGGGCAGCAC
>Ga0308173_10000224_pt1 | contig 21624 bp, 11 predicted proteins | sample PhyPR1_FD_203716 | JGI IMG/M metagenome (GOLD analysis project Ga0308173, IMG submission 203716) | Soil microbial communities from UC Gill Tract Community Farm, Albany, California, United States - DLSLS.P.R1 | ecosystem: Environmental > Terrestrial > Soil > Agricultural land | place: USA... | reverse complement strand
ACGCCTAGGATGGAAGCTCCCAAGATGCGGCCGGAGCGAGTTCCGAGCAGTTTCACTTCGCCCAGCATCGAATCGTCCGTAATGGCTCGATCCAGCTTCGAAAACGGAAACCGATAGACGCCGTACTTAGCTTCGCGCCGATGGAGATCCGCTTCCGATTCACCCACTTTCGCGAGCTCCGGTTCCGTGAAGGTGCACCAGACGATGTGCTCGTCATCCAGCTTCTTCGGCCAGTGCAAGATCGCGTTCATGACGGCAACTTTGCTCATGTGCTCGGCCATGTGGGTGAATTGATACCTGCCGGTGACGTCTCCAGCGGCGTAAATGTGCCGCTGCGAGGTCCGGCAATGCCGGTCTGTTTCGATTCCTTTCCGGGTTGCCGCAACACCGGCGTTTTCGAGTCCCAGAGCTTCGACGTTCGGTTTGCGGCCTATTGCAGCCAGAACTGCGTCGCACTTAACTGCACGACCATCGGCGAGTATCGCAACAAGTTCCCCAGGTTGCCCCTCCAGGGAAACAGTCCTCCGGCCGAGGCGAAACGAAACACCTTCGCGCGCCAGAGATTCCTGCAGGGTGGCCGTATGCTCCGGCTCATCTCGTGGAAGAATCCGTTCACTCTCCGAAACGACGGTAACCGCACTTCCGAGCCGCTGAAAAGCCTGCGCCATTTCGATCCCAACCGGGCCTGCGCCGAGTACCAGCAGTCGCTCCGGCTGGCATTCAAGTTCGAAGAGAGTCTCGTTTGTGAGACAGCGGGCGTGAAAATCAGGAATTTTCGGCCTGCTGCCGCTAGCAATGATGAAGTATTTGGATGTGAGCCGTTGGGTAACACCCGATGCGTTACGGACATCAATCGCATGAGCATTCAGGAAACGCGCGCTGCCAATGATCACTTCCACACCCAGTTTCTCCATGTTTGGAGGCGCATCGGCGTCATCGTAAATGCTCCGGCGTACCTGCCGCACACGCTCCATAACCGCGCGAAAAGAAATATAGGGTGCTTGTGCGGCGATGCCAAATCGATTTGCCGTTCGGATTAGGTGTGCAACGTTCGCGGCGTTCAGCAGAGTTTTACTCGGCACACAGCCGATCCAGGTGCAATCGCCTCCTAGGCGATGTTGTTCAACGAGCGCGGTTTTCGCGCCCAGGAGAGCTGATGTTCCAGCCGCGGTCAGGCCAGCCGCGCCTGCTCCGATAACAACCATGTCGTATTCGTGCGCCATGAGAACCGTCGCACCACATTGGATGCGGGTTAGAAATAGGGTTTATCGCGTGGAATTGGCTTTGGTGCCCGCTTTCGAGGAGCGGCTGTCTTTTTCTTTGCGGCCGCCTTTCGAGGAGCAGGTTTGCGGCGCGTGACACCCAACGATCGCTCCAGGATCTCTTCGAGCAACTTCTTTTCTGCCGGCAATACGGTCTTGGTGAACTTCTCGGGCCGCTTATCCACTAACTTCTGCATTTCCGAAATCCACGCCAGGGAGTCGGCGGCGGGGTGGTCGCCCATTTCGCCCACCAGTTTCAGTGCCGACTGGAGATCGGGAATAGAGCGATAGCAGTTTAGAGCCTCTTTCAAGTTTCCGCTGAGCCTGTGACATTCCGCGGCGCTGCGAAAATCGCCCAGTCCTTCGTGGCACACTGCTTCGAGCTTTGGTTGGCGCTCCGGAAGTTCAATCAAAGTTGCCAGGGCAGGCGCAAACTGCTTATCCTTCATGAGCAACTGAATGGCTTTTTGTTGCAGCCTCTGAATGCGCGCCTGCCGATCCGGAATGTCGAGCGCTTCGTAAAACGGGGGCAGCAGTTTGATTAAGACGCCCGCGTTGTGACTGTTGAAAAAGGCCGCCTCCAACTCTTCAACCCAGAATTTCGACTTTGCTCCGAACTCGACCAGCAGCCACGGTTCGAGTTCGGCTTTGCGCGACGGAAGAATTTGGGTTAGTTCGACCAATGCCTGGAGCCGGTTTTGGATAGTCGCGCGGTGAACCCGCCCGACGGCCTCGAGTATGGCGGCCAATCCGTAACGGCTGGCGTTTAGTGCTGCGCGATATGCCTCGTGAAACAGATCGGGTCTGCCCAGTTCGGCTGTCAGGCGCGCATTACGCAGCCCGAGCATGAAACACACCTGGGCCAGGGTCAGATAGGCAGCATTCCGGGCCGCTTCATCTGTCACAGCGGCCAGTGACCCGGGGCGGCCCAAGAGCGTGATCGCCTGCTGCGCCCGCGACCACGCGATTTCCGGTTTAATGTCTAGGAATTGCAATGCATCGGCACGGCAGCGCTGAACGCGCTCTTCCGGATCGAGATCGTCCTCATCGAGCGTTGTCAGCAATGCCGCAGGGACGCATGCAGCCACTCCTGCTACGGCATCTCTGCCGTTTAGAAATCCGATGCTCTGACGAATCATTTGATCAGTCGGATTAACGTCTAGCCAGAACAGGCGTTCGGTCGGACGGCTCAGGGCGACGCGAAGCTGATCGATCGCCAGCCGTCTCCTTAAGCCCTCGATGTCGTGGTCGGCACGCAAGCGGCCATCGTCATGAACAATCCGCTCCAGGTTCCGGCCCGCGTCGAGCACGCATACGGAGTTGAAGTCGAGTCCCTTGGCTTCGGACACGGTGAACACTCCGCTCCGGGCCGCCTCCGGAACATAGGCGGGAACCGCATCTTCGAGCGTGATGAGGGCCAGACCCTCCCGGCCCGCGAGCGAAATCAGAAGCTGGTCTAATTCCGGTCCGGGATTGGCGCTGCAATATAAAATCTGGTCGGTTGCGTCGTCTTCGATTTCGGCATACCCGGTTCCGCTGGGGCGATCCTGCTTTTGAATATGTGAGTAGAGATCCCACACACGGTTCACAAGTTCCGCGATACGGTGAGGGCTGCGCAAATTGGACGTAAGCTTGTGCTCAGAGGGTGTGCCTATTTGCGAATGCAGCAGGTCGTTCAACCAGCCCCATTCAAAGTCGGTGGGGCGCACCGTCTGTGCTTCATCGCCCGACAACAGCAGCGGTACGGCCATCCGGCGGCGGTGATTGATGGACGATGCCAGCTCGACGATAAAGAATGCCTCAAGGGGTGTAAGATCCTGACATTCATCCACCGCGATGCAATCAAAATCAAGCAACGCCGGATCGAAATTCGGCTTTGTGCCGGCATCGCCCGGGGCATGCAACCGCTCTACCGCGCGCCAGGCGAGCGCCAGTTCCGGGAAATAGCGCTCGGCGAGCGACTTTGAATCGAGCTTTTCCAGGCGAACTGCTGCTTCAAGTGCGGAGGCAGTAGGTCCCTGGCCCAGATATCGTGTCCGCCGCTCCCGATACGCTTTTTCGGACACTCGGGGCTGCTTCGAAGCGGTGAACCGGCCGATGGAGATTGGAAGGGCATCGCCGGCCAGATGGGCGTAGAGTTCGTCATAGAGAGCCCGCTGGCTGTTGGCCCAAGCTCCCAAAGACCTCGAAAATGGCGACAGATCGCGCAGAAAGCGCTGCCTGGTTTCACTTTCGGGCACTACCGGGGCATCCAACCCAAGCACTTGCCGGACCAACTCCGGGAACGTGATGACATGAAACCGTTTTTGAGACGAGCAAAAACGATCGAAGTAGTCCCGGGCGAGCGCAGCTAAATTTCGCGAATAGGTGATGTACAGCGTCCGTTCGGCGGCGGATGAATCCGCGGCGTGCAATAGCGCAGTTGTCTTTCCTGATCCCGGGTGCCCCTTCAGAAGCCGCACGGGCTGCCGGGCTGCGGCGAACCTGATCTGTGGCTGCGTCCAAGGGAGCGGAGCGTATTCCTCGCGCCGGAGATCGTGCACGGTTACCGGCATGTAATTCATGTCGAAGGATTGCGGCGAGAGCGGCGTGTGATCATCATGGTGACGGATATCGCGCAAGATAAGCGAGCCATCCGGCACATCCGAGAACTGGCCCGACTCCTTTAGGGGAAGCGCGTTTTTGGGAGCCCACCAGGCATAGAAATGGCTTCCGTGGTTGCCGCCAAGCCGCGAGCGACGCCAGCCTCGATTGAGTCCCTGGGTTGTTTTATAGTGCACCCGCTGCGAATCGAACGAGAGCCTCTGAAGTAAGAAAGCGGCTCTCTTTCCAATGGAATCCCGGCCATGCTCGCTCAGCTTTTCGAGGAATTCCTGGTGGCAGAAGAGAGGATTTGGCGGCCTTGCGGTTTCAAATGTTGTCTCGACCAGATCGAGTTGTCCCTTGGTGCTCACGAAGCCATTAGGATATCCCGATACGGGCCGGGCGCGTTTGCCAGGCGGCTCAACAGGAGTCGTTGGAAAATCTTTACCGAAGATGAGATATATTTCTTGACAGCGTGAAACGTTCATGATTGACTGAGGTGAATCTTGGTTCAAACTCGCCGTTGTCTTCTGAAGACCGTGCCAGCGCTTGCGGCCTGCGCCCCGCTCCTTCGCGCAGGTCAAAACTCGTCTCATCCGGATCTTCAATTTCCGACAGATCCACGTGCCCGGCTGGCGGTCACATCCTATCCATTTCGAGCGTACATTCAGAGTCCAACCAACCGTGGCTACGATCCACACAAGCAGGCTATGGACCTGAAGGACTTTCCAGCCTTCGTCGCGAAGAGATTCGGGGTCTACAACATCAATCCTCTGAGCAGTCATTTTCGTTCGACCGATCAGGCATACCTCGACGAATTCCGGGAGGCCGTAGAGAAAGCCGGTTCTCATATGGTCGATTTGGGCCTCTCGGGCGGGAGCTTTTATGATCCTGACGCGTCTAAACGTCAAGCAGCCGTGGAGTATGGGCGGAAATGGATCGATATAGCGGTCATTGTCGAATCGCCCAGCGTACGCCAGCACGTTTCGGGACATCGAGACGTGAAGCCCGATGCCGGGTTGGCTGCGGAAAGCCTTGGGCAACTGGCGGACTACGGTTCAAAGCGCAACGTTATAGTGAATCTGGAAAATGATAATCCGGTTGCGGAAGACCCGTTCTTTCTGGTCGATGTTATTCGGCGGGTAAATAGCCCTTATCTGCGCGCCTTACCGGATTTTGGCAACTCGCTCGAAGGGCACGATGCCGCGTACAACGAAAGAGCAGTTACCGCGATGTTCAAGTACGCCTACAGCATGGTCCATGTAAAGGACAGCGTGAGATCGGAAGGTAAGCTCTACTCGGTCGACCTCAAACGGATGTTCAGTATCGCAAAGGCCAGCGGGTATCGAGGCTACTTTTCAATGGAATATGACACCGGCTCGGGCGACCCGCTCCAAGGGACGCAGAAGCTGGTTCAAGAGAGTTTAAAGTATCTGACCTAAGGAGAATTGGAATGGCGGCTTCAAAAGAGATCAACCGTCGAGACTTCCTCGGCAGCAGCACAGCGGGCCTGGCAGCGATGGGAGGCATAACGTTCTTGGCCCACCCGGAGCGGGTCTTCGGGGCAAACGACCGGGTGCGAGTCGCCATCTGCGGCCTGCACGGAAGAGGGCGGGATCACCTTCACAACTACTCGCAGATTAAGAATGCGCAAATTGCGGCGCTGTGCGACATTGACGAAAACGTCCTTCGCCAGCGACTGGCGCAGATGGACAAGATGGGACTGCCTAAGCCCGTCACTTATGTTGACATTCGAAAACTGCTGGAGGACAAGTCAATCGACGCGATATCAATCGCGACTCCGAACCACTGGCATTCTCTGATGGCAATTTGGGGGTGTCAGGCCGGCAAGGATGTCTATGTGGAGAAGCCCTGCTCTCACAATCTGTGGGAAGGAAAGCAGTTGGTCAAGGCGTCGCAACGCTATAACCGCATCGTGCAGCATGGAACCCAGATCCGGTCGGCCACGGCTGCGCGCGAGGCGGTCCAAAAGCTTCACGATGGCATAGTCGGCGATACCTACATGGCGCGCGGGCTCTGTTACAAGTGGCGCGACACGATTGGCCGCAAGCCCGTTTCGGAGGTCCCTGCCGGGGTTGATTACGACTTGTGGACCGGTCCGGCTCCGCAGCACGCTTTCACGCAAAACCGCTTTCACTACAACTGGCACTGGTTCTGGTATTACGGCAATGGTGACATCGGGAACCAGGGGGTTCATCAGGTGGACATGGCGCGCTGGGGAATGGGCGTAGGCTTTCCAAATAAGGTGAGTGCCATCGGCGGCCATTTCATGTTTGATGACGACCAGGAGACGCCGAACGATCTTAACTGCGCTTTTGAATTCGATCTCCCGGATGGGAAGCGCAAGATGATCACTTTTGAAGTCAGGCATTGGATCACGAATCACGAAGCGGGAATCGGAACGCCGGAACTCGGGACGCCTCCGCCCAAGCGAGCCCCCGGACAACCTAAACTGGGTCCCAATGCGGGCAGTCACAACACAGTCGGCGACATCTTCTACGGCTCCAACGGATATTTGGCTACCGGCGACGAAGATGCCTGTACGTATGTCGTGACGCTGGGCAGGGATCAGGAGGTGCAGCCTGCCGTTCACGGCGGCAGCGAACGCGCGCACTTTCAAAACTTTATCGATTGCGTCGCCAGCAGGAACAAAGCGGACCTCAATGCACCCATTGAGGAAGGGCACATGTCAACGGCAATGGTACACCTGGCAAATGCATCGTACCGCTTAGGCAGAACACTTCACTTCAACCCCGAGACGCAGGAGGTTATCGGAGATGAAGAGGCTTCCCTGCTGCTTCGCGATGGAGATCGCGGGTATCGCGCTCCTTTTGTAGTGCCGGAAGAAGTCTGACGCCCATTACGCCGCAACTTCGTTCCTACAAAGCGTGTTCGCTTTCGAGGTGTGAAAAAATGAGGGGACACGCTTTTAGAGTGAACCCGATTTTCGATGAATTGTTATGCGCGCCGTTTGGGTCTTTCGTGCCTGCAACTTGCAGCAGTCCCTTGCCTGGCGCAGATGGCGCTTGCACAGCATGCACTCACCTGGCAAGAGACGCGAGACAAATTCAGGGCGAGTAACCCGACTCTATTAGCGGGGCAAGTCACCATCGACGAATCACGCGCCGACGAGATTACCGCGAATCTCCGGCCAAATCCCGACCTGACCGTTGGGTGGGACCAGTTCACGCCGTTTTCCACGAATCCATATCGGCCGATCGCCCAGTCCTATTTGTTCGGCAGTGTAGCTTACCTGCACGAGCGGGACCACAAGCGCGAACTGCGGCTGGCGAGCGCGAAGAAAGCGACTGCAATTTCCATATCGGCGCAATCGGATCTGGAACGAAACCTGATGTTCACCTTACGGGACGCCTTCGTGCGCGTGCTGCTGGCCAAGGCCGTACGGCAGGTGGCGCGGGAAAATCTCGATTACTACGATAAAGAGATTGCGATCGGCCGGGAACGGCTCAAGTCCGGCGATATTTCGCAAGTCGATTTCCAGCGGATAGACCTGCAGCGCGTCCAATTCGAATCTGATCTGGAAACTGCGCAAGTCAATTTGCGGACCGCAAAGATCGATCTGATCGCGTTGCTGCGAGACTCGACTCCGGTGGAACAATTCGACGTGTCGGAGCCTTTCGATTTCGAGGAACCAGTGACGACGCTCGCGGATCTCCGAACTTTGGCTATAAACAGCCGCCCGGATCTGAAGGAAGCGGAGCAGTCGCTCGAAAAGGCAAGAACCGATCACCAGCTTGCAATTGCGAACGGTTCGACAGACCCGACATTCAGTGTCGATGCATCGCACCAGCCTCCTCCACTGAACACGTACGTAGGCTTGAGTGTCAGTATCCCGCTGCGCATCTTTGATCGGAATCAGGGCGAGAAGCAGCATACCCTGCTCGATATCGGGCGGAACCAGCAATTACTCGATGCATCCGAATTGGCGGCGCTCCATGATGTCGACTCTGCCTACGCGACTCTCGAAAGCACGCTAGATCTGCTGAAGCCATACAAGGCGAAGTACCTGAAAGAAGCGCAAGATGTCCGATCTTCCGTGTCTTTTGCGTATCTACATGGGGGCGCGTCGCTGCTCGACTTCCTGGATGCACAAAAGGCGTATCGCGATACGCAACTTAGCTATGTGAACCTTGTGGGCGCATACTTCTCAGCGGCCAATCAAGTGAATTTTGCTGTTGGACGCGAAGTAATCCGCTGAGAAGCGGCTCCGGTCAGACCTGCAGAACATCTCCCTTCCGCGCCACAAGTGAATAGAGCACAGGGGCGAGGAAAATGGAAAGAAACAGCCGTGAGATCATGCCGCCCACGATGACAATCGCGAAGGGCTTCTGCGAGTCGCTGCCGATTCCCGTGGACATTGCGGCGGGTAGGAGGCCAAAACAGGCCACCAACGCAGTCATCGCGATCGGCCGCAGGCGTAGAACCGAAGCTTCCAGGGTGGCGGTCATGGTATCTTTGCCTTCCAACCTCAGCTTGTTGATGAAGGAATAGAGAATCACGCTGGTCTGAACCGCCAGGCCCATGAGCGCCACAAATCCCAGCATGGACGACACGCTGAAGGTTGTCCCGGTCATGCGGAGGGCGATCAATCCGCCTACCGGCTGAGTGATGAGTACGCTGAAGAAGATGATAAGAGGAAATTTCAAGTTGCCATAGAGCGCGAACAGGATCAGCAAGATCAGCAGCACAGTAAGCGGCAGGATCACTTTCATCTGAGCCATCGAAGACAGGTAATCTTGATACTCGCCACCCCAGTCAAACGAGTAGCCGATTGGAAGCTTAACCTGTCGCGCCACTTTTCTGCGCGCTTCTCCAACGGCGCTGGCCAAGTCCCGGCCATCAACACTGAATTGCACTCCGATGTATCTGGAGTTCGCTTCACGGTAAATGAGCGATGCGCCGTTTTCGATGTGAACGTCAGCGAACTGGCTGAGTGGAAGATGCTGCCCGTCCGGCGTGGTGATCAGCAGATTCTTAATCGCGTTTTCATCGCTGCGAAAAGGTTCCTGCATTCGGACTACGAGATCGAACTGCTCCTCCCCTTGAATGACCTGCGTTGCCGCGGTGCCTCCCAGGGCAGTCTCGATTAAAGTATTCACGTCACTGACGTTCAGGCCATAGCGCGCAATCTTGGCGCGATCCGGCTTGATGAGCAGGCTAGGCTGCCCCAGTTCCCGGACGATCACGATGTGAGTGATGCCGCGCACATGCGAGAGGATGTCTCTCGCCTGCTCGGCCTTTTGTTCCAGTGTCTTCAAATCGCTGCCAAAAATTTTGACTGCCAGCAGACTCTTCAATCCGGTCTCGGCTTCGTCTACAGCATCCTCAGCGGGCTGGGTGTAGTTGAAAATGACGCCCGGGAACGCAGAGAGCTTGCGCTGAAGGGCATCAATCAGTTCCGGTTTCGTGTGAATATCGTGATGCCAGGAGGCGTCATCATAGGGCCGCAGCCCGACATAAAACTCGTTGTTGAAGAATCCGGTTGGGTCGGTCCCGTCGTCGGGACGTCCTAATTCGTTTGCAACGGTGGTCACCTGGGGGAAGCTCAGCAGAACATCGCGGATTTGAGGTGAAAGGCGGGAGGCTTCCTCGAATGAGATCGTATATGGCGTGGTGGCGCGCACCCACAGCGCCCCTTCATCGAGATGCGGCATGAACTCTGCGCCAATTCCCGGAATCAACAGCAGCGAGGCCAAAAAAATCACCAGACAGACGACCACCGTCAGCATTCGATTACGCAAACAGATTTCGAGACCCCTGCCGTATGAATCACGGAGCCGGTCATAGAGTTTCAGTTGAGGCTCGCGAACGTGTTTGCGCATGAAATACGCGCAGAGCACCGGCAGCAGCGTCAGAGCACAGAGCAGCGAGCCGACCAGCGCGAAACACATGGTGTCAGCCATCGGCCGGAAGAGGCGCCCTGAAGGACCGGTCAGCACATAGATGGGAAGATATCCGGCGATAATTACCGCGATAGCATAAAAAATGGGCCGCTCGACGTCGCGCGCCGCGCCGCGGATGACATCCAGCAGGTTGTAGCTCTGGCCGTGCCGTGCCGCCAGTTCTCGGAAAATGTTTTCGACCATGACTACAGCGCCATCAACGATGATTCCGAAGTCGATTGCCCCGATCGATAGAAGATTGGCCGGAATATGGCTTCGGTCGAGGCAGATGAAGGCAAACAGCAACGAAAACGGAATGGTCACCGCGACGATGAGCGCGGTGCGTACGCTGAAGAGCATCAAACCGAGAATCACCAGCACCAGAATCATGCCGCGCAGCAGATTCCGCTCCACGGTGCGGGTGGTCTCCTCAATCAAATAGCTGCGGTCGTAGTAGGGAACTACTTTGACGTCCCGCGGCAATACGCGCCGGTTCAGTTCATTCGTCTTCTCTTCCACACGCTTCAGGATTACCTGCGCCTGCTCTCCAACGCGCATCAGGATGACGCCCTCCACGGCCTCCTCCTGGCGCATGTATCCAAACTGTCCGAGCCGTACGGCGTGACCGATCTGCACTTTCGCGACGTCGCGCACATACACCGGGATGCCATTGTGCATCGCCAGCACGACGTTGCCTATATCGGCTGTATTTGTGACTAATCCAAGTCCGCGGATGTAATAGATCTGGCCGCCCTGTGAGTAGAAACCGCCGCCCGCGTTGGCATTGTTTGCGCTAAGCTGCTGCTGCACTTGCGCGACAGAAATGCCGTAGGTGAGGAGTTTGTTTGGATCGAGCAGCACCTGGTACTGCATGGTTGTTCCGCCAAAACCAGAATCGTCGGCCACACCGGGAATGGAACGGTAGCTGCGTTGCAACAACCAATCCTGGATGGTTTTTAGCTCTCGTGGTGATCGATCGGGGCTTTGGAGAACGTAGCGATAAATCAGACCACTGGGGCTGTAAAGCGGAGAAAGGCTGGGCGCGACGCCTTGTGGCATGGCGGCGTTAGCCACTCGTTCGAACGCCTGCTCCCTGACGAAGTAAGGATCGGCGCCGTAATCAAAATTCATCTGAACGGAAGAGAGGCCGTACAACGAAATCGAGCGCAGCGATTCCAAGCGCGGAATGCCGTTCATCTCGATTTCAATGGGAATCGTGATTAGCCGCTCAACCTCCTCCGCCGCGTGGCCGGGCCATTGAGTGATGATTTCAACGTGGGGCGGGGAAAGATCGGGATACGCATCGATAGGTAAGCGCTGGAACGCGATTCCTCCCCAGACCATCAATGCGAGCGAGGCGATTACGATCAGGAAGCGCTGTGAGAGGGCGAACGAGACCAGGCGTGAAATCATTCCGGAGGAGCCTATTGATAGCTGTTTGCGAACTGCAGGAACACGCTGCCTTCCGAAACCACTTTCTCGCCTTCTTTCAGACCGCTTCGAATTTCCGCCGCGCCGTTTTGCCGGGCGCCAACCGCGACCGATCGCCGGGCGAATTCGCGCGGCCGGACTTCGACGTATACAAAGGGCTCATTTTCCGTATCATGCAGCACGGACGAAACGGGAACGCTGAGAACATTTCGATCCGTCTTGGTATGGATTTCCGCCTCTAGATACATGTCTTTCTTCAGGAGATCCCCAACGTTTCGGGTGATAATGCGAACTGGCGTTGTGCGCGTGTTCGGATCCACCATGGCTCCGATATAGGAAACTCTGCCATGGAAGGTCCGGTCGAGCGAGGAGTTGGCTTCCTCCACGGCATCTCCGACGTGTACCAACTGCAGATCGCGGTCGAAAATGTGTCCCTGCACCCAAACGGTTGACGTATCGCTCAGTACGAAGCAGATGGTGGATCCTGCCTGAATCAACTGACCCGGCATAACCAGCTTCTGCACTACTGTGCCTCCGATTGGCGCGCGAACCGCAAGTTCCGGGCTGATCGGCACCGATTGCCGCTCGGCATTTTCCAGTTCTTGCTGAGTAATCGCAAAAATCTTTAGCGCCTGCAAGCTGTTCTGGACATCGGTAGCCGCGTCGTTGTAGGCAGCCTCCGCGCTCTCTACATCCTTCTGGGCAGCGGCGCCGTGGGCGAGCAATTCCTTTTCGCGGTCGAGAACCTTCCGCGCCAGTTCCTGCTGGTCCCGAGCCTTTTTGTAGGTCGCTACTGCATTCGTAATATCGGGGCTCGCGACATAGAGCAGCGGATCGCCGGCACGCACATGTGATCCATAATCGACCACGATGCGAGTGATGGGGCCGCTGACCTGAGTGATTGCTTGGGTGGTGTGATCCGCATCCCAATCCACAGTGCCGGTTGTTGTGACACTGGTCTGCCAAGTCGTACTCCGCACCGGCTCTACGTGCAAATGCGGAAGCTGCTCGGGAGACACCGTAAACAGACTGGCATTCTCCGATTGGGCTTCACTCGGGAGATCACTCTTGGGGCTGTTTGAAGGTCCACAATCCGCTAGCAGGAGGGCCAATACGAGAACCACAACGGCTGCTGACCTGGTGCGGTTGGCCTTCGCCCAGTCTTTCATTACAGTAATGTCATCTCCTGATCATATGGCGAAGCGCCGTTCCCGAGGGCGAATGCTAAATATAGCGCAGCTTATGCGAGATGCCTTCAATACGCGCGAGCAGCCAATATGGACGACGGCGCGCCTCTGCCGGTTGCATCATCCAGTGAAATTGCAGGAGCGACTCTGAAGCCGCACGGCTAAATGCCTCTGTATACCGGCTCGAACTCCTTCCTTCTAACCAACGCCAGCCGGGTCGATTGCCGCACCACGACCCGAGTCGGAATCGTTAGTTGCTGAGGCGTCCGGTCGGGGGTCTGAATACGTTTCAGGACAAGCTCGGCGAGATGTTTTCCCAACTCCTCCGGAAACTCGCGCACGCTGGTAAGGGGCGGGTCCATCAGTGCCCCCTCGCTGTCGTTGAAACCCGCTACGCTGACATCGTCCGGGATACTCAGGCCGGCCTGCCGTATGGCATCATATACGCCTCTGGCAATCTGATCTGAGCCGGCGAACACGGCTGTTACCGGTTCCCGCCGGGAGAGCAGGGAACGCATGGCCAGATAGCCCAATTGGTGATCGTCGGAATGAATCTCACTGAAACGCGGCTCCAGGCCGGCTTTCGCCATGCTCTGGCTATAACCCTTTGCGCAGCGCGCGTACCAGGGCAAGTCTACGTCGCCAATGAACCAGATATCGCGGTGTCCATCCGATATCAACTGAGCAGTGAGATCGAAAGCGCCCTGCACGTCATCGGAATATACGGCATCGTACTCGCTCCCTTTCCAATCCCCAAGCACGTTATTTCCAAGCACCGCAAAGGGAATTTCACGCTCCCATAATGCATGGAGCATGTTTGACGAATTGGTTCCGCCAAGAATCATCGCTCGCACGATACCGCGCTGAGTCAGGATTCTGGGGAGATGGAGTTCCTTCGCCGGCGTGCTGGCGGAATACCGGAATGACATAAACAGAAGCTCGCGATCCTGCGAGGCGCAATAGGCCTCGGAGCCGAACAGAATACGCGCCTGAAAATTATGCAGAAGATCGCGATTCGCCAGCATGAATGCAATAATATTGGCCTTATCATTGCGCTTTTGATCGAGGTCCACGCCCAGCGCCTCGGCAGCTTTTCGAACCCGGGCGCGTATGCTTCCGTCTACATTTACTTGGCCTTTGGCTACACGCGAGACGGTAGCCGCACTCACATTTGCCACTCGGGCTACATCTTTGAAAGATTTTCTCTTCATGCTTACGCCGATCCCAGCGAATCTTCATCCCAGAGCGGCTCCGCCGAGATCGTAGTGTTTCCGGCTGAATAAATAGTCCGAAGCACGGCGGGGTCCATCCGGTTGTTGGCGGCATCCACCGTACCTGCCAGATGAAGGCGACGGGGCGCTGCCTGCCCGGCAAGTTGCGGGAGATCGATCACTCGGAACAGATCCCAGGCAAAATTCGAAAGTGGTTCGCGGTAATTTTCGGTTTCGAGCAAATTTCGATACGAAACCAGGCCGCCTGCCAGGTATAGCGAATCGATAACCGGAGATGCGGCGAAGGCAAAGAGCGCCGGAATAGTAAGCCGCCCTTTAGCGGCGACCGCCAAACGGCCGTTGCCGAAAGCAGGCTCGTTCCGCATCGACTGCGCCACCGCCAGAATGTCTTCGATGCGCTGTGCCAATAGTGAATCGCCGAGGATCAGCGACGCCCAGGCGAAGTCCTCTTCTGAATCGTGGGAAATGGTGTAACCGGGATTTCCGCGCCCGACCTCCGGCCGCATATCTCCCATCCCGCGAATGTCTGCCGCGCAGACTACCCGTCCGCGGCGAGCGATTCGGTGATACAGGCCATTCTCACCGGCATTTGCATTCCGGCCTCTATCATCCAGCACCAGCAAGGCCGCCCGGTTCGCATCGGTTTTTTGGGGCGTAAAGAGCCACGCCGGGGCCCAAACCTCCGGCCCCGGTTGGATCTCAATCGCTTCTATCGCGGCATCTTCGGAGGGCGTGTGTGCCAACTTGCGCATCTTCAACTGCTGTACAGGAGGGCGCAACCCGATTGCGTCTGTCCAGGACTTCGCCGGTTTTGTGGGTCGAGTTGCTTCCGCTTCACGCTTAATGAAGTCGAACGGACGCAGGCTCGCAAAGTCACGCCCGACGTTGCCGGTCGGCCCCACCCAAAGAGTTTTATCCGGTTCCGGCGCTACCGGCGGCTCATCCTTAATGATCTGGTCCGATTTCTTAAGCCATTTCTCAAACCAGTTATAGATATTGAGTCGCAGTGAGTAACTCAGGGAATGCGGTAACGGCGTGCTGGTCCAGCCAAGATGATCCGGGTGGCCGAGAACGTTGTAACACTTCAACAGCTTCTCGTATTCCTCACGGCCATCGCTGAGATAGCGGGGAGAGTATGTGCCGAAGAAATCGTGTGCGCTTACCTGTATGAGAAGAGGCTTCGGAGCGAGCGGGTACAGCAGGTCCCACCGATCGAAGCCAAGCGGTCCGGAACCAATCAGGTCTTGCTCGGCGTCGTCCGTGGAGCCTGGCGGATTGAAATTTGCACAGGCAACGTTCTCCGTATTACCGGAGCAAACCGCCGCCGCTGCCAGCCGCGAATCGGCGCAAGCGAGCAGCATAGTGAGCGTGCCGCCTCCCGATTGACCGGCCGACGCTAAGCGCTGCGGGTCAACAAAGGGCAGCGAAGCAAGATAATCGAGGCTGCGGATGGCATCCCACGCCTGATACCGCGATGCCGTATCGCCCAGCAGCAGCATTTGCTTGCCCGGAAAGCTATGCTCCTCGTCGATTGATGGCAGGCGAGTACTGACGCCGGATGAGTCAAGGTAAGCGATGCGCTCCCCCTGACCCATGGGATCGAACGCCAGCACAGCATAGCCGAGCCGGGCGAGGCCTTGGCAGCATTTTTGATAGCTCGGGTAGGCTTTCCCAGCGTCCGAGTGTCCCATCTGAAAAAGTACCGCGGGAAAGGGTGGCTTACCCGTTGTGGGCACGTAGAGGTTAGAGGTAACGAAAAGGCCGGGGCGGCTTTCGTAAACAATTTTCTCGACCCGGTAGCCGGCGCGCTCAAACTCACCCGTCTTGCGGGGCTTCAGGGAGGTCCGTTCCGGTTCGCCGCCGATTAACTTCCAGAACGTCTTGCGCACCCAGGCCTGGCGTTTGTGGATGCTCTCGGCGTCGGTTAGAAGGCCGAGAGCGCGGTTGCGTTTGTTATATGCAGTACGGGCAAGAGCCGAGAGATGGTCCGGTAGGCATTTTGAATAATCACGATAATAAAACCCCGAGAGTTCCGCTGCGGAGATCTTGATCGGCAGCGCGCAAGCGGTCGCCGCTAAAGACAAGACCTGACGTCTGGATAAAGCAAGCTGGTTCGATTTCATATCACACCTGTTCGGGAATAGAATTAGGCCGCATCACTCCAGGCCCGCCTGTCGTAGGAATGAGATAGACGACGCATAGCGTCGCCACAATGGGGGCCGTGGCGGCGAGGAAAAAAGCTGGCAGATAAGAGAAGTGATCTACCAGCGTTCCTACCAGCAAGGTGAATAGCGTGCTCACCAGACCCGCTGCAAGTCCGCTCAAGCCCGTGACGGAACCAACTACCTCAGGAGGAAACAGGTCGGAAGGAAGAGTCAGTCCCATAGTGGACCAGCTTGCAAATCCAAACAAGGCCAGGCAAATGAACGCGAGCGCCGAGAACGGGCTTGCCACCAGAACCGCCGGAATTCCGGCGAGCAAAGGCATACAGCTCACGACACAAATCCACTTTCGGGCGCGCATGACCGGCATGCCGCGCTTCACCAGCGCGCCGGACGTGAGCCCGCCCGCGAAGTTGCCGATATCGGCGGCCACGAACGGTATCCAGGCAAAGATCGCAATTTCCTTCAGGCTGAATCCGCGCGTGTCGCTGAGGTACTGCGGAAGCCAGAAGACGTAAAACCACCAGATGGGGTCCGTTAGGGAACGTCCCAGCACGATGGCCCAGGTCTCGCGCCGCTTTAGAATGGGGAGCCAGCTTTTGGTGTCGCTCAGTTTCAGCGAATTTCGCGGCGCCTGCTTCGCACCTGTGCCAGTGCGCGGGTAAACCACCAGCCACAGCGCCAGCCACAAGAACCCGAGCACGCCCGAAAATCCAAAAGCCCAACGCCATCCGAATTGCAAGGCGATCCACGGAATCGCGATTGCCGCGACCGCTCCTCCAACGCTCGAACCGCTGTCAAAAATAGCCACTGCGGTACTGCGTTCCGCGGCGGGAAAGTGTTCCGCGACGGCTTTGCTCGCTCCGGGCCAATTCAGGCCTTCACCAATGCCCAGCAGGAAACGCAGGATACCGAAGGAAAGTGCGGAATTTGCGAAGCTGGTCACGATGCTGACAATGGACCACCAGAAAACTCCAATCGAGAGCCCGAGCCGCGTGCCTACGATATCGAGAAAGACGCCGCCCACCAGCCATGTCAGCGCATACGAGATCTGAAACGCGCCAAAAATGTCTGAAAGCTGGGAGTGGTTTAGATGAAACTGCTTTGAGATGAGCGGGGCGAGAACGGATAATGTCTGCCGGTTAATGTAATTGATCGCGGTTGAACAAAAGAGTGTCCAAACGATCCACCATCGCCTGCGATCCCTCGCGGATAACGAGGGCCGCTCCTGCCGCTCCTCATTGCTGAGCTGCGTATTGACGGTAGGCTTCATTAATTTGATCTGCCGACAGGCCACCCTCGCTGATCAATACACGATATCGGAAAGTGAGTGACTTTCCTTCCGGGATGGTCCAGCTTCCATCTTTATCGGGATCACGCGTAAACTCGCGAAGGCCAAATGGATTCGCCGCAAACAGGCCGTATGCGCGCGCGTGCCAGGTGGTCGGATGCCGAAAGCTCTTGGGGCTATCGAACACCGCGATGTCTACCTTTTTTCCTGAAATTGTCCCGGAGTAATCAACCCAATCCGCAGGCTTGCCCCAGATTGCCTTTTCTCCTTCGGCTCCCTTCGAATTCAGCATGTGAGCGTGTGACCCGCTCAGTTCCGGGGCGAGCCGGATGCCGAACGTGCCCTCCTTGGTATCGCCCATATCTAAAGGCCCCGCGGTGGCATAGAGAATGAATTCGCAATCGATGGTTCTGGTATGGGCATCGCCTCCGAAGGTGAAGGATTGCGTTTCTTCGCCGATCACGCGATTGTTGGGGCTGTTCAAGGTGTAGCGCGCGACGATCGTAGTTCCGGAGTTGTTTTGCTGGTGCGGTTCTTCGATGGTTTTGAAGACCATGTGCCCGTACGCCTGGTTGCCGTGGTCGCCGTAATATTTGTTGAAGACCTGCTCTGCCCAAAAATCCAAACCATCAATGTTTCCGTGAGCGAAATAAAGAGGCCGTTGGTGCGGCTCAAACGATGATGTCTTCGGATTGCCCATGGAGGCGTCGTTTAGCACCGGGAATCCGCGAGTGACAATTTCGCCCGAAGCCGCTCGCAAGGGCATCAGATATGGCTTTGCTGTTCCGGCATTGAAATAGTATGTCGTGAAGGGCTTCCCATCTACGGTAACTTCAATTTGGTTTTGCGAGCGCTTCAGTTCAACCGATGCGGCGCCGAGGGTGGCGGAAATCAGAATGAAAGCAGCCGCGCTGCGGGTCAGTCGGAGATAATAAGGCTTTTTCATAACAATCTCGTTGTTGACGCTCAGGGCCTGGTGGCCGCCGCATTCCGAACCGCGTCTGGTAGCAGGGCAGCGGAGTCGGCATCCAGATACACATCCGCGTTCGGATGTCTGCGAACCAGCGATGCCGGGCAGGATTCCGAGATCGGACCTTCTAATGCATTCCGCACAGCCTCTGCTTTCCGGCGTTCCGGAACGCAGCACACCCAGGACTCTGCGCGAAACAGACCGCTGCAGGTTACCGTAAGAGCTTCTCTCGGAACGGACTCGAAATCCTTAAAATGCCCCTCTCCGGCTTGTTGCCTCCGCGAAGCTTCATCCAGCGTGATCCGCTTCACCGTTGCGGGATCGTCGAAATCCGCTACGTGCGGATCGTTGAACGCGATATGCCCGTTCTCCCCGAAACCGACGAACGCAAGGTCGATAGGCGCCGCGTTAAGAAGTTGCGAGTATCGCCTCATTTCGGCATCCAGGTCGGCGGCATCTCCGGCCAGGTAATTCGTTTTGCCCGGGTGTGCCTTCTCCTCAACGCGCGTCCGGATCCAATGACGAAAGCTGGACGGATGATCGGCTTTCATACCCGCATACTCGTCCATGTGAAATATCTCTACAGCCTTCCAATTGAGCTCGCATTGGACGAGAGCTTCGATGAGCGGGAGTTGGGAATTTCCAGTTGCGACGATTACCCTCGCCCGGTTATGTTTCTGGATGGCGTTCGTGATCAATTGAGCCGCTCGCGCCGCCGCAGCCGTGCCCAACGCTGAGCGGGATTGGTAAATGTGTATGCGCGCAGTTCCGCATTGGAACTGCTGGCTGTCTTCTTGGTGCGGCATGCAGAGATTATACACAGGCCGAACGCCCTCATAAAGAAAAATTTCTTACCGGCGAAAAATCTTTCTGAAATACTCTTGACATTCCAATAGATTCCGTCGAAACTGATCTAAACCCGTAGGTGGAAGGAGTTTCGTCCGATGCGTCTCGCACTGCTTTCCTTGCTGCTTGCCCTGTCTTCAGCGCTCTGGGGTGCCGATCCCACCGGAACCATTGCCGGAAATGTTTCCGACCCCAGCGGTGCGGCGATTGCCGGAGCAAAGGTGACGGTAACGAACATCAATACTGGGTTTACGCGCGACACAATCACGGCGAGCGATGGCGGCTATGTCTTTCCACTCCTTCCGGTCGGTTTTTATAGCGTCGCTGTCGAGGCACAAGGTTTCCGCCATTTTGAGCAGCGGGGAGTTGAGGTAAAGACAGATCAATCCTCGACTGTCCCCGTTAGTCTGCAGATCGGTAGCGCCACGCAATCAGTAACGGTTGAAGCGAACGCCCAAATGGTGCAGACCCAATCGGGAGCTCTGAGCCAGGTAGTGGGCCAGCAGAAGATTGTCGAGCTGCCATTGAACGGCCGGAATGCGGCTACGCTGATCCTGCTTACGCCAGGAACCGCCGATACCCATGTGAGCAATTTCAGTGCCTGTTCGGATACCATTCAGAGCACTTCCTATCCCGGCGCGCAGTCCGTCAGTGCAAACGGAGCCCGAACCGACATGGTCAACTACAATCTGGACGGTGGAAGTAATCAAGATCCTTACACGAACGTGAACAACCCGTTTCCGAATCCCGACGCGCTGGAAGAATTCAGTGTCCAGACCAACAGCTTTAGCGCCGAATATGGACGCGGCTCGGGAGCTATCGTGAATGTTGTCACGAAATCAGGCACGAACGAGTTTCACGGGTCGGCTTTCGATTTCTTGCGCAATGGCGATTTGAACGCGCGAAACTTCTTTGCCGCTGAACCCGATCAACTCAAGCGTAACCAGTTCGGGGGAAGCATCGGCGGCCCGATCATCAGAAACAAGCTGTTTTTCTTTGGGTCTTACCAGGGCACGCAATCTCGTAACGTTACAGGCGGCAACTCTGCTACGGTGCCCACGGCAGCCCAGCGTGCCGGAGATTTTTCGTCCATCGATCGCCAGCTTGTAAACCCTTCGACCGGCGTTCCGTTCGCCAATAACCAGATTCCAGTCAGTGATTATGCGCCGGCCAGCGTAAAGTTGTTAGCGCTGATTCCGCAAGCCACTGACTCCAGCGGCGTGATTCATTACATCCTTCCCGTGAACGAGCACGAAAACCAGTTTCTGACTCGCGTTGATTACGATCTGAACAAGAACCGCATTTACGGGCGTTACTTCTATTCGCGCTATGGAAGAGATCCGGTCATCGGGAGCCAAAATATAATCACCTCCAATCGCGGACTCGACCTTTTCGATCAGGGAGCCGCGGTTGGCGATACCTTCAACTTCAGTCCCAACCTGCTGAACAGCTTCATCTTCTCGTATAACCGGAATAATGGCACAGTGGTTTCCGGCGCGCCATTCAGTTGGACCAGCCTAGGAATCCCCATCGCGAGCACCACGCCGCCGGAACTGTCGCTTTCGGTGTCCGGCTACTTCACAATTAGCTCGGGTCACCCCACAGAAGCCAATCGCCATGACTACCACATTTCCGACAGTCTTCATTGGGTGCGCGGCGCTCACGAAATGGCTATCGGCGGCGATTTCCTGCGTGAACATGTTGAACTGATCAACACCTTCCGGCAAAACGCCGGCTTCACGTTCCAAACCACCAATCTCAGCGGTGACCCGCTTTCCGATTTCTTTCTGGGTGATGTGCGGAAATTCATCCAGGGTGGCGGCGAGTTCGCGGAGCGCCAGGCCAACCTGGGGGCGCTTTTCTTTCAGGACAATTACCGCGTCAATAGGGAACTGGTCCTGAACCTCGGGCTGCGGTGGGACCCGTTCATTCCGTACGGTGACTCGCTCGGCCGAACGGAGTGCTTCCGGCCCGGCGTGCAGTCGCAGAAATTTCCGAATTCTCCAACCGGCTATCTCTTCGCCGGTGATCCGGGTTGTCCGGCGGGCGGGTTCGAATCCAGTTGGTGGCTGCTTGCGCCGCGCTTCGGCTTTGCCTATAACGTCGGAGGAAAAGGGCGCACCACCATTCGCGGCGGATGGGGCAGTTTCTATCAGCCGCCATTTGTGGAGGCCTTCAACAACATGGTGGACAGTCCGCCGTGGAGCCCGCAATATCAGATTCTGCGGACTTCGTTTATGAATCCGTACGGTAGCCGCGTGAATCCATTCCCAGCACAGTTCGCGCCATTTGTTCCACCGCGCGATGTCGCGTTTCCCAATCCCTTGTCGCTGGCCGTCTCCTATCAGCCGAACTGGCATCCGTCCAACGTGATGAATTGGAACTTAACATTGGAACAGCAACTGACGAACAATGTTCTGCTTCGTGTGGGTTACGTCGCTTCAAAGGGGACCCACCTGGCCTATAACACCGACGTGAATGCCCCGCTGCCGAGCCCCGATGCAACCAGTGATAACGAGGATGCCAGGCGTCCTTATCAACAGTTTCAGCAAATTACCCAGGACTCCTCCAACGGAAATTCCAGCTACAACTCCTTGCAGGTCGAGGTGGACAAGCGCTTTACGCACGGCGTAACCGTCAGCGCAAATTACACCTGGAGCAGAAGCATTGACGAGGTGTCTTATCAGACGGATCTGTGCGGGATCAACATCATCAATCCGTACGATATCCGCGCAT
>Ga0308173_10000223_pt1 | contig 21638 bp, 21 predicted proteins | sample PhyPR1_FD_203716 | JGI IMG/M metagenome (GOLD analysis project Ga0308173, IMG submission 203716) | Soil microbial communities from UC Gill Tract Community Farm, Albany, California, United States - DLSLS.P.R1 | ecosystem: Environmental > Terrestrial > Soil > Agricultural land | place: USA... | reverse complement strand
CGGGCAGGTTCGAGCGGCGCAGTTCGGTGCGCCGCCCGTCGCCGAACAGCACCGGGATGCGAAGCCGCGGCTGCATCTCGAGCAGATGCTCGCTGCCGAGGCGGCGCAGGAACGCAAGGTACGCATCGCAGCAGCGAAGCGTGACATGCTGGCCGTTGTCGACCAGATGGCCGTTCCGCTCGATCGAGAACGTGGCGCCGCCGAGCTGTCTTCGAGCCTCGAAGAGCGTGACCGACGCGCCCTGGTCGGCGCAGGCGAGCGCCGCCGCGATCCCCGCCAGGCCGCCGCCCACGACCGCCACCTTCACCGGTCCCCGCTCCGGCAGGCCACGCTCACCGCGCCCCCGCCAGGCTCTTCGCGAGCACGACGGTCTTCTCCCAGCGGTTCAGCGAAATACGCTCCGCGAGCGGCAGCGACGGGTCGAGGGCGATCCGCGTGAGCAGGCGCCGGTAGCTGCCTGCCATCGCGAGCACGCACGCCGCGCTGCGCCGGTCGAGCAGCGGAACGAGCTCGAGGCCGCGCTCGAGGAACCGGAGGCCGCGCTCTGCCTCGAACGCGAGCAGCAGCTCGACCGGCCCGTCGATGCCGTCGTCCGTGTAGGCACAGCCGAAGCGCTCGAGATCCTCCTCCGGCAGGTAGTGGCGCCCGAGCGCGAGGTCCTCGCGGACGTCGCGCAGGATGTTCCCGATCTGCAGCGCGACACCCAGGTCGTTCGCGAGGCTTGTCGCACGGGAACGGTCCTTCGCGTCGAACACGCCGACGGCAAGCCGGCCGATCGATCCGGCGACCTGGCCGCAGTACACCTCGAGCTCCTCGAAGGTGCGGTAGGTCTTGCCGCGCACGTCCGACTCGACGCCGTCGACGAGGTCGTGGAACGCCTCGACCGGGACCGGGTAGCGCCGCACGACGTCGGCGACCGCGACGAACACGGGCTCGCCCGCTGAGTCGAGGTCGTCGAGCTTCGAGCGCACGTCTGCGAGCCGGCGCAGCTTGGACTCGGCGTCCCCCGGCTCGTCGCCGATGTCGTCGATGCGACGCGCGAGCGCGTACAGCACGAACATCGCCTCGCGCCGGCGCGGCGGCAGCAGTCGCATGCCGGTGTAGAAGCTCGACCCGGCCTCCCGCGCCTCCGCCCGGCAGGCGGCGTACGCCTCGCCGACGGTCACCTTCCTGCTCCGAACGTCGCGATCGTGTGCCGCAGCCGTGCGCCCTTGGTCGCCTTCGGCGCGTCGGGAAGAACGTGGTAACCGCCGAGCCGAAGCGCGGCGAGCGCGGCGCGGCCACCACCCACGTAGGCCGCGACTGCGGCGCGCGCACGGCCGTGCAGGCGGCCGACGAGTCGCGCGCCGTCATCCATCAGCGAGCTCGCGCGGTCGACCTCGAACGCGAGCAGCGCGCGCAGCGCATCACTGGTGTGCGTCGCGAGCAGCTCGTCGTCGGAGACCTGGAACCGCTCGCGGTCCTCGCGCGGGAGATAGATGCGTCCGCTGCGGGCGTCCTCGCCCACGTCCTGCCAGTGCTCGACGAGTTGCAGCGCGGTGCAGACCTGGTCCGAGAGCGCGACGTTCTCCGGTGTCGCCGCGCCGAACACGTGCAGCACGAGCTCGCCGACGGGGTTCGCCGACAGGTCGCAGTAGGCGGCGAGCTCGTCGAAGGTCCCGTAGTCGTGCACGCTCTGGTCGAGCCGGTTCGCGTCGATCAGTCGCACGAACGGCTCGCGCGGCAGCGACAGCTCACGCGCGACGGGGGCGAGGCGCGCCATCGCGGGATGCTCGGGCGAGCCGCCGTAGACGCGGTCGAGGTCCGCCTCGAGCCAGTCGAGCGCGGCGAGCCGGTCGGCGGCGAGCTCGTCGCCGAGCGTGTCGACGAGCCGCGCGAAACCGTAGATCGCGTTCAACCGCTCGCGCGTGCGCGCGCCGAGCAGGGCGGGTGCGACCGAGAAATTCTCCGCTCCGGCGAGCACGCGGAGCTGCAGCGCGTCGGGTGTCGCCGCGACGATGCCGGCGGACTGGCCGGCCATCAGTCCCCGATGACTTGGATGAAGACCTTCCGTGGGCGGGACGAGTCGAGCTCGCAGAAGAAGATGCGCTGCCAGCGGCCGAGCATCAGCGAGCCGTCGACGACGGGAACGGTCTGGGAAGACGACGCGAGCACGCCCGCGAGGCAGTGGGCGTGGCCGTTCGCCGGCTCCGGGCCGTCCGGGTCGAGGCCCTCGGTTCGGATTTCGAGATCGTCGTGGCGGTAGTACTTGCCGTCGCAGGGAGAGATCTCGGCGAGCAGGTCGGCGAAGTCCTGCTCGAAGCCGCTCTCCTTCTCGTTGATCACGATCGCGCACGTCGTGTGCGGGGAGTAGACGAGCGCCATGCCATTCTCGATCTCGGCTCGCTCGACGGCGGAGCGCACGTCAGCGGTGAGGTCGATCAGCTGCGACCCACGCTCCGTGACGAAGTCGTGGTTCTCGAAGCGATGCTTCACGCGGGGAATCTAACCATTTCGCCTCAACGTGCAACATGGGGTACGGCACGGGCGGCGAAGGAGACGAACGAACGCGTGATCCGCCCGGCCCTGCGGACGGAGTCCGCGAGCGCCTCGGCGAACCACTCGACGTCCTCCTCGGTGAGCACGAGCGGCGGCGTCCCCCTGATGACGTTCAGCGAATGGCCCGCAACCTGGCTCAGGACGTGGTGCCGGCGGAAGAGGGGCCCGATCGCGAACTGGGAGAAGAGACCGGACTGCCGTTTCTCGACGAAGCGCCATGTCCGGCTGCCCGCGCCGGGCTCGTCGAACTCGATCGCCCAGATCAGCCCGAGGCCGCGTACGTCCGACACCACGGCGTGCTCCTCGAGCAGCGGCCGCGTGCGCTCGAGGAGCAGCTCGCCGAGCCGCGCGGCGCGTGCGGGCAGGTCGAGCCGCTCGAGCTCGGCGATCGCCGCGAGCCCCGCCGCCATCGACAGGTCGGCGGGCGCGAAGGTCGACCCGTGCGACGTCGCGTGCTCGAGCGAATCGAAGACGCCCTCGTGCACGCTGTGCCGCAGGAGCAGCGCGCCGACGGGGACGAAGCCGCCGGAGAGCGACTTCGCGACGGTCATCAGGTCCGGCTCGAGGCCCCAGTGCTCGGCTGCGAACATGCGACCGGTGCGGCCGAAGCCCGTCTGCACCTCGTCGAGGCAGAAGAGCGTGCCGTAGCGGCGGCAGATCGCCTGGGCCTCCTGCAGATAGCCGTCGGCCGGAAGGTTCACGCCGCGGCCCTGCACCGGCTCGACGATGAACAGCGCCACGTCCTCCCGTGCGAGCTCGCGCTCGAGCGCCTCGGGGTCGTCGCGCGGCACGAACGACACGCCCGGGAGGAGCGGCTCGAACCGGCGCCGCTCCGCCGCCGAGCCGTTCAGCGCGAGCGAGCCGAGGGTCAGTCCGTGAAAGCCCTTGTCGAGCGCGACGACCCGCGCGCGCTTCGTGGCCGCGCGGCCGATCTTGAGCGCCGCCTCGACCGCCTCCGTGCCGCTGTTCACGAACAGGACGCGATCGATTCCCGCCGGCGAGATGCGCACGAGCTCCTCGGCGAGGAGGCCCGGCAGATCCGAGAGGCCGAGCTGCGGGAGGGACGGCGTCTGCAGGGCGAGCGCCTGCGTCAGCGCCTCGACGACGACCGGGTTGTTGCGCCCGACCCCGAACATGCCGAAGCCGCCGAGCCAGTCCAGGTACCTGGTGCCCGCATCGTCGTAGAGGTACGCACCCTCGGCGCGCGCCCACCTGCGGTCGAACCCGATCGTCTCGAGCATCTGCACGAAGCGCGGGTTCGAATGGCGCCGGTACAGCTCGATCCCCGAGCCGGCACGCTCGCGCAAAAGCCGCGAGAGATCGAAGGTCACTGCGCTTGAAGCGCTGCGAGCAGCGCACCGATCCGGTGGGCGGCCGCCGCCGGATGCCGCATCGGCTGATCCGAGTTGACGCGGTAGTGGTTCTTCCGCCCGATGCGGGTGCGCACGACGTAGCCGTTGTCGACGAGATCGCCGAGGATCCGGTGCGCCTGCCGCTCGGTGACGCCCGAGCGCTTCGCGAGCTCCTTGACCGTCGCGTCAGGAGTGCGCGACACCTCGAGCAGGAGGAAGCCGTGCGAGGTGATGAACATCCATTCCGGCCGGTCCGGCATAGCCGGAGTCTAAGAGCTACGCGGCGGAGAGGACGGCGCCGACCTTCTCCACGATCTGCGCGGGAGTGAACGGCTTCTGGATGAACGGCCCTTCGGCCGCCGCGTCGGTGTAGCCCGACGTGAAGAGAATGCGGACGCCGGGGATCTCGCAGGCGATGCGGTCGGCGAGCTCGAACGCATCCATCTCCGGCATGACGACGTCCGTGACGAGCAGGCCGATCTCTTCCTGGCGCTCGCGAGCCAGCTCGATCGCCTCACCGGGCGTGGCGGCCTCGAGCACGCGGTAGCCGGCGCCTTCGAGCGCGAGCTTGATGACGTCCCGGACGAAGTCCTGGTCGTCGACGACGAGAACGGTCGCTGTCATGGTTGGAGAATCGCCGACACCAGCCGCCCGCGGCATCCCCGGAATGGGTCGTCGGGTCGTACCCGCGGGCCGTTCATACCGTTTTCCTACTGGTGGACGGTCGTGAGCGGGGGCCAGTGCGGCGAGATGTCCGGATCGCCGAGGTCGCCGTACGGGACACACCGCCCCGCGAGGAGCTGCCGGTCGGCGATCAGCAGCTCGTCGACGCGGATGTTGATCGGAACGGCCCGCTTCCACGCCGTGCGGAGCCGAATGCCCTCGCGCACGAGCGCGCGCGGGCGGAGCGGCCTCGTGGACCGGACCGCGAAGTAGTGGCCGGCGACCGGCTGTACGCCGAGCGCGCGGGCGCCCGCGGCAGCCTCGTCCGGCGACGGGGCGTAGAAGAGCCACAACCCGTAGCGCGGCTGTTGCGAGCCCTGCAGAAACGGCTCGGCGCGCTCGCACGAGTCGTCGTCGACGAGCGTCAGCGACGGCACCCGCAGGGCGACCAGGTGGTCGAGGATGTTCGCCGGGTGGCCGTAGTCGAAGCCGGAGAACATCAGGCCGCTCGTCCCGGTCGAGCCGAAGAGCACCGTGCCGTGCGGCTCGTGCGAGACGGCGGAGACGATGCTGCCGACATGGATGCCGCGTGTCTCGCGGAGGTGGTCGAGGTCGAGACGCACCTCGACGACGACGAGCGCCGCGACGAGCGCGGCCGCGACGAGGAGGCGCGCAGGCCTGAACCAGCGCGCGATCTGAAGGACGCCCGCACAGACGACGATCAGGAACGCGGGCGTCACCGGGATCATGTAGCGGTCGAAGAAGAGCGCGGAGTCGCCGCTCGTCGGCACGACGGAGAAGAAGACGACCGGGGCGGCGACGGTCAGCACGCAGAAGGCGAGAAGCCGGTGGGCGCGGCGAACGAGAAGCGTCACGACGCCCACCGCGGCCAGCACCGTGAACAGGTTGACGTCGTGCGCGCCGGGCGCCACGAAGTGCAGCGCGTCCTCCCAGACGGGCCGCCCCGAGAACGTACGGCCCGACCGGCCGTTGCCCCCCACGCCGTAGCGGTCGCTCAGCACGTGCAGCGTCTTCAGGTAGTACGGCGCGAAGGTGACGACGAGCGCGACGGCGCCGGGCCAGGCCGCTCGCACCGTCCGCCGCCACCCCGCCGGCGCATAGACGAACGCGGCTGCGAACGCGGTGAGCGCGTAGAGCGGCGCGGTCGGATGCACGAACACCGACAGCCCGAGCGCGGCGCCCGCCGCGATCCAGAGTCGCCGGTCGCCGGTGTCGGCGGCGCGCAGCGCCAGCACCGTCGACCACATCAGCCAGGCGAAGAGCAGCGTGTGCGGGCGGCCGAACGTCGCGTACAGCACGGGGATCGGCGAGACGGCGGTCACCAGCACGACCCCGGCCGAGCCGATCTCGCCGATCAGCCGGCGCGCGATCAGCGCCACCGCGGGCAGCGCGAGGCAGAGGAAGATCAGGGACGGGACGCGTAGCGCGGGCAGTCTCGGCCACCAGCCGAGCACGAAGTGCTCGAGCCAGAAATGGATCGGCCCGCCGCCGCGATCGGTCGAGACGATGTGGAAGATGTGGGCGAACGAGTAGTCGGCGAGCCTGAGCGTCAGCTCTTCGTCGACGTTCAGCGGCGTCGCCCAGACGGTCGGCAGGGCGAGAGCTATCAGCCCCGCCGCGCCGGCGAGCACGGCGGCGAAGGGGAGGTATCGCCTAATCGCGTGTGCTCGCGAGCTGCTCCCGCTGTTCGGGAGGCTCGGGCGCGGTGCGGTACGGATGCTCGTCTTCGACGTGCGTCTCGTGATAGACGCTCTCCGCGTTGACGGCCCAGATGTCGTGGTCGGCTCCTTCGACGAGGTTGTCGACGGCACGCATCGCCGTCAGCATCGAGTGGTCCGAGTTGTTGTACCGGTGAAGCCCGTTGCGGCCGACCTGCTGCAGGTTCTCGATCCCGTCGAGGAACCCGCGGATCACCTCGACCCGGCTCGCGTAGTCGGCGTCGTAGATCGGGTAGGCCTTCGGCACACGGATCGCGTAGCCGCGCTCGACCTTCGACTTCGGCGAGAGGCGCAGGCGCTCGAGCTCGTCGGCGGCGAGCGCGACGAGGTCGTCGTCGGACATCGTCCAGAGGTCGTCGCCGGCGAAGCAGAAGTACTCCATGCCGACACAGGCCTTCGACGGGTCCGGGACCATCCACGGCGACCAGGAGCGGAAGTTCTGGATGCGGCCGACGCGCACGCCCGGCTCGTGGATGTAGATCCAGTTGTCGGGGAAGAGATCCTCGCCGTCGACGACGAGAGCCACCGTCAGGAAGTCGCGATAGCGAAGGCCGTTGGCCGCGTCGAGCACCTGCGGCGGTGCGGACGGGTTCATCATCCGGATCACCTCGCGCAGGGGCAGCGAGGAGATCACAGCCTCGGGAAGCGTGTACGAGTCGCCGCCCGCCTCCACCTCGACGACGCGGCTGCCCGCGACCTCGAGCCGCGTGACGGGCGCCTCGAGCCGGACCTCGCCGCCCTGGGTGCGGATCGCCGCGGTCATCGCGTCCCACATCTGACCGGGCCCGAACCGCGGGTAGTTGAACTCCGAGATCAGGCTCTTGATCTTGTTGCCCTTGTTCCCGAAGAAGGCGGCCTTCGCGGCGGAGAAGAACGAGAGGCCCTTGATGCGCTGCGCGGCCCACTCGGCGCGGATCTCGGAGGCGGGCACTCCCCAGACCTTCTCGTTGTAGCTCTGGAAGAAGAGCTCGAAGAGCCGGCGGCCGAAGCGGTTCGTCACCCACTGCTCGAGCGACTCCTCGTTCCCCTTCGGCTTCGCAGCGGCGACGAGGTACGACCCCATGCAGCGCGCGAGCTCGATCGGGCCGAGCTTCTTGATCACGTCGGGCCCGCGAAGCGGATAGTCGAGGTAGCGGTTGTTCCAGTAGATGCGCGACATGCGCGGGCGGCGAAGGAACTCGTCACCGAGCACCTCGTGCCAGAGATCGTCGACCTCCGTCGCCTTGGTGAAGAAGCGATGGCCGCCGAGGTCGAAGCGGTAGCCGTCGCGCTCGACCGTCTTCGCGATGCCCCCGACCTGGTCCTCGGCCTCGAGGACGACGACGTCCCTGTCCTTCTGGCCGAGGATGTAGCCCGCCGTCAGCCCGGCCGGGCCGCCGCCGAGGACGAGCGTCGTCTGCGTGCTTTCCTTGACCATCGAGCCGGCGGCACTGTAGCCACCGCTCAGCGGATGCGCTTGTAAACGAAGGCCTGGAGCGGCTTGAAGTAGTTCTCCTTGAGCGCGATCTCGTCGCTCGCGACGTGGGCCACGACCTTGTACCGCGGGTCGTTCTCGAGCAGCCAGTTCCACGCGGTCGCCTTGCGCCAGACGAGCTTCGTCCACTTCGCGCGCCACGCCCGGTAGTCGCGGAACACCGGCGCGAAGACGACGAACTCCTGTCCCGGCTTCACGCCGGCCAGGAGCTTCGCCATCGTCGGCTGCGCCTTGGCGTTCTCGAGGCGGGTGACCGCGTCGCGCCAGTCGAAGATGTGCGGATCGGGAGTCGGGCCGAGCGTCGTCGCCCAGTGGTAGCCGGGCCCGAGGTAGTAGCGGAGGACAGGCGTCTGCTCGGGATGCGTCGAGATCAGGAGCTCGCCCTTGCTCAGGTACGGCTGGACGCCGTGCGCGATGCCGCGCGCGTTCTCCTTGTCGTTGTGCACCGAGTAGCCGGCGAAGACGAAGACGATCGCGATCAGCGCGGCGAGGCCGAGCCTGCGCGCACGCGCGATCCCGTGCCCGGCGAGCAGCACCATCGGCCCGACGATCACCGCGAAGTAGCGCGTCGTCCACGCGGGCGAGACCTGCGACGAGACGAACGCCGCGACGACGGTGACCGCGGCGATCGTCGCCAGCGCCGTCACGATCGCCGCCTCCTCGGTCCGCTGGTGCCGCGCGATCCCCCACAGCGCGACGCCCCCGACGAGGACGAGCGCGACGAACGGCGTGTCGCCGCCGAGAACGCTGCCGGCCGAGAGCACCAGGTCGTGAATGCTGGGACGCGTCGACCACGGCGCACCCGTGTGACGCGCCTGCGAGAGGAGCGTCGGCACCCAGGGCAGGTAGAGCACCGCCACCGCGACTGCCGCGACTGCGAACCGTCTGGTGCGCTCGCGGACGCCGACGACGGTGGCGGCGGCGAGGCCGACGCAGGCGAAGAGCCCCCAGTTGTGCGAGTAGGCGAGGAGGACGGTCGAGAGCACGAATGCGGGGAGCCACACGCGCTTCGCGCGAATGATCCCCTCGACGTACGACCACGCGACGATGATCGAGAGGAACGCCTCGAGCTCGTACATGCGCGTCTCCTGCGCGTAATAGGTGAGGAACGGGTCGAGCGCGGCGATCACCGCGCAGACGAGACCCGTCGTGCGGCCGAAGATCGCGCGGCCGGCGAAGAACGCGAGCGGGATGCAGGCGAGGCCGAACACGAGCGAGAGCGTGTGCGTCGCGATCTCCGAGTCGCCGAAGAGTCGGATCCAGAGCGCGAGCAGCATGTAGTAGGCGGGCGGGGAGCCGTCCTGGTGCAGCAGGTTCGGGATCGACGTCCAGTGCTCGTGCGCGATGCCGACGGAGATCCCCTCGTCGATCCAGAACCCTGCGTGGAGCTGCCGCGAGCGCAGCCAGAGCGAGATCGCGGTCAGCGCCGTGATCGCGACGGGCGCAGCCCACGAGGCGGCGAGCAGCTCCTCGAGGCGGAGGTCCGTGGAGAGGCGGCGGAGGCGTGCGTCGACGGCGGCCACGAAGGTTCAGGATAGACCGGTGCCCGAGGAGTCGGAGCTTCGGAAGGTCTGGAGGGAATCGGCGCGGGTCGCGTTCGGGACGCACCCGTCGCGCGCGCCTCTCCTCGACCGTTACGGGCGAGGCGAGCTCGCAGAGCGCCTCGAGACACGTGTTGCGCGCCTCCTCGGCAAGGAGGCGGCCGTCTGGATGCCGAGCGGCACGATGGCGCAGCAGATCGCCCTCCGCATCCACGCGGCGCGCAGCGGGCGAAATGCCGTTGCGTTCCATCCCTACTGTCACCTCGACACGCACGAAGAGCGCGGGTACCAGGCGCTGCACGCCCTCCGGGGCGTCCTCATCGGCTCGCGCGAACGGCTGATCGCGACGGCCGACGTCGAAGCCCTCGCGGAGCCCGTCGCGGCGGTCCTGCTCGAACTGCCGCAGCGCGACCTCGGCGGACGGCTCCCGGAGTGGGACGAGCTCGTCGCCACCTGCGGGGCCGCACGGTCGCGCGGTGCGGCGCTGCACCTCGACGGGGCGCGCCTCTGGCAGTGCGGGCCGTTCTACGAGCGGCCGCTCGACGAGATCGCTGCGCTCTTCGACACGGTCTACGTCTCCTTCTACAAGGATCTGCGCGCAGCGGCGGGATGCGCGCTCGCCGGCCCCAAGGACGCGATCGACGAGGCGCGCGTGTGGCTCGTGCGCCACGGCGGGCGGATGTTCTCGGCGACCCCGTTCCTGCTCGGCGCGGAGGCGGGCCTCGACGAGGTGCTGCCGCGAATGCCGGAGCTCGTCGCGCGGGCCCGCGACGCCGGCGAGGCGCTCGCGGCGCTCGAGGACGTGACGGTCGTGCCGGACCCGCCGCAGGCTGCGATGTTCCACGCGATCGTCCGCCGCCCGCTCGAAGAGCTGAATCGCGCGGCGCTCGACCTCGCGCGCGAGACGCAGACGTGGCCGGGCGCCTGGTTCGGCGCGACCGAGGACCCGGATGCGCAGCGCTGCGAGGTGTCGGTCACGCCCGACAACCTCGACGTACCGCTCGACGAGCTCGTGTCGCTCTGGGCCGAGTTGCTCAGTCGTGCGGCGCCAGGCTGACGACCGTCCGCCTGCCGTCGTACGTGTAGACGATGTCGACCGACTCGTGCTTGCGATAGGTCCCGGCGACGCCGAGGAAGAGCGAGAACCATCGCCAGAACCCGAGCCGTCCCTCGCGCGCGAGCTCGCGACGGAAGACGAGGGTGCGCCCGACCTGCTCGAAGTCCGTCCCCGCACGCTGCGCGATGCCGTTCACGTACACCTCGAAGGGAGCGGCGACCGCGACCGGCAGCTCTATCCGGCTCCCCGATTGCACGCTCTATACGATGCCAGTCGCCGTGCGTCGCGTCCTGATCGCCACTCTCGTCACGAGCGCCCTCGCGCTGATGACGACCGCTACGGCGCTCGCGGGCAACGGCGGCTTCCTGCCGCCGCCCGCTCATTCGCCGAACGCGCAGCGCGTCACCGACGCATACATCTTCGTCGGCGCCTTCAGCCTCGTGATCTTCCTGATCGTCGAGGTCTCGCTGATCACCTTCATCGTCAAGTACCGGCGCGGGAAGCGCGCACGCAACGTCGAGGGGCCGCAGATCCACGGCGCCGGACGCCTGGAGATCATCTGGACGGTCGTGCCGGTGCTCATCCTCGCCGCGATCGGCACGTTCGTCTTCTACAAGCTGCCGGGCATCGCCGACGTCCCGAAAGCTGCGGCCGCAGACGAGACGACCGTGAAGATCGAGGGGCACCAGTTCTACTGGCTGTTCCGTTATCCGAACGGCGCCGTCTCGATCGACCGTATGGTCGCCCCGGCCGACGAGGTCGTGAAGGAGGACGTGATCGGTCTCGGCTTCGACGTCAACCACTCCTGGTGGGTACCGGAGCTCGGCGGCAAGTTCGACGCGATCCCGGGCATCACCAACAAGACGTGGTTCAAGGCGCCGCAGGGCGACTACGTCGCGCGCTGTGCGGAGCTCTGCGGCATTCAGCACGCGCTGATGGACGGCGACGTCCACGTCGTCCCGCGCGCGCAGTACGACCAGTTCATCTCCACCCGCGCGAGCGCCGCCGGGACGAAGGCCCTCGGCAGCGAGGAGTGGCACGGTGTCTGCCAGAGCTGCCACCGGCTCGACCACAAGTACATCGGCCCGGCGCTCGGCGGCAACCCGCTCCTCAAGGATCGCAAGGGCATCGAGCAGCTCCTGCGGAACGGCCAGGGGCAGATGCCGGCGGTCGGGCGCAACTGGACGGCGCACCAGATCGACGCACTCGTCGCCTACACGAAGACGCTGGGGGCCTCGTAGTGGCGGTCAACGTCGAGTCCGTCCAGCCCTACCGCGCCGACTGGCGCCGCGCGCGTATCTCGTCGTGGCTGACGACCGTCGACCACAAGCGCATCGGGATCCTCTACCTCTGCACGACGCTCGTGTTCTTCGCCGCCGGCGGAATCCTCGCGCTCCTCATCCGCACGCAGCTTGCGACGCCGAACGAGAGCGTCCTGACGAAGAACTCCTACAACCAGGTCGTGACGATCCACGGCACGACGATGATCTTCCTCGTCCTCGTGCCGATCGCGGCCGCGTTCGGAAACTTCCTGATTCCGCTGATGATCGGCGCGCGGGACATGGCGTTCCCGCGGCTGAACGCGCTCTCGTACTGGCTCTTCGTGCTCGGCGGGGTGGTGCTGTACCTGAGCTTCTTCGCGTCGGGCGGCGCGGCGCGCTCGGGCTGGACGTCCTACGTCCCGCTGACGACGCTGCATTCACCGGGCCACGGCCAGGACCTCTGGATCCTGGCCTTGCACATCCTCTCGATCTCGTCGCTCGTCGGCGCGATCAACTTCATCGTGACGATCCACAACATGCGTGCGCCCGGGATGTCGTGGATGCGGCTGCCGCTCTTCGTCTGGGGCATCCTGACCTACGCGTGGATGCTGGTGGTCGTTCTGCCGGCGCTCTCCGGCGGGCTGACGCTGATGCTGCTCGACCGGCGCGCAGGAACGCACTTCTTCGACGCGGCGCACGGCGGCAGCCCGATCCTCTACCAGCACGTCTTCTGGTTCTTCGGCCACCCCGAGGTCTACATCATGGTGCTGCCCGCGATGGGGATGGTGTCGGAGATCCTGCCGGTCTTCGCGCGCAAGCCGATCTTCGGCTACAAGGCAGTGGCGACCTCGACCGTCGGCATCGCGTTCTTCTCGATGCTCGTGTGGGCACACCACATGTTCGCGGTCGGGATGCCGATCGCCCTCGACTCGTTCTTCATGCTCAGCTCGATGGTGATCGCGGTACCGACCGGCGTGAAGATCTTCAACTGGCTCGCGACGATCTGGCGCGGCAACATCACATTCGCGACGCCGATGCTGTGGGTGCTCGGCTTCATCGGCGTCTTCACGATCGGCGGTCTGTCGGGCATCTTCCTGGCCGCGTTCCCGATCGACTGGCAGGTGACCGACACGTACTTCGTCGTCGCGCACATCCATTACGTCCTGTTCGGCGGCTCGATGTTCGCGATCTTCGGCGGCATGTACTACTGGTGGCCCAAGATGTTCGGGCGCGTGCTCGACGAGGGCCTCGGCCGGGCGCACTTCTGGCTGACGTTCGTCGGCTTCAACGTCACGTTCTTCCCGCAGCACATGCTCGGCCTGCTCGGGATGCCGCGGCGCATCTACACGTACCACCCGCACGGCCTCTGGGAGATCTACAACCTGATCTCGACGATCGGCTCGTTCATCCTGGCCGTCGGCATGCTCGTCTTCCTCGCGAACATCGTGAAGACGATGCGCAGCGGCACGCGCGCGGGCAACGACCCGTGGCTCGGCGACACGCTCGAGTGGTACACGACCTCGCCGCCGCCGGCCTGGAACTTCGACAGCGTCCCGTACGTGACGAGCGCGCGGCCGCTGCGCGATCTGCGCCGGCGACTCGCGGAGACGCGGGGCTTCTGATGGGCGTATGGGCCCGCGCGATCGCGGTCACGGCGGTCGGGGGAACCGGACTCGCGGTCGTCTCGGGCGCCGCCGGCTGGCACACCGCGCACCGGGTGCTTGCGGCCGTCGCACTGCCGCCGCTGGCCGCGCTCCTCGCGACGGCGTGGGTCTCGGCGCGCCGCCTGCTCGTACCGGCGCTCGTGTCGCTCGTCTGCTTCGGCCTCGCAGCTCTTCTCGTGGGTCGCGACGTGCACATCGTCTTCGCGTCGCTCGCTCTTGCCTCGGCGGTATACGTCGCCGCCGCATCGTTCCGCCACGGGCCGGCAACCGGGCCGTGGCGCGACTACGTGACGCTGACGAAGCCGCGGATCATGTCGCTGTTGCTTCTGACCGGCGGCGCGGGCGCGTTCGTCGGCGCGCGCGGCCTGCCGTCGCTCGCCGATTTCGCCGTCACGATGGTCGGGCTCGCGCTCGCGTGCGGCGGCGCTTCGGCGCTCAACCACTACCTCGACCGCGACATCGACCAGCTGATGGGCTCCCGCACCGAGAAGCGCCCGGTGGCATCCGGGCGCGTGGCGCCCGCGTCCGCACTCGAGTTCGGGCTCGCCCTCTCCGCGTTCTCGTTCGTGTTGCTCGATTCGCTCGTGAACCTGCCTACCGCACTGCTCGCGCTCGCCGGGAATCTCTTCTACGTCGTCGTCTACACGCGCCTCCTCAAGCGCTCGACCGCACAGAACATCGTCATCGGCGGTGCCGCCGGTGCCGTCCCGCCGCTCGTCGGCTTCGCCGGCACGTCGGGCCATCTCGGCTGGGCCGCCCTCGTGATGTTCGCGATCGTCTTCGTGTGGACGCCGCCTCACTTCTGGGCGCTCGCACTGATGATCAAGGAGCACTACGCGCGCGCCGGCGTGCCGATGCTGCCGGTGACGCGCGGGGACCGCGAGACCGCGCGACAGATCCTCTGGTACACGGTGCTCCTCGTCGCGGTCACGCTGGTTCCCGCCGCGCTCGGCACGTTCGGGCTCGTCTACGGCGTCGCCGCCGCGCTGCTCGGAGTCGTCTTTCTCTGGCTGGCCGTCGAGCTGCGCCGTTCGCTCGAGCGCGTCGCCGCGGTGAGGCTCTTCCACTTCTCGCTCCTCTATCTCGCGCTGCTGTTCGTCGCCATGGCAGTCGACACGGTGGTGATCTAGGTGCACGAGCCGGTCGTTACTCCCGAGGTCGCGCGCAAGAACATGGTCTGGGGCTGGGCCCTCTTCGTGCTCTTCCTCGTGCTGTTCGGCGCGACGGTCGGGGTCGCCTACATCTGGCTCTGGCTGTCGTAACGAACCGCGGCGTCTGGATCACGAAGCTCGGTGACGGCCCACCCGGCCGCCGGCTCGCGGTCAAGGACCTCTTCGACACAGCAGGCGTGCGGACGACATACGGCTCGGCGCTCTTCGCCGATCACGTGCCCACGACGACCGCCTCTGCGGTTGCCACTCTCGAGGAGCGCGGCTGGGTCGACGTCGGCAAGGCGAACCTGCACGAGCTCGCCTACGGGGTGACTTCGCAGAACCTCCATTACGGCGTCGTCCCGAATCCGCGGCATCCCGGCCTGACCGCCGGCGGCTCGTCCGGCGGCTCGGCCGCGGCGATCGTGCTCGGCGAGGCGGACGCGGCGCTCGGCACCGACACAGGTGGCTCGATCCGGATCCCGGCCGCGTGCTGCGAGATCGCGGGCTTCAAGCCCACGTACGGACTCTGGTCGACGAACGGCGTCTTCCCGCTCGCGCCGAGCTTCGACCACGCAGGCCCGATGGCCACCGACGTCTCGGGCTGCATCGAGCTGATGAATCTCGACGTCGAGAAGCTCGAGCTCGAAGATCTTCGGATCGCGTCCGCGTGGGGCGGCGCGATCGGCGAGCCGGTCGAGTTCCCGACCGCGCGGTCGGTGTTCCCGGTCTTCGCCCGCGAGGTCGGCGACGTGCATCGCACGCTGTATCCGGAGAACGCCGAGCTCTACGGCGAGAACATCCGTTCGAAGATCGAGATGTGTATCGCCGTCGGCGACGCCGAGTACGAAGCCGGCCTGCGAGCGCGGGTCGAGCACCGTGAGCGGGCCGAGGCGGCGCTCGCGGGCTTCGACGTCCTCGTCACGCCCGTGCTCTCGTGCCCGGTGCCGCCCGCGGACTGCGACGAGCTCGCCGTTCGGGCCGCGATGACGCTGTACACCTTCCCGTTCAACGCGCTCGGCTGGCCCGCGCTTGCGGTCGGGAACGTCCAGGTCGTGGGGCGCGCCGGGGACGACGCGCTCGTCCTAGCGGCCGGGCTCGCGGTCGAGCAGGCGCTCAAGGCCTGAGCCTCCTCTGCCGAAAGAAGGAGAGTGAAGGGACTTCTCGCCTGCCTGGCGGCGGCGTTCGTGCTCGTGCCGTCCGCCTCTGCCATGATTTTGTCCGGCCCAAAGCCGCCGCACAGCCCCTCGGCTGCACCGCACGGGCTGCACGCGTTCCTGCTCCGCCCGGACGAGGCCGCGCAGCCGTACTACCCGCGCACCCCCTCCTTCGCGTGGAACCCGGTGGCCGCGCAGGGTGGAACCTACGACTTCGAGCTCGCGACATCGCGGACGTTCTCCGACCCGTCTGTCCTCTACAGCTATTCGAAGCTGCAGATCCCGGCGGTGGCGGTGGCGCACCAGCTGCCGTGGATGACCGGCGAGCCGTATGCACTCTGGGCACACGTCCGCTGGGAGTCGGCGAACGGAAAGATCGTGACGCCGTGGAGTACACCGTTCGGATTCAACCTGCGGTGGACGGACGACGACTTCCCGCAGCAGGAGCCGGCGCCGCCGGGCCTCATCCGGTGGAAGCCGATCGAAGGCGCGACTGCATACCAGGTGCTGTATCCGCAGCTGCACGAGTCGACGCCTTTCGAGACTTCGACGAACGTGGCGGACGAGCGGGAGTTCTACACGTTCAAGTCGCCGCCCACGACGATCACGTGGAGGGTGCGCGCGGTGCGCTACATCGCCGGCCAGGACAAGCTGAAAAACGGTCTGCCGATCCAGGAGTTCGGTCCGTGGAGCCGTTTGTTCAGCAGCCCCACGTCCTATCAAGCGGAAACGTCGACGCCCACCCCGAGCGCGACGGTCTCCGACAAGTGGGACAAGCCGGGGCGTACCCCCGCGGCGCACGAGCTGACACCGGGGTTCGCGTGGACGCCTTCGCCGCCGGTGGTCGACCCCGCGATCGGCGACGTTGGTTCAAGCCTCTATCGCGTGTACGTCTTCAGCGACGATCACTGCGTCAACCAGATCTTCACGGGGTCGATCGTCGGCTCGCCCGCATTTGCTCCACGGATGACCGGCGGAACGCTCCAGCTACCGCAGGACATGACGGCCGTGGCAGCCTGGCGGGGCTCGGCCTACTCCCGACAGACGGGCAGCGAGGGACGCGCCGTTGACGCAACGGGGCTAACGGTGCAGCCGAACGAGGCGGCCGGGTCGTCTGCGCCTACGGACGGCACGCCCGTCGACGCGGTCGCGCAAGTCGACCTCTGGGACTCGGGTTGGCCGACCGGTCGCTTTTATTGGACTGTGGTTCCGGTCAGCGCCGAGCTCGACGGGACGGCGCCGGCGGCGACGACGACTGGCAAGCCTTCGACTGCGGCGATCGAGTATCACGACACCGCTCTCCCGCAGGATCAGTGCGAGGCCGGCTTCGGGATGGGCTTCGGCAAGGTCTCGGCCCCGGTCGTGACCTCGGCGGGGACGCCGTTCGTCTCCGGACTTGCTCCGGACGGCCGCGTGGTCGCGTCCGTCGCGAAGGTCCCGCAGGTGCACGACTCGCCGCTCGTCGCGTGGCGGCCGGCCGTCGGGGCGACGACGTACGACATCGAGCTGTCCCGCCAGAGGTATCCGTGGAAAAAGACGTGGTCGACGACGACCGCAGCGACCTCGGTCGTCCTGCCGCTCGGCACGAACTCGGTGGGCACGTGGTGGTACCGCGTGCGCGGCTTCAATCCGGAACTACCTGCCGGCGCGCAGGATATGAGCTGGTCGACCCCGGTGAGAATCAAGGTCACGGGCGACCGGTTCGTCCTGGTCAAGTAGCCTCGTCCTCCTGGACGCGGACCTCTCCTTCGCGCACCGCCTCGCAGACACGGCCGACGCGATCACAACGGCGCGGTTTCGCGCGCTCGATCTTCGTGTCGAGACGAAGCCCGATCTGACGCCGGTGTCGGAGGCCGACCGCGCGGCCGAGGAGGCAATTCGGGGCGTGATCGCATCGTCGGGGCGCGGTGAGGGTGTGCTCGGCGAGGAATTCGGCGACGACGGCAGCGATGTGAAGTGGATCGTCGATCCGATCGACGGGACGACGAACTACGTTCGCGGCGTTCCGGTGTGGGCGACGCTGCTCGCGCTCGTGCGCGAAGGCGAGGTGGCGCTGTCGCTCGTCTCTGCGCCTGCGCTCGGCCGTCGCTGGTGGGCGGTGCGCGGCGGCGGCGCTTTCGCCGACGGCACCGCGTGCCGCGTCTCGTCGGTGGCGCGCGTGGAGGACGCGGCGGTGTCGACGACGTCGGCGCGCCGGATGCCGGACGGGTGGCGGGAGATCGTCTCGCGCGCCTGGTCGAACAGAGGTCTCGGCGACTTCTGGCAGCACTGCCTCGTGGCGGAAGGCTCCCTGGAAGTCGCCTGCGACTCGGTGATGATGCTCTGGGACTACGCGCCGGTGCAGCTGCTCGTCGAGGAAGCCGGCGGCCGCTGCACGACGTATGCGGGTGCCACTCCTGCCGTCGGCGAGAGCTTCGTCTCGACGAACGGCCTCCTTCACGACGAGGTCGTTTCGCTGCTGGGCGGTTAACCCCGGGGTCTGACCCGGGTCTGACCCCGGCGAATCCGAACATCGGGCTCCTCGATGAAGGCCAGGTACCGCTGCCGCGCGACGCGCAGGTCGCTGCCGAAGAGCTCGAGTGTCCTCCGCGGATCCACCAACGGGTCCGGGCTGACGAGACCGACCGTCGCGGCGTAGTCACACCAAACGTGCTCTTCCGGCGCGCCGCACGCGTTCGCGCGCGGCGCGTTCAGGTGGATATAGCGCGTCACCTCGTAGCGATGCGATTCGCTCTCGATCATCACGTCCCGAAAGCGGCGCTCGAAGACATGGCCCCGCCGGCCGTATGTCTTGTTGTACGTCTGCGCGTAACGGCTGTTCAGTCGCTGAAAACCGCTGCTCAGCGTCTCTTTGGTCAAGCGGATCAGCAGGTGGTAATGCGTCCTCATCAAGGAGTACGCGAGGCATTGCCATTCGCTGCGGGCGACCTCTTCTCCGACATAGCGAAGAAAGACTTCGCGATCGGTGTCGCTCCGATAGAGGACGAGGTTGTCGACGCTGTGCTGGACGCAGTGGTACAGGCCGCCGATCACCTGGATACGCGGTGGGCGAGGCATGGGTCGAGGGTGCCGACCGCGGGCCGGAAGCGCAACGCTCGGCGGCCGCTTGTTGCGAAATCGTCACACCTTCGGGGTCTGACCCGGGTCTGACCCGGGTCTGACCCCGGCGGTTCACCCGGCGGCCGCCGCCGTGGCCGCTTCGTAGACGCGGTCGCGCCCGAAGCGATCGAGCTGCGCGGAGAGGACGTCGCTCGCTGCCGGAGGCCGGCCCGGGGGGAACGGCGCCGGCTTGCCGTCGAGATCGATTCCTTCCAGGCGGTCGCGCTCGTCGATCTCGAGCTCCACGCGATGGCCGAGACGCGACGTGAGCCAGCCCGCGAGCAGATGCGCTTGCGCTCCCGTGCCGTGCACGCGGATCCTTTCCACGTCCGCGATCCCGGGCCAGAGCGAGGCGAGCAGCGAACGCCACCGCTCCGTGCGGTCCCACGCGATATCCGAGACCGCGACACGCTCGAACAGCTCCGCGAGCCGCGCGTACGGACCGGGCAGCCCGTCCCATTCGGTCGAATCGACGACGAGCCTGTCCGCGACCGTGACGAGCTGCTGGAACTCGTCGGCATCCCACTCCGGCTCGCCGCGCCACCGGCAGAACACCGGCAGATCCGAGATGAGGAGCGGAAGGACGATCGAGGCCGGGGCCGCTGCCCGGTTGCCGCGCAGCGTCAGCTCGATCACCTCGCCGCAGACGGCACGGTCGCCGATCGGGAAGCACGGCACCGACACACGGGCGTCGAGCCCGTCCGGCTCGTCCGGGTGCGGCACGAGCAGCAGCGTCCGCGACGGGTGGCGCTCCTTCATCCCCGCGAGCGTGTCCTCCGCCGCCATCTGCCACCGCGGCGGCACCCACGCGATGTGCGTCATCACCGACGTCCGCAGGTTCGGCTGCGCGCCCTCCTCGGACGACGCGTCGCGCAGGCGCGCGAGCGCGTGCTCGACCTGCGCGATCGACGCGTCTTTCAGTGCCTCCGCCATGACCTGCCGTCACGGTGCAGGAGCTCGTCGGCGGCAGCCGGCCCCCACGTCCCGGCTGCGTAGTTCGGGAACGACGGCCGGTCGCGGTGCCAGAACGCGATGATCGCGTCGACGAGCGCCCACTGCTCCTCGATCTCGTCCGAGCGCGTGAACAGCGTCGCGTCCCCGAGCATCGCGTCGAGGATCAGCCGCTCGTACGCGTCCGGGAGCCCGCCCCGGAACGCGCCGCCGTACAGGAAGTCCATGTGCACGGTGCGGATCGTCATGCCCTGCCCCGGCACCTTGGCGCCGATCGCGAGCGACACACCCTCGTTCGGCTGCACGTGGATGAGCAACACGTTCGGACGGAGCCCCTCCGACGCGCCGTCGTCGAACGGGGGATGGGGCGCGCTCTTGAACTGGATCGCGATCGTCGTCTCGCGCCGCGCGAGCCGCTTGCCCATGCGCACGTAGAACGGCGTGTCCGCCCAGCGCCAGTTGTCGACGAAGAGCTTCGCGGCGACGAACGTGTCCGTCGTCGAGCCGGGCGCGACGCCGTCCTCCTCGCGATACCCGCGCACCTCCTCGCCCTCGACGAAGCCGCGTCCGTATTGCCCGCGCACGACATGCTTCGGTCCAGGCGTGTGCATCGCCTTCAGCACCTTCACCTTCTCGTTCCGCACCGAGTCCGCGGTGAAGTCGATCGGGGGCTCCATCGCCGTGATCGCAACGAGCTGCAGCAGATGGTTCTGGAAGATGTCGCGGATCGCCCCAGCCTGCTCGTAGTAGCCCGCGCGACCCTCGATGCCGATCGACTCGGCGACGGTGATCTGCACGTGGTCGATGAACTGCCGGTTCCAGATCGGCTCGAAGATGCCGTTCGCGAAGCGCAACGCCAGCATGTTCTGAACGGTCTCCTTGCCGAGGTAGTGGTCGATGCGGAAGACCTCGTCCTCGCCGAAGTGCTCTTTGATCTCCGCGTTCAGCTCCTCGGCCGACGCGAGGTCGTGGCCGAACGGCTTCTCGATGATCAGCCTGATCCAGCCCTCCGCGTTGCGGCGCTCGGCGATCTCCGCGACGAGCGTCCCGATCGCGCTCGGCGGCACAGCGAAGTAGTAGACGCGGTTGCCCCCGGTGCCGCGCTCCGAATCGAGCGACGTCAGGCACTCGCGCAGCTCGTCCTCGCCCTTGTCGTCGGCGAAGTCGAGCGTGACGTAGCGCATGCCGGCGGCGAGCGGCTCCCAGATGTCGTCGCGGAACTCGTCGCGCGCGTGCGCCTGCACCGCCTCCTTCATGCGCGCGCGGAACTCGTCGTCGGTCTCCTCCGTGCGCGCAGCGCCGACGATCCCGAACTTCTCCGGCAGCAACCCGCGGAACGCGAGCGCGTACAGCGCAGGCAGGAGCTTCTTCGCGGTCAGGTCGCCGGACGCGCCGAAAATGACGAGGATGCACGGATCCGGCCTGCGCCGAAGGCGCAATCCCTCGGCGAGCGGGTTCTCGTCAGGCACGCGGGTCCTGCGTCTGCGCCTGCGCGGTCTCGACCGCCTTGACGGCGTGACCGCCGAACTGGTTGCGAAGCGCCGCGTTCACCTTCGCCGCGAACGACTCGTCCTGCCTCGACGCGAAGCGCGCAAAGAGCGCCGCCGTGATCACGGGCACCGGCACGTCCTCGGCGATCGCCTCCGCGATCGTCCAGCGGCCCTCGCCGGAGTCCTCGACGTAGCCTTCGATCTTCTCGAGCTGCGAGCCCTCCTTCTCGAACGCCGCATGCAGCAGCTCGAGAAGCCACGAACGGACGACCGAGCCGTACCGCCAGATGCCGGCGATCTCGTGCAGGTTCAGGTCGAACTCCGACGCCTTCATCACCTCGAAGCCCTCTGCGTACGCCTGCATCAGCCCGTATTCGATCCCGTTGTGGACCATCTTCGTGAAGTGGCCCGCGCCGGCCGCGCCGACGTGCGCGTACCCGTCCTCGGGCGCAAGGTCGCGGAACACCGGCTCGACCCGAGCGACCGCGTCGTCGTCGCCG
>Ga0308173_10000222_pt1 | contig 21668 bp, 11 predicted proteins | sample PhyPR1_FD_203716 | JGI IMG/M metagenome (GOLD analysis project Ga0308173, IMG submission 203716) | Soil microbial communities from UC Gill Tract Community Farm, Albany, California, United States - DLSLS.P.R1 | ecosystem: Environmental > Terrestrial > Soil > Agricultural land | place: USA... | reverse complement strand
ATTCCCGCTGACAACGTCGCCTGGATTCGCGTACTGACGTCGCTCGAGGCGACGCCCATCTACGGCACGGAGGGGGGCAATGGCGCCATCGTCGTGAGGACGAGGATTCCCGACGAGTAGCCGCCAGGAGCCAGACGTGCAGGAAAGACAAAGCGGGGGCCGAGAGGCCCCCGCTTTGTCTTCTGCACCAGCCTCGATCGCGCTACGGTTGTGTGGTCACGCACGCGCCCGCGTTGTACGCGGTGTTGTTCTGTTCAGCGAACGAAATCGCGAGATTGACGTCATTGCCGTAGATCCCGAGTTTCGTCGAGGTGCCTACGGGGAAGACCGTATTGGCGGTCCGGGTATACTGGCGAATCAGCCTGCGCAGATCCCCGAGCCGATGCCCCGTGGCGTAGAGCCAGAACGCCCGCTCGCGGAACAACATGTCCACGCGTGCCGCCGCGGTGCCCGGATCGACGAGGGGGGCAAGCGTGCTGACGGTTACCGAGTCGCTCGCCGACACCGTCCCGAAGTCGCTGTACCGCCGCGCCTGGAGCGTTCCAACGTTGGCGCGGAGGGTGTTGAGCACGTTGATCCATGTCGGATCGTTCACGTTGAGCAGTGCTTCCGCCTGAATCAGCCGGGCCTCGACACCGTCAGCCAGCGGCACGTCCGCGTCGGCGGTTGGCTGCAGCAGCTGCTGGTACATGAGCGTCGTATTATCAAAGCCAAGCTGCGGGTTGCCGTTGGCGAGGTTGATGCGCTTCCACGGGATGCGTGGATCGTTCGCACCCCGGTAGTTCAATCCGTTGGTCCCCTCGGTATCGGCCATCGTGTAGCGGTTGTTCGATCCGTTCAGGTTCCACAACGAATTCTGCTCGCGACCAGCGTTGGACGAGTAGTAGATCTTGTAGACGAAGGTGTCGGGCACCGCCGCGACTGCGGCTGCCGCCAATGCATACTTGCCTTCGTTGAGGAGCGCGCGGCCGCGGCCGACGCTTGCCAGGTTGATGGCTGCCTGCGCTGCAGCTGACGTCGTCGCTGTTCCAAGACCGGCAACAGCTGCACTGAACCGGACGATCGACGTGTCGAACAATGCCGTCGTACCGACGCCAGCTGCGGGCAGGATCTGCTCGGCCTGCGCGGTTGGCGGGATCGGCACATTCCCGCAGAATCCTTCTCCGAAGAGAAGGTAGGTGTAGCCGGCGAGCGCGGTCAGCTCCGCGGCGCGCGCGTCGGTCGTCGGGTTGAACTTCGTCACCAGCGTCGCCCCGACCTCGAGCGAACGCCGCGCGCGCTGCAGCGCGACGTAGGAGTTGTCGGACAGGTTGCCGGCCGCCGGCGTCGCCTGCGTGCGCCGATCGGCATCGTTGCGAGTGGTGAAGGTGTCAGACGACCGGAACTCATCGGCGAGCAGTCCGCTGGTCGGGACAAACGCGTCGGTCAGACCGTTCCCGTTCCATGCCGCAGCGAAGTCGCCTATCGCCCCGGCGTACACGGTCGGAACCGCGGTCGCTGTCTGCAACGAGCCCGGGGTGGCGACCGACGGATCGTACACACTGAGCACATCCTTCGTGTTGCAGGCAATGATCGAAAGGGCGACCGCGCCGAGCCCTGCACTCCGGCGAAGCGTTCGGCCCTCGAAAGAAATGAATCGCATTTATTGATCTCTCCGTATCCGTCAGAAAGTGACGCTGAGGCGTGCGGTGTAATAGCGCGGGGTCGGCTGAGTGTTGAACTCGCTCTGATTGAACAAGCTGGTGCCGGCTTCGATGATTTCGGGATCGAGACCGGTGTAGCTCGTCCAGGTGTGGAGGTTCCGACCGGCGAATGTGAGGTTCACGCCGCTCACCCCGGCCGTGCGGACGTAGCCGATCCAGTTGGCCGGCGCCTCGAGCGTGACCGCAAGCTCACGCCACTTCACGAATCCACCGTTTTCGACGTACAGCGCCGTGCTGGTGCCACGCGCCCCGAGCCGGTACGCCGCGACATACGCCGCCTGCTCCCTCAGCGAGGGATTCACCGCGCCGGTCGCGGCACAACCGCGCACCGCGCTCGACGAGCCGCAGCGGAAGTATTCGCCGTAGTTCGCCGTCTTGTTGCCGCCGCGTCCCTCGAACAACGTCGAAACGCGCACGACCTTGAACAGCCTGATATCCGCGCTCGCCGACCGGTTCCATGTCGGCAGCGATGGACCCATGTAGACCGACGTATCGCCTAACGTCACTTCGCTCGGCGCGAGGAGACCGTCCTTGTTCGCGTCGTTGTAATAGACGGGACGCTGCCAGAACGATCCCGCCGAGTATCCGGCACGATGCAGCTGAAGCCCGCGGTTGAGCGAAATCGGCGCAACGCCCTTTCCGAGCGCGATGATGCGGTTCTTCAGCGTGCTCGCAGTGAGGTGCACGTTGAGTTCAACGCGGTCCGTCTGGAGCGCCTGCAGGTCGAGCTGGGTCTCGATGCCGCGGTTGCCGATGCCGCCGAGGTTCTCGAACCGGCTCGCCGTCAGGCCGGAGGAGGGCTGAAGATTCCGACGAATGAGCGCGTCCGTGGACCGCTTCTGGAACGAGGTCACCTGGACCGACGCGCGATCCTTCCAGAAACCAAGGTCGGCGCCGAACTCGTATTCGTCGGTCTTCTCCGGCTTGAGCGCGAGGTTGCCGGTGCCACTGAGCGTGGTTCCGAGAGTGACCGCCGGGAGCTCCGTCGTCCCGATCTGCACCGACGTCGGCCCGAAATACGTTGTTGCATCGCGGAAGTTCGGGCGCTGGCCCGAGCGACCGTAAGCCGCCCGCACCCGCAGGCTCGAAACGTAATCAGTCTTCGGGAACCATGGCTCGTCGGCAACGACCCACGATGCGTTGACGCCGGGGTAGTAGATGCGGTTGAAGTTGAAGCCGAACGCACTGTTGTCGTCTGCACGCAGCGACGCGGCAAGGAATACCCGATCTCGCCAAGCCAATTCTTCGCGACCGAACGCGCCGATCGAGATGATCTCGCTGAATCCTTCGTCTACCGAGAAGAGCGAGCTGCTGGCACCGAGGCTCTGCGTCCCGGCGACGATCCCGGCGCCGAAACCATACGTGCTCTGGCTCAGTGAGCGGCTGTATGAAGCGCCGGCAGTCGTCGTCGAGCGAAGCGTCTCGAGCGGCTCGAAGCGCGCGCTGAGCGACCCGGTACCAGTGTAGAGGTACTGACCGCCGTGAGTCGAGGTCCGATTGCCGTTCACGTACGATGCAGCGATCGGAAGCTTTCCGGGCTGCAACGTCAGGTAGTCGTACCGGCCATAGTAGTCGAGGCCGAGGTTGGCGTTGCCCGTCAGCCACGAGAGCGGGCGATAGTTGCCAATCGTGCCGACGGTGAAATGGTCGATATCCTGGTGCGCCACGTACTCCGAAAGCTGGCTGACCGAGTACTGGCGGTAGTTGAGCGGATTCTGCTTCTGCGTGGATGTCGGCGTGTAGTAGAACGCCGTTCCAACAAGTCCGTTGATGAGCGGGCTGAAGATGCTGTTGTCGTTCTGCGGGAATGCGCCGCCGCTGCGCGTGTATCCCGACGAGAGTGAGAAATCGAGCTTCTTGTTCAGGCTCGTGTTCATGTTCGCGCGCACTGCGAGCTTCCGCAGCGTGTTGAACTCGACGACTCCGTGCTCCGTCTGGTTGTCGACGCCGAGATAGTACTGCGTCTGGTCACCGCCACCAGCGACGTTGAGCCCAGCCGTCATGACGTTGCCGGTCACGAAGGGCGTGGTGCGTTTGTCGGTGAGCGTGTTGAAGACGGCCGCCGAGTCGAAGGTGCAAGTTCCCTGTGCACGCAGGTAGTTGAGACAACCGGTGCGGTCGATCGTGTTGTAGCCACCCGCCGCGTTGACGAGCGGCGCCCCGGGCGTCAGCAGGCGATAGAGGACGTAGTTGCTCGGATAGTCTGTAACGTCCTTCTCCGAGCCCGTCTCGGCGAATGCGTTCCAGCGGGCCGCGCCCGCGCGACCGCGCTTCGTCGTGATCAGGAGAACGCCATTGGCGGCACTCGTTCCGTACATCGCCGTCGCGGCCGGGCCCTTGAGCACCTCGATGCTCTCGATGTCTTCGGACGCGATGTCGTTCAGGCGCGACACCGCCTGCCCACCGAGCCCGATGTCGATGAGGTTGCCGTTCGAGATCTGCGTGCCGTCGACATAGATCAGCGGCTCGTTGGAAAGCGAGAGCGAATTCGCGCCGCGGATGTGGATGCGCTGGCCGGTACCGGCGGTGCCCGACGTTCCCTGTACGGTCACGCCAGCGGTGCGGCCGGTGAGCACGTCGGTGAACTTGGTGATCTGCGCTTTCTCGATGGCCGAGGCGTCGATGTTGCCGACGTTGGTGCCCTGCGACCGGCGGCTTTCGGCCTGGCCGGTCACGGCGTTGGTCACGACTTCATCGAGAATGGTCGCCGCGGGCTCGAGGGCGAAATCAATCCCCTCGACCACACCGTTAGTGGCGGTGACTGTTCGCGTCGTGGCGGAGAAGCCGATACGCGTCGCCCGGAGGAGGACCTCACCGGCAGGGACATTGACGATGCGGTAGACGCCCTGCTCGTTGGTGCGGGCGCCGATGGTCGTTCCCGAGACGCGGACCGACACGTCGGGGATGGGGCGCTGCGAAGCTTTCTCGACTACGCGTCCAGTGATGACGCTCTGCGCACCGGCCGCGAGCGGCACGAGCGCGACTGTGGCTGCGATGGCAAGCAGCCTTCCGAACTGACGTGATAACATCTCCAGATTTCCTCGGATGTCGGTAGGCACGAGATGCCGATGGCCCGGCGTTCAGTTGAACGCCGGGGATGCACACTGCCTGCGCGTGGGCAGGCCTGGTCTGGCGGCGGGACCTCCGTGAGTCAGGAAGGAAAAACGACACGCGTCGGGGACAGGCCGACGCGGCGAAACTCACGCTGGGATGCTGAGGCGCTTGAGATCGAGCGGACATCATCGCGGCGCCAGAGGTCGTAGAGCGATTCTTCGACGACCTGCGCCATGGGAGGTTCTTAATGCGCCGATTATCGGGCCATTACAGATTCTTGTCAATAGTTAACAGTTTCTGGACACATGTAAGAATGACTTCGCCGACGAGGGGTCTCCTGAAAGCAGGCCATGATCATTCGTCAAGGTTTTGTACGAGCGGCGGGATGTCTCGGGACGCTGACGGCGGTTTCGAGCGGGCAAACAGGCGAAAAAACGCCATTTGTCCCGGAGAATACGGGGATTTGTCGATCAGAGCGGCGCCGTTGTCAGGAGAACGTGACGGGCCGGGTGAGGCTTGCCAGTATGTACGCGCGCTTGACAATTTTTGGTCAATTGCGCTACGTGCGTTGTTCTCCAGTTCACGCAAAGAAAACGGCTTCCGGCTGCCGTTTTTCCACTGCCTTCTACCGGTCTCTGTCAGGGGCGGCCGGTGCAGGGCGCCAGCGCCTCAAGGCGCGGCGCGGTTCGCCACTCTGGTCCGGTGGCGCTTCACCCCATCGTTCGGATGGAAAGGAGGAGGAATGGCACGACAGCATCGTCAGTTTCTTGCTGTCGCGTTCGCACTTGCGGCAGCAGTGTTGCCCGCACGCGCGTTCGCGCAGCAGAATGGGACGGTGACCGGAACGGTCACCGACAACGAAAGACAGGCTCCCATCCCCGAGGCGCAGGTCGTCGTCGTCGGGACCACCCTTGGGGGTCGCACGAACGCACAGGGTGTGTACACGATCGCCGGCGTGCCGCAGGGAGCGGTGCAGCTGCGCGTGCTGCGCATCGGCTTCCAGTCGGTCACGCGGTCGGTCACCGTGGTCGGCGGTCAGTCCACTCGCGTCGACTTCACTGTCGCGCCGAGCGCGGTCATCCTCGACCAGGTCATCACGACGGCGACGGGTGAAGAGCAGCGCCAGCGCGAGAAGGGCGTGACGGTCGGCCGGATCAACGTCGACTCGCTCCCACTCGCGCCGGTCAACAATCTCTCGGACGTGCTGTCGTCGCGTACGGCGGGTGTCTCGGTGCAGGAAGCGGGTGGCGCGACCGGCGCCGCGTCGCGTATCCGCATCCGCGGCTCGAACTCGATCTCGCTGTCCAACGATCCGATCCTGATCATCGACGGCGTTCGGGTCGACAACAACTCGCAGTCGTCGCGCATCGGCGTCGGTGGACAGAACCCGTCGCGCTTCAACGACATCAACCCCGACGACATCGAGAACATCGAGGTCGTGAAGGGTCCGGCGGCGTCGGCGCTGTACGGCACCGCCGCGGCGAACGGCGTGATCCAGGTGACCACCAAGCGTGGGCACGCGGGCAAGACTCAGTGGAGCTCGTTCGCTGAGGGCGGCAAGATCTACGAAGTGACGGCATACCCGGCGAACTACGAGCAGCTGGGCGACTACGGCGGTGGCCAGATCTTCCCGTGCCCGCTTCCTGAGCAGGCGGCTGGCAACTGCACGCCGACGGGCAGCCTGAGCGTGTTCAACCCGCTCGAGGATGCGAGCCCCTTCCGCACCGGGAACCGGCAGAAGTACGGCCTGAGTGCAGCGGGCGGCGCCGACAAGGCGACCTACTACCTCTCGGGCGACATCGAGCGTGAGCAGGGCGTGTACGCGCCGAACCTTCTCGAGCGTTACAACCTGCGCGCGAACGTGACCGGCCAGGTCCTCGACAACTTCAAGGTCACTGTCACGTCGGGATACCTGCACAGCCTCCTCGGCCGTCCGCAGAACGACAACAACAGCGAGGGCGTCGTTTCCGGCGGCCTCCTTGGCACCGCGCACGACGATGCGACGCACGGGTACTATGGCGTGCTTCCGTCGGACCTGTACAAGCTCGACACGCACCAGAACATCGATCGCTTCACTAACGGCTTCAACGCCGCGTGGCAGGTGCTGCCGTGGCTGTCGGCCAACGGCATCGCCGGCGTCGACTGGACGCGCCGCACGGACGTCTTCAACGTCGTTCCGGGCACCTTCCCGGCGTGGTTCGACCCGGATGCAGCGATCGGCGAGCGCCAGCTCGATCCGTTCGACATCTTCAACTACACGGCGAACGGCAACCTGACGGCGACGTACCTCCCGATGACCGACCTGACCACGAGCACCTCGGTCGGCGTCCAGTGGAACCGGGACTACTCGCATGGCATCACGGCGTTCGGCGAGAACATCACGCCGGGCATCGGCTCGCTCTCGGGCGCGAACCAGTTCTTCTCGATCGACGAAGCCAGCCAGACGAACGTGACGATTGGCGGCTACCTGAGCGAGCAGGTGGGATGGCGCGACAAGGTCTTCGCGACGGCGGCTGTTCGTACGGACCGCAACAGCGCGTTCGGTGCGGACTTCGGTTGGGTGTACTATCCCGCGGTCAGCCTGTCGTGGGTCGTTGGTGAAGAAGGCTTCTTCCCGCAGCAGCAGTTCGTGAGCTCGCTGCGCCTGCGTGCGGCTTACGGCGAGTCTGGCCAGCGCCCGACGTTCCGTAACGCCACGACGTACTTCGGCGCGGTGACGGCGACGCTCGACGCCAGCGATATCCCGGGCCTCGTTCGGAGCGGCACGGGCAACTCGCTCCTCAAGCCGGAGAAGTCCGGCGAGTTCGAGACGGGCTTCGACGCGACGTTCCTGCGCGATGCGGCTCGGCTCGAGTTCACGTATTACAACAAGAACACGACGGACGCGCTCGTCGCGCGCCGCCTCGCTCCGTCGCTTGGCGCGACGAACTCGCGCTTCGACAACATCGGCAAGGTGCAGAACAGCGGCATCGAGATGCTGCTCGACACCAAGGTCTACAAGTCGGATCCGGTCGCGTTCGACTTCACGCTGTCCGGCTCGACGAACAAGAACAAGGTCGTCAGCCTCGGCAAGGACATCACGCCGATCATCTTCGGTCTCGGCGCGAACACCCAGCGTCACCAGAACGGCTACCCGCTCGGTGGCTACTGGCAGCCGCCCATCCTCAGCTACAGCGACAAGAACGGGGACGGCCTGCTGTCGCCGGATGAAGTTCAGATGGGCGATACCGGTGTCTACCTCGGCACGCCGTTCCCGAAGCGCGAGTTCAGCTTCCGTCCGCGGCTGACGCTGGTCAAGAACATCGAAGTCAGCGCGCTGTTCGACTATCGTGGCGGGTTCAAGCTGTACAACGGCTCGGAGGACTTCCGCTGCTCGGTGTTCATCAACTGCCGCGCGGTGAACGATCCGACGACGCCGCTGTGGGATCAGGCGCGTGCCGTCGCCGACTACGCGTACCAGAGCGTCGCCGGCTACATCGAGGATGCGACGTTCACGAAGCTCCGCGAAGTGGCCGTGGTGTTCCGCGCGCCTAACGACTGGGCGGGCCGCTTCGGCGTCAACGGCCTGAGCCTGACTCTGGCCGGCCGCAACCTGGCGACGTGGACCGACTACACCGGTCTCGATCCCGAGGTCACCTACGCCGGTGCCTCGAACTTCAACCAGGCCGAGTTCCTGTCGCAGCCGGCTGTCCGGTACTACACGGCTCGCGTCAACGTCAACTTCTGAGCTGGGTTCGCCCAGACGAGAGAGCATAGCAGATGAGAGAGTCACTCAACCCGAAGCTGAGCCGCGCGATCCGGCTGGCCGCTCACAGCGCACTCGCTGTGGGCGTCCTGGCCGCGAGCGCGGCCTGCTCGATCGACAAGATCCTGAAGGTCGAGGACGTGGACGTCGCGACGCCGGGATCGCTCAACACCGCGGCGGCGCTGCCGATTCTTCTCGGCGGCGCGGTCTCGCGGTTCCACGCGGCGTTCATCGGTACCGGCGACGTGAACGAGTCCAGCGGCCAGATCGGCTACGGCGGTCTGCTCGCGGACGAGCTTCGCTCGTCGGACACCTTCCCGACTCGCAACCAGGTTGACCAGCGCGCCATCCAGCTGGACAACGGAAGCAACGAGTCGCAGTTCATCCTCCTGAGCCAGGCGCGGGCCGCCGCGCAGATTGCGACGACCAAGTACATGGCGCTCGACCCGAACGATCCGGGGATGGCGCTTGCGTTCGCGCTCGACGGCTACTCGACGATCTTCTTCGGCGAGGATTACTGCTCGGGCGTGCCATTCAGCACGCTGACGGACGTCGGTGCAACGATCTACGGCCAGCCGCTGACCACCACGCAGATCTTCCAGCGTGCCATCGCGAAGTTCGATTCTGCTCTCGCGGCGCCGGGCGTCACCGCCGACTACAAGAACCTTGCGCTGGTCGGCAAGGCGCGGGCGCAGCTCGATCTCGGCCTGTTCGCCGCGGCGGGTGCGACGGCGGCTCAGGTCACCTCGGGCTTCGTCTTCAACATCGAGAGCTCGATCACGACGTCGAACCAGTACAACGGCGTCTACACCTTCAACATCAACACGAAGCGCCTGACGCTGTCGGACACCGAGGGGACGAATGGTCTCGACTTCCTCTCGTCGAACGATCCGCGTGTGACGTGGAAGGACACGTCGTCGCAGGCGTTCGACAAGACGACAAACCTGATCGTGCAGCGCAAGTACTCGCGGCGCGACTCACCAGCCGTGCTGGCGTCGTACACCGAAGCGCAGCTCATCGTCGCCGAGGCAGCGCTCGCCGCGAACAACTATACCGGTGCGCTGGCGATCCTGAACGCGCTTCGTACGACGGTGCCGGGGCTCGCCCCGCTCGCGCCCGCAGTTGGAGGGACGCCGCAGCAGCAAGCGGCGGCGGAGCAGGATCAGCTCTTCCGCGAGCGCGCGTTCTGGCTGTACCTGACGGCGCATCGCCTCGGCGATCTCCGCCGGCTCGTGCGCGCTCCGTATAGCCGCCCGGCGGAAAGCGTCTTCCCGACGGGTCAGTTCTTCAAGGGCAACTCCTACGGTGGGGACGTGAACTTCCCGGTGCCGAAGGTCGAGGAGAACAACCCGAACTTCCACGGCTGCCTCGATCGGAACGCCTGATCGTCGTACCGCGTAAGGCAGGGCAGAGAAGTGCGATGGGGCGGCCGGAGTACCGGCCGCCCCATCGTGCGTTCCCAGTGTGGGTGAACGCTATTGGGGCGGGTCGGGGGTGACGCTTAGCGGCTCGCTGCCGATCGTCTCGACGATCACTGCACCGGCGCCGCCGGAGGCGCCATAGCGCGTCGTGCTCGCGGCACCGGTGAGGACGCGGATCCACGCGATCTGGTCGGCGCGAACCTGGGTGAGGATCTGGAGGTCGGGCACCTGCACGCCGTCGACCACGATGACAGGAGTCTCGCGGATGACGATGCTGCTTCGCCCACGCCGATACATGCGGGACGGCTCGCCTGCAGCGGTGCTGGACGTCGTCATGTGGCTCAGACGGCGAACGGCGTCCCATGCATCCAGTGCCCCGGACTTCACGATCTCGTCGTGGAGAATGAGCTGCTCGCCGGGAGGATCGTAGCTGCGGGGGCGAACGTTATGGCCGCACCCGAACGCCGAGACGGAACCAGCGACGAGGGCAGACGACACCAGTCGACGCCACATGGCCACCTCCTCTCCATGCATCACGATCCATGCGCCGGCGCGGAATGCTCGACGCGGAATGCTCGGCGCGGAATGCTCGGCGCGGAATGCTCGACGCATCCTGCTCGAGGAGAGCATGGCGCTTCATGACGGGGAGCGCAACCTCCCAAGTACCGTCTTCACAGTTCCCGCACTATTCCCGGCGCGAGCTGTACTACGCGGAGAGGCGAGGCCTAGTCGGGAATCGCGTCGGGGAGGACGAACTTGAGCGGATCGACAACGCGGCCGTCGACGTGAATCTCGTAGTGCAGGTGCGGTCCGGTGGAGAGTCCGCTGTTGCCGACGTTCGCGATGTTCTGGCCACGGGTGACGCGCTGTCCCTGCTTGACGTTCACGCGGGAGAGGTGCGCGTACTTCGTGACGAGTCCGTTCCCGTGGTTGATCTCGAGAATGAGGCCGTACCCGCGCTGCTGGGTGATGGTGATCACGACCCCCGAGGCCGGCGCGACAACAGGTGCGCCCATAGGGGCGCTGACGTCGATCCCTTCGTGCGGACGCGAGATGTGCAGGATTGGATGGAACCGGTGCATCGAGAACTGGCTCGAGAGCCAGCCCGCGGTCGGCATGATCGACGGAGTGCTGGCGAGGCGCTGATTGTTGCGGGCCAGAGTATCGGTTACTTCGGCGAAGCTCGCCGAGAGGATGTTCGCGCGGCGGATCAGGCCATCGAGGTCGGTCCGTGCATCGAAGGCGAGCCTGCCTAACGTCGGGTCGGACTTGTAGAGTGCGTCCTTGTCGAGCGAGGGGGTGCCGGGCCCACCGATCCCGGCTTCGCGGACCGCGGAGTCGACGGGAGCGAGGCCGGCGAGTGTCCGCACGCGCTCGTCGCGGACGCTGATCGCGCGAATCGTGTCCTGGAGGACTGCGAGCTTCTGACGGAGCTCGGTCAGCTCGCCACCCAGCTGCTGGGCATCGGCACGGGCGGCGCGGCCGCTCGGCGTCGCGTAGGTCGTGATCGCAGCGCCAAGTCCGATGAGCGCGATGAGCGCGACGACACCGGCGGTCGTGGTCAGCGCGCGAAGCCGGCGGGCGCTGAGCGCGTAGCTTCGCGGGGACTCGGTGGAGCCCTCGGGAACGACCAGCAGCGTCCAGCGTCTGTGAGCCATAATTCCTCTCGCGAATGACCACCCGGAATGGGTGGCGCGTCTCGAGGAAAGACGGTCAGCGGAGGCCCTTTGTAACGGACCCGGCCGTAATGTGACAGGAGGCACGCCGCGCTCGTACGCGGCGTCAGCTACTCAGATGTTCCGGTGGTGGGCTTCGGAAAAAGTGCGCCGCCCCTGGTAACGCGCCAGCCGCTCGTATCGAGCGTACCAAGCTTCGCGATGGACTGCATGGCAACAGCGCCAACGCCGCCGATCTGCTCCCATGCTGCTTGTGCCTTGGTCGGCATGAATGGCGCGAGAAGCACACATTCACGCGCGATCTGGCGCGAGAGTGATGCGAGAATGGCGTCAAGCTGTTCTGAGCGCGCGGGATCCTTGGCAACGGTCCACGGCGCCGAGCTTTGAACAAATTCGTTCGCTCGCCCGACCATGCGCATCACGATGCGCAACGCTTCGTGAAGGAGGTAGCCATTGCTTCCGTCGAGGGCGCCAACGTACGCGGAGACGTCGGCGATGTCGGCGGCATCAGCGGCGCCGGGCGCGCCGGCCGGAGTGATGCCACCCCGATACTTCTCGATCATGGCCACCGAACGACTGACGAGATTCCCCCATGCGTTCGCGAGATCAGAATTGTAGCGCTCCTCGAATCGCTCCCAGGAGAAATTTCCGTCGCCGTCGAATGGGACTTCGCGGAGGAGGAAATAGCGAAACGCATCCGGCCCGAATCGATCGATCGCCTCATCGAGGTCGAGCTTCACTCCCGCAGACTTGCTGAAACGATCGCCGCCGAGGAGGACGAAGCCATGGGCCCATACCCGGTCAGGGAGGGGAAGCTGTGCCGCGGCGAGCATCGCCGGCCAGATGATCGCGTGGAAGCGAGTGATGTCCTTGCCGATGACGTGCAGTTGCGCCGGCCACCGCCGATCGCTCTCCGGTCCCGGGAAGCCGGTAGCGGTCAGGTAGTTCGGCAGCGCATCGAACCAGACATACGTCGTCTGTTGCTCGCCATCGCTCGTCGGGCGAGGGAAGGGGACGCCCCAGGTGAAACGAGTGCGGCTGGCGCTGATGTCTTCCAGCCCCTGATCGAGCCAGCCGAGCACCTCGTTGCGCCGGCTCTCAGGCTGAATGAAGTCGCGATGCTTCTCGATGTGGGCGCGGAGAAGATCCTGATAGCGGCTCAAACGAAAGAACCAGTTCCGCTCCTGCACCCACTCGAGCGTGCGCGTCGGATGCAGGACGCACTTGCCGTCGACGATCTCGGCGTCCTGCTTGAATGCCTCGCAGCCGACGCAGTACCAGCCCTCGTAGGAGCGCTCGAAGAAGTCGTCGGGGTTACGGGCGAAGATGCGCTCGAGCAACGCCTGGACGCCCGCCTTGTGGCGCGGGTCGGTGGTCCTGATGAACTGGTCGTGGCTGATCCCCAATCGCTCCCACATGGCAAGGAAGCGCGCGGCGATGCCATCGACGAACTCCTGCGGGGAGACGCCGCGAGCCTCGGCGGTCTGCGCGACCTTCTGGCCGTGTTCGTCCATCCCGATGAGGAAATGGACGTCGCTGCCGTTCATGCGATGGAAGCGGGCGATTGCATCAGCGCCGATCTTCTCGAAGGCGTGGCCGATGTGAGGATCGCCGTTCGCGTAATCGATCGCCGTTGTGAGGTAGAATCGAGCCACGCCTTTCAGTCTTCCTGTGGTGTCGAGGAGCCGTCGTCCGGGTCGTCGGACGCGCCGTCCGAAGCGCCGCCTTCACCGGGCGCACTCTCGCCCGGGCCTCGCGTCTCGCGCCCGCGGCGGCCGCCGCGGCGCCCGCGGCGCCGATGCGGCCGGCGGTCGCGTTGCACGGGTGTGTCACCACCCTGGACACTCTCGCCCATGGCCGCGGCGATGTCGCCTTCTGTCTCCGGCTTGATGTCGGCGCCACTGACCGCCGCGTCGAGGGCAACGTCGCGCTGTTCCTCCGGGACGACGAAGGGATCGCCGCCGGCGGCGAGCGGGGGAGGCGTGGTCTCGGAGTCCCCCCCCATCTCGCGGCGGAGGTCGGCGAGGGCGATGATACGCGACTCGCCGTTAGGGTCGCGCAGCGTAACGCGGTCGTTGAAGATGTCGTTGGCGACGATCTTCTCTTCACCGCGAGCAGTGACGATGATCTTCCCCTCCTTGGGGAAGCGCTTGCGCGACTGGACGTAGAACTCGTGCTCGTAGCGCAGGCAGCACATCAGGCGGCCGCAGGAGCCGCTGATCTGCGAGGGGTTGAGCGAGAGCTTCTGGTCCTTGGCGACGCCGAGGTTCACCGGGCGGAGCTCGGGGAGCCAGGAGGCGGAGCAGTACTGGCGCCCACAACGGCCGATGCCGTCGAGGCGCTTCGCCTCGTCGCGGACGCCGATCTGCTTCAACTCGATCCGCGTCCGGAACATCGTCGCCAGCTCGCGGACGAGGGCACGGAAGTCGACGCGCTTCTCGGCGCTGAAGTAGATCGTGAGCTTCTTGCGGTCCCACTGCCACTCGGCGTCGGTGAGCTTCATGACGAGGCCGTGCGCTCGCACGCGCTCCATCGCCTTGCGGCGGGCGATCTCGTCCTCGGCGCGAAGCTCGGCTTCGCGCTTTATCTCATCGGCGCCAGCGACGCGGAGGACCTTTCGGGATGCCTGGCCGACGATCGCGCCGTGGGGGACACCGGCGAAGCGCTTGGTCGCCAGCTCACCAGTCGCGTGGATGCGACCGAGGTCCTCGCCGCGGTCGACCTCGACGACGACAGCCGCGCCGACTGCCGGCGCGGCGTCGCCGTCCCAGAGGAAGAATTCTCGGCGATTGCCCTTGAAGGAAACCTCGAGCAGTTCGGGGCGGGCGTCGGTCAACAATGCGAGGAGCGAAATGGTTCGTGGCGGGCGACGGTCAACACTGCGATGAGCGAGGAGAGAAGGGCGAAAGATCGAGGACGTCAGTGATGCGGCGGCTAGTCCTCGGAGACGCGGCCCATGCCGAGGTACTTCTCCCGGCGGCGACGCACGAGCTTGTCCGGCTTGTACTTTCGAAGCTCGTCGAGGTTGCGGACGAGCGCTTCCTGTACCGCCTTCGCGGTGTCTTCCTGATTGGAGTGCGCGCCACCCGGAGGCTCGGGGATGATCTCGTCGATGACCTTCAGCTCGAAGAGGTCGGGAGCGGTGATGCGCAGCGCGGAGGCAGCGCGCTCGCGCATCTCGGGACTCTTGCCGTCCTTCCAGAGGATGGCGGCGCAACCCTCGATGGTGATCACGGAGTAGACGGCGTTCTCGAGCATCATGACCCGGTCGGCCACGCCTAACGCGAGCGCGCCGCCGGAGCCGCCTTCACCAATGACGGTGGCGATGATGGGGACCTTGAGACTCGCCATCTCGTACAGGTTGCGAGCGATCGCCTCGCTCTGGCCGCGCTCCTCGGCTCCGAGACCGGCCCACGCGCCCGGAGTATCGATGAAGGTCAGCACCGGAACGTGGAACTTCTCGGCGAGCTTCATGAGGCGGAGCGCCTTCCGATAGCCCTCCGGGTGCGGCATCCCGAAGTTGCGCTTGAGGTTCTCCTTGGTGTCGCGGCCGCGCTGGTGGCCGATGACCATGACGGTCTCGCCGTCGAGACGCGCCCAGCCGCCGACGATCGCGGCGTCCTCGCGGAAGGCGCGATCGCCATGGAGCTCGATCCAGTCGGTGAAGACGAGCCGGATGTAATCGAGGGTGAAGGGGCGCTTGTTGTTGCGCGCGACCTGGACCCGCTGGAGGGGGCTCAGGTTCTTGTAGATCTCCTCGCGCAGGTTCGAGAGCTTCCGCTCGAGCGGGGTGATCTCGTCGCTGACGTCGAGCCGCTGGCCATCGGCGAGCCGCTTCAGCTCGTCGATCTGCTTTTCCAGCTCGGCGATCGGCTTCTCGAACTCCATCACTGGTGCACTAGCCATCGTCAGAACGCTCCCTGTCGGTCGCTGCTACCGTTAGGCAGTCAGCCGCCGCGTACGAGTTTGACGCGCTCCTGGCCGAGGACTGCGCGGAGCTCGGTGAGCGCGGCATTCGTCGCCGACAGCTTCAACGAGCGTGAGCGCAGCCGCGCCCGCGAGCCGTTCCCGTCGCTCCAGTGCAGCTCGAGCGCGGACGGCCCCGGGTGCGCCTCGACGACGGAGCGCACGTCTTCCATGATCTCCGGCGCGATCTTCGCGCCGAGTGCGAGCTGGATCGCGATCGCAACCTGTCCGCTATGCTGAACCGCGGCGAGGGGCGTCACCGTCTCGACGATGAACGTCGGGCTCTCACCGCCCTGGTCACGCTTCGAATAGCCGCCCTTGAGCAACACCGGCACGTCGACCCGGATCTGGTGCGAGAGGTTCGCCCAGGCCTCGGGGAATACGAGCACTTCGGAAGATCCAGAAAAATCCTCCACTGTCAACCGCGCGAACTCGGCACCGGACTTCTTGGAGATCTGCTTCTTCACGGCGGTGATGACGACGCCGAGGGTCATCTGGTCGCCGGTCCACGTCCCGAGCTGAGCCACCGTATGGCTGGCGAAGAGCTCGCACTCGGTGCGGTACGGCTCGAGCGGATGTCCGGAGATGTAGAAGCCGAGGATCTCCTTTTCCTTCTGCAACCGCTCGGACTCGGGCCATGGCGACGCCACCGGCAGCTCGTGCTTCGTTCCGCGCGAGCTCGTCCCGCCATTCGACGACGGGTCGCCGAAGAGGGAGACCTGGCCGCTCGCCTTTTCCTTCTGCTTGAGCGCCGCCTCGGCGATCGCGTCGTCGAGCGCCTTCGCGTACTGCGCGCGATGTCCGCCGAGGTTGTCGAGCGCACCGGCACCGATCAGCGCCTCGAAGACCCGCTTGTTGCACATGCGGAGGTCGACCTTCTCGCACAGCTCGTTGAGCGATGTGACCGGCTTTTCCTTGCGCGCGGCGAGGATCGAATCGATCGCGGTACGTCCGACGTTGCGGATGGCGCCGAGCCCGAAGCGGACCTGCTTGTCGCCGATGACGGTGAACTTGTAACCCGACTCGTTGACGTCAGGAGGCAGGATCTCGATCCCGAGCTCACGCGCCTCGTTGATGTACTTCACGACGCTGTCGGTGTCGCCGATGCAGGCCGAGAGGAGCGCGGCCATGAAGTCGGCCGGATAATGCGCCTTCAGCCAGGCAGTGTGGTACGAGATGATCGAGTACGCGACCGCGTGCGACTTGTTGAAGCCGTAGCGGCCGAAGGTCTCGATCTGCCCCGCCAGCTCCTCGACGATCTTCGGCGGATGCCCCTTGGCGACAGCCTTCTCGGTGAACTTGCCGAGCTCCTTGCGAATGAGCTCCGCGTCCTTTTTTCCTACCGCCTTGCGCAGGACGTCGGCTTCGGCGAGCGAGACGCCGGCGAGCGTCTGCGCGATGCGCATCACCTGCTCCTGATAGGTGATGACGCCGTAGGTCGTGCTGAGGATCGCCTCGAGCTCGGGGAGCGCGTAGCGGACCGGCTCCTCGCCGCGCTTCCGGTTGATGTAGACGAGGTGCATCCCGGTGTCGAGCGGTCCGGGGCGCAGCAGCGCGTTCGAGGCGACGAGGTCGTCGAAGCGGTCGCAGCGCATGCGCCGCAGAACGTCGGTCGCGAGCGGCGATTCGAACTGGAAGACGCCCGCGGTGCGCCCGGCACGGAGCATCTTGTAGGTCGTCTCGTCGTCGAGGGGCAACGTGTCGAGATCGATGTGCTTCCCGGTGCGCCGCTCTATCGACGCGATCGCGTCAGTGAGGATCGTGAGCGTCGTCAGGCCGAGGAAGTCCATCTTCAACATGCCCGCCTTCTCGAGCGCGTTCATGTCGTACTGGGTGACGACGACTGATTCCTCGTCGCCGGCGCCCGCCCCCTTGGAGGACTGCGTGCAGGTCGGGACGTAGTCGTCGAGGGGACCCGGGGCGATGACGACGCCGGCGGCGTGGACGCCGGTATGGCGCGACAGGCCCTCGAGCGCCTTGGCGTAGTCGAGGAGCTGGTGGTAGCGCTCGTCGCCCTTGTACAGCTTCGCGACATCGGGGATCTGTTCGATCGCCTCGGCGACGGTCAGCGAGAAGTTCGGCGCGTTGGGGATCAGCTTCGCCAGCGCATCGGTCTCGGCGGGAGTGAAGCCTAACGTTCGGCCGACGTCCTTGATCGCGGCGCGAGACTTCATCGTCCCGAAGGTGACGATCTGGCCGACCGACTCCCTGCCGTACTTCTGCCTGACGTACTCGATCACCTCACCGCGCCGCTCGAAGCAGAAGTCGACGTCGATGTCGGGCATCGACACGCGCTCCGGATTGAGGAATCGCTCGAAGAGCAGGTCGAACTCGAGGGGGCAGACGTTGGTGATCTTCAGCGCGTAGGCGACGAGCGAGCCGGCGGCCGAGCCGCGGCCCGGCCCGACCGGAATGCCGCGATCGCGCGCAGCCTTGATGAAATCGTAGACGATGAGGAAGTACCCGGCGTATCCCGTCTTGAGGATGACGTCGAGCTCGTACTGCAACCGGTCTGCGACTTCCGCCGGAAGCGGATCGCCATAACGCTCGACCGCGCCCTCGGTGGCGAGGCGGACGAGAAGGTCGTTCTCGGTCGCGACGCCGGCGGGTAGGGGAAAGGAGGGAACGTGATACTTCTTTCCGAACTCGACGTGGACGTCCTCGGCGATCGCGAGCGTGTTCTCGAGGACGTCGGCACGTCCGGGGAAGCGGGCAGCGATCTCGGGAGCGCTCTTGAAATAGAGGCCCCGGTCGTAGTGCATGCGATCGGCATCGCTCCGATCCTTGCCAAGACCGATGCAGAGGAGGACGTCGTGCGCGTCGTGATCAGTGGCCTTGAGAAAGTGCGCGTCGTTGGTCGCGACGACAGGGAGACCGACGTCCTCGGCGAGCCTGAAGATCTTGTCGTTCAGCCCTGCCTGTCCCTCGGAATCGTGCGCCTGGACCTCGAGGAAGTAGCGTCCCTTGAACAGCTCCGCGTACCAGGCAGCGACTTCCTTCGCCTTGTCGAAGTCGTTGGCAATCAGGTGCTGCGCGACTTCACCAGCGAGGCAGGCCGAAGTGACGACGATTCCCTCGGAGTATTTCGCGAGCAGCTCGCGGTCGACCCGCGGCTTCACGTAGAAACCCTCGGTGTACGCGAGCGACGTGAGCTTGACGAGATTGCGATAGCCGATCGCGTTCTGCGCGAGCAGGACGAGATGGTAGTACGGCTTCATCCCGGGGGCGGGGCGCGCCTTGAGCTTGCGGTCGCCCGGCGCGACGTATGCCTCCATGCCAAGGATCGGGCGCAGCTTCGCCTTGCGCGCCTTCTCCTGGAACTCCCACGCCGCGTGCATGTTGCCATGATCGGTGATCGCGAGCGCAGGCTGCTCGAGCTCGAGCGCGCGCGCGATCAGGCTGTCGATCCGGTTGGCGCCGTCGAGGAGGGAGTACTCGGAGTGGCAGTGGAGGTGAACGAAGGACATTCAGTGATAATAGTCATACGGCGAGTGAGACGCAAAGCATTGGTACCCCGGTCTAAGCCATTGTTGCCCTTGGCGTTACGCGCATCGAGCGGGGGCGCCCAAGTTGGGGCTGGCCCGGGCGCGCGGCGGAACGCTATTGTTCGGCCCGGAACGTTCGCGCCGAATGGCGGTACGTGTCTGATCCGTCTTCGCCGGAGACACATGAGCTTCAGCAGTCTGCGCGTTCTGGTCGGTGTCGTTTCGGCTGTCGGTCTCGCTGCCTGCTCACCGGAGCGAGCAGCCGGGCCAGGCGGCTCATTGACGAAGTGCGGCGCGAACGCCGTGATCGGCTCCTTCGGCGCGGGAAATCCGCTGGTCGACGCTGCCGCGGGGAACACGCCAGCGGGGCCGCGGGGCATGCTATCGGCAGCCGGCTCACCGAGCGCGCTCTCGTTCGCGCCGCTGTCAGGCGCCGTCGTGAGCTTTCCGGGGCCGAGCGCGCAGTTCAACGACACGGCGGCGCGATACCTCGTCGTGCCGCAGTATCCCATTCAAGGGAGCGCTCCCGACTCGACGCCGTTCCGCCTAACGGCCGGCAGCGGTGCGTTGGCGGTTGCGCCCTCCGCGGTCGCGGATGCGGATGGGCAGACGACGGTCCAGGGAGCGTTCGATCTCCGGCTGCGCCGAATCGAGGCCGGGCTGCCGGCAGACGAGCGGCTGCCGTCGTCCGGACCGATGCGAGCTGCGGGTGCGGTCCCCGACAGCGTGCGGAGCTTCTACGTGCTCGGCAACCTGGAGACCAACTGCTTCGTGCAGACACAGGCGCGGCTCAAGTACACCGGCGCCAGGGTCTACGTGTACGAAGACACCGGGGTGCCGTCGGGGTTCAGCCCGAGCGAATACGCGAAGTTCGGCACGCTGTTCGACGACGTTCTCTATCCGATCGACACCGCCGCGTTCGGGTTCCCCTCGGACGTCGATGGCAATGGACACATCATCGTGCTGCTGTCGCAGAAGATCAACGCGCTGACGAGTCGCAGCGAGTGCCAGACCTCCAGCGCCTACGTCGCCGGGTACTTCTTCGGCTACGACCTGACGAACGGCGCGGGGTCGAACCGGAGCGAGATCTTCTACTCGGTGGCTCCGGATTCCGCCGCCCAGTTCAGCTGCGCCCACCGCAAGAGCCAGGTGGAGACGCAGACGCCGACGACGTTCATTCACGAGTTTCAGCACATGATCTCGTACAACCAGCACGTGCTGCTGCGGAATGGCGCGTCGGAGGTGACGTGGCTGAACGAGGGGCTGAGCCACATAGCCGAGGAGCTCGGATCGAAGTACTACGAGACGAAGTATCCGGCACCGAGCGGGCGGACGGTGTCAACGCAGCTCTTTCCCGACTCGTCGCAGGGATTCATCACCCCCGACCTGCGGAACGCCTACTTCTACCTGATCGCCCCACGGCACAAGTCGGTCACGACTTTCGCCGGGTTAGGCACGCTCGAAGAGCGCGGCGCCGCGTGGCTGTTCCTCCGCTGGCTCGGCGACCAGAAGGGTGACCAGGTATTCAAGCGGCTCGTGGAGACGTCGAAGCGTGGGATCGACAACGTTTCCAGCGCGGCCGGTGAGCCTTTTCCATCGCTGTTCGGCGACTTCGGGATCGCGACGTACACGGACAGCATCGACGGCGTCCCGCGCACGGCCGTGCCCGTGCGCTATCGATTCACGTCGCGGAATACGCGGCAGATCTTCGGACGGTTGTTCCCGACGCGTCCGAACCCGATCGCGACGACCCAACTCGGCTGCGCTGGCTCGTCGACCCAGCCGATGCTGCAGGGAACGTCGACGTACTTCCTGACTGGTGGCACGGCCGGGTGCAGCGGCACCCGGGTCGACATGGCCGCGGCGGATGGAAGCGCGCTTCCGTCGACCCTGACGCCGCAACTGGCGATCTTCAGGCTGCCCTGAGCGAAGCGTCGGCGACACCAGGCGCCGAGCCGCGGGCCGCGACGGTACCGCGACGCCGATGGGGCCCGCGCATCGGTCGCGCGTCGGCGTGGGCGGGCGCCTGCGTGCTCGCACTGCTGCTCGCGTTCCCGACCGGCCGCTACCTGCTGCGCGCCGCGTGGGAAGAGTCGTTGATTCTCGCCGCGCGCCGCTCGATCCACCACGTGATCAACGACGACGCGACCAGCGCCGAGACGCGAGCGAAGCTCGAGCTCGTGCTCGCGGCGCGTGCCTTCGCGCACGACTCGGTCGGACTGCGTACCGGAAGCAGCTTCACGATGTACAGCAAACTACGGCGCGACACACTGGTGCTCGTGCTGTCGGGAGCGTATCGCGACCGTCTCGCGCGGTACACGTGGTGGTTTCCGATCGTCGGCCGCGTCCCGTACAAGGGATACTTCGACTACGATGCCGCGAAGCGCGCGCGCGAGAAGATGTCGGCCGAGGGGTTCGACACTTCACTGCGCCCGGCGGCGGCGTTCAGCACTCTCGGGTTCTTCAACGACCCGATTCTCTCGACCACGCTCGCCGGCGATTCACTCGAGCTGGCGAACACGGTCTTGCACGAGCTGACGCACAACACGTTCTACGCCCCGGGTCAGGCGGTGTTCAACGAGTCGTTTGCCAACTTCGTCGGCTCGCGCGGCGCGGCG
>Ga0308173_10000221_pt1 | contig 21670 bp, 23 predicted proteins | sample PhyPR1_FD_203716 | JGI IMG/M metagenome (GOLD analysis project Ga0308173, IMG submission 203716) | Soil microbial communities from UC Gill Tract Community Farm, Albany, California, United States - DLSLS.P.R1 | ecosystem: Environmental > Terrestrial > Soil > Agricultural land | place: USA... | reverse complement strand
CACGCCTTATCTGACCGAAGGCAGTTCCGGCCTCACTTACGTGGTGGATCGCTTCAAGGGCTGGACGCACAGCGGTCATGTGACGCTGGCGCGCGGCGAGCGCTCCCGCCTTGCGGACTACGCGTCCGACATCCTGTAAGCATTGCGCACGCGGTTGTTGCGGCGGCCCGGCGGAGCAATCCGCCGGGCCGTTTTTCTTGGGAGAACGTTCCGCAAGTGCAACACTTACGAACCAAAGCTAAGGTGAATTCTCACGATCTCTTGCCGCGCGGCCGTGCAACGGGCTAGTATCGGCGGACCGTCCCTTATCCGGTGAGCGCCTGCTCGCCGCCCGAAATGCGTCGAATCTGGCTGCCGCTCACCGTGACCGTACTGCTTGCCGCGTGTGGAACCGCGCCGCAGCAGGCGGCGCGCAAGCCTGCCGCTTCATCCGACACCGCCGCCCGGACCTACAAGCCGCCGACGGGCTTTCCTGCTTTCGTCGATCACAGCGTCGGGCGCGAAGAAATCTCTATTCAGGCGATGTCGCTTGTCGGCGTGCCGTACCGCTGGGGCGGCAACACGCCGGATGCGGGCTTCGATTGCAGCGGACTCGTGCGCTATGTCGTCGACCGCGCGGCGTCGGTGAATCTGCCGCGCACGACCGCCGAGATGAGCGGACGCGGCGAGCCGGTCGAACCCGACGAGATCGCGGCCGGCGATCTGATCTTCTTCAACACGACCGGGCGAGCGCATTCGCACGTCGGCATTTACGTGGGCAAGATGCGCTTCGTGAACGCGCCGTCGACAGGCGGCACCGTGCGGCTCGATTACCTGACGAATCCATACTGGGCGAAGCGTTTCGATGGCATCCGACGCGTCGCGCCGCCCAGGGCCGCGCCAACACCGTTCGATGGCGCGACTTATCTGGCGTCGTCGGCTGCGGCGGGGGCGCCCGATCCGAGGCGTCCGGCTGCTGCTGGCCGGGGCGCGGGGGCGTCCGCTGGTGAGGTGGTGGATCCGGCCTCGCCTGCGCGGGTCGCGGGAGAGCGGCAGTCGGCTTCTTACGCGCGGCAAACGGTGGATGCGTCCGAGCCGCCTCCTTCGATGGATGTGGCGCCGCGCCAGTCGTCTGCGGTGGCGTCCTATGCACGGCAAGCGCCCAACGCGGACGCGTTCGAGCCGCCCCCGCCTTCGCTAAGTGCGGCGCAGCGTCAATCGTCTGCGGCGGCTTCTTATGCGCGGCAAGCGCCCAACGCCGACGCGTTCGAGCCACCGCCGCCTTCGCTAAGTGCGGCGCAGCGTCAATCGTCCGCGGTGGCTTCTTATGCGCGCGCAACGCCGACCGCCGCGCCCGATCCGATTCAGGCTGCGGCCGACGCTTTCGAGCCCCCGCCGCCCACGTTCCGCGCCGCGCGGCAACAAGCGCAGACCGCGCAGACGGTCGAGCCTGCCGAGCCACCCGTACGAGTGATGCGTGCATCGACGGGTTCGCTGCCCACGCCACGGGCGGCATCGAACGACGATCCGATCGCCCGCTTCGCCACCGGCAGCAATTGACGCGAGCGCTCGCCCTATCGGCCGCGACCAGAGGCGATGCACCGCCAACACCCAGCGCCCCGCTCTGCTATCGTGTCCGATACGTCATCAACAGCGGCAGCAAAGAACGACAGGAGCGCAACATCATGGATCTGGGTCTTGCCGGCAAGGTCGTCCTCATCACGGGCGGCAGCAAGGGAATCGGCTTTGCCTGCGCGAGGGCATTCGCGAGCGAAGGCGCTAAAGTCGCCATCGTCTCGCGCGATGCCGCGAATCTCGCCCGCGCCCGCGAACAACTCGCCGCCGAGGGCCATCACGTCCACCTGGCCCGCGCGGATCTGCACGAAGCGCACAGCGCGGAAGACGTCGTAGAGGAAGCGAGCGGTGCGTTGGGCCCGATCGACATTCTGATCAACAGCGCGGGCGCCGCGCGCCGCTACGATCCCGACGCGCTCGACGCCGCCGCCTACAAGGCCGCAATGGACGCCAAATACTTCTCCTATGTCTATCCGCAGCAAGTGGTGCTCAAGCGCATGGCCGAGCGTCTGCGCAACGATCCTGACGCGGAGCCTGGCGCAATCGTGAATATCGTCGGCATGGGGGGGAAGATCGCGACGGATATCCATATTGCCGGCGGCGCGGCGAACGCGGCGCTCATGCTGAATACCGTCGGGCTCGCGCATCACTACGCGAAACTGGGTATCCGCATCAACGCGATCAATCCGGGTGCGACGCTCACCGAGCGCGTCGAGGAAGCGCTCGCGCTGGAGGCGCAACGGCAAGGCGTCACGCGCGATCAGGTGCTCGCCGACAGCCAGGCGAAAGTGCCGCTCGGCCGCTACGCGAAGCCGGAGGAGATCGCCGACGTCGCCCTCTTTCTGGCAAGCCGCCGCGCAAGCTATGTGTCGGGCGCGATCATCCCGATGGACGGGGTATCGTCGCCGATCATCTGATGCGCTGCGGCCCCGCTTCGAAACGGGGCCGCAGGCACGGAAGGACGCTTACAGGAAACGGTGCCCGACCCACCAGCCAGCCGCGGCGAGCGCAGCGGACGCCGGGATCGTCAGGACCCACGCCCATACGATATTGCCAGCAACGCCCCAGCGCACCGCGCTGAACTTCTGCGTTGCGCCGACGCCGACAATCGCGCCAGTGATCGTATGCGTCGTCGACACCGGAATGCCGAGAAACGACGCCAGGAAGAGCGTAATTGCTCCGCCCGTTTCGGCGCAAAAGCCGCCCACGGGCTTGAGCTTCGTGATCTTCTGGCCCATCGTGCGCACAATGCGCCAGCCGCCGAACAGCGTACCAAGGCCCATCGAGAGATAGCAAAGCCCGATGACCCATATCGGCGGCGCGTCGGCGGAGGCGGACGCGTAGCCCGTTGCAATCAGCAGCATCCAGATGATGCCGATGGTCTTCTGCGCGTCGTTGCCGCCGTGACCGAGCGAATAGAGGCCCGCCGAGAACAGTTGCAGACGGCGAAAACGCCGGTCCACCTTCGACGGCGGTGTGCGGAAATACATCCATGAAACGAGCAGCATGAAAAACGAGCCGAGCACGAAACCCAGCACCGGCGAGATGAAGATGAACGCCACCGTCTTCAGGAGACCGTCCGCGTTGAGCGAACCCCATCCCGACTTGGCGAGCGCCGCGCCCATTAGCCCGCCGATCAGCGCGTGCGACGAACTGGACGGAATGCCGTACACCCACGTGACGATGTTCCAGCCGATGGCACCGACGAGCGCGCCGAAGATCACGTAGTGATCGACGATGCCGGGGTCGATGGTGCCCTTGCCGACGGTCGCGGCGACCTTCAGATGAAAAATGAAATAGGCAATGACGTTGAATGCGGCCGCGAACGCGACGGCTTGCTGCGGCTTGAGCACGCCGGTCGAAACGACCGTCGCGATGGAGTTGGCGGCGTCGTGGAAGCCGTTCATGAAGTCGAACAGCAGTGCGACTATGACGAGCGTAACGACGGCCCAGATGGCGAGTTGAATCGAATGCATCAATTGGTCTTGTTTTGACCGGTATAGCACTGCTGCCCGGTCTGTGTCGTCATCGCCCGCCGCGCGCGATCCGTCCGGCGCGAGCGGGCTCGAGCGGCAGAATCAGGCGTTTTCCAGCACGATGCCTTCGATGATGTTGGCGACGTCCTCGCACTTATCGGTGATCGTCTCCAGAAGCTCGTAGATCGCCTTGAGCTTGATGAGGGTCTTCACGTCGTCTTCCTCGCGGAAGAGCTTCGACATCGCGGAGCGCAACACGCGGTCCGCGTCCGATTCGAGACGGTCGATCTCTTCGCAGATCTTGAGAATCTCGCTCGCGCGCTTCATGTCTTCCAGCAAGCCGACGGCGTGCTGCACGCGCAGACACGTTGCCGTGCAGATGTGCGCAAGCTGGCTCGCCTCGGATGTCACCGCACGCACGTCGTACAGCGAAACGGCGGTGGCGACGTCCTCCATCAGGTCGAGGATGTCGTCCATCGTGGTGATGAGCTTGTGAATCTCGTCCCGGTCGAGCGGCGTGATGAACGTCTTGTGCAGCAGGTCGATGGTTTCGTGCGTGAGCTTGTCGGCGCGCTTTTCGTTGGTCTGGACGTTTTGCTTGTGAATCTCGGCGTCCTCGAGGTTGTCGATCAGCAGTTCGAGCTCGCGGCTTGCATCGACCATGCATTTCGCGTGCGCGTTGAAAATCTCGAAAAATTTGCCCTCGGTGGGCATGAAACGACCGAACATGAAAGTCCCGATAGATGGGTCAATGAGGCTGACATCAAACCGACATATTGTACCTTCGCACAAGACCCCGCGCACCGCGCTATCGCGCCGCGTGCGAACGGGTGTGGCAAAGGTCTGACAGTTTGCGGCACAGATGCCTATTCGCCGCCGTAGAAGTTCTGCACGCCAGCGAAGTTGTCAAATTTTGTGTACTGACCGTGGAAGGTCAGGCGCACCGGCCCGATCGGACCATTACGCTGCTTGCCGATGATGATTTCGGCCGTGCCCTTGTCCGGGCTGTCCGGGTTATACACTTCGTCCCGGTAAATGAAGAGGATGACGTCCGCGTCCTGTTCGATAGCGCCGGATTCGCGCAGGTCGGACATGATCGGCCGCTTGTTCGGCCGCTGCTCGAGACCGCGATTCAACTGCGACAGCGCGATTACCGGCACGTCGAGTTCCTTCGCGAGACTCTTGAGCGAGCGCGAGATTTCAGAGATTTCCGTGGCGCGGTTTTCCCCGCTGCCCGAGCCGGACATGAGCTGCAAATAATCGACGATGATCAATCCTAGCTTGCCGCATTGCCGCGACAGACGCCGCGCCCGCGAGCGCAGTTCCATCGGGTTCAGGCCGCCGGTTTCGTCGATGAAGAGCTGCGCCTCGCTCATTTTCTGAACGGCGTGCGTGAGTTTCGGCCAGTCTTCGTCGGTGAGGCGGCCGGTGCGCATGCGGTGCTGATCGAGGCGGCCGACCGATCCGAGCATACGCATCGTCAGTTGCGTGCCGGGCATTTCCATCGAGAAGACAGCGACTGGCAGCCCGTACTCCACCGCCACGTACTCGCCGACGTTCATTGAAAACGCCGTCTTACCCATCGAGGGACGCCCCGCGACGATAATCAGTTCGCCGCCGTGCATGCCGGAAGTCATGCGGTCCAGGTCGACGAAACCTGTTGGCGTACCGGTGACATCGCTCGGATTGGCGGTGTGATAGAGCGTGTCGATGCGCTCGACGACTTGCGTCAGCAGCGGCCCGATTTCGAGAAAGCCCTGCGTGCCGCGCGCGCCGTCCTCGGCGATGGAGAAGACGCGCGCTTCGGCTTCATCCAGAATCTGGCGGACTTCCTTGCCTTGCGGATTGAAGGCGTCGGCGGAAATTTCGTCGGCGACCGAGACGAGACGGCGCAGCACCCCGCGGTCGCGCACGATCTCGGCATAGCGGCGGATGTTCGCCGCGCTCGGCGTGTTCTGCGCGAGCGCGTTGAGATAGGCGAGCCCGCCCACTTCCTCGGCCTTGCCGGCCATGGTGAGCGCTTCGTACACGGTGATGACGTCTGCGGGCCGCGTCGACGCGATCAGCTTGCCGATGTGCTCAAAAATGATGCGATGGTCATAGCGATAAAAATCGCTTTGCGATATCACGTCGGCGATGCGGTCCCATGCCGCGTTGTCCAGCAGCAAACCGCCAATTACCGATTGCTCGGCTTCGATGGAATGTGGCGGGACCTTCAGCGCGTCGAGTTGCGGATCTTTGGACGGTGCGTTCATGGGGTGGAATTATCGGTGATATCGGCGCGCTCGGACAACGCTCAGACAATAAAAAAGGCAGGAACCGCTGAGCCTTTCGCCCTTGGTTCCTGCCCTTCTTTCCTGCATGCGAGGCTTGCGCCCCGCAACGGGATTTACGCGTGCTCGCCGAGCACCGACACGGTGACGTCGACGACGACGTCCGTGTGCAGCGCGACTTGAACCGGATGGTCGCCGACCATCTTCAGCGGGCCTTGCGGCAGACGCACTTGCGCCTTTTCCACTTGAGCGAAGCCTTGTGACTTCAGCGCTTCCGCGATGTCGGCGTTCGTGACCGAACCGAACAGACGGCCGTCGACACCCGCCTTCTGGGAGATCTGAACCGTGAAGCCGCTCAGCTTTTCGCCTTGAGCTTGCGCAGCGGACAGCTTCTCCGCGGCGGTCTTTTCGAGCTCGGCGCGGCGAACTTCGAATTCGGCGATGGCGTCCTTCGTTGCGCGGCGAGCCTTCTTGCCGGGGATCAGGAAGTTACGTGCGTAGCCGTCCTTGACCTTGACGATATCGCCCAGGTTGCCCAGATTGACGACCTTTTCCAAAAGAATGATTTGCATTTTTGGCTTTCCTTAGTGCGTCGTCTGATTAGGCCTTGTGCAGGTCGGTGTACGGCAGGAGCGCGAGGAAACGCGCGCGCTTGATTGCCGTGTCGAGCTGACGCTGGTAGTGCGCCTTCGTGCCAGTCAGACGAGCCGGCGTGATCTTGCCGTTTTCGCCGATGAAGTCCTTCAGCGTTTCCGTGTCCTTGTAGTCGATGTAGTCGACACCGGCTGCCGTGAAACGGCAGAACTTCTTGCGCTTGAAGAGCGGGTTTTGTTGCTGACGACGCTTGTCGAATTTCTTGTTAGTCGGGCGGGGCATGTTCAGTCCTTTCCAATGTCCTGCAAATCTGTGATGTGAAACACCAGGGTTCGTGCGTTGCGGCTCTTTTTCGCCAGAAAGCCGGTGAAGCGTGTTTCGACGCCCATCGGACAGCTTTCCAGTCTGCCGCTCGCTTCACCGGCCGCGACCGCCGGCATGGTCAGCTCGACTTGACGGGCGATGCCCGCTTCGACGACTTCCGCGCGGTGTTGCAACGTGCAGCTTGCTATCGGGACGCCGGCGGGTGTGTACCGCACCGGTTCGCGTTCCACGACGCTTGCTGTCAGTTGCAGCCGGTTCACTTGATTCCTGGTGGCTGACGAATGAATTCGCCTTAAGCCTGCGCTTCGGTCGGCTGTGCAGCCGCCTTCTTGGCTTCTTCGCGCTGCACTTCCTTCATCATCGGCGACGGGCCGGTTTCGGCCTTCTTCATCTTGACGATGAGGTGGCGCAGAACAGCGTCGTTGAACTTGAACGCGTGTTCCAGTTCTTCGAGCGTCGCCTGGTCGCATTCGATGTTCATGCAGACGTAGTGAGCCTTCGCGAGTTTCTCGATCATGTAGGCCAGCTGGCGGCGGCCCCAGTCTTCGATGCGGTGGATCTGGCCACCGTGCGACGTGATCGTGGTCTTGTAGCGCTCGATCATTGCGGGCACTTGCTCGCTCTGATCGGGGTGCACGATAAAGACGATTTCGTAATGACGCATATTCACTCCTTTTGGTACTTGTGGATTGAAGCCACCCGGGCGTCGGACCGGTGTGGCAAGTGAGAAGCCAAAGACTATAGCGCGTTTAGCCCGTCCGGGCAAGACGAATCGGCGGTTTCCGAGTGACTTTCGCCGTAATTTCAAGCGCTTAGGCTGCGTTCGGGCAGCGACTCGCCGGGCAACACGAGCGGGCGGCTCCAGTATCCGGGCTGCGCGTAGGTTTCCTTCAGATAATCAATGAAGTAGCGCACTCTCGCCGGCACGTAGCGCTGCTGCGGATAGACGGCGAGGATGTCGTAGTCGGGCAACTCGTACTCGTCCAGCACGGTTTCGAGCTCGCCCGCCGCGAGTTGCCGCTGAATTTCCCAGGTCGAGCGCCAGCCGAGGCCAAGCCCTTCCAGCGCCCAGCGATGCAGCAGTTCGCCGTCGTTGCAATCCAGGTTGCCGGTCACGCGAACCGTCACGAGCTTGCCGTTGCGGCGAAAGTACCAGCCGCGGTTCTGGCCGCCCTGGAGATTGAACGCAAGACAGTTGTGATTCGGCAGATCGTCGAGCGTTTTCGGCTTGCCGTGCTTGCGGAAATACGCGGGCGTGCCGCATACCACGCGCCGGTTGCTCGCCAGTTTCACCGCGACGAAGCTCGGATCGACCGCCCCGCCGATGCGAATCGACAAATCGTAGCCCTCGCGCACCAGGTCGACGACGCGGTCCGTCAGATTGAACGACATCTGCAATTCCGGCTTGTCCGCGAGGAACGCGGGCGCGTGGGGGGCCACGTGCATGCGCCCGAACGCCGCGGGCGCCGATACGATCAGATGCCCGCCCACCGCGCGCCTGCCGGCCGCAAGCTCGTTTTCCGCCTGATCCCACTCCGCCAGCAGATTCTTGCAACGGTCGAGAAACGCCGCGCCCTCTTCGCTCACGACGAGCCGCCGCGTCGAGCGGTACATCAGCTTGACGCCGAGGCGCTTTTCAAGCGCGTCGATGCGTCGTCCGAGAATGACGGGCGACACACCCTCCTCCAGCGCCGCCGCTGCAAGACTGCCGGCTTCGGCCACACGCACGAACGTCTCTATCTGCTTGAAGCGGTCCATCTCGTGTCTCCGGACGCGCTGCGCTGCGGCGTCTCCATTCGGTACTTTTAGTTTGGTAAAAAACGACTCGGGCTCATCTTATCAAACCTTTTTGACGATCTTAAAGTGCAACGGAACCCTGCTTGATAGCAGACAGCGATTTCACGATAGAGACTCAGGAAGGAGACATTCATGGCCAAGATGAGAGCCGTCGACGCAGCCGTCCTCGTGCTGGAAAAAGAAGGCATCGACACCGCGTTCGGCGTGCCGGGCGCGGCGATCAACCCGTTCTACTCGGCGCTGCGCAAAGCGGGCAGCATCAGCCACGTGCTCGCGCGCCACGTCGAAGGCGCCTCGCACATGGCCGAAGGTTATACGCGCGCAGCTCCCGGGAACATCGGGGTATGCATCGGCACGTCGGGGCCCGCCGGCACGGACATGATTACGGGTCTCTACTCCGCTTCCGCCGATTCGATCCCCATTCTCGCGATCACCGGTCAGGCGCCGCGCGCGCGCCTCTACAAGGAGGACTTCCAGGCGGTCGATATCGAATCCATCGCGAAGCCGGTCACGAAATGGGCGGTCACGGTGCGCGAACCGGCGCTCGTGCCGCGCGTCTTCCAGCAAGCCTTCCATCTGATGCGCTCGGGCCGTCCCGGTCCAGTGCTGGTCGACTTGCCGATCGACGTGCAGCTCGCCGAAATCGAATTCGATATCGACACCTACGAACCGCTGCCGGTCTACAAGCCGAAAGCGACGCGCGGGCAGGTCGAAAAAGCCCTCACGATGCTCAACGACGCCGAAAAGCCGCTCATCGTCTCCGGCGGCGGCGTGCTGAACGCGGCGGCAGAAGACCTGCTCGTGCAATTCGCGGAAACGCTCGGCGTGCCCGTCATTCCGACGCTCATGTCGTGGGGCGCGATCCCCGACGATCACCCGCTCATGGCCGGCATGGTCGGCTTGCAGACGTCACATCGTTACGGCAACGCGACGATGCTCGCGTCGGACTTCGTGCTCGGCATCGGCAATCGCTGGGCGAACCGTCACACGGGCAGCGTCGAGGTCTATACGAAGGGCCGCAAGTTCGTGCACGTGGACATTGAGCCGACGCAGATCGGACGCGTGTTCGGACCGGATCTCGGCATCGTGTCGGATGCGAAGTTCGCGCTCGAACTCTTCGTCGAAGTGGCGAAGGAATGGAAGGCCGCGGGCAGGCTGAAGGACCGGAGCGCGTGGGTCGCGGACTGCCAGCAGCGCAAGCGCACGATGCTGCGCAAAACGCACTTCGACAACGTGCCGCTGAAGCCGCAGCGCGTCTATGAAGAGATGAACCTCGCGTTCGACCGCGACACCTGCTTCGTGACGACCATCGGCCTTTCGCAGATTGCGGGCGCGCAGTTCCTGCATGTGTTCAAGGCGCGCAACTGGATCAACTGCGGTCAGGCGGGTCCGCTCGGCTGGACGATTCCCGCGGCCCTCGGCGTGCGCGCGGCTGACCCGCAGCGCAAGATCGTCGCGCTTTCGGGCGATTACGACTTCCAGTTCATGATCGAAGAACTGGCCGCAGGCGCGCAGTTCAAGCTGCCTTACGTGCACGTGGTCGTGAACAACTCGTATCTCGGTTTGATCCGTCAGGCACAGCGCGGCTTCGACATGGACTACTGCGTGCAGCTCGCGTTCGACAACATCAACGCGCCCGAACTCGACGGCTACGGCGTGGATCACGTCGCAGTGGCCGAAGGTCTCGGCTGCAAGGCGCTGCGCGTGTTCAAACCGGAGGACATCGCACCGGCGCTCAGGCAGGCTCAGGCGCTGGCGGCGGAGCATCAGGTGCCGGTAGTCGTCGAGATGATTCTCGAGCGCGTGACGAACATTGCGATGGGCACGGAGATCGATGCGATCAACGAGTTCGAAGAACTTGCCGACAGCCTCGCCGATGCACCGACGGCCGTGACGCCGCTCGACTGAAACACCGACTCGAAGACTCAAAGACGCACAGCCATTCCACTGACCGACCATCGGGAAATAATCAATGCCGAAATTTGCCGCGAATCTGACGATGCTGTTCAACGAAGTCGCGTTCCTCGACCGTTTCGCGGCCGCGGCCAACGCGGGTTTCAAGGCGGTCGAGTTCCTGTTTCCGTATCCCTATTCGATCAGCGACCTCAAGGCGCGCGTACAGGAAAACGATCTGCGAATCGTCCTGCACAACCTGCCCGCGGGTAACTGGGAAGCAGGCGAGCGCGGCATCGCCTGTCTGCCGGATCGCGTCGCCGAGTTTCGCGATGGCGTGCCCCGCGCGATCGAATATGCGAAGGCGCTCGGCGTGCCGCAGTTGAACTGCCTCGTCGGCATTCCGGCCGCGGGCGTGTCGGAGCAACAGGCGCGCGCGACGATCGTCGAGAACCTGCGTTTCGCAGCCGATGCGCTGCAGCAGGAAGGCATCCGGCTGCTCGTCGAGCCGTGCAATTCATACGACATTCCGGGCTTCGCGCTGAATCGTTCACGGGAAGGGCTCGACGTGATCCGCGCGGTCGGCTCCGACAATCTCTTCCTGCAATACGACATCTATCACATGCAGCGCATGGAAGGCGAACTGGCCGCGACGATCAGGAAGAACCTGCCTTCGATTGCGCATATCCAGCTTGCCGATAACCCCGGCCGCAACGAGCCCGGCACGGGCGAAATCAACTACGCGTTCCTGTTCGAACTGCTCGATTCGATCGGCTATGACGGCTGGATCGGCTGCGAATACAAGCCGCTCGCGGGCACCGAAGCGGGCCTCGGCTGGCTTCGCGCGTTGGCATCGGACAAGGCGCGCGCCGCAGCGTAATTCAAAGACACAAGGAGGAGCACACAGTATGGCAACGATCGGTTTCATCGGCCTCGGCATCATGGGCGCGCACATGGCGCGCAATCTCATCAAGGGCGGCCACACGCTTGTCGTGAACGGCAAGTATCCGGTGCCCGACGATATCCGCGCGCAAACGCAAGTCGCCGCCGACTCGGCGGCGGTGACGCAAGCCAGCGAGATCGTCATCACGATGGTGCCCGACACGCCCGATGTCGCCAACGTGCTGTTCGCCGATGATGGCGTCGCGAAAGGTCTCAGCAAAGGCAAGCTCGTGATCGACATGAGTTCGATCAGCCCGCTCGATACGCAGGAGTTCGCCCGGAAGATCAACGCGCTCGGTTGCGACTACCTCGATGCGCCCGTGTCCGGCGGCGAAGTCGGTGCGCGCGAAGCGTCGCTGACGATCATGGTCGGGGGCCCGCAGAAATCGTTCGATATCGCGAAGCCGTTGTTCGAGTTGATGGGCAAGAACATCTCGCTCATCGGCGACAACGGCGCGGGCCAGACGTGCAAGGTCGCCAATCAGATCATCGTTGCGCTGAATATCGAAGCGGTCGCGGAGGCCCTGCTGTTCGCATCACGCTCGGGCGCCGATCCGGAGCGCGTGCGCACGGCGCTGATGGGCGGCTTCGCGTCATCGCGCATTCTCGAAGTGCATGGCAAGCGCATGACCGCGCGCACGTTCGATCCGGGCTTCAGGATCGAACTGCATCAGAAGGACTTGAATCTTGCGCTCGATGGCGCGCGCAAGATGGGCCTTGCGCTGCCGCATACCGCAAGCGCGCAGCAGTTGTTCAGCGTGTGCTCGGCGAATGGCGGCAAGGCGTGGGATCACTCGGCGATGGTGCGCGCGCTCGAAATCATGTCGAACTATCAGGTGGCGGAAGAGCCGCAGCAAGCGAAGGCCGCGTGAGGCTTCCGGCCTGAACCGTGGGGCGTCCCGCGTATGGGCACGCGGGACAAAGCGCCGCTCTGGGCTGAGAGCGGCTAGTGGGGTCCGAGAGCGGCATCCGGCGGCGCGCCGGGTAAGCCTTGGTCGGTCAGACGGTTTGCCGTCGGATGTCCGCGTCGGATCGCTGCAGTCGCAAGCGCGCTTGGTCCGCACGACTAACGTGCATCGAGCGCGAGCGATGCCAGCCTTAAGCACCCAGGGAAGCGCGGGAAGTTGCGGCGCTTCTTAATACGTATCGAAGAGGCGCTGCAGCGTGGCGGCATCGGCGATGCCCGAGGAAAGCGCGAGCATGAGCAGCACGCGCGCCTTGTACGGATTGAGCGTGCCCGCGCTGACCGTGCCGAGCGCATCGTCGGAGGCAGCGCCGTTGCGCATCACGTGCCCCGAACCGACGCGCGATGCACGCACCACCGCAATCCCCGCCGTGGCCGCATCCGCGAGTGCTTGCGTGATCGTCGCGTGCATCGAACCGTTGCCGGTTCCCGCCACGACGATGCCCTTCACGCCCGCCGCGACGAGCGCATCGACTGTCACGCGCGAAACGCCCGCATAGCTCGCGATGATTTCGACCATCGGCCATTCGGCCGCTACCGCGAATTCGCTTGCCGTCGTGTGCGGCTTGATGACCGCGCGCTGGAATTCAATCCGTCCGTCCTGCACGAAACCAAGCACGCCGGTCTCGGGCGACCGGAATGCATCGACCGCATACGTGCTTGTCTTCGTGATGTCACGTGCGCTATGGATCTGATTGTTGAACGCGACCAGCACGCCGCGCCCCGCCGCATCTTTCGAAGCCGCGACCGCCACCGCGTTGAGCAGATTGAGCGGGCCATCGGCGGAAAGCGCGGTCGAGGGGCGCATCGCGGCGGTCAGCACGACCGGCTTCGTGCTCTTCACTGTGAGATGCAGCAGATAAGCCGTCTCCTCCAGCGTATCCGTGCCATGCGTGATGACAATGCCGTCGATATCGTCCTGCGCGCTCAACGCGTTGATGCGCGTCGCGAGCGTCGTCCACAACGCGGGAGTCATGTCCTTGCTGTCGATGCTCGCGATCTGTTCCGCATGAATTCGCGCGACGGTGCCGAGCGCAGGCACGGCATCGAGCAGCTTGTCGACGCCGACGACGCCCGCCTTGTAACCCGCCGTCCTGGATGCATCCGCGGCCTGCCCGGCGATCGTACCGCCTGTTGCAAGCACGGCCACGCGAGGAAGAGAGAGAGTGTGTGTATTCATGCCGGCGATTGTAAATCAGCCGGCATGCGTGCTTCAGGCCGCTTCGCGCAACTGCGCGGCGATCTGCGCTTCGTCCAGTTGCGGTGCGAACATTTCGATCAGCCGGTACGCGTACGCGCGCAGGAACGCGCCTTTGCGCAGACCGACGCGCGTCGTGCTCGCTTCGAAAAGATGCTGCGTATCCAGCGCGACGAGTTCGGTGTCGCGCTTCGCGTCGTATGCCATCGCCGCGACGATACCGATGCCCATGCCCAGTTCGACGTACGTCTTGATCACGTCCGCGTCGATCGCGGTGAGCACGATATCGGGCATGGCGCCCGCGCTGGCGAACGCCTCATCCACGTGCGAGCGGCCCGTGAAGTCGTGGTCGTAGGTCACGATCGGGTACTCCGCGATCTGCTCCAGCGTGATGTTCCCAATCCCGACAAGCGGATGGTCCTTCGGAACGACCACCGTGTGGTGCCACGAATAACACGGAAACGTGACGATATCCGGATAGCGGTCGAGCGCTTCGGTCGAAATGCCGATGTCCGCTTCGCCATTGATGATCATTTGCGCGATCTGCTGCGGACTGCCCTGGCGCAGCGCGAGATGCACCTTCGGAAATACTTCGGTGAACTGACGTATTACCTTCGGCAGCGCATAGCGCGCCTGCGTGTGCGTGGTCGCGACGACAAGGTGGCCGCTGTCCTGATCCGCGAACTGGCGCGCGACGCGGCGCAGATTCTCCGCATCCAGCAGCATGCGCTCGATCAGTTGATGCACCTGCTTTCCCGGCTCCGTCAGCCCCGTCAGACGCTTGCCGCGCCGAATGAAGATATCGACGCCGAGCTCGTCTTCGAGATCCTTGATCTGCTTCGATACGCCCGACTGCGACGTATAGAGCACGTTGGCGACTTCAGTCAGATTCATGTTCTGACGCACGGCCTCGCGCACGAAGCGCAACTGCTGGAAGTTCATTGTCTGCCTCTCTTTTCTGCTGCCGTTTCGTGGATGTCTTATTGGGCGGGAAATACACGCAACACGCGCGGCACGGCACGCACGCCGTCCCCAATGTCGAGCTTGAGCGCACGCCACGCTTCGCGGTCGAGTTCCGCTTCGAGCACGCTGCCCGTGCCGCCTTCCAGTTCGACCCGCACTGAGCCGCCCAGCGTCACGACGCGCCGCACGTCTACCACGATGCCATCGCGATGCGCTTCACCGGCGGCATCGTCCGCGCGATACAGCGCGAGGTCGTGCGGACGCACATAGGCCAGCGCGCGGCCGCTGAAATGCGCCTGCGTGCTGATCGCCTGCGCGGCGCCATCGGCGACGAAACCGCCCGCATCCACCACGCCTTGCAGGCGGTTCGCGGCACCGAGGAACTCGTAGACGAACGATGTCTGCGGATGATCGTACACATCCTGCGGGCTGCCCACCTGCTCCACGCGACCATGATTCATCACGACGATGCGGTCGGCCACTTCGAGCGCCTCCTCCTGGTCGTGCGTGACGAAGAGCGTCGAGATATGCAGATCGTCATGCAGGCGACGCAGCCAGCTGCGCAATTCCTTGCGCACCTTGGCATCGAGCGCGCCGAACGGCTCGTCGAGCAGGAGCACTTTCGGTTCGACCGCGAGCGCGCGAGCCAGCGCGATGCGTTGCCGCTGCCCGCCGGACAGCTCCGAAGGAAAGCGTTGCGCGAGCCAGTCGAGCTGCACGAGCCTTAGCAGTTCGTGCACCTTTTCGCGGATCACCGCTTCCGAAGGACGCTCGCGCCGCGGCTTCACGCGCAACCCGAACGCGACGTTTTCAAACACCGTCATATGCCGGAAAAGCGCGTAATGCTGAAAGACGAAGCCCACTTGCCGCTCTCGCGCGCCCACTTGCGCCACGTCCTCGCCGTGCAGCACGACCTGACCGGCATCGGCATATTCGAGGCCCGCGATCACGCGCAGGAGCGTGGTCTTGCCGCATCCGGACGGCCCGAGCAGCGCGACCAGCTCGCCCGCGGGAAAGTCGAGCGTGACGTTGTCGAGCGCGGTGAAATCGCCGAAGCGTTTTTGCAGATTGCGAACGATGATGCTCATGGTGGTTCCTTTCCCTTAGTTCCTGGCACGTGCAGCATCGAGCGATTGCGACATGCGCCGCTCCGCGATGAGCTTCAATCCGAGCGTGACGAGCGCAAGCAAGGCGAGCAGCGACGCCACCGCGAACGCGGCCGAGAAGTTGTATTCGTTGTAGAGAATTTCGACGTGCAACGGCATGGTGTCGGTTTGCCCGCGAATGTGGCCCGATACCACGGACACCGCGCCGAATTCGCCCATCGCGCGCGCATTGCAGAGAATCACGCCGTACAGCAGGCCCCACTTCACGTTCGGCAGGGTCACCCGGCGAAAGATCTGCCAGCCCGACGCGCCGAGCACGTGCGCGGCCTCTTCTTCATCGTTGCCTTGCGCCTGCATCAGCGGAATCAGCTCGCGCGCGACGAATGGAAACGTCACGAAGATCGTCGCGAGCACAATGCCCGGCACCGCGAAGATGATCTGCACGTCATGGGCCGCGAGCCAAGGTCCGAACCAGCCCTGCGCGCCGAACATCAGCACGTAGATGAGCCCGGAGATGACGGGCGAGACGGAGAACGGCAGGTCGATGAGTGTCGTCAGAAGCGCCTTGCCGCGAAACTCGAACTTCGCGATGGCCCACGACGCCGCCAGCCCGAACGCGAGATTGAGCGGAACCGCGATTGCAGCGGTCGTGAGCGTCAGCTTGATGGCGGACCACGCGTCCGGGTCCCTGAGCGACTCGAAGTAATAGTCGACGCCCTTTGCGAACGCTTGAGCAAAAACCGCGAGAAGCGGCACGAGCAGAAACAACGCAAGAAACGCGAGCGCGATGCCGATAAGCAGCCAGCGTATCGCGCGCGGCTCGGTCACCGGATCGAGTGTATGGGCGTCGCGCGGCGCGGCCGTGTTCATCGCGATGGCTTTGGTATCGGGCGTGCTCATGCGTGACTCTCCTGCGCCTGTACGGCAGTCGCGGGCGGCGCGACGGTGCGGCTGGTGCGCCGTTGCAGAAACCATTGCAGCGTGTTGATGAAGAGCAGCATCAGAAACGACACGCAGAGCATGACGACTGCGATAGCGGTCGCGCCCGCATAGTCGTATTGCTCAAGCTTCGTGATGATGAGCAGCGACGTGATCTCCGACTTCATCGGCACGTTGCCCGCGATGAAGATCACCGAGCCGTATTCGCCGAGCGCGCGCGCGAACGCCAGCGCAAAGCCCGTGAGGAGCGCCGGCAGCAGCGATGGCAGCACGACGCGGCGAAACGTCAGCCAGCGCGTCGCGCCGAGGCACGCGGCGGCCTCTTCCTGCTCACGCTCGAAGTCTTCCAGCACTGGCTGCACCGTGCGCACGACGAAGGGCAAGCCGATGAACGTCAGCGCGACGAGCACGCCGAGCGGCGTGAACGCCACCTTGATCCCGAGCGGCGCGAGATACTGTCCGATCCATCCATTGCCTGCGTACACGGCCGCGAGCGAGATGCCCGCGACGGACGTCGGCAGCGCGAACGGCAAGTCGACGATGGCATCGACAATGCGCTTCATCGGAAACGTGTAGCGCACGAGCACCCATGCGACGAGAAAGCCGAAGACCGCGTTGATGAGCGCGCCACCGAGCGCCGCGCCGAATGTCAGCCGATACGACGCCAGAACGCGCGGCGAGCTCACCGCGCGCGCGAACTGCGCCCAGTCGAGCGTCGCCGTCTTTGCGAACGTCGCGGCAAGCGGAATCAGCACCACGAGGCTCAGGTACGCCAGCGTGATGCCGAGCGTCAAGCCAAAACCCGGTAACGCGCTCGGCTTGCGCAGAGTGAAAGTCGTCATCCTTGAAACGTCCTATTCCAGTGCGCCGGGGAGCGCGGGTTGCTGCTTCATGCCGATAGCGGCGTCATGGCGCGCCGCTTGATCGTGTCGTGTCCCGAGTGCCGGCCAGTGCTCCAACACCGGCCGTTCCGCTCATTGCGGCTGATAGATCGAATCGAATACGCCGCCGTCCGCAAAGTGCGTCTTCTGCGCTTTTGCCCAGCCGCCGAAGGTATCGTCGATGGTATAGAGCTTGAGTTTCGGAAACTGCCTCGTCAGCTCGGCAGGCACCTTGTCCGAGCGTGGCCGATAGAAGTTGCGCGCTGCGATCTGCTGGCCTTCATCGCTATACAGATACTTCAGATACGCCTCGGCGAGCTTGCGCGTGCCGTGCTTGTCGACCACTTTGTCCACCACTGCGACCGGCGGCTCCGCGAGAATGCTCACCGACGGCACCACGATCTCGAACTTGTCCGGCCCGAATTCCTTGAGCGACAGAAACGCCTCGTTCTCCCACGCGATCAGCACGTCGCCCTGGCCGCGCTGCACGAAGCTCGTCGTCGCGCCGCGCGCGCCGGAATCGAGCACGCCCGCGTTCTTGTAGAGCTTCGAGACGAAGTCCTTCGCGCTCTGCTCGTTGCCGCCCGGCTTGTGCTGCGCATACGCCCACGCCGCGAGGTAGTTCCAGCGCGCCCCGCCAGAGGTCTTCGGGTTGGGCGTGACGATTGATACGCCCGGCTTCGCCAGATCGTCCCAATCCCTGATGTGCTTCGGGTTCCCTTTGCGGACCAGAAACACGATGGTCGATGTGTACGGCGACGCGTTGTCCGGCAGACGCTTTTGCCAGTCCGCGCCGACGACCCCTTTGCTCGCGAGCGCGTCGATGTCATAGGCGAGCGCGAGCGTCACAACGTCGGCCTGCAAGCCGTCGAGCACCGCGCGCGCCTGTCCGCCGGAGCCGCCGTGAGACTGCTTGAAGGTCACCGCCTCGCCGGTTTGCGCCTTCCACTGCTTCGCGAAAGCCTGGTTGAAGTCCTGATAAAGCTCGCGCGTCGGGTCATAGGAGACGTTCAGGAAGGACGTCTGGGCATGAGCCTGTGCGCTCATGCCGATGCTTGCCGCCATCACCGCGAACGCGGCCAGTAGTCTTTTTGCCTTGGTCTCCAATCCCGCTCTGATGCTTTGCATTCCCCGTTCTCCGTCTTATCCAATTGACGGAATCAGTCTATCGGCGAGGCTATATGAATAGAAATAATAGTTTTTCAGTCTTTTATATCGAAAGCTGCTAAAGACTGCTGCCTCGGTCGAAGCAGCGCCATCGGCCCCGTCGACGAGCGCTGTCGCGACGAACTTAAAGTAATGCTTGAAAAGCGCGGAATACTGTATAAAAATACAGTCATCTGTCGATCCATACAGTACCAAAAGGCCCGAGCCCGTGACCAGAACCTCAAAACTCACCGCGCGTCAGCAGCAGGTGTTCGAACTGCTCCAGCGCGCTATCGAGCGCACCGGCTTCCCGCCGACGCGCGCGGAGATCGCGGCCGAGCTCGGCTTCAGTTCCGCCAATTCGGCGGAGGAGCATTTGCGCGCGCTGGCGCGCAAGGGCGTCATCGAACTCGCGGCGGGGTCTTCCCGCGGCATCCGGCTGATTGCGGATTCGAGCCGGTCGGAAGACCTCCCTCATCAGTTCACGCTGCCGCACCACAGCATCATGCAGTTGTCGCTCCCGCTCGTCGGGCGTGTGGCGGCGGGTAGTCCTATCCTTGCGCAGGAGCACATCTCGCAGCACTACGCCTGCGACCCCGCTCTGTTTTCAAGCAAGCCCGACTATCTGTTGAAAGTGCGCGGCTTGTCCATGCGCGACGCGGGCATCCTCGACGGCGACCTGCTCGCCGTCCAAAAGCGCACGGAAGCGAAGGACGGGCAGATCGTCGTCGCACGTCTCGGCGACGACGTTACGGTGAAACGCTGGAAGCGCCTCGCCGACGGTGTCGAACTTATTGCCGAGAATCCGGATTACGACAACATCTTCGTGCGCTCCGGCAGCGGAGAGTTTGCGCTTGAAGGCATTGCGGTCGGGCTCATTCGCTCGGGCGAGTTCTAGTACCAGGCGGTCAGCGAGGCGCACAGTGCGTCCTCGTTGTCCGCGCCACCTCACGCCACGCAAGACGCGGCGCGTTTCGAATACATCAAGCATTGACGACAGCCGCTCGCGGCATGCCGCCGTGCGTCCTATCGTCTGGAGAGTCATGATGGAACGTTTTGCCCGTTTGCTGCCCTTCCGCCAGTTCGGCCGCCTGCGTCATCTGCGCGCGTTGATCTCATGCGGCATCGCCGCCCGCTCGCGTGATGACGCCACGCCCGATCTTTTCGATGAAATGCCCGCGCTGCCGTCGCGCCAGCCGGCGTTTGCGCGCGTGTCGCTGACGCATGCGGTGCAGGCGGAGCCGTCGCGTCGTGCGCCGGTGCGTGTCTACCGCAGTGAATCGCGGCTAATCATGGTTGGCAAAATCGGCGAAGTGTCGCGCATGATCGACCGGTGTATCGACGAAGAACGCGCGGGTATCGCTGGCGGAATTCTCGCTTGAGGTTGCGGGCGCGGCCCGGCGTTGCAATCACGTTTGGAGTTGCGTTCGAGTCGCGGGATATATCGGCCTCCGGCGCGGTCAATCCTTGACTGACGTCCCGAGAGAAAGGCTTCGCTGCCGCATGTCCCGCACTACGCGCACTACCCGTTTCCTCGCCGCTTCGCTCGCAGTGGTTGTGCTCGTCGCCGCGCTGGGTTTCGTGTACGCGTCGCCGTACATCGCACTGGACCGCGTCAAGCGTGCCGCCGATGCGCGCGACGCGCAGACGGTCAACGAATACGTCGATTTCCCCGCGCTGCGCGCGAGTCTGAAGGAACAGGTCGCCGCGCTGCTGACTCGGCGCGTCGATATGCAAAAGAGCGGCAATCCGCTCGCTGTCATCGGCGCGATGATCGGCGCGGCGCTCGTTGGCCCGCTGGTGGATTCGTATGCAACACCGGATGGCGTTGCCGCGATTCTGAACGGCATACCGCCGCGCGGAAATCCCGGCGAACGCGCGCCTGCGCTTCGGCCCAAGGAGCCACATGCCGCTAAGCCCGCGCCGGACGCTCCAAATCAACCGCCGCAGACCACGGCCGGATATCGCGGCATCAACACGTTCGCCGTCACTTATCAGCACGGCGCCGGCAATGCCCGCTATTCAGCCATCTTCCACCGCAGCGGTCTGATTTCGTGGAAGCTCGTCGCCGTCGAGCTCAGCGGCTAGATGCGGTCCCGCATCGTCAGGCGCCCGCTTCCACCTTGACCGGCTTGGCGGCATACGCAGCTTCGTCTTCCGCTTCCGCCGATTCGCCGGCCTGACAGACAGCCACGAGAATGCTGCACGACACGCGGTCGAGCAAGGGCGTGTTGCCCGCGCCCATCCACCATCGCGCGAGCCCGCTGCGGCAGCGATGCCCGACTACGACAAGATCGACCTTCAGGCTTTCCGCGAGCGTCGCGATTTCATCGATCGGATGCCCGAACGCGAAATGCCCTTGCGCCGCCAGGCCGCGCTCGCGAAGCCAGTCGACGCCTTCTTGCAGAATGTCGCGCGCGGCGTCCTCGAAACGCCCGCAGGCCATATCGGTCAGCAATCCGGCGCTTTGCGCGATGCTCGACCGCATATCGACCACGGCAAGCACGTGCGTTTCCGCATTGAGGTCGAGCGCGAGATTCGCGCCCTGGCGCAGCGCTTTGCGACCCTCTCTCGAGCCGTCGTAGCACAGCAGGATTTTTCTGTAGCTGCTCATCATGCCTCCCTGCCGCATCGCGATGGACGGCGGCGTAGCTTCATCTTCCTGTGCCGCGACGGACGTCGCAACGATGGAAAACGCTAACCTCTCGCGGCGAGGCGCGACGCGCGCGCTACCGCTGGGATAAACCGCTAGCTGGCGCCGTGCCAGATCGGCCTGCGGCCCGCCGGACAAGGCGCGCGCGGTTTCGGCCGGCGCCTGCCGAGCCCGGCAGGCACTCGTTTGACTCGCGCGCGCCGCACGCGGTTGCATGCGGTTGCACGTCACGCGCCGCCCCGGTGCATTGGATTACACTAGCCCGCTGGACTTTCCCGGCAGGCCAACGCATGGCACATCCCATTTCGCGCATCGCAGACGATCAAGACGGTGCGCCCGCAATCGAATTCAGCGAAGTCAGAAAACAGTACGGCGGGAAGAACGTCGTCGATGGCCTGTCGTTCGACGTGCGCCCCGGCGAATGCTTCGGCCTGCTTGGGCCCAACGGCGCGGGCAAGACGACGACG
>Ga0308173_10000220_pt1 | contig 21751 bp, 24 predicted proteins | sample PhyPR1_FD_203716 | JGI IMG/M metagenome (GOLD analysis project Ga0308173, IMG submission 203716) | Soil microbial communities from UC Gill Tract Community Farm, Albany, California, United States - DLSLS.P.R1 | ecosystem: Environmental > Terrestrial > Soil > Agricultural land | place: USA... | reverse complement strand
GTCGACGACCGACAGATGGGCGGCGGCGGCGAAATCGGCAAGCGACAGCCGTCGCCCGGCCAGCCACTCGCGCCCCTGCAGCAGGCTTTCGGCATAGCCCAGGTGGCTGCGCAGGCCCTCGCGGCCGCGGCGCAGGTTGGCGAGCTCGGGCGCGCCCAGGCCCAGCAGGCGCTTCTCCATCTTCTCGTGCAGCAGGAAACCGCCGGCTTCGTACTCGAACTTGCGGTCGAACCACTGGATGAGCCGCCTGGCCTCGGCGCGCTCGGCGGCCTCGCGGCCCAGCAGGGCGGGCTCCGGATGGGCCTCCTCGAGCCAATCGAGGATGGCGCGGCTTTCGCAGAGCACCAGCCGCGCTTCGCCTGCGCCTTCCACCAGCACCGGGGTCATGCCGGAGGGATTGAGCTCGGCGAACGCCTTCGGCCGCTCCCAGTAGCGCACCTGGACTTCGCCGAACGGCAGCCGTTTCTCGCCCAGCGCCAGCCGCACCTGGCGCGACGCCGGATCGAGCGGGAAGTGGTGCAGGGTGCGCTCGGCGCTCATGTCCGACGGCTAAAAGGCGGGCTCCGATGAGTCCATGGGCTGCACCCCTTAAGCAGCCGTTTACACTCACGCCTCCGCGGCCGGCGCCTCGGCGAAGGCGCCGCCGTGCGGCTCGGCCCGGCCAAGCGGATCGGCGTGGATGATGATATCGGCCGCGGGGAAGGCCGCCAGCACCCGCTTCTCGGCGGCGACGATCACTTGGTGCGCGGCTTCCAGCGTGAGCTCCGGGTCGAGGTCCACGTGCATCTGCATGTGGACGTAGGGGCCCGAGGCGCGGGTCCTGAGCTGGTGGACGTCGATGAGCCTGGGATCCTCGGTCATCAGCCGCACGATCTCGGCGCGTTCGGACTCCGGCAGCTCGCGGTCCATCAGCTGGGCCGACGATTGGCGGAATACGTTGACCGCACCCCAGAGCAGGATGGCAGCGACGATCAGGGCGGCGATGGGATCGAGCCTGGCGACGCCCAGCCAGGCGGCCGCGGCGATGCCCACCAGCGCCACGAGGTTGGAGGCGAGGTCGGCGGCGTAGTGGGCCCGATCGCCGGAGACCGCGACGGAAGCGGCCCGCCTGAGCACCCGCGTCTGGGCGGCGATCAGGAGGCCCGTGAGCGCGGTCGAAAGGACCATCACGAAGATGGCCCATAGGCTGTCCTCCACGGCGTGCGGATGGACCAGGTCGGCGATCGCCTGGCGGCCGATCAGGGCGGCGGAGGCGAACACCAGGCCCGCCTGCACGAGGCTCGCGAAGGCCTCCGCCTTGCCGTGGCCGAAGCGGTGCTCGGCGTCTGGCGGATGGATGGCGTAGCGGACTGCGACGAAAGTCCCCGCCGAAGCGAGCAGGTCGAGGGCGGAATCGGCCATCGAGGCGAGCAGAGCCACCGAGCCCGACAAGAGCCAGACGACGAGCTTGGCCGCAACCAGCACGGCGGCGACGCCTACCGAGTAGTAGGTCACGCGCCGGGTCAGCCGGGCGGTCTCGGCGGGGGCGAGGCCGTGGACGTCCATCGGCGGGAGGTTAGCGGGGCGGCCGCTTCAGGCCAGCGCTAACGACTCGCAAGACCCGTCAAGCCGCTTCCCGTGGCATCGGGCCGACGTAGCGCGACTGCGGGCGGATGAGGCGGCCGCCGGCCAGCTGCTCGCGGGCGTGGGCGATCCAGCCCGAGACCCGGCCCATGGCGAACACGCAGGTAAAGGCCGAGGGCGGGAAGGCGAGCGCCTCCAGGAGCAGAGCGGTGTAGAACTCGACATTGGTGTCGAGCGGGCGGTTCGGCTTGCGTTCCCGCAGGATGGCGAGCGCCGCCTGCTCCACGGCCTCGGCGAAGGCGAGCCGGCCAGGCAGCACGTTGGAGCCCTCGCCCAGCCGCCGGACCGCCTTCTTGAGCGCATCCGCGCGCGGGTCGCGGACCCGATAGACGCGGTGCCCGAAGCCCATCAGCCGGTCGCCGCGGTCGAGCGCCGCCTCGATCCAGGCCCTCGCATTCTCCGGCCGGCCGATGGCGTCCAGCATGTCGATGATCGGGCCGGGCGCGCCGCCGTGCAGCGGGCCCTTCAGGGCGCTGATCCCGCCCAGCACGGCCGACGTCAGGCCGGCGCGCGTCGAGGCGATGACCCGGGCGGCGAAGGTCGAGGCGTTGAGGCCGTGGTCGCTGACCGTCACGAGGTAGGTGTCGAGAGCGTCGACCTCGGCGGCGCTCGCCGCCCGACCCCTGATCATCCGCAGGATGTCGGCGGCGTGGCTCGAGCCCGGGTCGGGACGGACCGGCGCCTCGCCGGCCTGGGCGCGGACCACGGCGGCGGTGAACACGGCTGGGGCCGCGGTCAGGCGGAGCGCAACGGCCGGATCGTCGCCATCGGCTAGCCTGGCGGCCAGCGCGCGCATCGCCTCGATCGGCGAGCGGTCGAGGAGCCCGGTGTCGAGGGCGGCGACCTCGGCGAACACCTCGGCGCGCGCCGCGCCCAGCGCCGGCCCGAGATCGTTCGGCAGTCCCTCGAAGAAGCCGTCCCACAGCAGGCGGGCGACGTCCTCGTAGCGGATCCGGCCGGCCAGCTCGTCGAGCGACCGGCCGCGGATGATCAGCCGCCCGGCCTGGCCGTCCACCTCCGACAGCACGGTCTCGGCCGCGACGACGTCTTCCAGGCCGTCGGAAACATGCGGGGTCATGGCGGGCTCCTTCTTGCTTGCCGCCGCAGAGATTTGCCGGCAAGCTGATCTCGTCAATCTTGATCAATGTGATCAACATATGCCCGATCGGGACTGGATCGCTGCGGAGGACGCCCGGACCCGGCTCGGAGTCAGGGCCCAGACGCTCTACGCCTACGTCAGCCGCGGGCGCGTGCAGGTGCGCCCCGATCCCGGCGATCCGCGGCGCAGCCTCTACCGCGCCGCCGACATCGCCGCGCTCAGCCAGCGCAAGTCGCGCAGCCGCAAGGTCTCCGAGGTGGCGGCCGGCGCGATCGCGTGGGGCGAGCCGGTGCTGGCTTCGGAGATCACCACGGTGGCCGGCGGGCGGCTGTTCTACCGCGGGCGCGACGCGATCCGGCTGGCCGACAGTGAGACGCTGGAGTCGGTGGCGCGGCTGCTGCGCGGCGGCCACGGGGCGGCCCTGAAGCGCACCGAGCGGCCCGCCCCGCCGGACGCGCCGGACATGCGCACGCGCGGCTTCCTGGCGCTCGCCGCGCGGGCCGGCGCCGATCCGCCGGCGCGCGGCCGCAATCCCCTGGCGCTGGCGGTCGAGGCCGCGACGCTGCTCGACGTGCTGACGGACGCGGTGGCCGGCGAGGTGGGCGGCGGGGCGATCCACAACCGGCTGGCGCTGGCCTGGGGACAGGGTCCCGGCGGCCCCGGCGCGGACCTGATCCGCCGCTGCATGGCGCTGGTGGCCGACCATGAGCTGAACGCCTCGGCCTTCGCCGCGCGCGTCGCGGCCTCGACCGGCGCGTCGCTGGCGGCCGCCGCGCTCGCGGGACTGGCGACGCTCTCCGGCCCGCGGCACGGCATGGCGATCGCGGCGGTGAGGACCTTCGCGGCGGAGGCGGCCCAGCTCGGGCCGGGACCGGCGATCGTCAACCGCCTCTCCGAAGATCGCGCCCTGCCGGGCTTCGGCCACCCGCTTTATCCGGAGGGCGACCCTCGCGCGGCGGCGCTGCTGTCGCAGTTCGATCCGCCGCGCGGGCTGGACGCCCTGCAGGCCGCCGTGCGTCAGGAGACGGGGCTGGCGCCCAACGTCGACTTCGCCCTGGTCGCCGTCTGCGAGGCGCTGAAGCTGCCGCAGGACGCGCCCTTCGCCCTGTTCGCGGTGGCCCGCTGCGCCGGCTGGATCGCGCATGCCATCGAGCAGGGGCAGTCCGAGGCCCTGATCCGGCCGCGCGCCCGCTACATCGGCCCGGAGCCGGAGTTCGGCTGAAGCCGCGCCACGCCGCGACCATTCGGCGGTTGAGCCGGCCTGCGGCTCAGCTTAATGCCGCCAAGGAAAGCCGCCCCGGGGGAGCGCCGCCGTGCCCGACTGGATCAACGCCGTCATCCTGGGCGTCGTCGAAGGGCTGACGGAGTTCATCCCCGTCTCGTCCACCGGCCATCTGCTGCTGGTGAAGGACCTGATGGGGCTGAAGGATCCGTTCTGGGACACCTTCAACGTGCTGATCCAGCTGGGCGCGATCCTGGCGGTGGTGGCGCTCTACTTCGGCCGCTTCTGGAACGTGCTGATCCGGCTGCCCAGCGATCCCAAGGCCCAGCGGTTCGCCCTCGCGATCGTCGTGGGCTCGATCCCGGCGGCGGTGGCGGGCTTCCTGCTGCACGATGCGATCAAGACCATCCTATTCGAGAGCCCGCGGGTGATCTGCACCGCGCTGCTGATCGGCGGGGTGCTGCTCCTGATCATCGACCGGGTGGCGCCGCCGCCGCGCCGCAACGACGCGTTCAACCTGCCGGTCTGGACGGCGCTGGCGGTGGGCGTGTTCCAGTGCCTGGCGCTGGTTCCCGGCGTCTCGCGATCCGGCGCGACCATCGTGGGCTCGATGCTGATGGGCGTCGAGAAGAAGGCCGCGGCCGAGTTCTCCTTCTTCCTCGCGATCCCGGTGATGCTGGGCAGTTTCCTGCTCGACGGCTGGAAGAGCCGCCATCAGCTCACCGGCCACAATATCGAGCTGGTCGCGATCGGCTTCGTGGTCGCCTTCATCGTGGCGATCGGCGTGATCCGCGCGATGCTGGCGATCGTCACCCGCCGCGGCTACGCGGTGTTCGGCTGGTGGCGCATCGCGGTGGGAGTCGTCGGGCTGCTGGCGCTGCAGTTCGCCTGAGCCCGCCCGGGCTATGGCAGCTCCCCGCTCTTCAGCCAGCGAGCGCACTCCGGCCCGAGCTTCTCCACGGCCATGCGCTCGTAGGCGAGGCTGTCCTCGGGGCTCAGCACGTCCTTCCAGCGGCCGTTGACGCCCTTGTTGATGAAGGTCTCGCCGCCCCCTTGCCAGGGATCGCCGCCCAACGGCGCGTAGAGCTCGGCATGCGCCTTCATGTAGTCGAAGGTGCAGTGCTGGACGGCGGCGGGCCACGTCGCCTCGGGAAGCTCGATCTCCAGGAACTCGGCGATGGCGCGCATTTCGCCCTCGAGGTCGGCCTTCAGGGTGTTGAAGTGCACCAGCTTGACGTTCGGCAGGTCGCGCACCGCCCACCAGGTCGCGGTGTTCTCCCAGAACGACCAGAAGGGATAGCCGTCCTTCTCGAGCCAGGTGCGGAAGTAGCGGCGGATGTCCGGATCGGGCGGCGGCAACGGCTCGCCGACCAGACCCGGCCCGTTGAACAGCTCGTACATGTGCGGCTTGAAATTGGCGTGGTGGTTGTACATCGACCAGATCACGTCGCGCCCGTCCCGGCCGACGTAGAGGTACTTGGCCTTCGGCGACATCCTCAGGGCGTCAGTGGGCAGGTGCGTCTTCACCACGCGGCGGTGAGCCTGCGCGGCGACCGCCGCCCGCGCCTCCGGCGGCATGATGCGCAGGTCGTACCAGGGCGAGAGATGGCTGACCGGGACCCCCTCGGCGCCCTGGAAGATCAGCTGGCTGACGATCTGCTGCGTCCAGGTCGTGCCCGCCTTGCCGTAGGTGCCGATAATGACGTCGCCATCGCGGAACGCGAAGTCGTTCCAGACGGTGGAATCCATGTGGTGGTTGTGAAGCTCGCGGGTCTTCCGCGGGAACGCGATCACTTCCGACATGGCTGAAACCCCTCGATGCCCTCGCCAATCTATATACGGTCGTTCGGCGAAGGTGGAGGCCTCTTCAGACAGCGAGCGCACGGTCTTCCTGGTCGGCGTACTGGCCGCCCTTGCGATATCGGTAGAGATAGCTCGGCAGAACGGCTTCCAGCGTCGTCGGGGTGATCCCGAGCTCGGCAAGTCCCGGATATTGGCCGGAGACCACGTTGTCGGCGCGCAGCAGCTTGACCTGGTCCGAGGTGATCGGCGGCGCGACGATGCCTGCGGCGGCGTCGCCGAGCGCGCCAAGGACGCTCGCGGCCGCGAAGGGGACGGGTACGAGCAGGCGTCGCCGCTCGATCTGCTCGAGCATGATCTCCATCAGCCGGCGGAAGGTGAACACGGCCGGGCCGCCGAGCTCGTAGGTCTGGCCGGCGGTCTCCTCGAGGGTCACCGCCTGGGTCAGCGCGCGCGCCACATCGCCCACGAACACCGGCTGCATCCGGGTGCGGCCGCCGCCGATCAGCGGCAGGGCCGGGCTGACCAGCGCCATGCTCGCGAAACGGTTGAAGAAGCTGTCGTCCTGGCCGAACACGATGGAGGGACGCACGAGCACCGCCTCGGGGCAGGCTTCCCGGACCGCCGCCTCGCCCTCCGCCTTGGTGCGGGCGTACCTGGCGGGCGAGGCCGGGTCCGCGCCCAGCGCCGACATCTGGACGAGCCGCGTGACGCCCACGGCGCGCGCCGCCTCCGCGACATTGCGCGCGCCCATCACGTGGACGGACTGGAAGCCCTGGCGCCCGCTCTCGAACAGCAGGCCCACGAGGTTGAGCGCGGCGGTCGCGCCCTCCAGCGCCCGGCGCACGGAGGGCGCGTTGCGAATGTTGGCCTGGACCACGTCGATCTGGCCCACGTCGCCGTGCAGGCGCATGGCGTAGGCGAGGTTCGGCTGGCGCACCGCGACCCGGATCCGCCAGCCGGCCTTGGCGAGCTGGCGAACGGCCTGGGCGCCGATGAAGCCGGAGCCGCCGAACACGGTGACGAGGTTCTGCATTGAGGGTCCGCAGGCTGGCGCAGCGTCGCGCGGGCCAGCCGATAGACGATGCGGCCGAGCGCCGCAACGGCGCCAAGAGACGCGCTCCGGGCCGGCGTTGACCGGCCGCAGGCGGCGCCCTATCTGTCCGCGTCCCGATCGGACAGGTCGGCCCAGGTGGCGGAATTGGTAGACGCGCTGGCTTCAGGTGCCAGTGGCTTAACGGCCGTGAAGGTTCGAGTCCTTTCCTGGGCACCATCGGTGGGCGCAAGCATCGCGCCGGTGTTCAGCCGGCGCCATCGGGCTCTATATTGAGGGCTGTAGAGCCGCGGAGCGCGAATCTCAGGTGACCACCTTCCTGCATGACGGCGACCTGCCGGACGGCCTTTTCGCCGACAGCTACGAGGTGGCGATCGATTCTGAGACCATGGGCCTGCGGCTCGGCCGCGACCCGCTGTGCGTGGTGCAGCTCTCGGACGGCCGCGGCGACGCCCACGTCGTGCAACTGCGCCGCCCCGACTACGCCTGCCCCAACCTGAAGCGGCTGCTGATCGATCCTGCGGTGCTCAAGCTGTTCCACTACGGCCGCTTCGACATCGCCATGTTCTACCTGCACCTGGGCGTGGTCACGGGTCCGGTCTACTGCACCAAGATCGCCTCCAAGCTGGCGCGCACCTACACCGACCGGCACGGGCTGAAGGACGTGGTCAAGGAACTGCTGGGCGTCGACCTCTCCAAGCAGCAGCAGAGCTCCGACTGGGGCGCCGCGAAGCTCTCCGACGAGCAGGTGGCCTACGCCGCCTCCGACGTCCTGCACCTGCATGCGCTGAAGGCCCGGCTCGACGAGATGCTCGCGCGCGAGGGCCGCGACGCGGTCGCCCAGGCCTGCTTCGCCTTTCTTCCCAACCGCTCGCTGCTGGACGTGGCCGGCTGGGAGGACGTCGACATCTTCGCGCACGCCTGAGGTCAGGGAATGGCGGCGCCCCAAACTATGGCCGAGGCGGCTCGTGGCGGCATCGAGCGCTGGCGCCGGCGCTCGCGTGTCGTGCGCGCGCTGCGGCTGATCGTGCCGGCGGTGATCCTGCTGATCCTTGTCGGGCTCGCGACCTCGGTCGTCTACAACGCCATGAAGCCCGGCCCGGAGGCCACCGAGACCAACCAGCCGATCCGGCTGATCAATCCGCGCTTCGTCGGCCGCGACGATCGGGGCCGCGCCTTCGTGCTCACCGCCGCCAGCGCCACCCGTGACCCGCGGGAGTACCAGAAGGTCTACCTCGACCATCCGGCCCTGGTGCTCGACGAGCAGGGCCCCGATCCCATGCGGATCATCGCTCGCAAGGGGGTGTTCCATGAGAACACCGGCAAACTGGAAGTGAGCGGGGGCGTGCGGCTCGCGTCCAATCGTGGAGCCTTCGAGACGGCGACCTCGCAGTTCGACACCAAGAGCGGCGAGCTCGTCGGTTCAGGCCCGGTTCAGGGCTCCGGTCCTCTTGGAGAAATCGATGCGAAGTCCTATGCCGTTTACGACAAAGGTGACCGCATGGTCTTCGAGGGCCGCGTCCACACGCGCCTGATCCCGAAATGAAAACCCTGGAAGCCCGCCCCATGAAGAGCCTCCCCACCCTTGCGGCGATCGCCCTGGGCCTGGTCGCCGCGCCAGCCGCCGCGCAGCAGTTGGGCGCCAACTCCAAGGCGCCGATCGACATCACTTCCGACCACGCCGAGGCGAGCAACAGCGACTGCGTCTCCACCTGGAGCGGCAACGTCGAGGCCTTGCAGGACAACGCCCGGCTGCGCACCGACGTGCTGAAGCTCTATTCCACCAAGAGCGCCAGGGCAGGCGGCTCGAACAACGGCTGCGGCGACATCGATCGGATGGAAGCCCTGGGCTCGGTCTATTATGTGACGCCGCAGCAGCGCGTGAAGGGCGACAACGCCGTCTATCAGGCGTCGAGCGACACCATCACGGTGACCGGCGACGTGGTGGCGGTCCGCGGCCGGGACGTGATGCGCGGCAAGAAGATGGTGATCAACGTCAAGACCGGCGACGGACAGATGGAGAGCGACGTCACGGGCCGCAACAAGCCCGGACGCGTGCGCGGCGTCTTCTATCCGAACGACAAGACCGACAATACGCAGCCGCCGGCCGCCGGTCAGCGCCGGTGACGTCTTGAAGCCGGAGCGGATCGTGAGCTTTCCCGGCCAGGCCGGCGAGGGTCTGGTCGTCGACAACGTCGGCAAGTCCTTCCGCGGTCGTCCGGTCGTGAAGGGCGTGTCGCTTCGACTGCGACGCGGCGAGGTGGCCGGTCTCCTGGGCCCCAACGGGGCCGGCAAGACCACCTGCTTCTACATGATCACCGGCCTGATCCCGGCCGATTACGGCGCGATCTACCTCGACGGGGCGAACATCACCCAACTGCCGATGTACCAGCGGGCGCGCATGGGCGTGGGCTATCTGCCGCAGGAGACCTCGATCTTTCGTGGCATGTCGGTGGGCGAGAACGTGATGGCCGTGGTCGAGCTGCGGGTGAACGACCGCAAGCAGGCCCGCGCCCTCGTCACCGAGCTGCTGGAGGAATTGCACATCGAGCACCTCAGGAACGCGCCGGCGATCTCGCTGTCGGGCGGCGAACGGCGCCGGGTGGAGATCGCCCGGGCGCTGGCCTCGGAGCCTGCCTTCATGCTGCTGGACGAGCCGTTCGCCGGCATCGATCCCCTCGCCATCGCCGACATCCGCGAGGTGATCGCCTACCTGAAACAGCGCGGCATCGGCATCCTGATCACCGACCACAACGTGCGCGAGACGCTGGACATCATCGACCGCGCCTCGATCATCCACGCGGGCGAGGTGCTGTTCGAAGGCCGCCCCGACGAGATCGTCGACGACCCGGAAGTGCGCCGGGTCTATCTCGGCGACACTTTCGCCTGAGGCGTGGGGCCCCGGCTCACTTCGACTTGAGCTTGCAGTCCTTGAACGGGATCTTCGTGCCTTCGACCAGGGCGGTCCGCCCGCTGGTCCGAAGCGTGACGGCGCCCTTCGAGAACTGCACCCCTTCGTCGCCGGAACCCCGGGTCAGGACGTAACGCGTGTTGTTGTTGCTGGTCGTCAGCGTCGCCTCCTTGGGCGTGGCCGAGTCGTAGTCGACCTGGAAGGCCCCGCCCTGCGCGCAGGTGTAGAAGGCGAAGTTGAAGTTGTTCATCGGCGGTTGCTTGGGCGCCTCGGACATCGCCGCCGAGGACCACAAGGACCAGACAAGAACGCCGCCGATCATGGGCAAGGCCTTCATTCGAGGCTCCCTTCCATGCTGCTCACGGCTCCTGATGAGTCGTGGCCGAATTCTAGCCGAAAAACATCGCTGTCGCCGCTCCGCGGGCGGCGAATCCCAGAATCGTGAACGTGGAGGTTGGCGGCTGGCCAGGCTCGCTGCCGGGCCGGGAGGCGATTACCAGGCGTAGGCTTCAGGAGCCGGGCCGCCGGGGCCGGGGAAGATCCTGTCGAGCTCTCCCGCGACCTCGTCATCCAGCCTGAGCTCGACGGCGGCCAGATTGGCCTCGAACTGCGCCAGCGTGCGTGGCCCGACGATGGGGGCGGTGACGCCAGGCCGCGAAGCCAGCCAGGCGAGCGCCACGTCGGCCGGGGCCTGGCCGATCCTGTCGCAGAGCGCCTCGTAAGCCTCGATTTTGTCGTCCTTGCGCGCGTAGGCGCGCCGGCCGCGGTCGTTGCCCTCGGGCTTGCCGCCGAGCGCGCCGGCCGCCAGCGGACTGTAGGGCAGGAAGGCCATGCCGTAGGCGCGGGCGGCCGGCAGCACCTCCAGCTCTACGGTCCGCTTCGTCAGGTTGTAGACGCTCTGCTCCGAGACCAGGCCCAGGAAGTTGCGCGCCCTGGCGGCTTCCTGCGCCTGGGCGATGTGCCAGCCGGCGAAGTTGGAGGAGCCCACGTAGAGCACCTTGCCCTGCGCCACGAGCACCTCCATGGCCTGCCAGATCTCCTCCCAGCGCGCGGCCCGGTCGATGTGGTGCATCTGGTAGAGGTCGATGTAGTCCGTCCCCAGGCGCTTCAGGCTGCCTTCGCAGGCTTCGCGGATGTGCTTGGCCGAGAGCCCCTTCTGGTTGGGCCCGACCCAGGAGCCTGTGCGGCGGACCGGATCCGGCGAGCCCCACTCCATCGGCGCGGAATAGACCTTGGTGGCGAGCACCGTCTTCTCTCGCCTGCCGCCGCCCTGGGCGAACCAGCGGCCGATCAGGGCCTCCGAGCGGCCGGCGTTGTAGTTGTCGGAGGTGTCGAGCAGGTTCACCCCGCGCTCGAACGCGCTGTCCAGAATCTGGAACGAGGTCGGCTCGTCGGTGAGCCACGAGAAATTCACGCTGCCCAGGCCCAGCGGGGCGACGGAAAGACCGGTCGAGCCGAATCGGCGGAGCTCCACGGCCGGGCGCCTCAGGCCAGTGGATCGAGCGGCGCGCCGTCGGGCCCGAGCGGGCCGACGCGGCCGGGCGTGACGAACAGCGGCGTGCTCGGTCGGGGGGACTCGATGCGGCCCAGCCCGGCCCAGGTGGCGAAGCCCAGGCGATTCAGCAACGCCGGGCGCTCGGCGTCGCATATTGCCGGATCGAGGCCCATGGTGAGGTTCTCCTGCGGCCGGATGAACGGCCGGCAGTGATAGCTGAGCAGCGCATGCCGCGGCTTGTCGGTGCGGTTGGCGCCGGTGCCGTGCCAGATGCGTCCGTCGAAGCACAGGATTGAGCCCGCCGGGCCGTCGGCGGCGATGGTGTCTTCGAGGGTCGGCATGTTCGAGGGTTCGTCCGGGACATAGGCCGAGGAGCGCGGGGTCGCCGCTGCGTCGAGGTGGCTGCCCGGGACCAGACGGGTGCCGCCGTTGGCGTCGGAGAAGTCGTCCAGCATCCAGGCGATGTTCGCGACCACCGGCTTGGGCGTCCAGAATCCGACATAGCCCTGGTCAGTGTGCAGCACCATCGGCTCGCCGCCAGGATGGGCGATGTTGGCGGTGAAGCTGGAGACCAGGAAATCCGGGCCGAGCAGATGGCCCATCAACTCGCCGATGATCGGATGCAGCATCAGGTCGCGAAACACCCGGCCCTTGTTGAGCAACATCCAGATCCGCTGGTTGGGCCGCGACGGACCGCCGTCGTGGAACGCCACCCCGCGGGCGCGCTCGCCGGCCGCCTGCGCCTGGAGGCGCGCCTTCAGCGTCTCGATTTCGGCTCGGGACAACACGTTGGGCACGATGCAGTAGCCACGCTCGTCGAGGTCGCGCCGGGCCTGATTTAGGTCACTGGTCGGTTGGGCGAGCTGCACGGTCACGGCGGACGGGCTCCAAGTTCGGACTCTATTTGAGCGAGAGGTTAGCTCCGCGCCGGCCGGATTGGCTAGGCCGGCGCGCTACTCCGCGGCGCGCGCCGGAGCGGCGCGCCGGCGCTCGTACTCGGCCATGGCCGCCTTGCGCCAGCGGGCCCTGAGCGCGGCCGGCCGCTCGGGATACCGCTCGTCGAGGAACGCGGCCTCGTCCACCCGATCGGTGCGGAAGCTGCGGAAGTCGGCCCTGAGCTCGCACCAGGTCATCAGCAGCCGCACCGCCTCATGATAGCCGACGGCGAACGGCCAGACCGTCCGCTCGGTGCGCCTGTCCTGCTCGTCGCGGTAGACCAGGCGGATCTTGCGGCCGGCGTGGATCGCGCGGCGGACGGCGGCCATGTCCAGCCGGTCGGGCAGGGCGCGGTAGTTCGGCGCCGCGCGGGTCGCGGGCTCGACGATCAGCGGGCGCAGGCGCTCCGGCACGGTCGCGCCGATCTTGGCCACGAGATCCTGGGCGGCGCGGGCGAGCTCGGGGTCCCCGTGGCTCGCCACCCATTGGGCGCCGAGCACCGCAGCCTCCACTTCGGACTCGGTGAGCATCAGCGGCGGCAGGTCGAAGCCCTTCTCCAGCACATAGCCCACGCCGGCCTCGCCGCGGATCGGCACCCGCTGGGCCATGAGGTCGGCGATGTCGCGATAGACCGTGCGCTTCGACGTCTCGAGCTCGGCGGCGATGGCTTCGGCCGTGGCCGGGCTACGATGACGCCTGAGGATCTGGATGATCTGGAACAGACGGTCCGCGCGGCGCATGTCGGCCCTCCCGCCAACCTGCTGACAGATGTGGGCGCGCATCCGGCCCGGTGTCAACCGCTGGCGAGTTAACCAATCGGTGGGGATCGCGCCCTTAGCCTGGAGAGCAAGAAACAGGCCAGAAGGGGGTTCGTCTTGGCGCTCAGCGCGCGGCTCGAGATCCGGCAAGGGCAGGGGCTGGTCATCACGCCTCAGCTGCAGCAGGCGATCAAGCTGCTGCAGCTGTCGAACCTGGAGCTGGAGGCCTTCGTCGAGGCCGAGCTGGAACGCAACCCCTTGCTGCAGCGCGACGATCCGGACGCCGACATCGCTGCGGAAGCGGCCGCGGAGCCGGCGGCTGACGAGGCGGCGCAGGCGGCCGAGGCCGCCCGCGAGCTCGACATGACGCACGACGAGGCCTCGCCCGGCGAGCGGGCGACCGGCGATGCGCCGGAGACGGTCGGGGCTGCTGACGCGGGCGGCGCCGTCGATTGGTCCAAGGCCGGCAAGGGCGGTTTCGACGGCGACCTCGAGGGCCTGGAGGCGGCCTTCACCCGCGAGAAGACTCTCGCCGAGCATCTGCACGACCAGCTTGCCGGCGCCGGTCTCGCGGGCGTCGAGGCGGTGGTCGCCGGGCTGCTGATCGACAGCGTCGACGAGGGCGGCTACCTGCGTCTGGAGCTTGCCGAGGCCGCGGCGCGGCTGGGCTGCGACGAGGCGCTCGTCGCCCGCGTGCTCGCCGTGCTGCAGGGCTTCGAGCCCACCGGCGTCTGCGCGCGCTCGCTGGACGAGTGCCTCATGCTGCAGCTGAAGGAGCGCGACCGCTTCGATCCGGCCATGGCGGCGCTCGTCGCCAACCTGCCGCTGCTCGCGCGCCGCGACATGCCGGGGCTGCGCAAGGCCTGCGGCGTGGACGACGACGACCTGCGCGAGATGATCGCCGAGCTGAAGGCGCTCACGCCGCGCCCCGGCGCCGCATTCGGTGGCGAGCCCGCCCAGCCGGTGTCGCCGGACGTGTTCGTCAGAGAGGGCCCCGGCGGCCTGTGGCACGTGGAGCTCAACTCCGACACCCTGCCGCGGCTGCTGGTCGACCAGCGCTACCACGCCCATGTCAGCAAGGCGGCCCGCTCCGACCAGGAGAAGACCTTCGTCTCCGACTGCCTGGCGCAGGCGAACTGGCTGGTCCGCAGCCTCGACCAGAGGGCGAAGACAATCCTGAAGGTCGCCTCCGAGATCGTCCGCCAGCAGGACGCCTTTCTGGCGTTCGGGGTGGAGCACCTGAGGCCGCTCAACCTGAAGACCGTGGCGGAGGCGATCGGCATGCACGAATCCACGGTCAGCCGGGTCACCACCAACAAGTACATGGCCACGCCGCGCGGCCTCTTCGAGATGAAGTTCTTCTTCACCTCCGCCATCCAGTCGAGCGAGGGCGGGGAGGCGCATTCGGCCGAGAGCGTGCGCCACAAGATCCGCCAACTGATCGAGGCGGAGCGCGAGGAGGCCGACGTGCACTCCGATGACCGCATCGTCGAGATCCTCAAGGGCGCCGGGGTCGATATCGCCCGCCGCACGGTCGCCAAGTACCGCGAAGCCTTGCGGATTCCCTCCTCCGTCGAGCGGCGGCGGACGCTCAAGGTCGCGGTCTGAGCAAGCGCCGCAACAGCGCGTGAGCGGGGCGGCTTCGGCGTTGACACCATCCCGGCCCGGGCGCGTTCATCAGGACATGCAAGTCCAGGTCACCGGCAAGCACGTCGACGTCGGCGAGGCCCTGCGGGCGCGGGTCTCCGACGAGATCGCCAACAGCATCGAGAAGTACTTCGACCGTGGCGGCGGCGCCGATGTGGTCGTCACCCGCGAGGGTGCGGCCTTCAAGGTGGACTGCGCCGTGACGCTGGCCAGCGGCGCCCAGCTCACCACCCATGGCGTCGGCGGCGATGCGCACATGGCCTTCGACGCCGCCATGCAGAAGATGGAGAAGCGGATCCGCCGCTACTCCAAGCGGCTGAAGGATCATCACTATCAAGCCCAGGCCAAGCAGGCCGAGACGGCGGCCTATTTCATCCTGCAGCCCACCGAGGCGGAGGATGAGGACGACTCGGGCGAGGCGGCCCAGCCCTATCCGGAGCCCGTGGTGATCGCCGAGATGGAGACGCCGATTCGTCCGATGACGGTCGCCATGGCGGTCATGGAGCTCGACCTGACCGAATCTCAAACAATCGTGTTCCGGAACGCGGCGCACGGCGGATTGTCCGTGGTATATCGCCGCCCCGACGGCAATGTGGGTTGGATCGACCCCGAGCGCACGAAGGCGCCGGAGGGGGATGGGGCTGACGGAGGAACCACTGCGCCGCATTGAGCGCTTGAGGTAGCCGTTGTATCGGGCCCGCTTGGCCGCGGGACGCGGAGACGTGAGCTTAGCTTTGAGACAACTCAATATCGGCGACCTGCTCGATCGCAATGCGATCGCCCTGCGGGTGAGCGCCGCCAACAAGCGCCAGGCTCTGGCGGTGATCGCCGAGATCGCCGCTCGCAGTTTCGGGTTGGAGGCGGGCGACATCCTGGATGCGCTCGCCGAGCGCGAAGCCGCGGCCTCGACCGGCGTCGGCCACGGGGTGGCCGCACCGCACGCCCGGCTCGAAGGGCTCGACCGCATGCGCGGCGTCTTCGTGCGGCTGGAGCATCCCGTGGATTTCGACGCCGTCGACGACCAGCCGGTCGACCTGATGTTCTCCCTGTTCGCGCCCAAGGCCGCCAACACCGAGCATTTGCGGGCGCTGGCCCGCGTCTCGCGGCTCCTGCGCCAGCCCCGGGTGCGCCAGCAACTGCGCCAGGCGCGCACGGCCGACGCCATCCATGCCCTGCTGGTGCAGGAGGCCGATGCGGCGCGGCCCTCGGCGGCTTAGCGAGCCCCGCGATCCCCTCCCAGAACGCCGAAGCGCCGCCGGGGCGAACCCGGCGGCGCTTTGCGTTTGCGATTCGGGCGCGGGGGCGCCGATCAGTGGACCGAGACGGGCGCCAGTTCGTGGGCGACGGCCGCGGCCACCGCGGATTCCTTGTCGGTGAGGACGGCGAGGCGTTCGCCGTCGGCGCGGTGCACCGCATAGAGGGTCTGTTCGGGATCGAGCTCGATGCCCTGGATCTGCGCCAGGGGCACGCTCGCCAGGATCTCGGCCGCCTTGACCGGGCGCACGTAGACCAACTGCGGCGCGCCCAAGGCGGCGAAAGCTTCCATGGACAACATTGGCGTCATAACGACCACCTCCGAAAAACTGAACGCGTCCGAGGGTCGCCGGTTCAGCCGACCCTCTGGCGCTTGGGACCCCGGACCATCCGGCGGCCCCGACTTCTGACGGGCCATCCCGCTCACCTGGCGCTCCGGATCGGGACCTTGACGATCCGCGTCTCCGGCTCCGGGCGGGCGAGGTCGATGTGAAGCAGCCCGTGCTCCAGGGTCGCGCCCTCCACCACCATGCCGTCGGCCAGCACGAAGGTCCGGACGAACCCGCGGGCGGCGATGCCACGGTGGAGATAGGAGTCCTCAGGCCTGGACCCGCCGTCGCGCTTGCCGGCAACGACCAACTGCCGGTCCTCGACGGTCACCTCGAGCTGCTCCGGCGAGAAGCCGGCCACCGCCAGGGTGATGCGAATCGCGCCTTCGCCGCGGTCCTCCACATTGTAGGGCGGATAGCTCTCGGCGGCCGCCTTGGCGGCGCGCTCGACGAGGGCGCGGGTGTGCTCGAAGCCCAAGAGAAACGGGCTGTCGAAGAGGATCGACCGATTCATTCCTGAAGAGTCCTTGACGAAGCGACTCTCCGGCCTGGCCGCCCGTGAGCGGCGCGGCCCGACCGGACGCATCATATGTGGGGAGCGCAGCCTTGCGTTGCAACATGCCTGGGAAGGACGCTCAGGCGCGTGAGCCGCCCTCGCGCGGACGCTCGGCGAAAGCCCAGAGTTTGGCGCCGGCGAAGGACAGCGCCGGGATCACCACCACGATCACCGCGAGCGCCGCCTTGAAGGGCCAGCCGAGCCGCTCGACCAGCAGCCAGGTGATCGCGGAGTTGGCGGCGAAGCCCACCAGCGAGATCGCCAGGAAGCGCGCGAACTGGCGACCGTGCAGGGCGGGGCGGCCGAAGGTGAAGCGGGCGTTGCCGAGATAGGAGACGCCCACGGCGCAGAGATAGCCGGTGACCGTGGCGGTCATGGGCGCAGCGCCGGCCAGCTCATGCGCGGCGAGCGCGGCGAGCGCGTGCACGGCGGTGGCGGCCAGCCCCACGACGGCGAAGGTCCCGCCTTGCCGGACCAGGGTCGCGCGATCGCTCATGCGGGCCTGCGGGCGACCAGCAGGATCGAGACGCCGAACGGCAGGTCCATGCCCTTCAGCAAGCCCCGCTCCAGGCCGAAGACGCCCTTGAGGACCGCGTTCAGGGCAGGCGGCGGCATCGCCGCTTCGTCGCGCCCCCGCAAGCCGGCCGCGGTCTTGGCTAGGCGCACGGCCGCGATCGGCGGAAACAGCAGGCTGTTGAAGTGGCTGGCGCGCCGCACCTGCAGCCCGGCGGCCTGGAACAGCCGGCGAAACCCGGCCAGGCCATAGCGGCGCTTGTGGTGGTGCGCGGCGTCGTGGTCGCTCCACATCCAGCCGTAGGCCGGCACGGTGGCGATCATGAAGCCGCCGGGCGCCAGCAGGCCGGCCAGCGCGGCGACGGCGCCCTGGTCGTCGTCGACGTGCTCGATCATGTCGAACGCCGCGACCAGGTCGAAGGCGGTCGCGAAATCCGGAAGCGACTGCGGCAGGAGCCCCGGCCTCACCTCGACCCCGAAGCGCTGCGCCGCATAGGCCCGCGAATCGGCGTCGGGCTCGATCGCCTGGACCTCGCCGAACCGCTTCAGCATCTCCAGGTTGCCGCCGGGGCCGCAGCCCGCCTCAAGGATGCGGGCGGGGCGGGGCAACGGCAGGCGCGCGATCTCGGCGGCGAGGATCTCGCGGCGCGCGGCGAACCACCAGTGGTCCTGCTGCAAGGCGCGCATCTGGTCGTAGATCGCCCGTTCCATCAGTCCCCGAAGCCGATCCGTTCGCGCACCAGGTATGTCGGGCGGCCCTTCACCTCCTGGTACATGCGGCCGATGTACTCGCCGAGCACGCCGAGCGCGATCATCTGCAGGGCGAAGCCGAACAGCACCACGACCATCAGCGAGGCGTAGCCGGGCACGTCGCGCCCGACGATCATCACCCGCAGGATCAGGAAGATGGCGGCGGCGACCGCCAGCAGGGCCGCGAGCGCGCCGACCACGGTCCAGACCCTGAGCGGCAGAGTGGAGAAGGCGGTCAGGCCGTCGAGGGCGAAGCGGAACAGCTTGCGGTAGCCCCAGGCCGTGGTCCCGGCGATGCGCGCCGGCCGGACGTAGGGCACGCCCACCTGGCGGAAGCCCACCCAGGCGAACAGGCCCTTCATGAACCGGTTGCGCTCCGGCAGGCGCTTCAGAGCCTCCACCACCGCCCGGTCCATCAGCCGGAAGTCGCCGGTCGAGGCGGGGATCGGATAGTCGGAGAGCCAGTTGAAGACGCGGTAGAACAGCCCGGCCGAGGCGCGCTTGGCGACCGTGTCGCTCGTGCGGTCGGTGCGCACGCCGTAGACCACGTCATAGCCCTGCTCCCAGAGCGCGACGAACTCCGCGATGAGCTCGGGCGGGTCCTGCAGGTCGGCGTCCAGCGGGACGACGAGGTCGCCGCTCGCCGCATCGAGCCCGGCGGTGAGCGCCGCCTCCTTGCCGAAGTTGCGGGAGAGCGCGACGATCCGCAACCGGCGGTCCTTGGCGGCGCGGGCGGCGAGGCGCGCCAGGGTCTCGTCATGGCTGCCGTCGTCCACGCAGACGATCTCGAGCGCGAGCCCCAGCCCGCCCAGGGCCTGCTCCAACCGGTCGAACAGCGGCTCCAGCGCCGGCGCCTCGTCGTGCATCGGCACCACCAGCGACAGGGTGCGGCCCTTGCGGGAGCGTTCGACCGGAGGACCGGAGCGCGCGGTTCGGGGGCGTCGGGCGGGCGTCATGCGTCAGCGGCCACTAAGCCGCGGAACGCCCCGCCGCGCCAGGACGGAGCAGGGGCTGCGGCGCCGCGTCAATGGCCGAGGTCGATCTGGCCCAGCGGACAGGTGGCCTGGCCATCGCCCGTCATGCCGAACGCCCGCAGCACGCCGGTGGTGACCGGCGTCACGGCCTTCCAGCCGGTGGTGGACGAGGTGACAGCCTTCTGCGATGCGCTGACGTCGGGGCGCGGCGTCCCCGTCTCGCCGCCGCCGACGATCTGGCCATCCTTGTCCACCAGGATCACCCGGGCGACCGCCTGCTTCGCGGCCTTGTCCCAGCCCCAGCCCTCGATCAGCACGCCAGGCGTCGCGCCGACGTAGCGGAAGTCCACGAGATCGGTGTTGCCGACGCAGTCGCCGCCGGTCGCAGGCAGGGCGGTCTTCAGCTGCTTGCCGAGCAGGGCGCCGGCCCAGCCGGGCTCGGCCGGCAGCGCGGCGGTGGAGGTCTTGGCCGGGGGCGGGCTCCAGGCCGGTTGGCCGGCCTTCGGCGCCTGGGCCGTCGCGATGGGCGGCCGGCCTTCGCTGGAGGCGGGCGCGCGAACCTTAGGCTTGCCGCAGCCGGCGAGCGCGATCAGCGCCGCCGTTCCGATCGCGATCGCCGCCCAGGACCTCGTCCGTCGCATGATGCGCCCCTTCTCCGAACCGTCTGGATAGCGCCGCCCGGCTGACTCGGGCAACGGTCCGAAAGGCGAAGGCCCGCCGGGGATCTGCCGGCGGGCCCTCATGGTGGAGCTAAGCGGAGTCGAACCGCTGACCTCTTGAATGCCATTCAAGCGCTCTACCAACTGAGCTATAGCCCCGAGGTCTTCGGGCCCTGCGGCCGTGGCCGCCGGGAGGCGCGGAACCTATTCAAACCGGGGGGCGCGATCAAGACCGCCACCGGGCGATTTTTGTCGCGGTTGCGGGGGCGCCGGCGCGCGCCCTATTCGTCGTCCTGGCCGGGGAGGCCCTCGATCTCGGAGTCGTCGAACTCGTCCTCGTCCTCCTCGAGGAAGGGCACGTCGGCGTCGTCCTCGACGTCCTCGTCCTCGGTGAACTCGCCCAGGTCCTCCGAGACCGGGCTCACCACGGGCTCGACGCCGTCCTCCTCCTCGTCATCGCTGACCAGCGGCGGTTCGTTCACCACCTCGTCCAGCTCGGGGGCGGCGACATCCTCTTCTTCTTCCTCGGCCTCGGCGGGCTCCACGACCTGGTCTTCGCGCTCTTCCTCGACCTCGGCCTCCGGCGTGACCACCCGGGCCCGCACCCGGCGGTTGCGGATCGCCTCGTCCGGATCGAATTCCGTGGCGCATTTCGGGCAATGCGCCGGCCGCTTGTTGAGGTCGTAGAACTTCGCCTGGCAGTGCGGGCAGATCTGTTTGGCGCCCAGTTCGGGATTGGCCAATGTTGGAACGCCTCTGAACGTCTCGGGGGTCGCGGAAAGCCGGCTCCCTTGCCATGGAGGGAGGCGACTGTCAAAAGCATTCCCCCTCATGAATTTCCAAGGCCCCAGGAGGCTCGTTTTCCACCGATGACGGCGGGGCGACTGACCGCCCGGCGGGCAGGTCCGCTGAGGGGCCGCGTGCGGGCGCCGGGCGACAAATCCATCTCGCACCGGGCCTTGATCCTGGGCGCGCTGGCGCACGGCGAGACGGAGATCGAAGGTCTCCTCGAAGGCGACGACGTGCTGCGCACGGCGGCCGCCATGCGGGCCTTCGGCGCCGAGGTGACGCGGCTCGGCGAAGGGCGCTGGCGCGTGGTCGGGGCCGGCGGCCTCGCCGAACCCGCCGATGTGCTCGACTGCGGCAACTCCGGGACGGGCGCGCGGCTGATCCTCGGGGCCGCCGCAGGATTCGACCTGACCGCGACCTTCACCGGCGACGAGAGCCTCCGCGGCCGGCCCATGCGCCGGGTGCTGAAGCCGCTCGGCGAGATGGGCGCGCGCTGGGCGGCGCGCAGCGGCGACCGGCTGCCGCTGACGCTGCAGGGCGGCGGCCTGGCGCGCATCAGCTACCGCCTGCCCGAGCCCTCCGCGCAGGTGAAGTCGGCGGTGCTCTTGGCCGGCCTGCGGGCCCAGGGCGGGGCCGAGGTCATCGAGCCGGAGCCGACCCGCGACCACACCGAGCGGATGCTGCGGGCCTTCGGGGCGCGGGTCGAGGTCGCGGAGCAGCCGGACGGCCGGCGGATCTCGCTCGGCGCAGGCCAGGCGCTGAAGGGAACCCGGGTGAAGGTTCCCGGCGATCCCTCCTCGGCAGCCTTTCCGCTGGTGGCGGCGCTGATCACGCCGGGCTCGGAGGTGACGGTCGAAGGCGTGCTGCTCAACGCTTTGCGCACGGGGCTGCTCGACACCCTGCGCGAGATGGGCGCCGACCTCGCGGTCGCGAACCTGCGCGACGAGGGCGGCGAGCCCGTGGGCGACGTCACCGCGCGCCATTCGCAGCTGCGCGGCGTCGTCGTGCCGCCCGGGCGCGCGCCCTCGATGATCGACGAATACCCGATCCTCGGCGTCGCGGCGGCGTTCGCGCAGGGCGCGACGGTGATGCGCGGCCTGGCCGAGCTCAGGGTCAAGGAGAGCGACCGCATCGCGCTGATGGCGCAGGGGCTCTCGGCCTGCGGCGTCGGGGTCGAAGAGGAGGCGGAGGGGCTCACCGTCGTGGGCTCCTTGCGCGGCAACCATGGCGTGGCGGGCGGCGGTCTGGTGGCGACGCACGGCGATCACCGCATCGCCATGTCCCATCTGGTGCTGGGCCTGGCCAGCGAGTCTCCGGTGGCGGTGGACCAGGCCGGCATGATCGCCACCAGCTTCCCCGGATTCGCCGACCTGATGCGGGCG
>Ga0308173_10000219_pt1 | contig 21790 bp, 20 predicted proteins | sample PhyPR1_FD_203716 | JGI IMG/M metagenome (GOLD analysis project Ga0308173, IMG submission 203716) | Soil microbial communities from UC Gill Tract Community Farm, Albany, California, United States - DLSLS.P.R1 | ecosystem: Environmental > Terrestrial > Soil > Agricultural land | place: USA... | reverse complement strand
GAGCGCCCGATCTATGCGGGCAACGCGATCGCGACGGTGCAGTCGGCCGATCCGATCAAGGTCATCACCGTGCGCGGCACGGGCTTCGACGCGGTCGCGGCCGAGGGCGGCAACGCATCCATCGAGCAGATCGAAGCCGCCGCCGATGCCGGCCTTTCGCAGTTCGTGAGCCGCGAAGTCACGAAGCTCGACCGGCCGGAATTGACGAGCGCGCACGTCATCGTGTCGGGCGGGCGCGGGCTGGGCAGCGGCGAGCACTACACGCAAGTGCTCGAGCCGCTCGCGGACAAGCTGGGCGCGGCGCTCGGCGCATCGCGCGCGGCCGTCGATGCCGGCTACGTGCCGAACGATTATCAGGTCGGCCAGACGGGCAAGATCGTCGCGCCGCAGTTGTATGTGGCGGTCGGCATTTCGGGCGCGATTCAGCACCTGGCCGGCATGAAGGACAGCAAGGTCATCGTCGCGATCAACAAGGACGCCGAAGCGCCTATTTTCAGTGTCGCGGATTATGGCCTCGTCGGCGATCTGTTCTCGGTCGTGCCGGAACTCGCTGAAACGATCGACAAGCGATGACCCCGGCGTATCGAACCACAGCGCTCAAGCGCCCGGCTCCGGTTTTTATGAACGACCCATGTCGACAGGCGATCGATTCGTCGCCGTCATTGGACAGTTCGAGCCAGTAACCCGGCCGCGCCGCGCATCGTGGCGGTGCTCGACTGACAGCTGTCGACGATGCGTGGGGACATTCTCGGCGGGCTGGCCGGACCGGACCTCGCGACACAGGGACTGCCGAACGTGGCGAGCTATGTGCGGCCCTATTGCGAAGGGACGGGACGCAGTGGGGTTCCCGAGCTGAAGTTCTGTGTCGTGCTCAGCCTGTTTCGGCTGGCCGCGATACTTCATGGCATTCATCGAAGAGTCGCGCGTGGCACGCCGGCGAGCGTGCACGCGCAGGAAATGGGCGCGAAGCTGGAGCGCGTGGCGGCGTTGGTCTTCGGGAGGCGCTGCTGGGCGGCGCCTTTCCGCCATGAAGCACGCGCTGAATCCCCATATCCTTAGCGAAAATCGTGCGTTCCGGTCCGTGCGCGCGCTGACTATGATGGTTCGTCCGACGGCTTTCGCCGTTGCTGCTTTGCAGACGCGCCTACCGCACCGTATTACGTGCGGTAGCCAGTTCAGGCGCGAGCCGGTTGATGACGCTGTAGTTCAACGCAGTCCAGAACTCGCCGGCATCGCTGCAAGCCTCGTGCTCATGCTGTTCGATTTCGCGATAGTCGGCGGTCGAAAGATAATCTTCGACATCGTTGAGCGACGCAAACGACAGCACGGAAATGCCGTCGATCACCTCGCCCTCGGGGTCGTCCTGCGTCGAGCCGATTGTATGCAGCTGCGCGTAGCGTCGGACATGGGTATGCGTGGCGGGCTTCGACAACACTGCGTCGACGTGGGCATTGAGCCACCATTGCTGGAAGGATTCCCGCGTGTGTTCCGGACGACGCACATGGATCTTGACCAGACTTACCGCATCGCGGTGAAGCGCGCTCGGAATAATGATGTGCTCTCTCGCAATACCGCGCGTGACCACACGAAACGCGGTTTGCTCGTCCGCGATGATGCGCTTCGCGAACTTCTCCTGCTCGAGCGTCCGACCGATGTCCTCCGTACTGCCATAAGCGATATAAGCCAGTCCGTCCCAGCGCGGCCGCCCATAACTCGGGACATGTGCCGACGGATCTTCCAGCAGACGGCCGTGCTCGTCCGTCATCGCGCGATAAGGCGGGCGGAATTGCGACGAAGGTCCGCTCGCGATTCGATGCAATTGGTCATAGCGAAGCACGAGTTCCGAGGTACTGCCCGGCTCGTTATAGGCGAACTTCGGGCCGTGGACTTTGCGCCAATATTCGTCCCAATGCTCAAAGGCGACGTTTTTGTTCGGTTCGAGCCCGAGCCGGTCGGCATGCTGGTCGGGATGTTCAACTTCACGGCCCGATCGGTCGACGGACGAGCCAGCGTCGTGCGGCCGCTCGCTCCACGGGGTGCTGTCGACGCGGGAAACGAGCGTCGGAGTGACAATCAGCGGCGCGTCGGTCGAGTGAAACTGGCGTCGCACAGGTGCGCGATGAGCGGCATCAGTCTGGGCGAAATCATGATCGTCTGATTGGCTCATTCGGCATGGCTCCTTATAGCGGTTAGTGCGGCACACGAAGTAGGCAGGCGGCGGGCGGCGCTCGGGCCGTCTCTGGCGTTGGAGGCGGCGACTATCCGGTGCGATAGATCACAGCGATGGCGACGGCAAGCCGCGGCATGGCCAAGCAGATGAGAAGAGCTGCCGCCGATGATGAACATGACCGCAGCCGCCGTGCCTGGTCGCAGCGTCGCAGATGCGATGACCCCGATTGGTACCGATGCCGGGTATCCGGGACCGGGAGGAGTTCTACGATGACTGAACTTGGCTGGCAGACACAGACTGACCTGTTGACGATGGAATCGGTGCGCCGCCAACGCCGCTGCCTGGACGGCACTTCCCTACGATCGACCCGACAAAAAAAGCCGCAGCATGCTGCGGCTTCTTCGTCGATGTGACACGTGACTAGAAGGTCGACCAGTCGCCGTCAGCGGAAGCCATGACCGGTTGAGTGCGCTCAATCGACGGCTTGACCGGACGCGCCGCGGTTCGCGCTGGCACGGGAGTCGGCGCGCGCTTCCCCGGAACCACACTGCTGCCTACCGGCGATGCCGTGAACGTCTGCCCGGTACGAAATACGCCTACGGCCGCCGTCAGTTGCTTCGCCTGGTCTTCCATCGAGCCGGCCGCTGCCGCGGCCTCTTCAACAAGCGCCGCGTTCTGCTGCGTGACCTCGTCCATCTGCGAGATAGCCTGGTTCACCTGCTCGATGCCGCGTGTCTGTTCGTTGGAAGCAGACGCGATCTCGCCCATGATGTCTGTCACGCGCTGGATCGCGGTGCCGACCCGCTTCATCGTCTCACCCGCTTGTGCGACGAGTTCGGTTCCCTCGTGAACTCGGCTGCCGGAAGTTTCAATAAGATCCCTGATCTCCTTGGCGGCCGTCGATGAGCGTTGCGCGAGGCTGCGCACTTCGCTCGCGACGACGGCGAAGCCCCGGCCCTGCTCGCCAGCGCGTGCCGCTTCCACCGCAGCGTTGAGTGCGAGGATGTTGGTCTGGAACGCGATGCCTTCGATCATCCCGATAATTTCGGCGATCTTGCCCGAGCTTTGCTCGATGCCATTCATCGTCTGAATCACCTGACCAATGATGGCGCTTCCTTCGTTGGCGACGGCATTCGCGTTGTCTGCCAGTCCGCTCGCTTGCTGAGCGTTTTCAGAATTCTGCTTAACCGTCGCTGTCAGTTCCTCCATGCTCGCTGCGGTTTCTTGAAGCGACGCGGCCTGCTGCTCGGTGCGGCTGGATAGGTCGGTATTGCCCGCCGCAATCTGAACGGCACCGGACGAAACGGATTCCGAGCTTGAACGGATTTTGGTCACCATCTCTTCCAAACCGCGGCGCATGTTTTCCACTGCTGCGAGAAGGCTGCGGTCATCACCGTCCTTGAGCGCCGTCGGGGAACTGAGATCGCCGCCAGCAATCGCCCGAACAACGCCCACTGCATACTCGGGTTCGCCGCCGAGGGCTCCCGTAACGCTGCGAATGGTTTTCCACGCCAATGCAGCAATGACCGCGAGTGCTAGACCTATCAAGCCCGCAATTTGTAGCGTCGTGTGCAAGAAAGTCGCACTGATATCGTCGGTGAAAAATCCCGTACCGATCCACCAGCCCCAAGGCTTGAACTCCACAATGCCGTTTATCTTGCCGGTCATTACGCCGGTCGATGGGTGAGTTGTCACCACCATCAGCACCGGAATGTGCTCCTTCGCGAGCATCTCGCGGTACAGCTCTGTATCTGGCCGTCCGTCGGGCGCCTTGCCGAGCAACACTTTGCCGATGTTTTCCTGTTTCCGATGCACGAGCGAGGTCCCGTCTGGAAGGCGCGCCCAAAAGTAGCTCTGATCGGAGTAGTTCATCCTGTTCAACGCGGTCTTCGTCGCCGTCTGCGCTTGCTCGGTAGTCATCGCACCTGCGACTTCCTGCTCGTGGTAGTACTCCGCGAGGTGCTCCGCCATCTTTAGCAGGTTGACGATCTGCGCCTGCTTGTCATCGAGCATCGCGCGTCGCACGGTATAGACGCTGTATCCACCGACTGCAAGCAGCGCGACAAGCGCTGTAACGGCTAGCAGCATTAGCCGAGTAGAGACTTTCATTAAGGGTTCCGAGTGCAGGGTTGTCGTTGCCGCCAAGCGCGGCTTTGTCTTTCATAACGGCAACAGGCGAGACAACTGGATTAAGGAAATCCCTAGCCGCGATCGCGTTACAAGCACCATCAACAAGTTTAAATATTTGCCGATAGATGAGTACTGAAAACAACTCTTTCCGATGACAAAAGGTGCAGGGGATGACCAACAACGATCACGATATTGAGCAGCGCGTAAGGCTTGCCGGTAACAACATGTTTGAACTGCTGCTTTTTCGCCTGGGAAGCGCACCGGGAACTGGCGCGCGTGAGCTCTATGGCATCAACGTATTCAAAGTCCGGGAGATCGTCGAAATGCCGACCTTGACGGAGCTCGCGGGGTCATCGGAGAAGGTGCTCGGTGTGGTGGATGTCCGCGGTGAGATCATCCCGGTTATCGATCTGGCCGCAGTCACCGGTTGCGTCTCCCGCGGGAAAAGCAGGATTCTCCTGGTTACCGAGTTTGCACGTACGACGCAAGGATTCGCCGTTGAAGAAGTCGATGACATTGTCCGCCTCGACTGGAGCCGGGTTCTTTCAGCCGAAGGTCATTCGACCAGTCGAGCGGTAACGAGCATCGCACGGCTCGACGCACATGCAGGCGGGCGGCTCGCTCAGGTGCTCGATGTAGAACAGATTTTGCGCGACGTCCTTCCCTCGAGCGAGCCCGCGATCAACGCGGAAAGCACGGGACGCCTTGTCCTTCCGCGCGGTGCAAAGGTGCTTGCAGCAGACGACTCGGGCGTCGCACGCGCGCTGATCGAGGAGAGCCTGAATGCGATGGGCGTGCCGTACATCATGGCCAAGACAGGGAGAGAGGCGTGGGAAGTGCTGGAACGCGCGGGTCAAAAGGCCGCTCAGGCGGGCCGCAAAGTCACCGACGACATAGCGCTGGTGCTCACGGATCTTGAAATGCCCGAGATGGACGGCTTCACGCTCACGCGAAAGATCAAGGCAGCCGCCGAGCTTCAATCGATCCCCGTCGTCATTCATTCATCGCTGTCCGGCTCGGCGAACGAACAGCATGTGCGAAAGGTCGGTGCTAACGCCTACGTCGCCAAGTTCGTTGCCGCGGAACTTGCGGAAGTAATGCGCAACGCCATGGCAGGGGCGGCGGTATGAAACAGTCATCGAATACGGAAGCACCGCGACGTTTGCCTTACGGCATCGGAAGCAGCGCCGTGTGGCAGCTGAACGCAGGCAGGAAGCTCACACTGTTCGTCGCTGATCCGTCGATGCCGCTGTATAACCTGGTGATCGGCGACATTCGCTTTTTCGCGAACGCTGAACAAGTGATGGCATTCGTAGAACGGCTCGAAGCTGCACCGGATGAACGCCCTTCCCGGCCGACGTGGACCTGGGTGTTCGAGAGCGGTTTTGAGAAATCGGTCGATGGTTCGCCGAATAAGGGATGGCGCCTTCAGCACGGGTGACAGTCTGCTGCGGAAACGTCCGCCCCTCGGAAACGTCGCAGGGCGGCGTCAAGGCTATCAAGCTGCGAATGAAAAGTCGGCATTCGTAAGGTAAGCGACTCAAATCATCACGCATCACTTTTTTGCTTGCTCCCAACGAAAGAGCGGGTGGGTGGCGCCGGTGGGGACTACCCACGCGCCGCTAACGCTGAAATCCCATCCGACAAAGCTGGACGGCGTGCTCATCTGCGCCGTGCTGAGCGCGTTTGCGGAGCCCGGCTCCGTGCCGGTGTTCACGCCAGAGGCCTTCGTTTGCATTGTCGTGTCTTTGTTCCAGTAGACGTTGTTGTTGACTTTGCCCTGGTTGACCGATGCAACGCCGCCGTACGGATCGCCCGGAGGCCCGCCCCCGCCGACCGCGCCGAGGGCGAACGACTCGTTGACTACCCCTTGCGGCCCGTTGACGTTGAGAAGACTGCCGGTGCCTTGTAGGCCGCCCGGCGTGCCGGTGGCGTACGATTGCGTGATGGTGCCAAGGTTCGTGTTGACGAGTCCGCCTGTCGTCCCGTGATTGCCCGCGCCGCTGTCGCCGGTCGCGAACGACTGCACGATCGTGCCGGTGTTCCAGCCGACCAGACCGCCTTCCGGTCCCGTGCAGCAAATCTCCGCGCTGCTGGACGAACGCTCGATCAGTCCGTTGTTGGTGCCGACGAGACCGCCGCTGGACAGGTCGCCGAAGGAACCGTTGCCGACGCCGCCGGATGACGTTGCATACGCGATCGTCCCGTTGTTCGTGGCCGCGATCAGACCGTAGTTGTCGCCGCTGAGGCTGCTCGATGAGCCGTTGGTAACATGGACGTTGCGCACAACACCGGTCTTGCCGATCACGCCGAAGAGGCCGAGGTCGCTCAGTGCCTCGTCGGTGAAGCGCAGGCGGTCGATCGCATGGCCGAAGCCGTCGAACTGGCCTGTGAAGGGGGTGGCTGCCGTCAAACCGATCGGCGCGAGCGAATCCTGCCCGGCCTGCACGCTCGCGTCGATGTCCTTGCCGAGCGCATAGTTCCCGGCGAGATTTTGAGCTACCCGGCGCAGATCCGCGAGGTTGTTGACGAGCTTGTACGCCGTGAGCTGCGTGACGACGCCGCTAAACGGCGCGGCCTTCCACGCGGTGTTGGACAACAACGTGCCCGGCGCGTAGCTGCCGTTCATGTCATACGTCGCGCTGACGATGCCGCTGCTCTTCGACCAGTCGATGGTGCCGTGATTGAGAACGCTGCCGCCATTGTCGACGCCTGCCGAATCCGCTCGCAGCGTGAGATCGCCGGCATTGGTGTTCGTGATCGCCCCGCTCCTTGACACGCGCACGTCATGCCCAGCGGCGAGCGTAAGCGAGGCCCCGCTACCCCAGTCGATCTTGCCGGTCACGACCAGGTTGGCGTTCTGTCCCGTCGACTCAAAATCGAGCGACGTGCCTTTGTTGAGGCTGGCCGAAAGGGCGCTGGCCGTCGTCTGGTCGATCGTGTAGCTCACCGGCACGCTCAGGTTCCACTGCCGCGCGCTCACCGTCGAGTTGCCGATATTGAGCGTGGTTCCGCTGGAATCCACCGTGCCGCCGCTGCCATCTGCATCCGCCGCCGCAACGCTGCTATGGATCTGGACATGGCCTTTGTCCGCCACCAGCCAGACGTGACCGTCGCGCGTTGCGGTGCCGGTCGCGCGGATCGCTGAGCTGTTGCCGGCGAGCGCGAACACGTTGCCGTCGACGGAAGCCAGGTTGACTTGGGCCGCGCTAATGGTGCCGGAGTTGGTCACCGAGCCGCTGCTGGGCACATCGACGAACACCTGCCTGCTGCTCGAACTGTCGTGCAGAAGGACTGTGCTTCCCGTGACCAGTTCCGCTGTGCCCTTCGGCGCGCTGATGGAACCGCTGTTTTGCACGTTTCCACGCGCCACCAGAAGCACGTCGCCGCCTGTCGAGCCGATCTTTCCCATGTTGACGACAGCGCCATTGCCGCCATTGGACAGCGCGAGGTCTCCGCCTGCCATGAACGCGTTCGTGTTGGCTGCGAGCGACGACGCGAGAAAGCGGCCGCCGGTCGTCACCACGCCAGTAGGCCCGATGACCACGCCCTGCGGGTTCATCAGGTAGAGGCTACCCGTTGCGGTCAGACTGCCCAGGATCATCGACGCATCACCGCCGCCGACCACGCGATTGAGCGTGGCGCCGTTGCCATTGTTGATGGTGACCGTGTTGCCCTGTCCTATCGAAAAGCTCGTCCAGTTGATGACACCGCGCGTCGAGATCTGATTGACTGTGACGGACGTGGCGCCGGTCGAGATATTGCCGCCGCCCTGCTCGTAGACACCACGAACCGGCAAGGCTCCCGCCGCGTGCGCGGATGCTGCGCTCCCGAGCGCCATCGCGAGGACGAGTGGCCGGATGGAGGAGACGCACCGGTCACGACAGCCCCAGCGCGTCGCCAAAAGGAGGCTTGGGAAGCGGACGCCTTGCATGATCGTCTCCATCGGTGCACGAGCAGTCAACGAGTACCTTGACGTCGGGTAGTTCATTGTGAAGACTCGTTCAGGCACGCGGGTAACGCAAATTGCCGAGACCGCACAGTGTGGGGTATCGCACATTCGCCTCATCCGGCCCCGCCCGATCGACGGCGGCCTAGTGAGGCAAGCGACTCTTGAAGGCGGCAACAGCAAGCGAGCAAATGACCGTTCATGCGTCGATGCTCGGACGGCATGCTTTTTACGATCGACCGAACGGAAAAAACCGCAGCATGTTGCGGCTTGTTAGTCGATGTGAACACGTGACTGAAGGTCGACCAGTCGCCGTCAGCGGAAGCCATGACCGGTTGGGCGCGCTCAATCGACGGCCTGGCCCGACGCGCGGCAGCGCGTGCTGACGCAGGAGTCGGCGCACGCTTCGCCGGGACCGAGCTGTTAGCTACCGGCGATGACGTGAACGTCTGCCCGGTGCGAAATACGCCTACGGCGGCGACTCCGGATCGCACACAAGTCGAGGGCGCGTCGCCGCTTAGTCTCAAGATGTAGGCTCGAAGAGACGTCGGTTTGCAGCCACGTACTCGCGGACCGACATCGGGCTTCGTCCCGTAATTTGCTCGACAATTTGGTTCGTGCCCGCAAACTCGCCCGCCTGATACGCGCGATACACGGATGTGATGTGCTGAATGAAATGTGGGGACAGCCCGAGTTGTGCAAGACGCGTTTCGAACGATTCGAAGCTCTCGGCTTCATAACGAACCGGTCGACCAATCGCTTCGCCGACCGCTCGCGCTACCTGCTCGTGATTCATTTCCTCAGCGCCGAACAGCGGGTAGGTCTCGCCCGCATGAGGAGCCGGATCCAGAAGAACACTGGCGATCACGCGACCTTGATCGGCGGCGGCGATCGGCGCGTGTCGGCCGTTGCCGGCGGGCACTTGAAGCAAATCGTGGTTAGCAATGAGCGGCAACTGGAATCCGTAGGTCAGCCACTCCATGAAGAACGTCGGACGCAGGTGTGTCACGGGCGTTCCCGCCCAATCGAACACGCGCTCTCCATACCAATGCGCGAGCGAGGCGCGACTGAGCGCGTCGACCTTTGCGGAGATCTGCGACATGTTGACGATTGACTGAACCCCGGCGCGCTTCGCGGCGTATGCGAAATAAGCAGTTGCATCGACGAGTTGCGCTTGCATGACCGGGTACACGAAGTACGCGCCGGTGACGCCGCGCAGCGCCATCTGCACCGCATGACTGTCCAGTAGATCGCCTACCACGACCTCGACGTTTTTCGCCCGCAACCTGGAAGCTCGCTCATCGTCGCGATGGACGAAGGCTCGCACGCGAGCACCTTTGGATAGAAGATCCGCAACGGCTGCGCTGCCCGTGTCGCCGGTGGCGCCTGTAATCAGATAGAGGCTGGAATTCATTCCGTGCTCCGAAAAGTACCGTGGTGGTAGTGCCGGGAAGGATGGGGACGCCGCGACCGGCAGCCTGCTCCAGGAGGGTCCGCTGTCGTCGTCAGACCGACGGTGTCCGCAGAGGCGCCGGAGGAGCCACGACTCGAATCCGACCAGTTTTCACGTCGTAGACCAGACCCGACACCACCAGACCGTCGGACAGTTCCGAATTCGATCTGAGCGCGGCGACATCAAACCCGACGGCCTCGTAAGGGTCGGTGATCGCCAAGTGGTCCAGTGCTGCCGTCTCGACACCGAGATATTTCGCGAGCAACGCAGGAGCATGCCGGTGGCACCCGATGATGCCGCAATCGGTATGCTGGAGCAGAACGAGATTGCGGGGGCCACCAGGACGTCCGGCCGCTTCACCGACGACGCGCAACACCGCCAGCGTTTCGAGCAGCGCGTTGCTGACGCGCCCACCGACGTTACGGATCACTGCCGCTTCCCCCAGCTTGAGTCCCAGCACGTTCGCCGGATCGACGCGCGGATCGACGCAACCGACGACGATCGTTCCCGTCGATGGCATCATCCTGAGTTCCGGAGAAAATTCGCTCTCAGCGAAGTGAGCGTTGCGTTCGAGCATCGCCTCATGGAAGTCCATTCTGTGTACTCCTGCGTGATGAAGGCACGGTTAAAGGTAGAAGCGCCCGGAATGCGAGAACGTGTAGCGCAAGCGCGAGGGGCGCCATAAAACCTGGAATGAACGTGAATGGAAACGTCAGGATTGCAGTGTCGGGCGGCTCAGCATGGATGACTCGAAGCAGTCCAGGCGCCGTCAAAATCGCACGCGCGACGATGTTCGCGAGCGATAGCGTTCCGACAAGGTTCCAAAGCGAGGCGATCCGGCGACCAGTTGTACCGCGTGAAACGAGCCATGCCGCTAGAGGCGCGGTGACAGCGACGAGAATCTCAATGTTGCCACCCTCCAGAGTCATCATTTTCGGCGCAAAACCGAGACTCGAAAGATGATGCAAAGAGAGTTCCACGCCGACGCGGTAGACCTGAAAACCAATGAGAACGCTGAGCGGAATTCTCCTCGCGAGCACCGCGCCCGTATGGGACAGCACGAGCGCAAGCATCACGATCAATACGGGAACCGTGAGCAGTCCGATTCCGGGGGGAAACTTGTCGACACGCTGCCCCACGATACCCGTGAAGCCCAGCCAGCCAGTGAACGCCAGCCAGACCGCCAGCAAGCTAAGCGTCGCGACGGCCCAGCGGGAGCCAAGCCATATCCACGCGACGATAGCAGTCGCGCCGGCGACAGTCGCCAGATAAGCGAGGAAGAGATTCGGAAAGGTCACGATAGAGCGGCGATTAGATTGGAAAGGGCGCGGTGGTTCGATACCCGTCTAACCGAGTACTTCAGGAGTCTTGACTGACTCGGCCGCCATCTGTAGCGATCGCTCCACGACGTGCGTCCTCGAGGTACGGTCAATCACAAGCGCGAGCACGTCAGGCCGACTGTAATGGCCGCGCGAGTCCATCATGCGCTTGCGTTTGTCAATCTGCCAAAAGTCGAGATCCGCGATGATCTCGCCCTCGCCCTCGCCCTCTCGCAACGGCTGGCCGCCCATGTATTCCCCCTCGGGCGAAACAATCGCAGTAAAACAGCCGCTGGAGAGCGGGCCCAGTGCGGTCGTATTGGTGTCGTGCAGAATCCTCTGCTGCTGCTCGGGAGTCAGCCAGGCGGTCGCGTTGACAACGAAAGCTCCGGCCTCGAGAGCGTGCTGACGGATATTGACGGAGATTTGCTCGGAGAACAGGTCCCCGGCGAACGAGCCCGGATACATCGCTGAATGGATCTCCTCTCCATCGGCCATCAGCGCATAACGCGCCAGCGGGTTGTAGTGCTCCCAGCAAGCAAGTTGACCGACGCGGCCCACGGCTGTATCGATTGCGCGCAAGCCGGACCCGTCGCCCATTCCCCAGACCATCCGCTCGTGATAAGTCGGCGAGAGCTTGCGGCGACGCTGCACCAGGCTGCCGTCAGCGTCGAACAGAAGTTGGGTGTTGTAGAGGGTTCCGCCGTCGCGCTCGTTCACGCCGATCGACACCACCATTTTCGCCTGACGCGCCGCCTCGCCAATTGCGGCGGTCGTACCCGACGGCACCACGACTGCCTGCTCCAGCAGCCTGTAATGCTGTGCTCCCATGGCGCAGGGCGCCTCGACGAACGAAAAGTATGGGTAATAGGGGACGACGGTTTCCGGGAAAGTCGCGAACTGAACTCCCTGTTTGCCAAGGTCCAGAATCTTCTGGACGACCTTATCCACAGTGCCTTCCCGACTGTAAAGGACCGGTGCTATCTGAACGGCTGCGGCACGGATGATTTTCGACATGGCGGTGACCTTTTCGCTCGGCGCAGTTGGTAAAGAGGAGCGCTTGTACCTTACCGCCCGAGGCCGTTAGGATGTATGTCGTTATTGCCACCATTTATGACGTTCGCTCGCGCGGACGTGGTGAAACCGTATCAACACACCGAGACGGGCGATGTTCCTCGCGTCGCTATCCGTTAAGTTGCAGAAGCCAGGAGCCAGGTATGCATCGCATCGGTTTCATCGTGCCGGAAAGGTTTCAGTTGATGAGTCTCGCGGCCCTGACGGCGTTCGAGTTGGCAAACTTAGCCCCAACGGGCCGTTGCTATGAGATTCACTTGCTGTCGGAACGTGGCGGTCCGGTTCAGTCGTCGGCGGGCATGACGTTGGAAACCGAGAAGTTTGGCGACCCTGCGTTCGACACGACCATCGTCGGTTCGGTTACTGAACTAAATATGCCTGCTTCTGCGCCGGCCTTGATTGCGTTCGTGCAAAGGGCTGCGAAAGCATCGAGACGGATTGCCTCTATCTGCAGCGGCGCATTTGTTCTCGCCGAAGCGGGGCTTTTGAATGGCCGACGCGCCACGATGCACTGGGCGCATGCGGCTGAATTCAGTGTCCGCTTCCCGCAAGTCACGACCGACGAAGACCGGATCTTCGTCAATGATGGTCAGTTCTGGACTTCAGCCGGAATGACAGCGGGTATCGATCTCGTTTTAGCGTTGATTGACCACGACCTCGGCCCCGACGCCGCGAAGACGGTCGCCAGGCTTCTGGTCATGAACCAACGCCGACTGGGCGGGCAGAAGCAGCATTCGGCGCTGCTGGACATGACGCCGAAGTCTGATCGGATCGAACTGGTCCTGGCGCACATCCGCCGCAATCTGCGCAATGCATTGAATGTCGAAGAACTTGCCGCAGTAGCCAACCTCAGTCCCCGCCAATTCAGCCGCGCGTTCGCGGCAGAAACCGGTCTGCCGCCGGCTAAAGCCGTGGAGCAGCTCCGTCTCGAAGCGGCCCGGTTCATGATTGAAGAAGGACGCCACACCATTGAGGTGGTAGCAAACGAAACGGGGTTTGCGGACCGGGAACGCATGCGGCGCGCTTTCCTTCGCACGTTTGGTGTGCCCGCCGATGTGCTGCGCCGAAATGCGCGCACGGAATCTTCCTATGGCAGATGAAATCTCTCTGCGCTCAAGCTGGTCCGCAGGCGTAGGAGGAAGGGGCCCCGAGACAGCAAGCATCCCATGAAGCGCTAGCGGTAACGGCTATCGAACGACCATTAACGGCGCACGTGTTGCCTTCGATGAACGGCGCCTGTTGGCCGATTGGCTGAGGCGAAAGCACGACGCGGAGCGGGCATCGGCCAGTGATTCGCTGTCCGCTCGAGGCAGCCCTTACCCCACGAACGGCAGCTTGCGATCGCGCGCCTCCGTCAACATGGACACGGTAATCTTGCGCACTTCCAGCTTGCTCTGCGTGACATGAGCACGCAGCAGCATGGCGGCCTCACCGAACTTGCCGCGATCAATGAAGCGAAGCATCTTCGCGTGCTCGTCGTAAGTCGCGCTCGTGCGGTGCGGCTTAAGGAAATCCAGCCGGCGCACGATACGAATGCGCTCCGTCACCTCGTTATGCACGCGCAGCATTTCGCCGTTGCCGCTGCCGACCACGAGTCCGCGATGAAAGTCCTCGGCCATGTTGAACATCACGGCGGGATCGCTTTCGCGCGCGTCGGGCGGGACGCACCATACGGCCTTCAGCGCATCGATTTGGGGATGCGGCGGCGCGGTGGCGGCGAGCTTGTCGAGTGAAGCGGTCTCCAGCACGATCCGCAAGTCATAAAGCTGATCGAGTTGCGCGAAGTTGATCTCGGACACTTTCCAGCCGCGCCTGAAACCCACTTCGAGATAGCCTTCGCGCAAAAGGCGAAACAACGCATCGCGCATGGGCGTGCGCGACACGCCGTAGTATTGCGCGATGTCCGTTTCGGAAAAGCGGTCGCCGGGAAACAGGCGGAAGCTGAAGATCTCCTGCTTCAACCGCTGATACACCTGTTCGGCGAGTGGATTGGCGCTTTGTAGCGAGCGCGTCGCGCTGCCCTGCTCTTCCACGATTTCCGCGAGTCTGGTTGAGCTGATACGGTGTCTCCGCAGAGGCTATGGCGCCCCTTCAAGCGATCATATCGATCAGACTCACATGCGCCGCGACGATGATCCATCCCGCAAACGAGCCGGATGTATCGCCGACGCGCGCCCATGTTTGCATCTGCCGCCCGAGCAGAGGCGTGGCATCGCTCGTGAATTCGGTGCTCACCGTGGCGTGATCCGCGCCGAACGTTGTCACGACCGTACGATGCAAACGCCGCGAGCGCGGCACGGGCGTGCATGTCTCGCGCCAGCGCCGGATCGCATCGCCGCCGTGCTGCACATCCGCGATGCCGTAGCGCACCGTCTCCGGCGCATGCCAGAAGAGCGCGTCCATCGTTTCGACGTCGTTGTCGACAAGCGCGCGCTCGTAGGCGAGGAACGCCCGCTCGACCTCCGCAACCGTTTCGGGACGATCGACTTCCATCAGGCCTCCACGACTTCTGCAAGGTTCGCCGTCCAGCCGACGATGCCGCCTTGCGAGCGGATCATCTCGATGGCCGCGGCCTTGAAGGCGGGGATATAGCTCGCGGTCGCGTCTTCGACCAGCACGCAATCGTAGCCGCGATCGTTCGCTTCGCGCATCGTCGTTTGCACGCAGACTTCGGTGGTCACGCCCGCGAACACGAGATGCGTGATACCGCGTTGCGCCAGTTCCTCGCCGAGATGCGTCGCGTAGAACGCGCCTTTCCCCGGCTTGTCGATGACGATTTCACCCGCAACTGGCGCAACCGCATCGACGATGGCATTGCCCGGTTCACCGCGCACGAGGATGCGGCCCATCGGACCCCTCTCGCCGATGCGCGCCTGCGGTGCGCCGCGCAGCCGCTTGGCATCGGGACAATCCGACAGATCGGCGGCATGCGACTCGCGCGTATGCACGACGAGCCAGCCGCTGCCACGCGCATGATCGATGAGACGCGCCACTGCCGGCACGATCGACGCGAGCAGCGAGACATCGTTGCCCAGCGCTTCGCCAAAGCCGCCCGGTTCAATGAAATCGCGCTGCATGTCGATGACGATCAACGCCGTATGCGACGCATCGAACGCAAAGGGAGACGGTTGGGCGCGGGTAATCGTCGGCATTGCGTCAGCCCTCGTAGCGGCGTTCGGGAATCGGAAAGCCGCATGATGTACCGTCCTTGACGACGACTTCGTCTTCCCACGGCAAACGATATTCGCCGCGCACCATGTCCTTCATGAACGTGTACGGGCAATCCTGCGCGCCGCCCTTCACGGCGACATAGCCGCGATGCGCGAACTGATAGATATTGTTCTCCACGCCCCAGTGAATTCGCGCCTCACGCACGAGATCGGGGCGCATTTCACACGTGATGATTTCATCGGGACGATGACTGCCTTCCACCATCACCGTACCGTCGAAATCGCAGAACATGCCTTCGCCCATGGAATCGAATGTGCCGTCGCTGCCGCACAGACATACGCTCGCGGTCTGCGCGAGATTCTGGAATGCGTTCGACTGATTGGTGATCTTCCATGCATGACGAATGGGCGCGGTGTAGCCCGCCGTGCGCAAGATGATTTCAGCGCCCTTGTACGCCGCTTCACGCGCCATCTCGGGAAACATGCCGTCGTGGCAGATGATCAGCGACAACTTCGCGCCCTTCGGCCCGACGCATACCGGCACGCCGACATTGCCCGGTTCCCACGGCTCGACTGGCACCCAGGGATGCAGCTTTCGATAGTAAAGCTGAATCTCGCCTCGTTCGTCGATGACGATGCCGCTGTTATATGGATTGCCGCCCGCATTACGCTCCATGATCGAGAAGCATCCCCAGATGCGATGCTCGATGCACGCGGCCTTGAACGCGGCCACTTCGGGACCGTCGAGCGAGCACATGATGGCGTCATCGGTGCGCATCGACAGACCGTGCAGCATGTACTCGGGAAACACGACGAGATCCGTCGCCGGATTGTTGCGGCGCGCCTTCCCCACCAGCTCCACGATGCGCCGCGTCTGCGCGGCTAGCTGTTCCGGCGTCGTGACATCGGGATTCTGCAACTGCACGAGACCCACGACGACGCCTCGCGGCGACTTGTTCAATCCACCGAGACCACTCGAACTCATTTCTCTATCGCTCCTTCATGACTTCATGCGTGAACGGTGACGGGTTCGGCCGAATCGCGCGTGACGCTTTCGACGTGGCCCGCCATGTGTCTTCCCAACGCGACGCGATCGGCGCCGCTCGCATTCGTTTCGTGTACGAGCCGCCCTTCCGCGATCACCGCGATGCGATCCGCCAGTTCCAGCAGTTCGTCCAGGTCTTCGCTGACGAGCAGCACCGCCGCCCCGGCATCGCGTGCGGCGAGAATGCGCGCATGAATATCCGCGACCGATGCGAAGTCCAGACCGAATACCGGATTCGCGACGATCAGCACATCGACCGCTTGCCCAAGCTCGCGCGCAAGCACCGCGCGCTGCACGTTGCCGCCCGACAGCGTGCCGATGGCGCGCGTCGGCACGGGCGGCCGGACATTGAATTCGGCGATGAGGCGATCGGCGCGTTCGCGCATCGCGCGGCGATCGAGCCGCCAGCCTTGCCGCTTGATCGGCGCGCGATCGAAGTCGCGCAGTGCGAGGTTGTCCGCGATACTCATGTTCGCAACGCATGCATTGCGTAGCGGTTCCTCGGGCAACGCGAACACGCGCATTTGCGTCATCTCGTCGCGCGTCGCCCGATACGGCTCGCCGTGCATGCGCATTTCGCCTGCCTGCACACGACGCTGGCCGACGAGCGCCTCGATCAGTTCTTTCTGCCCGTTGCCCGATACGCCCGCGATGCCGAGTATCTCGCCCGACTTCACCGCAAGCGATACTTCGCGCACCGCCATATGTCCGCGGTCGTCGATCACGCTGAGTTTCGACAACGACAGGCGCACGGGCGCATCCGCAGCACAAGGCTTGCGCGACGGCCGCGCTCCGGCCAGTTCGGGATCGTCGGTCACTGCCTCGCCGCCCATCATCCACGCGGCCAGCTTGTCGCGGCTCGTCTCCCCGACCGCGCTGCTGCCGACGAGCTTGCCCTTGCGTAACACCGTCACATCGTCGGCGTAGGCCATCACTTCACGAAACTTGTGCGTGATCATCAGCACCGTCAGTTCGCCACCCGTAGCGAGATCGCGCATCAGGCCGAGCACTTCGTCCGCTTCCTGCGGCGTGAGCACCGAGGTCGGTTCATCGAGAATCAGGAAACGCTGCCGCAAATAGAGCTGTTTCAGGATTTCGAGCTTTTGCTTTTCGCCCGCGGCGAGACCGGACACGGGTGCATCGAGCGGCAGGCGGAACGGCATCGAGCGCATGAAGGCGTCGAGCGCTGCGCGTTCCTTGGGCCAGTCGATCTTCCACGGCAAGCGTCCGCGTGCGAGCACCAGGTTCTCTTCGACCGATAAACCCGCCGCCAGCGTGAAATGCTGATACACCATGCCGATGCCGAGCGCCTGCGCATCGCGCGGCGACGCAATCTTCACTTGCCGTCCATCCGCGATGAACTCCCCCTCGTCGAGCACGCCATAGCCGACGAGGCCTTTCACGAGCGTGCTCTTGCCCGCGCCGTTCTCGCCGAGCAGCGCATGCACGGTGCCCGCGCGCACCTTTAGCGTTACGTCGTCGAGCGCGGTGAATGCGCCGAAGCGCTTGGTCGCGCCCAGCACTTCCACGCCCATCGCGCTGGCGCTGGCAGTCGTGTCGTTCATGGTCGGCTTCCGAGCGAGGCGAGCAGCGCCTTCGAATCCGATACCGTGCCGAATACGCCGCCTTGCATCAGCACCATGTTGAGCGCGGCGTCGTGATTGCCCTGAGCGGTCGCGCCGCAGCAGTCCGCGAGAATCGTGCATTCGAAGCCGCGATCGTTGGCTTCTCGCATCGTCGTGTGGACGCAGACATCGGTCGTGATACCCGTCAGCACGAGATTCACGATGCCGCGCGTGCGCAGCACCATCTCGAGATCGGTCGCGCAGAACGAGCCTTTGCCTGGCTTGTCGATGACGATCTCGCCATCGACAGGCTTCAGTTCATCGATGATCTGCCAGCCCGGCTCGCCGCGCACGAGTATCTTGCCGCACGGTCCGTCATCGCCGATGCCTGCGCCATTCATTCCAGCGCGGCGGCTTCTCCATCGCTTGTTGGCGGGCAAATCCGACAGATCGGGCCGGTGCCCTTCGCGCGTGTGGATGATCGTGAAGCCCTGTTCGCGCATCAGCGTGAGCACGTTCTTTATCGGCTCGATGGGCGCGCGCGTCATCGACAGGTCATAGCCCATCTTGTCGACATAGCCGCCGATGCCGCAGAAATCCGTCTGCATGTCGATGATGACCAGCGCGGTGTTGTCCGGACGCAGGTTGCCGTCGTACGGCCACGGATAGGGACGTGCTTCGATGAAGCGAGTCATGTGTCTGGCTCCGTGAATGGATATCAACGTGTGAGACTGAGTTCGCCGGGCGCACCGGCGAGCGTGCGGTCGGGGCGGCAGTTGACGATCATGATCGCGAGCGTCAGCACGTAGGGCGCGGCGTTGAAAAGGTAGTAGCCGCTCGTCACGCCAATGGCCTGCAACGCCGGACCGAGCGCGCCCGCCGCGCCGAAGATCAAGGCCGCCCAGAGGCATCGCAATGGCTGCCAGCGCGCGAAGATGACGAGCGCGACGGCCATCAACCCTTGTCCGCTCGACAGGCCTTCGTTCCAGCTTCCCGGATAAACGAGCGACAGGTACGCGCCGCCCACGCCCGCAAAGAATCCGCCGGCCGTCGTGGCGAGAATGCGCACGCGGGTGATCGGATAGCCCATTGCGCGGGCGCTTTCCGCGTTCTCGCCGACGAGCCGCAGGGCCATGCCCCAGCGCGTGTGACGCAGACCCCACTGCAACGCGAACGCCAGCATCACGCCGATGATGAACAGCGGGTTGATATGCAGCGCGTTATGCAGTTGCGCGGAGGAGGCCCACGCGCCCAGGTCGATCGACGGGAGCATCGGCGCCTGGGGCTCGATGAACGGCTTGCCGAGGTAGAACGCGAGACCCGTGCCGACCAGCATCAACGCAATGCCGAACGCTATGTCCGACACGCGCGGCAGCGAGCACACGAGGCCGTGCAGGCAGCCGAGCAGCAGCCCCGCGCATCCGGCGGCGAGCACGCCCAGCCACGGCGAACCGGACAGATACGCGGCGGCATAACCGGTCATCGCGCCTGATACGAGGATGCCCTCGAGCCCGAGATTGACGCGTCCGCCCTTCTCCGTCAGGCACTCGCCCATGCTCACGAACAGGTAAGGCGTGCTGACGCGTATCGCGCCCGCGAACAGTGACAGCAACAGCACGGCGATCGGTGAATGTCCATCAGACATGAGTGCCCTCCAGTCGGACAGACGAGCGCGCGACCGACATCGCCTGCAGTTCGATGCGCCATGCCGCGAGCCGGCCGCCCATCGCTTCCCAGGCGAGCAGGTTCGCGAAGAGCAGACCTTGCAGGACGAGCGCGGTGGCATCGGGCAGACCTAAACGGCGCTGCAACAGCGAGCCGCTCGCTTCGATACCGCCGACAAGCACCGCACACAGAATGATCGAGAGCGGGTTCTGACGCGCCGCGAACGCGACGAGGATGCCCGCATATCCATAACCCGCCAGCAGCGACGCATTCGCGCTGCCCTGCACCGCCGCGACCTCGAACATCCCTGCGAGTCCCGCCGCCGCGCCGCCCATCGCGCAGGCCGCGATCGCAAGCGAGTTCACCGGCAGGCCGACGAGCTTCGCCGCATGATTGTTGCCACCGGCGACGCGCATCGCAAAGCCCTTCGTGCTGTGGCGCACGAAAACCCATGCCGCAACGCATGCCAGCGCACCCCAGAACAGACCCCAGTGAACATCGAGACCCGGCAGCGAGCCGATGCTGAACACATCTGGAACGGGCGGCGTGGAGGGCTTGTTGAGACTTGCGGGGTCGCGTAATGGGCCCTCGACGAGATGCTTGAACAGCGCAATAGCGATGTACGACATCAAAAGACTGCTGATGGTCTCGTTGACGCCGCGCAATTGCCGCATCGCGCCGACCGCGCCGATCCACAGGCCGCCCGCGGCCATGCCCGCCAGCGCCATCAATGGCGCAGCGACGAACCACGGCATGGCGGCGGGCACGAGCGTCGCCGTGACAGCCGATGCCAGTCCACCGAGCGCGAGCGCGCCTTCGCCGCCGATCACGATCAGCCCGGCCTGCGCAGGCAAAGCCACGCATAACGCGGTGAGCATCAGCGGCGCGGCGCGCAAGAGCGTGCTCTGCCACGCGAACGACGAACCGAACGCGCCCTGCGCGATCAGCAGGAGCGCATCGTCGGCGGGTTGGCCCTGCACGAGCAGGAACAGCGAGAACAGCACCAGCGTGCCGATGAGCGCGCACAGTGTCGGCAGCGCAGGCAGCGCGCCCAACGCCACGCGCGGTAGAAGAGGAAGGGAACGCATGCCGGCTCCGGTAACGAAACGTCAGATCTGCCCGACGACACCCGCGACGAGATAGTTCATGCTTTCCAGCCTGATATCCGTCTGCGCGTAAGCGGTGCCGGACGCAATGGCGCTGCCGCCATTGTTGTCCTTCATCGGGCCTTTGAAGATGACGTATTCGCCCGAGGCCATCTTCGCCTTGATCGCGTCGGCGTTGGCCTTCGCATCGGGCGTGACCTTTGCGCCGTACGGCGACATCTTCACAAAGCCCTCTTTGAGGCCGCCGCGCAGGATGTTGGGCTGCGGCTTGTTGCCTTGCGCATCGGCGACGATCTCCCTGAACGGCGTCGCCCAGTCCCATTCCGCGCCGGTGAGATACCCCTTCGGCGCGAGCGAGGCCTGACTCGCGTGATAACCGCAGCTCATCGCGCCGCGCTTCTCCGCCGTTTCGATGACGACCTTCGGGCCATCGACGTGACAGGTCAGCACATCGCACCCCTGATCGATGAGACTGTTCGCCGCTTCCGCCTCCTTGACCGGCATCGACCAGTCGCCGGTGAAAATGACGTGCGTGGAGATCGACGGATCGACGGACTGCGCGCCAAGCGTGAACGCGTTGATGTTGCGCAGCACCTGCGGAATCGGCTTGGCAGCGACGAAGCCGAGCTTCTTGCTCTTGCTCGCGTGTCCCGCAACGACGCCGTTCAGATACTGACATTCGTCGATATAGCCGAAGTAGCTCGCGATATTCGACGGGTTCCCCTGCTTCCACAAACCGCCGCAATGCGCGAAGCGGACCTTCGGATACTTCGCGGCCATCTTCAGTACATGCGGATCGAAGTAACCGAACGAGGTCGCGAAGATGAGCGTCGCGCCGTCCTGCTCGATCATCGCTGCCATGGTCTTTTGCGCGGCGACCGTTTCGGGCACGTTCTCTTCCTCGACGACTTTCACGCCCGGCATCTTCCGGATGATCGCCGTCGCCTGAGCCTGCGCCTGGTTGTAGCCGTAATCGCCTTTCGCACCGACATACAGGACGCCGACGGTGAGATTGCTCGCGCCGAAGGCGAGATCGAACGGCAACGCGCTGCCGAGCGCGAGCGCGCCCGCGCCTTTGATGAAGTGGCGGCGATTGATCATGATGTGGCTTCCTGTGTGAGTCGATCGTTGATTGAGGAGGCGA
>Ga0308173_10000218_pt1 | contig 21805 bp, 18 predicted proteins | sample PhyPR1_FD_203716 | JGI IMG/M metagenome (GOLD analysis project Ga0308173, IMG submission 203716) | Soil microbial communities from UC Gill Tract Community Farm, Albany, California, United States - DLSLS.P.R1 | ecosystem: Environmental > Terrestrial > Soil > Agricultural land | place: USA... | reverse complement strand
GGTCGCGTTGCCCCCGGAGGACTTGGTCCCGCTGCCACCACCACAGGCGCCCAGCCCCATCATGCACACGACGGCCAGGGCGGCCGCTGGTCTCCTCCAGGTCATGGCTGCTCCTTCTCTTGACTAACCAGTGGAAACACTTCTAGTGGTTAGTCGGCCGAGCGCGCGAGGCTCCGAGACGGGCCGATAGGAAAACGTGACCTGACCGATGTCGGGCCGTGACCGAACCGCCGTCAGGCCCGGTCGCCGCGCCTGGCGTGCGCCCGTGCCTTGGCCCGGTTGCCGCACACCGCCATCGAGCACCAGCGCCGCCGGTTGCGCGGGTCCAGGAAGAGCCAGCCGCAGTCGTTGCCGGGGCAGGCGTGGACGGCGTCGAGCGGACCTTCGGTGAGCAGCCGAGTCGCGGCGTCCGTGACGGCCAGCAGGGGCAGGCGGAGCGGGTGTCGCGGCTCCAGCCGCCACGCGTAGCCGCCGTCCTCGCGGACGGTCCAGCGCTGGGCGGAGCGGGCCTCCTCGGCCCAGGTGGCGAAGGAATGGTGCTCGCGCGCAGCTCCCCGTCCGGTCAGCAGCAGGTACAGCACCCCGCGGAGCCGACGGGCCTCCCGCAGCACCGAGTCGAGCTCGCCCGGATCGGCCTCGACCGCCCGGAGGGCCGCCGCCTGGTCCTCGGTGAGCAGTCCGTGGTGGGTGACCAGGGTCAGCAGCACGTCGTACGACGTGAGGTAGTCGCCGCCCGCACCCGGTGGCGAGTTCCACCCGGCCCACGTGTTGGTGAACTCGAGGACGGGGTGACCCGCGAGGGGTGCCGGCAGCACCTGCCCGTCGACCTCGATGTGGATCACGGCCCGATCATCCCTCATCGGAGGGCTCCGGGCTAACTCCCGGCGTCGCGTGTCCGGTTAGCCGCTGCTCGCCGCCTGCGGGGCGGAACCACCCGGCCGGGGCATGGCCCGGGACGCGTGTCCGTTGGGATCGTGGCCGAACGAACCGGGCGACATCTCGAAGCACTCGACCCCAGGGGGCGGCATGTGGCGGCGCGTCTGCACTGTTCCGCCGGTGCTGTGGGTCCTCGCGGCCGGCGCGGTCGTCGCCGCGCTGCTCCTCGCGATCGGCGGGGCGTCGTCCCTCCTGGGCGCGTCGGCTCCCCGGGTCGAGGGGGAGCTGATCGCGTTCGCCGACGAGACCAAGGGTGCGTGCAGCGGCTGCTACGACATCTTCACGATGCGGCCGGACGGGTCCGAGCGTCGCCAGATCACCCACACCGGTCGCGCGGGCGGTCCGGCGTGGGCCCCCGACGGTCGCCACATCCTGTTCACCCAGACCAGCGGGTTCGACGAGAGCGGTGCTCCGATCGGAGACATCTGGATCATGGAGCCCGACGGCTCGCACGCGCGTTCGCTGGCCGTAGGTCCCACCAACGACACGGAGCCCGCGTACGCACCGTCGTGGAGTCCGGACGGGCGGAGGATCGCCTTCGTCGGCGTGCCCGCTCACGAGGTCGGCGGCAACGAGGACCTCTTCACGGTGCGCACCGACGGCACCGGCGTACGCCGGCTGACCTCGACGCCCCACTGGGCCGAGGTCGGCCCGGACTGGTCCCCCGACGGTCGTCGGATCGCCGACACGGGCCTCGTGGTCGTCGGGGCCACCGGCGCGCACCCGCGCAACCTCAGTCGAGGAGACGACCCCGACTGGGGAGTCGCGACACGACGCTGACCGGCCGACCTGGTCGCCGGTGCATCCGTCACGCGACCGCCCGTGCGAGCCGCGCGACCGCATCCGCCACGAGCGGCCCGAACATGACCTCGTCGTTGTGGTCGGCCCCGCGGACCACCACCCGTTCGAAGAGGTTGGTCGTCTCGTCGGCCACCCGCGCACTCAGCTCCGTCGGGACGACCGAGTCCCGGTCGCCGTAGATCACGGTCACCGGCACCGTGCTGCCGGACAGAGGCTCGGTGACCCGGAACCGGTCCGTCAGCAGCAGCCGCACCGGGAGCCACGGGTAGTGGTGGGCCGCCACGTCGGCCAGCTCGGGGAACGGTGACCGCAGCACCACGCCCGCCGGCGTACGTCGCCGCTGCAACGCCGCCACGACACCGGTGCCCAACGACTCCCCGAAGTAGATCGTCCGCTCCGCCGGGTAGCCCAGCTCGTCGAGCGCCTGCTCCGCCGCCACGGCGTCCGCGGCGAGCCCGTCCTCGCTGGGGCTGCCCGGGTTCCCGCCGTAGCCGCGGTAGTCCATCAGCAGCACTGCCAGCCCGCGCCGGCTCAGCTCGACCGCCAGACCCGCCCGGCCCGACCGGTTGCCGCCGTTGCCGGGCGCGACGAGCACGGCCAGGTGCAGGTCCGAGGCCGGGCTCGCGGGCACGAACCACGCCCCCAGCGCCAGCCCGTCCGACGTGCGCACCTCGAGGTCGCGAGCGCCCGGGATCACCTCGCCCGCCGGCGGGACCGCCGCGGGGTCCGGGAAGTAGATCAGCTGCCGCTGCAGCGCCGTCAAGATGCCGACCACCGATCCCACCAGGAGCACCACCACCAGCGCGACCACGATCCCGCTCCGGGACCGGGCCGCCATGACCATCCCTCATGGTGTCCTCGCCACGTCGGCCGCGCAAAGACGGCCGCCTGCCAGGTCGAAACATCGCAATGCCGGACGAACCGGAACGGGGGTGACGAGAACCACGCGCAGCCGGGGTGCCGCACGGCGCGGTGGCACGTACCGTGTCGGGTTGCTGCTCCTGACCAGGGAGCGGCGCCGCGGCAACGCCGAGCCCTGCCCGCCGCTGGCGCCACCACCAGACCTCTGGGCGGGGACGGGGAACCCAGTGCTCCACGGCGCCCACGGCGCCTCGGGGTGAAGCCGGCATCCGCCGGCCGGGCACCTTCTCGCCCGAACCCGACAGCTAACCCCGCAGGCGGTGGAAGGGCTGTTCACCATGCTCACACGCATCTCCATGGCGCTCGTCGCGCTCCTGCTCACCCTCCTGGCACCGATGGCCGCACCGAGCTCGGCCGACGCGGCGGCCGTCCACACGTGGGACCGGCTCGCTCGCTGCGAGTCGACCGGTCGCTGGCACATCGCCACCGGGAACGGCTACTACGGGGGCCTGCAGTTCTCCCCCGGCACCTGGCGGGCGTTCGGCGGCCACAGGTTCGCGCGGCAGGCACACCACGCGACCCGGCTCCAGCAGATCAAGATCGCCGAGCGGGTCAAGCGCGCCCAGGGATGGGGCGCCTGGCCGTCCTGCTCGCGCCGCATCGGCCTGCGCTGAGCCCACCGCCCCGGCGCAGCCTCATCCGGACGTAGATCGTCCGCAACCGGGCGTACGGTGCCTGCCATGGCTATCGCACGGTTCCCCAGCATCGTCATCGACTGCCCCGATCCCGCTGCCCTCGCGACGTTCTACGGCGCGATGCTGGACTGGAAGGTCGACGCCTCCTCCGACTGGGCCGAGGTCCGCGCGGACTACGGCCAGTGCATCTGCTTCCAGCAGGTGAAGGACTACACCCCGCCCGCCTGGCCGGAGCAGGAGGTGCCCCAGCAGATGCACCTCGACGTGGTCGTCGACGACCTCGACGCCGGGGAGGCGGCGGTGCTCGGGCTCGGCGCGACCAGGCACGACCACCAGCCAGGCACGACCTTCCGGGTGTTCCTCGACCCGGCGGGGCACCCCTTCTGTCTCTGCGTGGACTGACCCGGCGCGGGGCGACCTCCGTCCTGTAGGAACCTTGGACACGTCGGGTCGGTCAGCAGGGCCGGCCGACCGACGAACGGAGAGGCACATGACCAGAGGCGCTTCCCCGGCCCCCGGCGACCACGCCGAGCTCACCCGCACGGTCGGGCCGCGCGACATCGAGCTCTTCACCGAGATCAGCGGCGACCGCAACCCGCTGCACTACGACGAGGAGGCGGCCCGCGCGTCACGCTTCGGCGAGATCGTCGTGCAGGGCGGCGTCACCAGCGCCATCCTCAACGCCGTGGTCGCCGAGAAGCTGCCCGGCCCGGGCACCGTGTTCCTGAACGTCAGCTGGGACTTCAAGGCCCCGGTCCGCCCCGGAGACACGATCACGGGCCGGGTCGAGGTCCTCGAGGCGCGGCAGGACAAGCCGATCACCACGCTGCGCACGACCGTGACCCGCGGCGACGGCACGGTCGTGCTCGAGGGCACCGCCGTCACCTACACGATGGCGCTCGGGGAGGGCGGGTAGCGGAGACCGGGCGGACGCGCGCCGCCCGGCCGACGGCGGACCAGGGACCGGCACGACGCCGATAATGATGCCCATGACCGGTGCCTGGGAGTTCTGGATCGACCGCGGCGGCACCTTCACCGACGTCGTCGCCCGTCGTGCGGACGGGATGCTGGTCACCCACAAGCTGCTCTCGGTGAACCCGAAGCGCTACGACGACGCCGCGATCGCCGGGATCAGGGCCGTGCTCGGGATCCGCGACGGCGGCCCGATCCCGGTCGAGGACATCGCCGCCGTGAAGATGGGCACGACGGTCGCCACGAACGCCCTGCTGGAGCGCACGGGCGAGCCGACGGTCCTGGTGACCACCCGCGGTTTCGCGGACGCGTCGCGCATCGCCTACCAGAACCGGCCGAAGATCTTCGCCCGTCACATCGAGCTGCCCGACCTGCTGCACTCGGTGGTCGTCGAGGCCTCCGAACGCCTCGACGCCGCGGGCGAGGTGGTGATCCCGCTGGACCCGGCGTCGCTGCGGGGCGAGCTCGAGGCGGCGTTCGACCGGGGCTTCCGCAGCGTCGCGGTCGTGCTCATGCACGCCTTCCGCAACCCCGCCCACGAGCTCCGGATCGGCGAGCTGGCCCGCGACATCGGGTTCACCCAGGTCTCCCTGTCCCACGACGTCAGCCCGCTGATGAAGCTGGTGTCGCGCGGGGACACCACGATCGTCGACGCCTACCTCTCGCCGATCCTGCGGCGCTACGTGGACCAGGTCAGCGACGCGCTCCCCGGCGTGAGGTGCCAGTTCATGCGCTCCTCGGGAGGTCTCACCGAGGCGCACCACTTCCGCGGCAAGGACGCCATCCTCTCCGGGCCGGCCGGCGGCATCGTCGGGATGGCACGGACGGCGCAGGTGGCCGGCCTGACCCACGTGATCGGGTTCGACATGGGCGGGACCTCCACGGACGTGTCGCACTACGCCGGGGAGCTCGAGAGGGAGTACGACACCCAGATCGCCGGGGTGCGGGTCCGCGCCCCGATGATGAGCATCCACACGGTGGCTGCCGGGGGCGGGTCGATCCTGCGGTTCGACGGGCAGCGGTACCGCGTCGGGCCCGCGTCCGCCGGCGCCGACCCCGGTCCGGTCGCCTACGGCCAGGGCGGCCCGCTGACGGTCACCGACGCGAACGTCATGCTGGGCCGCATCCAGCCGGCGCACTTCCCGGCGGTCTTCGGCGACGACGGCGACGAGCCGCTCGACGCGGAGCGGGTCGTGCGCTCGTTCCGGGACCTGGCCGACACGATCGGCGACGGCCGCAGCCCCGAGCAGGTGGCCGCCGGCTTCCTGCGCATCGCGGTGAACAACATGGCGGACGCGATCAAGAAGATCTCCGTGCAGCGCGGCCACGACATCACCCGCTACACCCTGTCGACGTTCGGCGGCGCGGGTGGGCAGCACGCCTGCGCCGTCGCGGACGCGCTCGGCATGACCCAGATCCTGGTCCACCCCTTCGCGGGCGTCCTGTCGGCGTACGGCATGGGCCTCGCCGACGTCACGGCCACGCGGGAGACGGCCGTGGAGACACCCCTCTCGGAGCTGGGGCGCAGCGGGCTCGAGGCCGCGCTCGCCCCTCTCGTCGACGACGGGGCGCTCGAGCTCGCCGAGCAGGGCTTCCCCGCCGACCGGGTGGACGTGGTGCGCCGGGCGCACCTGAAGTACGCCGGCACCGACACGACCGTCCAGGTCCCCTGCGGGGAGCTCGACGCCATGCTCGAGGAGTTCGAGCGGCTGTACCGGCGTCGGTTCTCGTTCCTGATGCCCGAGCGTGCCGTCGTCGCGGAAGCGGTGTCCGTGGAGCTGACCGCGCGCACCGGGTCCCATCCCGGCCAGGTCTCGAGCGGTGCACGCGAGGGCACGCTCGGTCCGTCCGCCCGGGTCCGGTTGTACACCGACGCCTGGACGGAGGTGGACCTGTTCCACCGCGAGGACCTGTGCTCCGGTGACGTCGTGCAGGGACCCGCCGTCATCGCCGAGGCGAACGCGACCACGGTGGTGGACCCGGGTTGGCAGGCACGCGTCACCGAGCACCGGGACCTGGTCCTGCGGCGGACCGAGGCCAGGCCCAAGGACCCGCGGGCCACCACCGACGTCGACCCGGTCATGCTCGAGCTGTTCAACAACCTGTTCATGTCCATCGCGGAGCAGATGGGCGAGCGGCTGCGGGCGACCGCGAACTCCGTGAACATCAAGGAGCGGCTCGACTTCTCCTGCGCGCTCTTCGACACCGAGGGCCACCTGATCGCCAACGCCCCGCACATGCCGGTGCACCTGGGCTCGATGGGCGAGTCCATCAAGGCGGTGATCGAGGCGAACGCCGGGCGGATGCGGCCCGGCGACTCCTTCGTGCTGAACAACCCGTACCGCGGGGGCACGCACCTGCCGGACATCACCGTGGTGACCCCGGTCTTCGACGACCGCGAGCAGATCCTGTTCTACGTCGCCTCGCGCGGCCACCACGCCGAGGTCGGTGGGATCACGCCGGGCTCGATGCCGTCCTTCAGCCGCCGGGTCGAGGAGGAGGGCGTCCTGATCGACAACGCGCTGCTCACCCGGGACGGCAGGATGCGGGACGCGGAGATGCACGCCCTGCTCACGGGTGGGGAGTTCCCGGCCCGGAACCCGGTGGACAACCTGGCCGACCTGCGGGCGCAGCTCGCGGCCAACGAGAAGGGGGTCGCCGAGCTGCACGCGCTGGTCGGGGACTTCGGCCTCGACGTGGTGCTGGCCTACATGGGGCACGTGCGTGAGAACGCCGCGGAGGCGGTGCGCCGCGTCATCTCCGCGCTGCACGACGGCAGCTACCGCTACGAGCTCGACTCCGGCGCCGTCATCCAGGTCGCGATCACCGTCGACCACGAAGCGCGGTCGGCCCACATCGACTTCACCGGCACGTCCGAGCAGCAATCCGACAACTCCAACGCGCCCGCGTCCGTGACGATGGCGGCGGTCCTCTACGTGTTCCGCACGCTGGTCGACGACGAGATCCCGCTCAACGCCGGCTGCCTCGAGCCGATCGAGGTCACCATCCCCGAGGGGAGCATGCTCTCGCCCCGCTACCCCGCCGCGGTGGTTGCCGGGAACGTCGAGACCTCGCAGGCGGTGACCGGCGCGCTCTACGCCGCGCTGGGGACGCAGGCCGAGGGCTCCGGCACGATGAACAACCTGACCTTCGGCGACGACCGCTACCAGTACTACGAGACCGTGGCCAGCGGCTCCGGCGCCGGTCCCGACTTCGACGGCACGGACGTGGTGCAGACGCACATGACCAACTCCCGGCTGACCGATCCCGAGGTCCTCGAGTGGCGCTTCCCGGTGCGGCTCGAGGGCTACGAGGTCCGGCGCGGCAGCGGGGGCGCCGGCCGGCACCGCGGCGGCTGCGGCGGGCGGCGCCGGTTGCGCTTCCTCACGCCGATGACGCTCACCCTGCTCAGCAGCCACCGCCGGGTCGCGCCGTACGGCATGGCCGGCGGCGCACCCGGGGCGCTGGGTCGGCAGTGGATCGAGCGCCCCGACGGCTCGGTGCGGCCGGTCGGCGGGCGCGATTCGGTGCAGGTCGAGGCCGGCGACGTGTTCGTCCTGGAGACACCCGGTGGCGGCGGGTACGGCGAGCCGGACAGCGACGCCTGATCCCGCGCGTCAGCCGGTGGGTGTCTGCCCCGGGCTCGGCGTCGCCGTCGGTGCGTGGCTGGGCGCCCCGGTCGTGGGCGCGGCGGTGGTGGGCGTCGCGCTCGGTGCCGAGGTGGTCGGGGCGGTCGACGGGGTGCCGCTCGGTGCCGTGCTCGGTGTCGAGGTCGCCGACGGCCCGGAGCTCGGTGAGCTCGCCGACCCCCCGGTCGTCGGTGTCCCGGTCGGCGCCGGGGTAGGCGTGCTGCGGCCGCGGCTGCCGCCGAGGCCGGGGATCGACGTACGCGCACCGGTGTCGGAGCTGCCACCGGTGTACTGCGAGACGGGCCGGCCGGTCGCCAGCTCGAAGGAGACGATCACGAGCATGGCCACGAGGAAGACGCCGCCGGCGAGGACGCCGATCCGCTTCCACGGCAGTCCGGCGGCCGCCTCGCGCCAGGACGGCTTGTCCTGCTCGCCGGCCTCGTCCAGGTCCTGCTCGGCGTCCTCCAGCTCGGCGCGGGCCCGGTCGGAACGCAGCGTGGTGGTCCGGCCGCGGCCATCGTCCGCCCGCCGGCTCTCCGCCCACACCCCGCTCGCGCCGGAGCGGGCCCGGCTGACCCGCTCCGCGGCGGCCGCCTGGGCCGCAGCCACCCGCGCACGGGTGATCCGCAGGTAGTGGGCGTAGATGGCGCTGCCTGCGGTGGCGAACACGCTGCCGATGGCGGCACCGATGATCGTCCCGGCGACGCCGACGGTGGACAGGAGGACGGCGGACGTCACGGCGGCCAGCGCACTCCCGAACACCTGGACCCAGCTGATGTCGACACGGTCTCGTTGTTGCGTACTCATACGCCGACCACTATGCGGGGTGTCCGGCGGTCGCTCGAAACCACAGCCCGCGATGTGACCAACGTCCCCGCCCGGATGCCAGGTTCGACCCGGTTTGGGCGGTCGGCGGGCTCACCCTGTCTGTGCCACCCGTCCCCGCTCGGGCGTCCGCTGCCGCGGCAGGACCACCGACGGACGGCGCGACCGCCGGGCCCGCAGGACGATCTTCCCGAGCTCACCGAGGGCGAGCAGGATGACGCCGGGCAGCAGGCACAGGGCCCACTGGCGGCCGGTCAGGGGGGTCGTGTGGAACACGTCCTGCGGGAGCCGCAGCTGCGTGATCAGCATCGAGCCGACGGCGACCCATCCGAAGGCCCAGATCAGCTTCGGGTTGGACAGGGTCGACTTCCCGAACGCGCTCTCCTCCGGGAAGCGCAGGTTGAGCGCGAGGAAGATGTTCATCAGGCCGAGGCCCACCACGGCCATGGTCTGACCGATCTCGAGGGAGCCGTACGTCGTCTTCCCGATCTGCACCAGGACGAGGGTGGCGGCGGCCATGTAGAGCCCGGAGACGAGCAGCCGCACCATCATCGACCTGACGATGATGGGCTGGTCGAAGGGGCGTGGTCTGCGGTCCATGATGCCCGGGGTGGCGACGTCCAGGCCCATCACCGCACCGATGGGCGCGACGACGGCCATGTGGATCCACAGCACCTGGGAGGGGATGAACAGCGCCGTGCCGGCGATGGCGAACGCCGACGAGCCCAGGAAGGCGAGGATGAACATGAAGAGGTTGGCGATCTGGATGCGCAGGAACTTCTGCAGGTTGTCGTAGACCTGACGACCTTCCTTCACCGCGGCCACGATGGTGGCGAAGTTGTCGTCGGCCAGGATCATCTTGGCCGCTCCCTTGGCGACGTCGGTGCCGGTGATGCCCATCGCGATCCCGATGTCGGCGGCGCCGATCGCCGGCGCGTCGTTCACCCCGTCGCCGGTCATCGCGACGATGTTCTTGTTCGCCTTGAGCACCTCGACGAGGCGGACCTTGTGCTCGGGGGCCACCCGGGCGATCACGCCGATCCCGTCGATCTGCCGGGCTGCCTCGTCGTCGCTCAGCGCGGCGAAGTCGGCACCCGTCACCGCGCGCCCGTCGATGCCGAGCTCCTTGGCGATCGCCTCGGCGGTGACGGCGTGGTCGCCGGTGATCATCCGGACCCGGATCCCGGCGCGCTTGGCCTGGGCGATGGCCTTCCTCGCCTCCGGGCGCGGCGGGTCGACCTCGCCCACCAGCGCGGCCATCTCGAGGTCCTGCATCAGCGCCATCAGGTCGCCGGAGGGGTCGAAGGTCGCGGGGTCGAACTCCCGCTGGGCGAGGGCGAGCACTCGCAGGCCCTGGCCGGCGATGCGCTCGTTCTCGGCCGTCACCTTCTCGCGCATGGCGTCGGTGAGGGGCTCGCTCCGGCCGCCGGGCATCCGTGCGGAGCTCGACCGGTCGAGGATGACGTCGGGAGCGCCCTTCACGTACGCCCGGACGACGGGCCGGCCGTCCGCCCCCTTCATGGTGTGGAAGGTGGCCATGAGCTTGTAGTCCGAGTCGAACGGCACCGACGCGATGCGTGGATGGCTCTCGCGGAACGCCTTGACGTCGACGCCGCCCTTCTGCGCGAGCACGTACAGCGCACCTTCGGTCGGGTCGCCGACGACGGTGTCGTCCTGGATCTCGGAGTCGTTGCACAGGGCGCAGGGGAACATCACGTAGTCCAGGTTCGCCTCGGCGTCACCCGCCGTACGCCGCACCTGACCGTCGAAGCCGTAGCCCTCGCCACCGACCGTGTAGTGGTGCGCGACGGTGGTGATCTCGCGCACCGTCATCTGGTTCATCGTCAGCGTGCCGGTCTTGTCGGAGTTGATCGCCGACGTGGAGCCCAGCGTCTCGACCGCCGGCAGCACCTTCATGATGGCGTTCTTCTTGGCCATGCTGACCGAGCCCACTGAGAGGATCGTGGTGACCACCGCGGGAAGCGCGTCGGGGATCGAGCCGACGGCCAGCGCGACGCCGATCCCGAAGAGCACCGTGAACGAGTCGCCCTGGGCCAGACCCATCACCACGATCGCGACGAACGCGAAGAGCGCCGCCAGGATGATGAAGACCGTGAGCCGGTCCACCTGCTTGGTGAGCGGGGTCTTCTCCACCTTCTGCGCGGCCAGCATGTTGGCGATGTGCCCGACCTCCGAGCCCATCCCCGTCGTCGTCACCAGGATCTCGCCATGGCCGCGCGTGACGTTCGTGTTCATGAAGGCCATGTCGAGCCGGTCACCGATCGGCACGTCGGGCTCGGTGATGGCGTCCGCGGTCTTCTCGACCGCGACGCTCTCCCCCGTCAGCGCGCCCTCCTCGATCTGCAGGGTCGCCGCGACGACCACCCGCCCGTCGGCCGGGATCCGGTCCCCCGCGTCGACCACCACGACGTCGCCGGGCACGATCTGCTCGGCAGGAACCTCCGAGACGTCCCCGTCCCGGCGCACCTTGGCCATCGACTTCATCATCTTGTCCAGGGACGCCGCGGCGGCCTCGGCCTTGCCCTCCTGGTGGTAGCCCAGCCAGGCGTTGAACAGCGTCAGCACGAGAAGGCCCACGAAGGTGCCGACCTCGCCGATCAGCAGGCTCACGACCGCGGCGATCACGAGCACGATCTGCATGTAGTCCCGGTAGTGCTTCAGGAACTGCTTCCAGACCGGCTCCGGCTTGGCCGCGGCCAGGGCGTTCGGGCCGTGCTCCTTCAGCCGCTGCTGCGCCTGGTCCGAGGTCAGGCCCAGCACGGGGTCCACGTCGAGGCGGCCGGCCACCTCGCTCGGCGTCAGGGCGTGCCAGGCCACGTCCGGGCCCGGGTGGGCGGGGCTCGCCGTGGCGGCGCGGTGGTCGGTCATGGCGAACTCCTCGTCTCGGGTCCTCAGAAGGGTGTCGGGATGTAGCGCAGCGGCAGCGTGGGCTCCTGGTAGTCGCCGGCCTTCTGGCGCTTCGGCAGCTCGACGACCTCCTCCCGCAGCGGCTCGTACGGGACCTGGTTCAGCAGGTGGCTGATGAGGTTGAGGCGGGCGCGTCTCTTGTTGTCCGCGTGCGCGACGAACCAGGGCGCCCACGCGGTGTCGGTGGAGGCGAACATCGCGTCCCTGGCCCGCGAGTAGTCGTACCAGCGGCCGTACGACTCCAGGTCCATGGGCGAGAGCTTCCAGACCTTGCGCGGGTCGTGGATGCGGCTCTCGATCCTGCGGGTCTGCTCCTCGGCGCTGACCTCGAGCCAGTACTTCACCAGGATGATCCCGGAGTCGACCATCGCCTTCTCGATCTCCGGCACCATCGCGAGGAACCTTTCGGTCTGCTCCGGGGCGCAGAAGCCCATCACCCGCTCGACGCCGGCGCGGTTGTACCAGCTGCGGTCGAAGATCACGACCTCACCAGCGGCCGGCAGGTGCGACACGTAGCGCTGGAGGTACATCTGGGACCGCTCGCGCTCGTTGGGCGCGGGAAGGGCCACCACCCGGAACACCCGGGGGCTCACGCGCTCCACGATCCGCTTGATCGTGCCGCCCTTGCCGGCCGTGTCGCGTCCCTCGAAGACGATGCACACCTTGGCGCCGGTCGCCTTGACCCACTCCTGCAGGGCGACGAGCTCCGCGTGCAGCTTGCGCATCTCGGCCTCGTACTCCTTGCGGGGCAGCTTCGCGCCGGCCTCGGGTGGCGCGGAGCCGTCCGGCCGCGAGTGCGCACCCCCGGTGCTCCCCTCGGCCTTCTTCGCCTTCTTCTTGCCCACTGCGACCTCCGGTGGCTGTGAGTCCGGAGCCCCTCAGGCTCGGGGTCCCGGGTCGACGGGCCGCGCGATCGTCGCCGCACGGCCGATGCCCACGAACCGGACTCTGACCCCGGCCGACCCGGGGTGCATCCCCCGGTCCGGATGATCCGGTCGCCACCGCGCCGCGGTAGGGCTCAGCCCATCGACCCGCCGCCGGTGTCGCCGTAGTCGCTGAGGTGGATCTTCTCGGCCTCGTCTCCGCACCGGCGGCAGACGACGTACTCCTCACCGTCGTCGTTGCGACGGTTCTCCCAGCTGTGGACCCCGACGCGGCACCGCAGCGGCTTGGTGGCCATGCCTCGACTGTCCGCCCCCGTGGGCACGCAGTCCATAGCCTGGACGGGCTCACCCGCCCGCGGTCAGAGCCAGGAACCGATCGCGGCGAAGGCGGTGCACATCACGAGCAGCCCGAGGACCAGCGGCAGCGTGAACCGGAGCCACTGGTCGTAGCGGACCTTGGCGAGCGCCAGCCCACCCATGACCACCGCGGAGGTCGGGGTGATCAGGTTCACCACCCCGGACGCCGACTGGTAGGCGGTCACCACCATGGCCCGCGAGACGTTCGCGAAGTCCCCCAGCGGTGCCAGGATCGGCATCGCCAGGGCGGCGTGGCCCGACGTCGAGGGCACCAGGAAGGCCAGCGGCAGGTTGATGAGGAACATCAGCCCGCCGAAGACGGCCGTCGAGGTGTTGCTCACCGCGTTCTCCATCGAGTGCAGCACCGTGTCCGTGATCTGCGAGTTGTTCATGATCACGGTGACGCCGCGGGCGAGGACGATGATCAGCCCGACCCCGACGAAGTCCCCGGCGCCCCGCACCAGGGTGTCGGTGAGTCCCTTCTCGCCGAGGCCGCCGATCAGCCCCACCACGATCGACATCACGATGAACAGCGCCGCCAGCTCGGGGAAGTACCAGTCCAGCTGCCAGGGGTAGCTGGCCGCGCTGGGTCCCTTGATCACCTGCGCCCAGGGGACGATGGCGAAGATCATGAAGGCGAACGTGAACGCGACCACGGCCAGCACGGTCTTCTGCTTGCCCGTGAGGGCCGGCACCGTCGCGACCGGGTCAGGGCCCGCGCCGCCGGTTGCGTGGACCTCGTCCTCGGGCCTGAGGCCCACGACGGAGCGCGCCGGGTCTGCCTTGACCTTCTTGGCGTAGCGCAGCACGAACAGGATGCTCAGCGGCACCAGGACGACGTACATCAGGAACCGGAAGGCGATGCCGTCGCCGATGGAGATCTTCGCCGCGTCCGAGGCGACACCGGTCGCGAACGGGTTGACCGTGGAGGCGAGCACGCCGACCCCGGCCCCGAGCAGGATCGTGGCCGCGGCCACCATCCGGTCGTAGCCGAGACTCAGCACGAGGGGTACGACGAGCGCGTAGAACCCGAGCGTCTCCTCGGCCATCCCCTCGGTCGTCCCGCCGATGGAGAAGAGCACCATCAGCATGACGATCACGAGGGCGCCCCGGTGGCCGAAGCGATGGGCGACGTGGGCGATGCCGTTGTCGATCGCGCCGGTGCTCATCGACATCGTGATGAAGATGCCGATGGCGATGACGAACAGGAAGACGCCGGCGGCGCCGAAGAGCTCACCGGTCTCGTAGGGGCCGATGAAGCCCGAGGCGCTCTTCACCCCGTACAGCCCGTTGACCGGGGACATGAACAGCTGCATGAGCCGGTCGGTCAGGGAGAGACCCGCGTCGACCGCGTGATAGGTGCCCGGGATCGGACGGCCGGCCGGCGTCGTCCGGTAGGCACCCGTCGGGATCACGAACGCCAGCAGCCACACGAGCACGGTCACGGCGGCGAGCACGGTGAAGGCGCTCGGGAAGGACCACTTCCTCTTCTCCTCGACCGGCCGCTCACCGACCCGTCGCACGTCCGCGGTGGCCATGGTTCCGCCTCTTCCCTGCTCTGCTGTGCGGCCCCTCCCCAGCACACCAGCCACCCGGACTCCCGGACGCTGCCCATGGACCTCAGGCCTCGGGTCCTTCGGCCCTGATCCGCGACCCGGGCCGGGCGGACGCTGAGGGCAACGTGTCCCCTTGGAGTGCGAGGTCCCGTCATGAGCATGCACGTCGACTCGGAGGTGGGGCGCCTGCGGCAGGTGGTGCTGCACCAGCCGGACCTGGAGCTGAAGCGGCTCACGCCCACGAACAAGGACGCGTACCTCTTCGACGACGTGCTGTGGGTCAAGCGGGCCAAGCAGGAGCACGACGCGTTCGCGGAGTCCCTGCGCGACCTCGACGTCCGGGTGCACAAGCTGGGCACGCTGCTGCGCGAGACGGTGGCGATCCCGGAGGCGAAGAAGTACGTCCTCGAGGAGTCCCTCGACGAGCGCGTCTACGGACCGATGGCGCTCGACGCGCTGCACGCCTTCTTCACGTCGCTCGACGACGAGACCCTGGTCAAGTACCTCGTCGGCGGTCTGACCAAGCGCGAGCTGCTCGACCGGGTCGAGGAGCCCAAGTCGCTGGTGGTCCAGGCGCTCGACCTCGAGGACATGCTCCTGCCCCCGCTGCCGAACCACATGTTCACCCGGGACACCTCGGCGTGGATCTACGACGGCGTCTCGGTCAACTCGATGCGGAAACGGGCGCGCGAGCGGGAGACGATCCACTACGAGGCGATCTACCGGTGGCACCCGCTGTTCGCGGACGCGGGCTTCAACGTCTGGTCCGAGGGCCGGGTCAACGGCGTGGCGACGACGGAGGGCGGTGACATCCACGTCCTCGGCCGCGGCGCCGTGCTCGTCGGGATGAGCGAGCGGACCACCGCCCAGGGCATCGAGCGGCTCGCGAAACGGCTGTTCGCCAAGGGGTCGGCGCAACGCATCGTCGCCCTGGCGATGCCGCAGAAGCGTGCGTTCATGCACCTCGACACGGTGATGAGCATGGTCACCGAGGACACGTTCACGAAGTACGCCGGGCTCGGGATGCTGCCGTCGTACACGATCGAGCCGGGTGACACGGAGAAGGAGCTGAAGATCACCGCGCACCGGGCCGACGACATGCACAAGGCGATCGCGTCGGCCCTGGGTCTCGACGACATCAAGGTGCTCACCCCGACCCAGGACGTGCACGCCGCCGAGCGCGAGCAGTGGGACGACGGGTGCAACGTCCTGGCCGTGAGCCCGAGCGTGGTGGTCGCCTACGAGCGCAACGTCACCACGAACACGTTCCTGCGCAAGGAGGGCATCGAGGTGGTGACGATCCAGGGCAGCGAGCTCGGCCGGGGCCGCGGCGGACCCCGCTGCATGAGCTGTCCCATCGAGCGCGAGGGGATCTGACATGGCCTTCAACCTGCGCCACCGCAGCTTCCTCAAGGAGGTCGACTTCACCCCGAAGGAGTGGAAGTTCCTGCTCGACCTCGCCGCCGAGCTGAAGGTCGCGAAGTACGCCGGCTCCGAGCAGCCACGGCTGACCGGCAAGAACATCGCGCTGATCTTCGAGAAGACCTCGACCCGCACCCGCTGCGCGTTCGAGGTCGCGGCCTTCGACCAGGGGGCGCGGGTCACCTACCTCGACCCGTCGGGGTCCCAGATCGGGCACAAGGAGTCGATGGCGGACACGGCCCGGGTGCTGGGCCGGATGTACGACGGGATCGAGTACCGCGGGTCCGCGCAGGAGAACGTCGAGGTCCTCGCGGCGTGCGCGGGTGTCCCGGTCTGGAACGGTCTCACCACGGAGTGGCACCCGACGCAGACGCTGTGCGACATGCTGACGATGCGCGAGCACTCGCCCAAGCACGACCAGGACATCTCGTTCGCCTTCCTCGGGGACGCGCACAACAACGTCGGCAACTCGTTGCTGGTGGCCGGCGCGATGATGGGCATGGACGTCCGGATCGTGGCGCCGCGGGAGCTCTGGAACCACGACGGTGTCGTCAAGCAGGCGCGGGACATCGCCGCGGAGACCGGCGCCCGGATCACGCAGGTCGACGACGTCGAGGCGGGGGTGGCGGGAGTCGACTTCGTCTACACCGACGTGTGGGTCTCCATGGGCGAGCCGATGGAGGCGTGGGAGGACCGCATCCACCTGCTGAAGGCGTACCAGGTGAACATGGAGGTGCTGCGGTCGACCGGGAACCCGGACGTGAAGTTCATGCACTGCCTGCCCGGCTTCCACGACCGGCACACGAAGGTCGGCGAGGAGCTGTTCCAGAGGACCGGGTTGACCGCGCTCGAGGTGACCGACGAGGTCTTCGAGTCCAAGCACTCCATCGTCTTCGACCAGGCCGAGAACCGGATGCACACCATCAAGGCCGTGCTGGTCGCGACGCTGGGCGGCTGACGTGCGGATCGTCATCGCCCTCGGCGGCAACGCGCTGCTCCAGCGGGGCCAGAAGCCGGACAGTGACGTGCAGGAGGCCAACGTCGCGCGGGCCGTCGCCGCCCTCGCACCGCTCGCGGCCGCCCACGAGATCGTGATCACGCACGGCAACGGCCCGCAGGTGGGCGTGCTGGCGCTGCAGAGTGCCTCCGACCCGCACCTCACGACGCCCTACCCCTTCGACGTGCTCGGTGCCCAGACGCAGGGCATGATCGGCTACTGGCTGCTCCAGGCGATGCAGAACGCGCTGCCGGGCCGCCAGGTCGCCGCGATCATCAACCAGACGCTCGTCGAGGCCAACGACCCGGCCTTCGAGAACCCGACCAAGTTCGTCGGCGAGGTGTACGACGAGGCCGAGGCCCGGCGTCTCGCCGAGCGGCGCGGCTGGACCGTGAAGCCCGACGGCGACAGGTGGCGTCGGGTCGTCGGGTCGCCCAAGCCCCAGCGGGTCGTGGAGACCCGGCTGATCCGGCTCCTGCTCAACAGCGGGGCCGTGGTGATCTGTGCCGGCGGTGGTGGCGTGCCGGTGATCCGCAACGAGAAGGGCCACCTGGAGGGCGTGGAGGCCGTCGTGGACAAGGACCTCACCACCTCGGTGCTCGCCGAGGCGCTCGAGGCCGACGCGCTGCTGGTGCTCACCGACGTCCCCCACGTGGTCAGGGGCTACGGCACCCCCGAGGCGACGCCGATCCTGCGGGCCACGCCGGCGGCCCTGCACCGGGAGTCCTTCCCTGCGGGGTCGATGGGCCCCAAGGTGGACGCGGTGTGCCGGTTCGTCGAGGTGACCGGGGACATGGCCGCCATCGGACGGCTCGAGGACGCCGTCGCGATCATCGAGGGAACGGCCGGCACCGTCGTGACCCCGGCCGGTGACTACGGCGGGCCCGACGACCTGCGGCCCGGACGGCTCTGACGTGCCGCCCCCAGACTCAGTGGTGGTGCTCCCCGCGGATCCGGGCGCCGGGCGCGCCCCCCGGCGGGGACAGCCCGAGCCGGCTGATCGGGCGCAGCACCAGCTCGAGCAGCAAGGTGACGATGCTGATCAGCAGGGCACCGAGCACCGTCCCGACGAAGCCGCCGACGTCGAGGTTCGCGCTGAGACCCGCCGTGACGGCCAGCAGCACGCCGTTCACCACCAGGGCCGACAGTCCCAGGGTCAGCACGCTCAGCGGCATGGCGACGTACCACAGCAGCGGGCCCAGGACGGCGTTGACCAGGCCGAGCAGCAGCGAGACCCACAGCAGCGTCCAGAGGCCGCCGTGCACCTGGATGCCGGGGACCACCGCGGCCGCCACCCAGACGGCGGCCGCGATCACGAGCAGGTTGACCAGGACCCGCACCAGCATCAGCACGTCCGCCCCGGACAGCCCGGACGCCTCGTCCGGGCCGAGGGGGGTGAGCGGCTCGAGCGTGGGGTCCGTCAGGCCGAACCGCGCCTTGAGCCGGAGCGCCCACGCGGCCCGGCACCGGTCGAACTCGGCTCCGATCGCCGCGGAGGCCACCAGCACCCCGGAGATCGCCAGCAGCCACCCGATGATCGCGATGGTGATGCCGAACAGGCCGAACTGGTTGGTGTAGCGCGCAACCAGCGACGGCATGTAGACGGTGGTGGCGACGCCGTACACCGAGGTCGCGAGGGCCGAGACGCCGGCACCGACGAGCAGGCGGCGCCAGTGCACCTGGCGGTTCATCAGCAGGTAGGGGATCGACGTCCACAGCAGCAGCCCGGTGGCCGCCGACAGCGGCACGGTCAGCAGCCAGTCGAACGGCAGGCGCAGGAACAGGCTGCGGATGACGTAGAGGGCCAGCACCTCGGCCAGCAGGGCGAACAGGCCGAGGGCCGCGTGGAGCGCGCCGCGCCGGCCCGGTCTCGGGAGGTCCCACGCGGCGAGGTACATCGCCTGCATCCGGCGCGTGAAGGAGATCCCCGAGAACACCAGCAGGATCGCGCTGAAGACGCTGACGCTGCTCGTCGCGCCCTGCGGGGTGGCGAAGAGCCTGCTGACGGCGTCGGCCGAGTCGCCGGAGAGCCCGAACTTGCGGACGATCGTCCGGGAGACGATGTCCGTGCTGTCGGCCGGCACCAGGGTCGAGACCAGGATCAGCAGCGGGATCAGGGCCGTGAACGCCTGCGAGGCGAGCACCAGGGACCGGTCGATGCCGTTCATCGACAGGAAGCGCCGCACGCACCCGCCCAGGAACGAACCCCACACCCGTTGGCTCAGTGCCGCGAAGTCTTCCGTCGGGAGCAGCACGGACCGTCGGTTCCTCTCGTCGCTCGGCTTGCCGACCACGCTCGCAACCCGGGGCGGTCGCTGCATCCCCCGAGGTGGATGACTCATCCGACCGGGGTGATGACGCGCAGGGCGGTCGACGGCACGGTGACGGGAACCGCGGCACTTGCACCGACAAGCGTCCGAGAGGAGTCACCGTGACCAGCGTCCTCTACGCACCCACCCGCGAGTGGCGCCCGAGCCCGGCCGAGCGCGCGGAGCGCGGCCTGGCCGCACGGGCGGCACTCCCCCGCGACCGGCAGGCCGAGCTGGTGCTGCCTGCCGGCCGTCGCGACCTCGTCTCGGTGCTGGAGGAGCGGGCCCGCACGATGGTCCCGGAGCTGGTCCCGGTGCGGCACGGCCGGATGATGACGTCGCCGTTCGCCTTCCTGCGCGGCAGCGCCGCGGTGATGGCCGCCGACCTGGGGGCGGCGCCGGTCTCGGGGATCGCCGCACAGGTGTGCGGGGACGCGCACCTCTCGAACTTCGGGCTCTTCCGCACGCAGGAGCGCCGGTCGGTCTTCGACCTCACCGACTTCGACGAGTCCGTGCCCGGACCGTGGGAGTGGGACGTCAAGCGGCTGGCCGCGAGCATCGTGGTCGCCGGGCGGGGGAACGCCTTCTCGGCGAAGGAGCGCCGGGAGAACGTCGTGAGGACAGTCCGCCGCTACCGCGACGCCACGGCCCGGTTCGCCCGCATGCGTGCCCTCGACCTGTGGTACGCCGCCGCCGACCCGGACGACGTCCACGAGGTGCTGCGGCCCATGCTGGGGGTGAACCCGCGCCGCCGGGGCAGCGCGATGGCCAAGGCCCGCGCCAACCGCGGCATCAAGCGGCTCGACAGCCTCTCGGAGGTCGTGGCGGGGAGGCTGCGGATCAGGGCCGACGCGCCGCTGGTGGTGCCGCTCGAGGAGCTGGTCTGCTGCCCGGACCGCGACGACCAGGTGGCACAGGTCGGCCGTGTGCTGACCCGCTACCGGCGCACGCTCAGCGACGAGCGGCGGATGCTGCTCGAGCAGTTCCAGGTCGTCGACGTCGCCCGCAAGCTGGTCGGTGTCGCCGGCGTCGGGACCCGGTGCTGGGTCGTGCTGCTACGCGGGCGGGACACGGCCGAGCCGCTCTTCCTCCAGGTGAGGGAGGCGCAGCCGTCGTCGCTCGCCCCGCACGCCGCGATCGCCCTGCGGCAGCCGCCGGCCCTCCAGAACGAGGCCGAGCGCGTGGTGGCCGGCCAGCGCCTGATGCAGGCGGACGTCGACGTGTTCCTGGGCTGGCAGCGGGTCTTCTGGGACGGCCGCGTGCGGGACTTCTGCGTCCGGCAGCTGCGTGACACCGAGGCCTCCGCCGACGTGGAGCGGATGGACCCGCACGGCATGACGGTCTACGGCCGGCTCTGCGGCTGGACCCTGGCCCGGGCACACGCCCGCACCGGTGACCCGGTCGCCGTCTCGGCGTACCTCGGTGACGACGACGTGTTCCCTGAGGCGGTGGCGGCGTACGCCGAGCTCTACGCCGACCAGACCGAGCGTGACCACGCGGCCCTGCTCACCGCCGTGGAGACCGGTCGGCTGCGGGCCACGCTCGGGGTCTGACGAACGCCTAGAAGGCCTGCTGCCGCCGGGCCTGCACGGTCTTCATCTCGGCGCCGTGGACGGTGATCGCCCAGATCACCAGCACGTCGAACGCGATCATGGTCATCGACCAGATGGGGTACGCCCCCAGGAACCCGATGTTCACCAGCGCGCTGACCGCCGCCACGACCGTGCCGAGCACCCGGGCCCACATCTTGCCGGTGAAGAGCGCTGCTCCGGCGCCGATCGCGATGAGCCCGAAGATGAGCTGGACCCAGCCCCAGGTGGTGAAGTCCACCGAGACGACCAGGCCGCTGTTGCCGACGAGGTAGTACTTGTCGTTGAACAGCGCGACCAGTCCCTGGATCGCGTGGAACGAGCCGAGCATCACCATCATGATGCCCGCGAAGGCGATCCAGCCGACCCATCCCGTGGGCTCCGGCGCAGTGCTCTCGTAGTAGTCCGGCGGTGGGGTCGCCTGCGTCGGACGTGACTGCTGTGACGAGGCCGGCGACGCCGGCTGCTGCGGGACCTTCGGTCCCAGGTTGGTCTCTGACATGGCAACTCCGTATGTCGAGGAAGTGCCTCCAGGGTGGTTCGTCCGGACTCCCCCGTCCTCATCCTCCGCGGGTGAATCGGCCCGCCTGCCGGGTTCACGCGTGCGGGACGGCGCCGTTGTCGTCCGCCTCGGGCAGCCAGTCGTAGATCACCGCCGTGCGCAGCAGCAGGTCCTGCACGGAGCGGCGTGCCGGGCCGACGACGCACCACAGCAGCCCGATCGGGAACAGGGTGCACAGCACCGCCCGGGCCACCGCGACGAACAGACCCGGGTGCCGGCCCCGACGGTCGACCAGGCGCAGCCCCATCACGTGGCCGCCGTAGGTCCGCCCCGTGACGGACCAGGCCGTGGACAGGTAGAGGACGCAGAGCACGAGTGCCGTCGTCATGCCCGGCAGCGCGTTCAACCCGCTGAACTCGAACCCGCGCGGGTCGAGGACGAAGCGCAGCCCGATCCAGCCGGCGTACCCGACCGCCAGGGCCACGGCCACCACCAGCGCGTCGACGACGCCCGCGACGGTGCGGGTGACCAGCCCGGCCCGC
>Ga0308173_10000217_pt1 | contig 21874 bp, 17 predicted proteins | sample PhyPR1_FD_203716 | JGI IMG/M metagenome (GOLD analysis project Ga0308173, IMG submission 203716) | Soil microbial communities from UC Gill Tract Community Farm, Albany, California, United States - DLSLS.P.R1 | ecosystem: Environmental > Terrestrial > Soil > Agricultural land | place: USA... | reverse complement strand
CGTCGAGGGTCGTGCCGTAGTTGGACGGCGCGATACCGATCAGCTTGTCGACCTTGGAGGCGCCACCGAGGTTGTTGATGTAGTAGCGGGGCATCATGCCGCCCTGCGAGTGGCCGACCAGATCGACCGTGTTGCCGCCGGTCCAGAAGCGGACGGTGTCCACGAAGCTGGACAGTTGCTTCGCGGAGTCGGCCACCTTGCCGAGGCCCTGAATGGAGCCGCTGCCGCCGTAGTTGAACGAGAAGACGCAGTAGCCGTGGTTGGCCAGGATCGGGGCGGCCGCCTGCCAGTTGTCGTTCTGGTTCTCGAAGGTGCCGTGCACCAGGATCACCGGGTGCGGGTGCGCGGCACTCGGCCAGCAGAACACCGGATTGGCACCGGGCGGCGCGGTGTTCGGCGCGCCGAAGCCGGACAGGAAGCCGCCGAGGAAGTTGTAGTTGACGGGGAGCGAGGCGGCCGAGGCCGGGGTGGCGAACAGTGCGGCGACGAGTGCGAACGCCGCGGCGGTGGCGCCGGCGACACGGCGCAGTGGGGCCCAGTGCATCGAACCTCCAGGGGTGGGTGGGCCCCAATTAACTCACCGGTAAAAAGGGTCGTCTCCTTCGCCGAATGATGAGATACGCCAAAGTACTTGTAAGCCGACGACACACAGCCGATAAGGCGTTAACGCAGGTGAGGGTGTGCAGCCGCCGTTTGTCACTCAGGTGCCATATGAACCGCCCATGGAATGCGTTCTTGCCGGCCCTTGATAGTCACTTTGTCGGCGCGGGTCGGGCCGTGGGACCGCAGGACGATCTCGGCTCCGGTCAGCTCTTCGATCTCGCCCACCGGGTCGGTGAGCGGCGCGTAGACCGGGCGGGCGGCGAGCAGCCGCCGGGTGAGCTCGGCCTGACGGTCCAGGTCGCCGGGCGGGCCGGTCGGGAGGCGCTCGACGGGTACGCCGTCCATCAGGTACGCGCGGCACACCCGGCCGACCTCGGCGTCGAGGGGCGTCAGGGCCAGGGCCTGCACCCCTCCGGTCACGTCGAGCGCGTAGCGAATCGCCACCGCGTCGAGATGGCCGATCCGGAACTCCCCCTGCCAGGGTCCCGCGCCGTTGTGCGGCTCGGGCCGGGCCAGCGCCGGGTCCTCGGTGACGAACGGGCCCGGTCCATGGCGGGTCGCGTACGTGCGCAGGACGCCGAGCCGCAGCGCCTGTTCGCCCGCTTCGGCCAGCAGGGTCTCGGCGTTGGCGAACGTGGTGGTGGACCAGGTGGTGTACGGGTGGAAGCCGTGCCACTCGTCCAGCAGGACGCCCTGTGCGCCCTCGAAGACGACCTTCCCGGTGCGCAGCAGCCGGTGCAGGTGGTCGCCCTCGACGATCGCGACATGCTCCCCGAAGTCCCGGAAGGCCGCCGCACAGTCCACAGGATCCGGAACCGGCGGTCCGGCCGGGAATCCGGCGCGATACCAGTCGCGTACGGCGGCGAGCCCTGCCCGCAGCCGGGCCGGGTCGAGGCAGTCCCCGGCCCGCGGCGCGTCGTCGTGGGCCAGGGCGTACGCGGCGGTCGCACCGATCCCCATCCCGCACGACCCGTGCCGGGCCGGGCCGCGGGCGATCTCCCTGGCGTGGTTGGCGGCCCGGTGGTACGGCGTGACCAGCAGCGCGTCGCGATCGACGGTCAGCCGGTCCAGCGCGTCCCGGATCCCCAGGGCCAGCAGGTGCCCGGCCTCGGCGGCGAGCGCCAGCGGATCGACCAGGACGAACCTGGACAGGTGCGTCCGTACCCCTGGAACGAACGTGCCGGAGCCGAACTGGGCGAAGGTGTGATGCCGGCCGTCCGGCGTGACGACGTTGTGCGCGGCCTGCGCCCCTCCGTTGAACCGCACCACTGCGGAGACCTCCCCGGCCGCGCACAGGTGGTCGACCACGGTGCCCTTGCCGGCATCCCCGAACCCGAGGTCGACCACCATCACGTGCTCCATGCGGTCAGAGCCGCGTGGTGGTGGACGGCGCGGAGTCCAGCCCGGCCGGAGCCGCCGCGACCACGACCGGCGCCCGCGCCGCGTCCAGGGTGGCCAGCGCCCGGGAGACGGCCGCACCCGCGTCCGAGCCCGCGGCCCGCAGATCGGCCAGGCCCTCGTCGAGGTCGATCGCGTCCTCGGCCAGCCCGATGGTGAGCGCGATCGTCTCGCACACCGCGTCGGGATCGTCGAGGAACAGGACGTGCTGGCCGAGCAGTCCCTGCCAGAACTCCGTCAGCTTCCTGGACCGGGCGTAGTAGGAGCCCTTCGGGACGATGAAGTAGACCTCGTACATGCGCTGCAGTTCGCGCACCATCTCGGCGATCGGGATGTCCTCGCCGAGTTCGTCGCCGATGACCCGGGCGACCTCGCGCCGCTTGACCCTGGAGTAGGCCAGTTCGTCGCCGATCATGAACAGGTAGCCGCGCTTGCCGCGCTTCTCGAAGCAGTCGATCGAGGTGTGCCGGGCCATGAAGTACATCGCCAGCTCGTACGACTCGGTCATCTGCCCGCCGCCCCCGCCCTCCAGCAGGATCCGGCCGAGGTCGTCGTCCATCCGGTTGTCGGCCTCGAACTGACCGATCTGCAGCGGGGCCCGGTCGCATGTCGCGTCGCCAATCGCCCCGAACATGATGTGCGGGTCCGGTACGTACCCCTTGCGGAGCAGCAGGCCGAGCAGCTCGGGCAGCTTGGTCTGCAGGGCTCGTGGGATGCCGCCCATCGATCCGGTCACGTCGAACAGCACCGAGATCGCCAGCGACTCGGGATGGTCGTCGGAGTCCCGGCTCTCCCGCAGGGCCACGCCCTTGGGATCGAGCGCGGAATGCACCCTCGTCGCGCCGCCGTCGTTGTAGGCGAAGGCGCTGGCGCCCGTGGCCGCGCGATAGCTCGCCCGGGCGCTGTAGACATCGGTGGACCAGTAACCGCTTCCCATCATCGTCTCCTTCTGTCATCAGGGGGTTTCAGGAAGCCATCGAGAAGGGCCGGAACCGCCGGGGCCCGTAGAGCCGCTCCAGCAGTTCGTCCAGCTCGCCCAGCAGCCGCCAGGCATCGGAGGGCCGCCGGTCCTGCCCGGTCAGGAGGCAGCCGTGGGCGAACCGGAGCAGCGCGGCGGGCGCCTGGTCGCCCATCAGCCACGCCATGCACCGGGCGGCCAGGTAGATGTCGGTGGCCGCGCTCGCCGGGCGCCGGCCGGGCACCTCGGGCGGATACCAGTCGGCGTACCGGTCGACCATCGCGGGCACTCGCCCCGACGCGTCGATCGGCGCGTAGCAGCCGGGCACCGAGTAACACCAGTCGACCAGGACCAGCCCGTGGTCGGCCGGATGGATCAGCACATGCTCGGGCAGCACCGCCCCGTGCAGCACCCCGGCCCGATGCGCGAATCCGAGCCCGACCAGCAGCCGCCGCCACATCCACGCCGCGTCCCGGCCGTCCACACCCTGGGGATAGGCCGCCCGCACCTCGGCCAGGCTGTGGAAACCGGCCAGCCCCTGGATCACGTTGACCCGCCGCCGGACCCCGCTCACCGGATCGCGCTGGTGGAACGACTCCACCAACCGGGGCGCGTACGGCAGGAACCGCCGATCGCCGTCCTTGGGCAGCTGCGCCAGCGCCACCGCCTCCCGCTCGATCAGGTCCCCATCCCCCGGATCCCGCACCACCTTCACCACCACCCCACCCCCACCCCCGTCCGCGGACCTCATCGTGGCGGGGAAGAGGTCGGCCAGGTCGCCGCGGGCGGTGCGGGGGGCCAGGCGGTAGGTGGCGCGGGGGGTGGTGAACAGGGGCTCCTGGCCGTACGAGCGCCAGAGGCGGTTCAACCGGATGAAGGCGTCCCGGGTCCGGCCGCCGGTGGCGTCGGGGTGCACGAGGCGGACCATGCGGCGGTAGCGGCGCGCGGCCTGGGCCGGGTCGGGCCCGAAGAGCTCGGTTGCTGACTTGTCCAGGCCGGCGAGGACCTCGTCGATGGTCATCGGATGTCGTCCTCTCGGCTGGGGCGCAGGAGTGCCGGATGCAGCAGGCGGGCATCGCCGGCCCGGTAGAGCCGGGGCCGCGGGCCGCCGCGGCGGCCGGTCTTGTCGGAGGTGGCGCCGGTGCCGTCCACGAAGCCCGGGACCGAGAGGACCTTCCGGTGGAAGTTGCCGGCGTGGAGCTCTTCGCCCCACACGGCCTCGTAGACGGCGCGCAGCTCGGGGATGGTGAACTCGGCGGGGCAGAAGGCGGTGGCCAGCGGCGTGTACTCGAGCTTGGCGCGGGCCCGCTCGACCCCGTCGGACAGGATTCGGGCGTGGTCGAAGGCCAGCCGCCGGGTCGTGCCGGGCCGCTGGTCGCCCGCCTCGGTCAGGCCCAGTGCGGCCAGCGGCACCCAGTCGGCCTCGGCCGCGTCGCCGCCCGCCGCCGCGTCGGGCAGCTCGGGCGCGAAGGCGAGGTAGGCGACCGAGATGACCCGCATCCGGGGATCGCGGGCAGGATCGCCGTAGGTGCCGAGTTGCTCCAGATGCATCCGGCTGAGTGCGCCCGCCTTCGCGCTCAGCCCCGTCTCCTCGGCGAGCTCGCGTACGGCGGCGGACGGCAGGTCCTCGGCCTCGTGCACCCCGCGCACGAAGCCGCCGGGCAGTGCCCACAGCCCCTGGTACGGCGCGACCCCGCGCCGTACCAGCAGCACGTGCACGGCGCCGTCCCTGATGGTCAGCGCCACGACGTCGACCGTCACGGCCACCGGGTCGTAGTCGCGCGGATCGTAGCTCGCCAGGAACTCGCGCTCGTCGTCCCGCTCGGCCATCGACCCGCCCTCCGGTAAGTCTCATACTGAGAAAATCTCGATATGAGTAGAACATACGGAACGAGCATCCGTCCAGCCGCGAGAATCTGAATCCTTCAAGGCAACTGCCAGGATAGAAGAGGGTTAAGTTCCGTTAACCTTGGGCGCCATGAGCACTCAACGGACCTTCGGGGCGGTCTCGGGACGTCCGCTGTTCGTCGGTGGCTGTGCCAGGTCCGGGACCACTCTGCTGCGGACGATGCTGAACAACCATCCGGATCTCGGCATGCCGCACGAGACGAAGTTCGTGATCTCGGCCTGGCGGCAGCGTGACACCTTCGGCGACCTGCGCCGGGCCGAGAACCGCGAGGCGGTGGCCCGCTGGATCCTGGACGAGCCGAAGAGCAAGTTCGTCCGGCTGGGAATCGAGCCGGACGACCTCGTCGCCGACTTCGCCGCCGCCCCGCCCACCCTGGGCTCGCTGCTGGCGACCTGCTTCATGCGGTACGCCGAGCAGACCGGCAAGACCCGCTGGGGCGACAAGCGGCCGTCGTACTCACTCAACCTCGAGGCGATGTTCCGGATGTTCCCGGACGCGCAGTTCGTGCATGTGGTGCGTGATCCACGGGCCTGCGCGGTGTCGATGCGCAAGGCCTGGGCCGACTGGGGACGGGTCGCCTCGGCCGCCGAGGTCTGGGAGCGCACCGACCGGGAGGTCCAGGCGGCGAGCCGCCGGCTGCGCCCCGACCAGTTCATGCAGATCCGGTACGAGGACCTGGTGGCCACCCCGGAAGAGGTGCTGGACAGGATCTGCGGCTTCGCCGGACTGGCCACCGGCCGGGCGGCCGAGATGCTGGACTACCACCGCACCGACCCCACCAGCCTGCCCGGCGGCTGGCTCTACGAGCGGGCCGCGCAGCCGCTCGACGGCCGGTCGGTGGCACGGTGGACGACCGAGCTGGACGAGAAGGAGGTCGCCTTCCTGGAACGCGTCCTGCACGAGCGGCTCGTCGTCCATGGCTATGACCTGACGGCCGGCGGGGCCCCGGTGCCCGAGGACCTCGTCTCCGACTACCGGCAGGTGCGCAACGAACGCAACCGGGTGGAGCTGCGGCGCAGGCTCGTGGAGATGAAGCGACGGGTGACCTATCGGCGGCCCACCGCCATGCGGCTGGTCTCCGCCCGATAAAAGGGCCGCTCACCCCAGTTCGGCCTCCGCGGCTTCGATGCTGCGCCGCCACGTCGGGGCGAGGCTCGCACCGAGGGCGTAGACCGGGTCGCCGACCGGGGCGGACGGGTCGCCGTACCAGACCACCGCGGCCAGCCTGCGGGTGTATCCGGCGAAGAGCGCGGTCTCGGTGTTCTCGTTGGTACCGGTCTTGCCGGCCGACATCTCGCCGGGGATGGCGTTGCCCTTGGCCGTGCCCTTGGTGATGACACCGGACAGGATGCTGGTGACCGTCTGCGCGGTGTCGGAGGAGACCGCCTGCCTGCAGCCGGCGCTCGGCACCGCAAGCGACTTGCCGGTGCCGTCGCTGACCGAGGTGACGGCGACCGGCTTGCAGTAGGTCCCGTCGGCGGCGAACGCGGCGTAGGCGGCGGCCTCATGGATGATGTCGATCTCGTCGGCGCCGAGCGTGAAGGACGGTACGGCCTTGAGCGCGGAGCCGTCCGGCGCGGTCATGCCCAGGTCGGCCGCCGTCTTCATGACGTTGCACAGCCCGACCTCGCGTTCGAGCTGGGCGAAGTAGGTGTTCACCGACCCCCAGGTCGCATGCACCATGTCCTGGCCGGCCGCCCCGGACTTCTCGGAGTTGTGCACGGTCCAGGTGCCGAGCCGGTCGCCCGAGCAGTCCCGGAAGCCGCTCAGCGTCATGCCGGCCGGCGTGGGGTAGGTCGTGTCCGTCGAATAGCCGGTCTCCAGCGCGGCGGCGAGCGTGAACAGCTTGAAGGTCGAGCCGGCCTGCACGCCGTAGGAGCCGCCATGGGCGATGTCGGCGGCGTAGTCGATGGTGGTCTCGTGCCGTCCGGTGCCGTACTTGCGGCTGAGCGCGATGGCCTGGATCTGCCCGGTGCCCGGCTGGACCATCGCCTCCATCGTGACCCGGCGCGAGGACGGCGAGGTGTGCGCGTCGACCTGCCGCTGCACCGCGTCCTGCACCTTGGGGTTCAGGGTGGTGCGGATGGTCAGCCCGCCGGCCTTCAGCAGGTCCTGCCTGGCCTGCGAGGTGGACCCGAAGACCGGGTTGGTGAGGATCTCGTTCTGGACGTAGGTGCAGAAGTAGGCGTACTTCGAGCCGTCGCAGCTTCCGCGCACCGTCCTCTGGTGCAGCTTGATCTTGGTGGCGGCGGTCTGGGCGGCCTGTGCCCGGGGGATGTAGCCGAGCTGGGCCATCCGGTTCAGGACGGTGTCCCGGCGTTCCTTGGTGGCGGCCTGATGGGCGATCGGATCGTACTTGTTGGCGTTGTTGACCATCCCGGCCAGCGTCGCGGCCTGGGCGAGCGTGACCTGGGAGGCGTGGACGCCGAAGTAGCGTTCGGCGGCGGCCTCGATCCCGTACGTCTGGTGCCCGAAGTAGGCGATGTTGAGGTACTTGTCGAGGATCTCGGCCTTGCTGTAGTGCTGCTCGACCCAGAGCGCGTACCGCAGCTCGGTGATCTTGCGCGAGACCGTGACCGCGGTGGCCTCCTCGCGGGCCGTTGTGGCGGCCTCGACCTCCGCCTTGGCCCGCTGCTTGGCGGCCTTGGTGGTGGCGGCGGAGTAGGCCTCCTCGGCCGCCACGAGCCGGCGCGCGGCCGTCTCGACCAGGACGTTCTTCACGTACTGCTGGGTGATGCTGGACCCGCCCTGCACGGTGCCGCCGTCCTGGTTGTTGACCAGCGCGCGCAGCGTGCCCTTGATGTCGATCGCACCGTGCTTGTAGTAGCGCGAGTCCTCGATGGCCACGATCGCCTGCTGCATCACCGGCGCGACCTTGCCGATCGGCACGTCGGTGCGGTTCTCCTGGTAGAAGTTGGCGAGGACCGTGCCGTCGGCGGCGAGGATCCTGGAGCGCTGGGCCAGCGGCGGCTCGGTCAGCGCGAGCGGGGAGAGGGTGGAACCGGCCGTCTTCAACGCGAGCCCGACACCGCCGATGCCCGGCAGCAGCACCGCCGCGACGATCAACCCCGTGACGACTGCGGCGACCAAAAGCCCGACAAAACGCCCACTCTTCCCCAGGGTCCCCATTTTCCGAAGATAGACCGCCGTCCTGGGGAACAGCTCAGAGCAGTCTGAGGGGTTACTGAATCGGTCACCCCTCAATCTCGACGATGCCGAGCCGGCCGGCCGCCCGTACCGCCAGCCAGACCTCGGCCAGCGCGGCGGTGCTCGACAGGTCGCGCCCGGTCAGGTCGGCGAAGCGTTTGAGCCGGTAGCCCAGCGTGTTGGGATGCACGTGCAGCACGGCGGCCGCGTCCTCGGTACGGCGATCCCGCTCCAGCCAGGTGCGTGCGGACACCAGCAGGTGCGAGCCGTGCGTCCGGTCGTAGCGCAGCACTTCGCCCAGCACGTGTTCCACCAGCGCGGCCAGCACCTGGGGATCGTCGGGCAGCCAGCGCCCGGTCGTGTCGTCGCCGTACTGCACCAGCGGCCGGCCCGACTCGGCGGCCCGGGACGCCGCCCACACGGCCTCGCGCTGCGCCACCCTGGTGGGATCGCCGGGCCCGAACGGCCTGCTCACCCCGGCCGCCACCCCGGGCAGCTCGGCGATCGCCTGGGCCGCCGCCGGGGCGGCCAGCACGTAGCGGTCCTCGCCCCGGCGCAGCATCAGATGCGGATGGTCGTCCAGAGCCCGGCTGAGCGGCTCGTCGGCCACCTGGCGCACGACGGCGAGGACCACGTCCGCGGGCAGCCCCAGCCGGGTGAGCCGCCGCCGTACCGTCGCCGGATCCAGGGCGTCCTGGAGCAGCTCGGCCAGGGTCTCGGCGCCCTCGCGGCGCAGCGTCTCGCGTTCGTGCCGGACCATCGCGAGGCGCAGCGCGGCGACGGTGGCCAGGTGTTGTACGACGACGAGTCCGGCGGGCCGGGCGCCCTGGCGCTCGAAGGCGACCAGGTAGCCGGCCGGACTGCCCGGTGCGGGCACCGGCAGCACGAATCCGCCGGGGATCGTCGGTGGCGCGTCCGGCTGGGCGGGCAGCACCGCCAGATCTTCGGGCACCGGCACCCCGGGCAGCAGCGGCCGCCCCTGCTCGGTGCACAGGTGGATCTGGTACCCGCTCAGCCGCTCCAGCCGCCGGAACAGCGTCGGGGTGTCGAGGTCCTCCTCGGCCAGCCAGCGCAACGCCCCGAACACCTGGAGCTGTGCGCCGAGCCGCTGCCGGGTGTCCTCGCCGATCGCCGCCGCGACCTCCTGGGAGATCGTGATGAACGGCACGGCGAGCGGCACCTCGATGACCGGGATCCCGCGCTCCTCGGCGGTCCGGAAGAACTCGTCGTGCAGCGGCGGGGTCTTGAGCTGGGTGCTGACCGCCAGCGCGGACACCCCCGCGTCGTCCAGCCGCTCCAGATAGCGCCGCTGACCGGAGGCGCCGTGCGGCACCGCGAGGCCGATCGTCATGATCACCTCGGCGCCCATCAGCCACGGCGTGGGGTCCTCCAGCTCGCTGACATGCGCCCAGGAGATCGAGCGGGACAGTCCGGCCCGACCGGCCAGCAACCGGAGCTGAAGGGCCGGAAAGGACAGCAGATCGCCGACAGTGATCCGCTCTTTGTGTTCAGCCACAAACTCAGACTAACTCTTTGTGGCCACCCCAGTTGCCATCGTCACAGTCGGCGACGCACACTCGCCATGACCAGGCATTTCCCGACCAGGGAGGAAGACCGTGACCGAACCGCGAGGCCCCGTCGACGCCACCAGGGTTCCGCGGTTCGCGGGCCCTGCGACCTTCGCCCGGCTGCCCCGGCTGGACGAGGTCCCGCGCGCGGACGTCGCGATCGTCGGAGTCCCCTTCGACAGCGGGGTCTCCTACCGGCCGGGCGCACGCTTCGGCCCCGCCGCCGTCCGCGAGGCCAGCCGGCTGCTCCGCCCGTACAACCCGGGCCTGGACGTCTCGCCCTTCGCCACCCAGCAGGTCGTCGACGCCGGGGACATCGCCGCCAACCCGTTCGACATCGGGGAGGCCATCGAGATGATCCAGGACGGCGCGACCCTCCTCCAGGAGGACGGCACCCGGCTGGTCACCATCGGCGGCGACCACACGATCGCACTTCCCCTGCTGCGCTCGCTGGCCGGGACGCACGGGCCGGTCGCGCTGCTGCACTTCGACGCCCACCTGGACACCTGGGACACCTACTTCGGCGCGGAGTACACGCACGGAACCCCGTTCCGCAGGGCCGTCGAGGAGGGCATCGTCGACACCTCGGCGCTCTCCCACGTGGGCACCCGCGGCCCGCTCTACGGCAAGCGCGACCTCGAGGACGACAAGCGGCTCGGCTTCGGCATCCTCACCGCGGCCGACGTCATGCGGCGCGGCGTCGACGAGGTCGTCGGCGTGCTCCGCCAGCGGATCGGCGACCGGCCGCTGTACGTCTCGGTCGATGTCGACGTCCTCGACCCGGCGCACGCCCCCGGCACCGGCACCCCCGAAGCGGGCGGACTGACCAGCCGGGAACTGCTGGAGATCCTGCGCGGCCTGGCCGGGCTGAACCTCGTCGGGGCCGACGTCGTCGAGGTCGCCCCCGCCTATGACCACGCCGAGATCACCTCCGTCGCCGCCGCGCACGTGGCGTACGACCTGATCAGCCTGCTCGCTCTGGAGGGCAAAGATGGGTGACCAGATCACCGAGATCGAGACTTTCGGCGTCGAGCGCATTCCGGACGCCGACCGCACGGCCACCCCCTTCGACCTGTTCCGGGTCGCCTTCGGCGGAGCCAACACGTTCGCGACCTGTGTGCTCGGAGCCTTCCCCATCCTGTTCGGCCTGTCGTTCTGGCAGGGCCTGGCCGCCACCGTCGCCGGGCTCGTGGTCGGAGCGCTGATCCTCGCGCCGCTGGCGGTCTTCGGCCCGCTCAACGGCACCAACAACGCGGTCTCCTCCTCGGCGCACCTGGGCGTGCACGGCCGGATCGTCGGATCGTTCCTGTCGCTGCTGACCGCGGTCGCGTTCTTCTCGATCTCCGTCTGGTCGTCCGGCGACGCTCTGGTCGGCGGGGCGCACCGGCTGGTGTCGCTGCCCACCAACGACGGCGTGTTCGCCATCGCGTACGGCCTCTTCGCGATCCTGGTGCTCACGGTCTGCGTGTACGGCTTCCGCTTCATGCTCTTCGTGAACAAGATCGCGGTCGCCGCGGCCTCGCTGCTGTTCGTCCTGGGGTTCTTCGCCTTCGCCGGCGACTTCGACGCCGGCTACAAGGGGTCGTTCGACTCGATCTCGTCGGCCGGTTTCTGGCCGGCGTTCATCGGCTCCGCGCTGATCGTGCTGTCCAACCCGGTCTCGTTCGGCGCGTTCCTCGGCGACTGGTCGCGCTACATCCCGGCCGAGACCCCGCGCCGGAAGGTCGTCACCGCCGCGTTCATGTCGCAGATCGCCACGATCCTGCCGTTCTTCTTCGGCCTGGCCACCGCGTCGATCATCGCCGCCAAGGCCTCGAAGTACATGGACCCGAACGCCCCCAACTACGTGGGCGGCCTGCTGGCGGTCTCGCCGACCTGGTACTTCCTGCCGGTCTGCCTGATCGCGCTGATCGGCGGCATGTCCACCGGCACCACCTCGCTGTACGGCACCGGCCTGGACTTCTCCAGCGTCTTCCCGCGGTTCAGCCGGGTCCAGGCCACGATCTTCATCGGCACGCTGTCGATCATCTTCATCTTCATCGGCCGGTTCGCGGCCAACCTCACGCAGAGCATCTCGACCTTCGCCACCCTGATCATCACCTGCACAGCGCCGTGGATGGTCATCATGGCGCTCGGCTACCTGACCCGCCGTGGCTGGTACGACCCGGACGCGCTGCAGGTCTTCAACCGGCGGCAGCGCGGCGGCCGCTACTGGTTCACGCACGGCTGGAACTGGCGCGGGCTGAGCGCCTGGCTGGTCTCCGCCGTGCTGGCCATCCAGTTCGTCAACCTCCCCGGCCAGTTCGTCGGTCCCCTGGGCGACCTGGCCGGTGGGGTTGACATCTCCCTGCCGGTGGGGCTGGCGGTCGCGGCGGTGCTCTACCTGGCGCTGCTGTGGCTCTACCCCGAGCCCCGCGCGGTGTACGGGCCGGACGGCCCCCGCCTGGTCCGGTCCGTGGACGCCCCGGTTCCCCCGATCACCGATCAGGAAGGGGTAAGAGTGGCGGCATGAGGATCATCGACCTGTCGGTGCCGATCGTCTCCGGGATGCCGGTCTATCCCGGAGACCCCTCGGTCACGATCCGGCCCGCGCTGACCGTCGCCGAACACGGCGTGAACGTGCTGCACCTCGACCTGGGCTCGCAGACCGGCACGCATGTGGACGCCCCGGTCCACATCGACGACGCGCTGCCCACGCTGGACGACCTGCCGCTGGAGCGCTTCACCGGCCCGGCCGTGGTCGTGGACGCGCGCGGCCTGGCGCCGCGTACCCCCGTCGGGCCGGAGGCGCTGCCCGAACTGCGGGCCGGGTCGATCGTGCTGTTCGCCACCGGCTGGGCGCAGTACTGGAGCACCGACGACTACCAGGCGCACCCTTACCTGGCCGAGGACACCGCCGCGCTCCTGGTCGAGGCCGGGATCCGCACGGTCGGCATCGACGCCCTGAGCGTCGACCCCACCCCGGCCGAGGCGTTCCCCGCCCACCGCATCCTGTGCGGCGCCCATGCCGTGATCGCCGAGAACCTGACCAACCTGTCCGTACTGCTGGAGGCACAGGCCGCGGGGCATTCCGTCGAAGTGTCGCTGCTGCCGATCCGGCTGGCCGGTGCGGACGGGGCACCGGTACGGGCCGTCGCCCGCATCGCCGACCGATCGGAGAGATCCTCATGAACGACGACGTCACCCAGGCCGCCGACGCCCTCGTGGCGGCCTTCGGCGAGGGCCGGGTGGACGACTACTTCGCGGCCTTCGCGCCCGAGGCCACCTTCGTCTTCCACACCACGCCGGGCCGGATCGGCTCGACCGCCGAATACCGCGAGCTGTGGGACCGCTGGGAGCGCGAGGACGGGTTCCGTGTGGTCCGCTGTGCCTCGACCGACCAGCTCGTCCAGCGGTTCGGCGACACCGCGGTGTTCAGCCACCGGGTCCGGACCGACATCAGCACCAAGGCCGGGGACGGCAGCCTCGACGAGCGGGAGACCATCGTCTTCGAGCACCGGAACGGCCGCTGGCTCGCCGTGCACGAGCACCTGTCCCCCGCCGCCTGACCCCGCCGGCCTGCTGGCTAGCCGGGCAGCGCCGTGGCACGGTGCTTGGCGGCCTTGGCCCGGTTGCCGCACACCGCCATCGAGCACCAGCGGCGCCGGCCGCCGGAGCGGTCGAGGAACCGGCCGCCGCACTTCGGGCCCGGACAGATCCGGACGCGATCCCGGTCCGGGCCGGTGAGCAGGTGGACGGCGTCCAGCGTCAGCCGCTGCAGGGCATGCCGCGCGTCGCCGGGCTCGGCCAGGGCCGGCACGCCGTCCTGTAGTTCGAGCCTGGGGGCCGCCAGCCACGCGTTGAGCGTCGCGATCGAGGGCTGGGTGGCGGGGCCGGTGAGCAGGGCGTCGATGGCGTCGCGCAGCTCGCGGGCCTGGGTCAGGAGCTCGCCGTCGATCGGGCCCGGATCTTCGCTGAGCTTCGCGGCCCGTAGCCAGCGGGCCAGGTCTTCGGGCGAACCGAGGTAGTCCACCGGGTCGGCATGGCGGCGACGCCGGGTGTTGACGAAGTCCACGCTGGTCGCGCCTCCGTACCAGACCCACTCGTTCTTCATAACCCCATAATAGGTTACTCTCGCTCATAACCATATAACCGGTTACTTGGAGCCGAGGATGACGAACACGCTCGGGCGGCGGACATTGCCGCTGCTGGCGCTGGCCTGCGGGGTCACGGTGGCGAACGTCTACTTTCCCCAGGCGGTCAGCCCGCTGATCGGCACCGGACTGCATGTGTCGGCCGGTACGGCGGCGGCCGTGGTCACCGCCGCGCAGCTCGGCTATACGGCGGGGATCTTTCTGCTGGTGCCGTTGGGCGACCGGCTGCCACACCGGCCGCTCGTAGTCGTGCTGATGGTCTGTACGGGGGCGGAGCTGCTGCTCGCCGGGGTGGCGTCCTCGCTGCCGTGGCTCGTGCTGGCCAGTGCGCTGGTCGGGATGACCACGGTGGTGCCGCAGATCCTCCTGCCGATGGTCGCCGGGCTGACCGCACCCGAGCGGCGCGGCCAGGTCACCGGGACCCTGCTCAGCGGGCTGCTCGGCGGAATCCTGCTGGCCCGGACCTTCTCCGGGACGCTGGGCGAGTGGCTGGGCTGGCGCGCGCCGTACCTCGTGGCGGCCGGGCTGGTGCTGGTCCTGGCGGCCGTGCTCAGCCGGGCGATCCCGGTGACGGCGCCGCCGTCCCGGCAGCGGTATCGGGCACTCCTGGCCGAGCCACTGCGGCTGCTGCGCACCGAGCCGGAGCTACGGCGGTCCTGCCTCTACCAGGCACTGATGTTCGGCGGCTTCACGGCGGCCTGGACCAGCATCGCGCTGCTGGTCACCGGGCACACGTACGGCCTGGGCACCCCGGCGGTGGGCATCATCGCGCTGGTCGGGGCGGCCAGCGTGTTCTGCACCCCGGTCGCCGGGCGCTGGGCCGACCGGCGCGGGCCGGATGCGGTCAACCTCGTCTGCTTCGGGGTAGCGGTCACGGCCGCGCTGGTGCTGGTCGCCGGGGTGCTCGGCGGCCCGGTGGGGCTGGTCGCGCTGGGTCTTGGCATGGTGCTGCTGGACGTCGCGGTGCAGTCCGGGCAGGTGGCCAACCAGGCCCGGATCTTCGCCCTGCGTCCCGAAGCCCGCAGCAGGCTGAACACGGCGTACATGACCTGCTCCTTCCTGGGCGGCAGCGCGGGCTCTTGGCTGGGCGTCCGGGCCTACACCGGGCTGGGCTGGGCCGGAGTGTGCTGCCTGGTGGCGCTCGCCGCCCTGAGCGCGCTGGCCGGACATGTGCTCTGGCCCGTCCCGGCCGTTCATCCGGCCGCTGACCATGGGTGATGAAGCGAATAACAAGTCGGTCATGTCGGTGGCTGATGGCATGCTGGGGGCGTGCATGGACGTGCGGTAAGCCCTGTGATCATCGGCCGGTCGACGGAACTCGACCGGCTCGACGCGGTGTTCGGCGAAGGCCGGGCCGCCGCGGTGCTGGTCGGGGGCGAGGCCGGCGTGGGCAAGACCCGGCTGATCCGCGAGTTCGGCGGGCGGGCCGAGCGGGCCGGGGCCCGGGTGCTGGTCGGCGGCTGTCTGGAGCTGGGCACCGACGGCCTGCCGTTCGCCCCGTTCACCGCGGCGCTGCGCCAGCTCGTCCGGGAGATCGGGGTGGCCGGGGTCGCCGAGCTGATGCCCGGCGGCAGCACCAGCGGGCTCGGCCGGCTCCTGCCCGAGTTCGGCGAGGCGGAGGGCGACCCGGCGTCCGGCGAGGCCAGGGTCCGGCTGTTCGAGCTGGTCCGCACGCTGCTGGAGCGGCTGGCCGCCGACCACCCGCTCGTCCTGGTGGTCGAGGACGCCCACTGGGCCGACCGCTCCACCCGCGACCTGCTCACCTTCCTGATCCGCAACCTCTACGGCAGCGGCCCGCTGCTGCTGGTGGTCACCTACCGCACCGACGAGCTGCATCGCAGCCATCCGCTCCGGCCGCTGCTCACCGAGCTGAACCGGGTCGAAGGGGTCGAGCGGCTGGAGCTGTCCCGGCTGGGCCGGGCCGAGGTCGCCGAGCTGGTCTCCAGCATCCATGGCGGGGAGAGCCTGCTGCCCCGGCTGGTGGACGACATCTTCAGCCGTAGCGAGGGCAACCCGCTGTTCGTCGAGGCCCTGCTCGGCAGCGCCGACGGCATGAGCGGCGACGAGCTGCCCGACTCGCTGCGCGACCTGCTGCTGGCCGGGGTTCAGCGGCTGCCCGACGAGACCCAGGACATCCTGCGGGTGGCCAGCGCGGGCGGGGCCCGGATCGAACACCGGCTGCTGGCCGCGGTCGCCGGTCTGGACGAGTCCACGCTGACCCGCGGGCTGCGGCCCGCCGTCGCGGCCAACGTCCTGGTGGTGGAGGGCGACGGCTACGCGTTCCGGCACGCGCTGATCCGCGAGGCGATCCACGACGACCTGCTGCCCGGCGAGCACACCCGGCTGCACGCCCGCTATGCCGAGGCCCTCGAGGCCGATCCCGGGCTGATGCCCGAGCGGGAGCGGATGGTCGAGCTGGCCCATCACTGGTATTCGGCGCACGACCAGCACTGGGCGCTGATCAGTGCCTGGCAGGCGGTGGCGGCGACCCGTGAGTCACTGGCGTACGCCGAGTCGCTGCAGATGGCCGCCCGCGTCCTGGAGCTGTGGGAGAAGGTGCCGGACGCGGCCGAGCACATCCACGTGAGCCGGCTTGACGTGCTGTCCGAGGCGATCGAGCTGTGCGACCACGGCAGCGAGACCGAGCTGGGCATCAAGTTCGCCACGTCGGCGCTCAAGGAGCTCGACGAGACGGCCGAGCCGATGCGGGCCGCGCTCTTCTACGAGCAACGCGGCCGGCTGCGGCTGCGGCTGGGCCGCCAGGAGGGGCTCGACGACCTGCGCGCCGCCGGCCGGCTGGCACCCGCCGATCCGCCGAGCAAGGAGCGGGCCAAGATCCTTGCCACCCTCGCGATCCAGCTCGACGGGCTGCGCGAGACCGAGGAGGAGTCCAGGAAGGCCGGCGAGGAGGGCGTGCTGATCGCCAGAGCGGTCGGCGACATCGAGACCGAGCTGCAGTTCAAGCTTCGGCTCGGCTGGCTCAACCTGTTCCGGGACGACGACGTCGATCAAGCCCTGGCCAACAACGAGGAGGCCACGCGGGAGGCCCGCCGGGTCGGCGCGTTCCAGCCGCTGGTCCGGGCGCACATCAACGGCTCGGACGTCATGGAGGGCTACGGCCGGTCCGAGGACGCGATCGAGCGGGCCCGGGCCGGAATGGCCGAGACCGAGGCGCTCGGCCTCGGCCGCACCTGGGGCACCTTCCTGGCGCTCAACCTGGCCGAACCGATGATCTCCCTGGGCCGCTGGGACGAGGCGCTGGCCGTCATCGACAAGGCGCTGGCCCGTGACCCCTACGGGCTGGTCAAGGCCTCACTGCACTACCTGCGGGCCGAGGTCGCGGTGGCCCGCGGCGACCTGGAGATGGCGACCCCGGCGATCGCCGCCGCCCGGCGGCTGATCGGCCGCGGTGCGGTGACCAAGGCCCAGGACTTCTTCCCGGTCTGCCGGATCGAGGCGGAGCTGCTGCTCGCCCAGGACCGGCCCGCGGCGGCCATCGAGGCGATCCGCCCGGTGCTCGACGGGCACGGGCTGCGCGCCGAGACCCGCTACGGGCTGCCCGCCATGGTCACCGGCGCGCTGGCCTGCACCGAGGCGGGCGACCCGGCACCACTGGCCGAGATGCGCGACTGGGTCGCGCCGCTGCGGCTCTACGGCCCGGTACAGAAGGCCGATCTGCTCACCTTCAACGCCGAGGCCGCGCTCGCGGAGGGTACGAACGACCCGGCCGCCTGGCAGGAGGTCGTGGCCGCCTGGGACACCCTGGGCCGTCCGTACCAGTTGGCCCGTGCCCTGCTGCGCGCCGCCGCGGCCGAGGCCGTGGCGGGTCGCCGGGACCAGGCCGAGCCGATGCTCCGCCGGGCCGCCGACATCGCCCATCGGCTGGGCGCCGCCCCGCTCACCAGGAAGATCGACGACCTGGCCAGACGCTCCCGGATCGCCCTGGACCCGGCGGCGTCCGCCGTACCCCGGCTGGGCCTGACCCCGCGCGAGGAGGAGGTGCTCCGGCTGGTCGCCGAGGGCCGCAGCAACCGGGAGATCGCCGACGCGCTGTTCATCTCCACCAAGACCGCCAGCGTCCACGTCTCCAACATCCTGGCCAAGCTGGGCGTCTCCGGACGGGGGGAGGCGGCGGCCACCGCACACCGCCTCCACCTGTTCGACGCCTACGACTCCTAGCGCGCCGGCCAGACGACCAGAGCGCTGCCGCCATGGCGGCGTACCGGTTCGGCCACCGCCTGCACCTTGCCTCCGCCCAGGAACTCGAGGCCGGTGGCGGCGCCGATGACCCCGGCGGGCGGGCCCGGATAGACGACCAGCGACTGGCCCTTCGCGGTGAGCCCCGCACCGTACTGGTCGATGAACGGCTGCTCGGCCACGGTCGCCGCGGTGTTGCGCTGGCTGGCGCGCGGTGCGTCCACGGCCTGCGGCAGGGTCATGCCGAAGTCGATGCGGTTCAGCAGGATCTGCAGCACCGTCGTGATGATGGTCGAGCCGCCCGGGCTGCCGACCGCGAAGAACGGACGGCCGTTACGCAGCACGATCGTCGGGGCGATGCTGCTGCGCGGGCGCTTGCCGGCCGCGGGCAGGTTCGGGTCGGGGTACCCGGCGGGGGTGGACGGGGTGAAGTCGAAGTCGGTCATCTCGTTGTTGAGCAGGAAGCCGCGGTGCGGCACGGTCAGCGCGCTGCCGCCGAACTGCTCGATGGTCAGGGTGTACTCGGCGATGTCGCCCCAGCGGTCGGTGGTCACCAGGTTGGTGGTCTGCGGGCCCTCGGCGGTCTGCTCCTTGCCGGTGCCCGCCGACGCCGGGCAGGTGGCGCCGGTCAGCGGGCCCGGGGCGACGGGGGCGGCCAGCGCGGTGCCGGAACTGATGAGGCAGGCCCGGGTCCGGGCGAAGGCCCGGGACTCCAGGGTCTTCAGCGGTACCTTCTCGAACGCCGGGTCCGCGACGTACACGCCCCGGTCGGCGTAGGCGAGCTTGGACGCCTCCAGGTAGTAGTGCAGGGCCTGCACCCGGTCGGCGGCCTTCAGATTGAAGTTCTGCAGGATGTTGAGCGCCTCGGCGACCGTCGAGCCGCCCGAGGACGGCGGGGCCGCGCCGTAGACGTCCAGGTCCCGGTAGTTCACATGCGTCGGATCCTGCTGCAGCGGCTTGTACGCGGCGAGGTCGGCGGGCTTCATCACTCCCGGCCGCACCACCCGGGTGGCCGCCGGATCGACCGGCGGGTGGTCGACGGTCGCGGCGATCTCCTGGGCCAGCGGGCCCTTGTAGAACCAGCCGATCCCGTGCTTGGCGATCTCCCGGTACGTCTGCGCCAGGTCGGGGTTGCGGAAGGTCGAGCCGACCGCAGGGACCTGCCCGTTCGGCAGGAAAAGCTGCCGGGTCGGGACGATGTCCTTGAACCGGTCGGCGTTGAGCGTGGTCTGGTCCACGAACTCCTGGTCCACGGTGAAGCCGCGGTCGGCCACCTTGATCGCGGGCTGGAGCAGCCTGCTCAGCGGCCGGCTGCCGAAGCGGCGCAGCGCGAGGTCCCACTGGGCCAGCGTGCCGGGGACCCCGACGGAGAGCCCGCTGGTGACGGCGTCGTTGAAGGGCAGCGGCTGGCCGTTGGAGTCCAGGAAGATGCTCTGGGTCATCGCGGCGGGCCCGGACTCGCGCCCGTCGAAGACGTACACCTTGTGGCTGCGCGCGTCGTAGTAGGTCATGAACCCGCCGCCGCCGATCGCCGCGACGTACGGCTCGGTGACGCCGAGCGTGGCGGCCGTCGCGACCGCCGCGTCCAGCGCGTTGCCGCCGTGCTTGAGCACCTCGATCCCGCTCTTGCTGGCGTCGAGGTCCACGCTGGCCACCGCGCCGCCGTACCCGACGGCGACCGGCTGTTTCACCGCGCCTGAGGTGGCCTGGGCCGTGCCGGGCACGGCCAGTGACGCCAGGGTCACCGCCGTGAGAGCGAGGAACGCGCGCTTCATCGAGCACCTCCAGGTGAGCGGGTTCCTCAACCGTTACACCACCCGGCGCACCCGATCCAGCCACGCGACCGACCCCGGACAGCCGGGTTTAAGCAGAGATCAACGATCTACCCAGGAAGTATGCGCCGGGCACTCGCTTCAGCTCGGTGAATCCGAGCTTGCGGTAGAACGTGACCGCCCGGGTGTTGGCCGCGCTCACTCCGAGATGCACCCCGGGCGCCCCGGCGCCGGCCAGCGCGGCGAACAGCGTCTCCATCATGGCCCGCCCGTTGCCGCCGCCCTGCGCCTCGGGCAGCAGGTCGATGTGCAGATGCGCCGGATGACCGGCGACGATCTCCGCATCGGCCGGATAGGGGTGGTGGATGTTGTACGCCCTGGTCTGGTCGAGGGTCCGCTTATCGGCAGGCACCTCCTCGGGGTCCGGATACCGGAGCCGCAGCGCGGGCCACCACTCCTTCTCGGAGCGAGCCTCGAACTCCCTGGTGTCTGGCGTCCCGAGCACGTAGCCGATCGGCGGCCGTCCGTCCTGCGGGTCGAGCACGAAGGCGAAGTCCGGCTCCAGCCATATGTAGGGGCCGGCGAAGACATGGCCCACCAGCCTGGGGTCCTGGTAGAGCTCGGTGGCGTCCTGGCCGTCCCGTCCGGTACGCAGGCAGATGTCGTAGATCGCGTCCTCGTCCGCGGCCTCGTACTTCCGAATGATCAATTGAGCCCCCTCCGACGCGCCGAGGCCGACTATAGATCGTGCCGGGGACAGTCCCGTACGGTCGGGTCATGGCTCTTGTCCGCAACCCCCTTTTCGCCCGCTGGTTCGCCCTCGCCGGAGCTCGCAACGAGGAACGCGGCAACCGCGACCTGCGCCGCGAGCTGCTGTCCCGGCTGAGCGGCCAGGTCATCGAGGTCGGTGTCGGCACGGGCCTGAACCTTCCGCACTATCCGGCCTCGGTGAAGGAGGTCCTGGCGGTCGAGCCCGAACCGTTCCTGCGTACCAAGGCCACCGCCGCCGCGCAGGACGCCCCGGTTCCGGTACGGGTCGTCGACGGGCTCGCCGACGCCATTCCCGTCGCCGACGAGTCGGCCGACGCGGTCGCGGTCTCCGGCCTGCTCTGCTCGGTCGCCGATCCGCAGGCCGCGCTGCTGGAGTTCCACCGGGTCCTTCGACCCGGTGGCGTGCTGCGTTTCTACGAGCACGTGGTGAGCCGGGACCCGCTCTTCGCCCTTGCCCAGCAGGCCGAGGACATCGTCTGGCCACGGCTCATGGGCGGCTGCCATCCCCATCGGGACACCCTGACCTCGATCAAGGAGATCTTCACGGTCGAGCATGTCCGTGGCTTCCGTTTCCCGACGGGCGCGCGGTTCTCCCCGGTCGGCCCGCGGATCCTCGGCAGCGCCCGCAAGGTCAGCCGGTGACCACCGCGACGATCCGGCAGCCGGGCGGGAACGCCCCCTCCGCTGCGAGCGCGAAGATCCCGAACATCATCTTCGCCACGTAGATTCGCTCCAGCTCGATCCCGTGCCGGTCGGCGAAGTCCTCGGCGAACCCGTCGAGCTCCTTGGTCGTACGGGCGAACCCGCCGAAGTGGAACCGCTCCTCGACTCGCCAGTCGCCCAGCGCCCGCCCGTAGGCCGCGAACTGCAGGCCGCGCACCGCGTCGTCCAGGAAGCCGCCGCGCAGCACCGCGAATCCCACGGCTTTGGCCCCCTCGGGCAGGCCGGCGGCGATCCCGGCCAGCGTTCCGCCGGTGCCGCAGGGACAGCACACGACGTCGTAGGGGAGGTCGAGCTCGGCCGGCAACTCGGCACAGCCCCGCACCGCGAGCGCATTGCTGCCGCCCTCCGGCAGCAGGTAGAAGTCCCCGAACCGCTGCCGCAACGCCTCGATGACCTCCGGCTCGTGCTTGCGGCGGTACGTGGCCCGGTCGAGGTAGGTGAGCCGCATGCCGCGCCCGACGGCGTACGCCAGCGACTCGTTCAGCGGCAGATGCTCCTCGCCGCGTACGACCCCGATCGTCTCGAATCCGAAGTGGTGCCCGGCCGCCGCCGTGGCCCGCAGATGGTTCGAGTAGGCCCCGCCGAAGGTCAGCAGCGTGGTGGCCCGCTGCTCGGCGGCCGTCCCCAGGTTGTGGACGAGCTTGCGCCACTTGTTGCCGGTCAGCTCCGGATGGATGAGGTCGTCGCGCTTGAGG